>Ga0129309_1000020_pt1 | contig 172668 bp, 116 predicted proteins | sample L1105metagenome_FD_94439 | JGI IMG/M metagenome (GOLD analysis project Ga0129309, IMG submission 94439) | Ring-tailed lemur group fecal microbial communities from Wisconsin, USA - L1105 metagenome | ecosystem: Host-associated > Mammals > Digestive system > Large intestine > Fecal | place: USA...
AAACGATCGTTTCAACTAGTCGTTTTTTTTAATATCATGAAAAAAACAAGAAGTGATTTTCATAATTAAAGCCATGATAATGAAGAAGCTACACAAAAGAAGTTGAAAAGAAGAGAGTGATGTTTACTTATTTTAAGATGTAAACAGATGTAATATACCTTAGAGGTATGAGAGAGTAGTGAATTCATTTTGTTATTAGTTTGTGTTTTTTTATTTTATTATACCTTAAATTCTAATTTTGTATGAGTAATGTTGTATCATGGAAGCCTATTCTTTTAGGAGCTTCTTTTCTTCTGTACGGGGCCAGTGCTGCCTTTGCTACAGAAAAGGATCATTTGTATCCTACACCTAGTACAGGATTTATGAGTGTACAGCAAGATGGACGGCAGGTTAACTGTCACATCGTGGACAAATCCGGACCTATCGTTGGAGCCAACGTAGTCGTAAAAGGGACTACGATCGGAAATATTTCCGATATGGACGGACGGGCTATTATCGAGAATGTGCCCGCAAACGCAGTTCTAGTAGTATCTTATATCGGATACGTTACCCAAGAGGTCATCTTGAAAGGCAATCAAACGAACATCAAGATCACGCTGGTTGAAGACTCACAGGCATTGGACGAAGTCGTAGTTACGGGTTATAGCACACAAGCCAAGAAGGACATTACCGGATCTGTGGCCGTTGTCGCTACCGATGAGTTGAAAGAGACTCCGGTTTCAAACTTCGCTGAGGCTTTGCAAGGTAAAGCGGCCGGTGTATTCGTACAGGCTGGTGGTGGTCCGTTGGGCGAAACAACGATTCGTATCCGTGGTGTAGGCTCCGTGAACGGTTCCGACCCATTGATCATCGTAGATGGTGTGCAAGGAGTGGATATTGATGCGGTGAACGCAAATGATATCGAATCCATGCAGATCTTGAAAGATGCCGCCGCCTCCGCCATTTATGGTGCGAAAGGTGCGAATGGCGTTATCGTGATCACGACCAAGCAAGGTAAAAAGAATGACCGTGTACAAGTATCTTATAACGGTTACTTCGGTGTGGCTAAAATGGCGAACGATGGTTATGGTCTGTTGAACGCTTGGGAAGCAATGGAATTCCAAGAGGAAGGACAGCGCAACTTGTTCAACTACCGGGGAGGCCAGACGGTAAATCACGCTCAATTCGGTTCTATCGGCAAAGACGGTCTAGGCCATTTGACAATGCCTTACGCCATCAAACCTGCAGGCTTGAGTAAAGATCAGATCATTTCCCAATACGGCAGCATCGCTGCTTGGGAGGCTTCTTACAAAGATAATGGAGAAAACACTTGGTCTCGTTCCGCTTACTACCAAATGCTTGAGGACGGTTACTCAGAGGAAGAGGCTCGTGCGGGAACAAACTGGTACGATGAAGTAGTTCAGACCGGAAAAGTACAAGATCACCAGATCTCTATCACCGGTGGTGGTGAAAAAGCAACTTATTCGGTAGGTCTAGGCTATATGAACCGTGAGGGTACGATCAAGGAATCTTGGTTCCGTCGTTATTCTTTGCGTGCGAATACCAACTTCTTCGTGAACAAGTGGTTCAATATCGGACAAAACACGAACATCGCCGTGATCGAAAACTCGGGTGAGCGTGGTCGTCAAGGTGACGATAACACATTCGGTAAGACATTCTCCATCCAACCGTGGGTACCTATCCATACAGTCGGAGGCGACTATTCCGGCTCACAGAACTCCGAAGGAGGACGTGCGGAGAGCGCACCTATGGCCGTAGATTACGGCAAGGACAACCGTCGTCGTTTCTTACGTGCCCAGTCCGCTATCTATGCGGAGATCATGCCTCTGGAAAGCATTGGTGAGAACTTGAAGATCCGTACTCAGTTCAGCGCACGCTTGGGTGGCGCATGGGACTTCTGGATGAACAAACGTACCATCATGACCAATAAAGAGGGACGTAACAATAACGAGTTTTACGAGCAAGCGAACTATTGGCTAGACTATCAATGGACAAACACCGCCACTTATAGCAAGACAATCAACGACGATCATACGATCAACGCCGTGATCGGTACAGAGGCGCTTCGTGAAGGTTTAGGCCGTTGGATCCAAGCCGGTCGTATCAACTACCCGTTCCAAGATGATCCTAACACATGGGTTATCAACAATGGTGCCAGCTCCGACTTAAGAAATAGCGGTAACCAGAACTCCGTATCCACCATGTTCGGTATGTTCGCCCGTGCCGACTACGCTTACCAAGGTAAGTATTTGGCTACGGTTACGGTACGTCGCGACGCATCTTCCCGTTTCTCCCAGAAGAATCGTTGGGGTACATTCCCTTCAATCTCTCTAGGCTGGCGTATGTCTGACGAGAAATTCATGGAAAAGACACGCACATGGCTGGATGACTTAAAGATCCGAGCCGGTTACGGTACGACGGGTAACTCTAATATAGACTCTTATAACTGGGCTTTCCAATACGGTACAGGTAACAACTATCTATATAGCATCAATGGTTCCGATACGGATGTGTACCAAGGTTTCGGTGTAACCAACCTAGGTGATATAGAGGCGAAGTGGGAGACCTCTAAGATGCTCAACGCTGGTTTCGACATCACGGCTTTAGACCAACGTTTGGCGGTTAATTTCGATTATTACATCAAGAAAACCTCCGACATGTTGATCGACGCAAACTGGTCCTCTTTGGCAGGTGGAGCAGATAAGCCGAAAATCAATATTGGTGACATGACAAACAAGGGTGTCGACGTGAGCATTTCTTGGAATGACAAGATCGGTGACGTAGGTTACTCTGTTGGCGTAAACTTGTCGCATTACAAGAATAAGCTGGACGAGATTGGTACCGAAGCCGGAATCTTTACCGGAACCCGTATCTCCAACATGAACGTATTGATGAAAGGACATGCGGTTGGTGAATTCCACGGTTATCAATTGGATGGTATCTACAAGAGCGAGGAAGAAGTTCGCAACTACAAGAATGACGCCGGCGGTGCGGTATTGCCGTATGGTACATCCGACGCTTCTACGCTGAACGCAGCTAATTATGTAGGCCAATTTAAGGTGAAAGACGTGAACAACGATGGGAAGATCGACGCTAGCGACCGTACATTCATCGGAAATCCACATCCGGATTTAACAGGAGGAATCAACCTTAGCGTTAACTGGAAAGGCTTCGACCTAAGTACATATATGTATTTCTCCGTAGGCAACGACCTGTTCGCTATGTATAAATATTATACACACTATGGCTCTTTACAGTCCGCTTACTCAACAGATCGCCGCGACAACTCTTGGCATCCGGTGACCAATCCGGACGGTATCTATCCGATGTGGGCTACCGCTACCGGCGAGAGCACGATCGCAGCCAACGAGTCTAACTCCGGTTATATCGAAGATGGTTCATTCTTACGTATGCAGACGTTGACCTTAGGTTATACGCTTCCGAAGAGCATCTTAAACAAGATCAAATTTGAGAAGATCCGTATTTACGGCCAGATCGCGAACGTATTCACGTTGACAGGTTACTCCGGTTTGGACCCTCAAGTCCGCACAGATACTGATGGCCGTTCCAATGACCGTACAATGGGTACCGACTACGGTTCTTACGGTATGCCGCGTCAGTTCATCATGGGTGTAAACCTAACATTCTAATAAAAACTTGCTAACTAAAAATTGAAACAAGATGAAGAAGCTATTTATATATGCGGCAGTCGTTGCCGCCGCAATAGGAAGCATGACTTCCTGCTCCGATTTCTTGGACGTGAAACCGGTAACCAATAAGCAAGAACCGGATTTCATCTCACAAGAAGGTGTTACCCAGTTATTAACGGGTATGTATGCGAAATTGAACTCCACGGATGCAAACAACGGTTACTTTGCATCTACGCTGACCAACTACGCTTATGGTGACGTAATGGGTGGTGATGCCAACAAAGGCTCTACGTTTCAAGACCAACCGGATTTCACAAGCTTAGAGACTTATACGTTTACGACAGATAACGGCTATCTACAATCAAAATGGATGAATACTTACAATGGCGTATTCTTCGCAAACAACGTAATCAAGGTAGCCGATCTAGCCAAGGAGGAACTTTCCGCAGCAGCAGGCGAAAGCAAGGACTTCTATACGGAAACAATCGCTCAAGCTCGTTTCATTCGTGGCTTTTTCCATTTCGAGATCGTGAAATTGTTTGGAGCAGCCGTACCTTACGTGGATGATGTAGCCATGAAAGAGAACGTGAACCCACAAGTTTCTAACGTGGATGAGAGTGGAAATTACATCTACATTTGGGATAAGATCGTAGATGACTTGCAATTCGCTTACGATAACCTACCCGACACTTGGGCAGAGGCTGGCCGCGTAAACAAATGGGCTGCCGCCGCAATGTTGGCCAAAGTAAAGATGTACCAATCCTCTCCGTACGATGGAAAGAACGGAACTTCCAACCATTGGGCTGAAGTGAAGACGATCTTGGAAGACGTAATGGCCAACGGCAAGGATAACAAAGGAACCAAATTCCGCTTGGCAGATACATACGAGGAACTTTACACAGCCGGCATAAGCGACTGGACAGGCGAGTCCGTATTCGATGTTCAAGCCGCTGTTTCCGGAACCGTAGAACAAACAGCTACTATCAACGGAGCATGGCATATCGGTTTCAACGGAGCGCTAGGTACCGGAGGTTGGGGATTCTATCAGCCCTCTTATGATATGGTCAACGCACATATCGTTGACGCGAACGGATTACCTAAAATGGATAATTCTTATCGTAATGATCCCGTGTTATCTACTTTAGACAAGGACAATTTGCCTCACACGGACTTGACAGTCTACACTGATCCTCGTCTGGATGTTTCTACCGGTCGCTTCGAGACTCCGTTCTTGGATTGGACCATTCCTAACAAGCTGGACGGTTGGGTTCGCGACTTTTCCAATGGAGGTCCGTACTTGAACAAGAAAAACATCCCGAGAAAAGCGGATAAAGGTAGTTTATCTAACACTACACAAACACTTTCTACCGCTAAGAACTTCCATTTGATCCGTTATGCGGATGTATTGTTATGGTACGCTGAAGCGTTGATCGAATTAGGACAACCTCAACAAGCCGAAAAGTACATCAACCAAGTACGAGCCCGTGCCGCAAATAGCTATGTAAAGGCCGTAGATCCGGAAACAATGATAGAGGCTAGTTCCACTTACGTACTGGATGACAAGATTAATGGAAAACAAGATGCAAATGCCGCCGCCAACTATCGTATAGGTTTATATCCGGCTTCTCAATTTGCGACCAAGGAGAAAGCGCTTGAGGCATTGCGTTGGGAGCGCCGTATTGAATTGGCAATGGAGGGGCATCGTTGGTACGACTTGGCTCGTTGGGGAATCGCCTCTGAGGTATTGAACGACTTCCTGAAATATGAATCGAACCATTTGGTAAAATATGCCAATAGCAACTACAACGCAAAATGGACAGTAATGCCTATCCCTCATAACGAAATACAAAAGATGGATGGTCTTTTAGTTCAAAATGAAAATTGGAAATAAAAAGTGGGTTAACATTAAAATGGGCAGCCGGGCATGTGATATGTCCGGCTTGCTTTTTTAATCCCCAAAAGTAAGTTAACTTACTTTGCTCACGAAGTTAACATACTTTGCCAACGAAGTTAACTCCATGTGCTAATTAAGTTAACTTCGTTTTGTGTAGATTGGTATTTCCGATAAAAATCGTATCTTTGTTTGACTTTAAATCATAATGAAACGAGCATTCTAGCCATGAAATATAAACAAATACTCCTCGGTTTGATCCTATTTGTCCTATTAGGGGGTTTCTTGCAAATAACCGGCAAGTTTCATTTCTTCTATATTGAGCAGCTTCAACTATTCCAGTTTTCCAGAGATTATCTTGCGGATAAAATCAGCAATCCGGGAGGTTTATCTTTGATTATCGGGGAATTCTTGACACAATTCTTTATTACGCCTTATGCAGGGCCTTTCATTATCGCAGCTATACTTACGTCTATCGGCTTAACAATGAGGGAGATCATCCTGCAAATTAATCCAAATAAAGAGCTCTTCCTGCTTTACTTACTCCCGGTTTTATCCTTATTATTGATTCAATACGACTTCAATTATTTAGTACAAGGCACTATCGCATTCCTATTTTGTTTGATTAGCCTGAACGCATGGATGCGCATAAAAGATCCCCGTTACCGGCTATCCGCCGCATTGGTAATCACCCCACTACTTTTTTGGATAGGAGGACCGATTGCCGGGCTATTCTCATTAAGTGTGGTTCTCAAGGAAGCGATAAGCCGTTCCAAACAGGGGTTCTATTTTTTAGCGGTTTTAATTGAATACCTGTTTATCGGGATCGGAAGTATCTGGTCAACTACCATCACCAGTTATCGCTTCGCATTCTTACCGGACGCTTTTTACCACCCGATTCTGGCGGCTCCCAATCTCATCTATTTCGCATGGGTCTGTTTACCGCTTAGCTTGATCGGGGCATTCGTATATCCTAAAGGCAAAAACCAATCAAAGAAAAAAACAGGGATAGAGCTTACCGTTCAATCCATCCTAATCCTATCCCTTTGCTGGGTAACGATTCCACGGTATAACGACCAGAAAGCCTATCCACTAAAGATCTTGGATTATTATGCCCGTAGCGGACAATGGGACGAGATCATCCGGCATTGTCACGGGCCGATCAAAAACTATTTATATTTAACTTACTTAAATAGGGCACTTGCGGAAAAAGGGGAGTTAGCAGACCGGATGTTCGCTTTTGATCAACACGGCCCTCAAGGACTACTCGCCTCTTGGAACAAGACCTTTACGGTCTCCACCCTGTTAAGCGACGCCTATTTTACGCTAGGGGAAATCGCATTATCGCAGGAGATGGCTTTTGAAGGGTATGTTACCGTAATTGGCGCCGGTAATCCCCGGAACCTGCAACGGCTTGTTCAAACAAACTTGATTTACGGAACGTATCCTATCGCCGAGAAATATATCAGTATCTTAGAAAAAACATATGCCTATCATGATTGGGCCAAACGGCATAGAGGCTTCTTATATAACGACAAAGCGATTGAAGCTGATCCGGTATTAGGGCCTAAACGAAAAGCTCTTCCGAAGGAAAGTAACTTATCCGGTATCAACGGACTGGAACATGATTTACTTATCCGTGCGGAACAAGATCCGGAAAATCAGCTCCCGATCCAATTCACCGGGGCTATCTATCTGCTGTCTAAAGACATGAAAGCTTTCCAAACGCTGATAGAAAAGTATTATGGAACACCGGTACTCCCCTCTCTCCCCGTGAGTTTCCAAGAGGCTGTTATCCTATTGGCAGAGAAGGATGTGGATTACTGGAAGCGTTTTAACGTATCCGGAAATGTGATCCGCAAATTCGCCGGTTATCGGAATTTAGTCGTGCAGAACCGGAACAACCCACAACTTCCGCAACTTATAAAGAAGTCGTTCGGAGACACTTATTGGTCTTATTATACTCTAAAATGATCAACAGCCATGAAAAGAAGTATTCTATATATCACCTGTTTATTTCTTATTCTACTAGGAATATCCTGCTCGGATACGATCCCGGTAAGCAAAGAAACCTCGGAGAAACCTGTATTATTTCCCGATTATGCGGATGTAACGATCCCTTATAATATCGCTCCCTTAAATTTCAAGATAGAAAATCCACATGCGGAAGCCTTCGCCGTACTCAAATTCGGAGAAGAAAAGATACAAGTCAAGGAAAAAGGGGGACAATTCTATCTTCCCGCATCCGATTGGAGAAAATTGCTGAAAAGGGCGACAGGAAAAGCGATACAAGTAAAGCTCTACGCAAAAGACAAAGAATGGCTCGCCTATCCGGAATTCTCACTATTCGTCGCTCCGGAACCCATGGATTCATATCTGGCTTATCGCTTGATCGAACCCGGATACGAACTTTGGAATCAAATGGGTATTTACCAACGGAATCTGGAAGATTATAAGCAAAGCCCTATCATGGAAAACAAATACAGCGGTCAAAACTGTATGAATTGCCATTCTTTTTGTATGCAAAACCCCGATAAAATGCTGTTCCACATGAGGGATAAGTATTCGGGCACTTATCTGATCGACGGAGACAAGATCGAGAAATTAAATACGAAGACCGATCAGACAATCTCGCCTTTGGTCTATCCCTCTTGGCATCCATCGGGGAAATACGTAGCCTTCTCTGTCAATCAGACCAGCCAAAGCTTTCATGCCAACGACAAAAACCGGGTGGAGGTCTTCGACAGCCAATCCGACGTAGTTGTATACGATACGGAAAAGCATGAGATTATCAGTACGCCTTCCATTCGGACAGCAAAAGCGTTTGAGACTTTCCCGACATTCTCTCCCGATGGCAAGACTCTTTACTTCTGCTCGGCAGAGGCACGTTCCATGCCGCATGAATATTCAGAAGTAAAATATAACCTTTGCTCCATAGCGTTCGATCCCGTAACCCGGAGTTTCGGCTCCCGTATAGATACCTTATACAATGCCGGAAAAGATGGGAAGAGCGCCTCTTTTCCCCGTGTTTCCCCAGACGGGAAATTCTTGTTATATACGCTGTCCGGCTACGGTAACTTCTCGATCTGGCATAAAGACGCGGATCTGTATCTACTGGATATAGCGAGCGGAATCTCTCATTCCTTGCAAAACGCCAATAGCACGGATACGGAGAGCTATCACTCATGGAGTAGCAACAGCCGCTGGATCGTCTTCAGTAGTCGAAGGATAGACGGGTTATACACACGTCCTTATTTTGCTTATATAGATGAAGAAGGAAATGCGTCTAAGCCCTTCCTTTTGCCTCAGAAAGACACAGACTACTATCACCGTTTCATGAAATCTTATAATATACCCGAGTTTATTACCGGAAAAGTATCCTCCAAGATACGGGCGCTTAGCACGCTAGCCAAAGAGGATAAAGGAATTGACGTAACTTATCGTAAATAGAATAAATCACATGAGTACTTTATATAAGAAGATATTACCACCGCTTCCATTCATTCTATTGACCGGCGTCTTATGGTTTCATTTGCAGACCATGCAAGAGGCTCTCTTTTTTTATCGGGAACAGCAGCAGATTTTCCTATTCGATTCCACCTATATATTCAGCATACTTAAGCAGATAGGGGGGCTAACGACTTTTATCTCTCAATTCTTGGTACAGTTTTTCAGTATCCCGCTTATCGGATCGCTAACTACGGCATTGATCGGTGGAATCTCCGGTTGGTTATTCTGGCTGACCTTACGAAAGATACATCCGGCATTATATCTTATGCCCTTGGCCTTTCTCCCCATCCTATTCCAATATCTTTACCTAATGAAAGATAGCTATCATTATGAAGGACTGATAGCCATGTTGTTTTGGTCATTGGCGCTTAACGTATATAGTTACAGCGCACGAAGATTTAATTGGACGTACCGTACCTTAATTGGTTGCTTGCTGGCGACCGGATTGTTTTACACGATGGGATCTGTAGCTATATTATTCTCCCTTAGCATCTTACTATTTGATGTATTACAAAAATGCGAACGCTGGTACGCAAGCTTCATCCCGTTGATCCTGCTGCTTATCGTAGGTTCTCTATGCGTTCTAGGGGGCAGTAAACCCGATTATGACTATGTATTTTGGATGAAAGATTACGTAGAGTATTTCATTGAGCTGGAACCATTCTACAGCTTCTCTTGGCAAGTAGCGCTACTCGTTATGCTTCTATTCTTCCTATCACGTTACTTAGATCACATAAAAACCTATTTAAAAGCTTTAGTAGCCGTAGCATTACTTGCCTTATCCGGTATGTATTATACGCAAACGGCTCTTCAACAGAGGAATAAAGATTTCTATACGTTGATGCAAATGTTTCATTACATAGATACCGAGCAATGGGATGCCATAATCTCGTCCGCCGATCTAAACTATAATAACTACTTACACCTGAATTGCTTAAACCTTGCCTTATCCCACAAGGGTGTCATGCAGACTGATTTATTCAAATATCCGCAAAGCGGAATACAATCTTTGGTCTCAAAGTACCAAGCGCATATAGAGGAAAGTTTCCTATTCAGCCAGATATACTACCATGTAGGAATCACGTCCTTGGCATACAATTTCGCTTTTGGTACCTCGGTAGGAATTACATACGGCAGTCCCGTCATGACTAAATTATTAATAAAATCCCATTTGATATACGGACAGTATCCCGCGGCCGAGAAGTTTATATCATTATTGGAAAAGACATGGGCCTATCACGAATGGGCCTCCTCGCAACGAAAGTTCTTATATAATGACCAAGCGGTGGAGAGCGACCCGGAATTAGGTACAAAAAGAAAAAGCCTATCCAGCGACAAAGACCTTTTCGCCAATATAATCGGATTGTTTGATAACCTGATGATTATATTGGAAGAGAATCCCCAGAATAAAGCCGCATTGGATTATACGATCGGTACGTTATTATTATCGAAAGACCTGCCCGCTATAAAAACGTTTGTTGAAAGATTCAGTGGGACGGAAGTACTCCCTATATTACCCGAACCCTTGCAACAAGCCGTGATCTCTTATGCGGAGCATGATCCGGAATATTGCCGCAAGTATGGGGTAACCGATAAAGTCCTGTCCGAGTTCTCGATATTCAAGCAACGTGTATTGGGACTAAGGCATGCCCGACAAAATCTAGCGACTGGAATAGCCGACTATCAACCTACTTTCTGGTACTATTTGATACTCTCTAAATAAAACACATATGGAAAGACAGACTTATACAAATACAAACCGATATCTTTTCCTTTTTCTCATCGCCTTGATGGTTTCATGCTCCAAAAACGACATACAGATCGCCAAGAGCTTAAACAAGGAAATAACCATTTATCCGGATTACAAGGATGTGACCATCCCTGTGAACATCGCCCCGCTCAATTTCTCTATCGCCGATAGCAGTGAGCACTGCCTTATCATTAAAGGGGAAAAGACTCAACTCCAAGTCTATAGTGATGAGGGGCTCTTTGAGATCCCACAAAAGAGATGGAAAGCCTTATTGAAAGAGAATGCCGGAAACCAAATAGAATTGACCATTGCTAAACGCATACAGGGCGAATGGAACGCCTATACGCCTTTTCATATGGACATCGCAAATGATTCCATTGATAAATATATAGCCTATCGGTTATTAGCCTTGAGCAATGATATGTGGAACAGGATGGGTATCTATCAACGAAACTTGGAGAATTATGACCAAAGCGTGATTTATGAGAATAGCCTAACCGACTATAACTGCGTAAACTGCCATACGTTTTCCTCCGGGAACCCGGATAAAATGATTTTCCATATGCGAGGCAAACACGCTGGTTCCGTACTGATTGATGGAAAGAAAATCACCAAGCTAAATACCAAGACTCCCGAGACCGTCTCAAACTTTGTCTACATGTATTGGCATCCGAATGGTAACTATCTGGCGGCCACCGTATGCGATACCTACCAAAACTTCTTCATCAATAATCCCAATACGCTGGAAGTATTGGATCATAACTCCGATATCGTGATCTACGACGTGAAGAAGAACGAGGTATTCTCTTGCGAAGCGTTAAATTCCAAAGACGCATGGCAAATATTCCCTGCGTTCTCTCCCGACGGGAAGAGCCTCTATTTCAGTTCGACCGCCGCCGTAGATTCTATTTCTAAGAATTTCAGACAAATGACCTACAGCCTATGCCGTGTCGACTTTGACCCGGAAACCCGCACCCTAGGCCAGCAAGTAGATACTTTATACAATGGCCGGGCCAATCACAAAAGCGTATCCTTCCCTAGAATCTCACCGGATGGTAAATATCTGGCTTTTACCCTACAGGAATATGGCGGTTTCGGGGTTTGGCATAAAGACGCTGAATTATATATGATCCGCCTATCCGACGGAAAGACGTACCCGCTGAGCGAGGCAAACAGCGCCGAAGGAGAAAGCTACCATTCATGGAGCCACAACAATCGTTGGCTGGTATTTAGCAGTCGCAGGTTGGATGGATTATACACACGCCCGTTCTTTACCTATATTGATGATAAAGGCACGGCCCATAAACCATTCCTCCTGCCACAAAGAAATCCCGTAAAATATTATAAAGACTTGTTGTGGACTTACAACCTCCCGGAGTTTATACAAGAAAAGGCCCAAGTAGACACGCATGCCGTGATGGAAACCATGAGAAATACAAAAGGAATCCAAGTAAAATAAGAACAATAGCTAGGGTGGGCGAAAGGAGATAAGGATGTCTGTTTGGTTAAATCTACCCACCCTTAGCTATTGATCTGTTTGCTCACTCTTTTATCTTCACCGAGAATAGAAATAGAGCGTTTCAAATCAACGCCCATATTTCCATTTGTTGTATTCATAAAATAAGTACAAACTCTCGACAATCAGATTTCACTCTTTAGTGAAACAAACATATGTAATCTGCGTTTATAGATTATCAAATGTCTCTTTAAAAACTTGAGACAAAAATAAACTATTTTGATAGAAAAATAGGTCTGTAAATATTCACATTTTATTCACAACACACACCAAAACGTTCATTTATCCTAGGAAGCATCACAATTTAACATTTAACCGCTCCATCATCACTCCGGTCTTCTCCCTTGCCTCCGTCACATCCAAACCACGAGCCAGCAAGACGGCCATACGGCGATGTCCATGAACTTCCGGTTTTCCAAAGAAACGCATCTGCGTATCGGGTTGTTCCAAAACCTTATCCAGATTCCCCAAAGACAACCGGTCACTGTCCCCTTCCACTACAACGGCACGGGAAGCTCCCGCTCCATGAAACACGATATTAGGGATCGGCAAGCCAAGCACCGCACGGGCATGCAAAGCGAATTGAGACAAATCCTGTGTAATCATCGTCACCATTCCGGTATCGTGCGGACGGGGGGAAACCTCGCTGAATATGACATCATCTCCTTTAATGAATAATTCCACGCCGAAAATACCACGTCCGCCTAAAGCCTCGGTGATCTTACCGGCGATCTCACGGGCTTTCGCTTTAGCGGCAAGGCTCATGGCTTGCGGTTGCCAAGACTCCCGGTAATCACCGTCCACCTGAACATGTCCTACGGGTTCCAAGAAAGACGTTCCTCCGATATGCCGAACCGTCAGCTGGGTAATCTCATAGTCGAAATCCACGAAACCTTCCACGATCACCTTACCCGCTCCAGCACGTCCTCCTTCTTGGGCGTACTGCCAAGCACGATCGATATCCTTTTCCTCACGAACCACGCTCTGTCCGTGTCCGCTCGAGCTCATGATCGGCTTCACCACGCAAGGCATACCGATTACCTTCACCGCTTCTTTGAATTCCTCCTCGGTCTCGGCGAAACGATACGGCGAGGTAGGCAAGCCCAGCTCCTCGGCCGCTAAGCGGCGGATTCCCTCACGGTTCATCGTCAGCCAAGTGGCACGGGCGGTAGGAATCACATGGTATCCCTCTTCCTCCAGTTCCATCAAGGTACGGGTAGCGATCGCTTCCACCTCCGGCACGATATAATCCGGTTTCTCTTTCTCGATGATCTCCCGCAAGGCATCGCCATCCAGCATGGAGACCACATAGGAACGATGCGCCACCTGCATGGCCGGAGCGTCCGGATACTTATCCAAGGCGATTACCTCCACGCCATAACGCTGCAACTCTATTACAAACTCTTTCCCCAATTCGCCCGAGCCACAAAGCACGACTTTAGTTGCCGTAGCCGATTTGGGCGTACCAATTGTTACCATAAATCTTTCTGCTATTTGAATTTCGCCGCAAAGTTAAGGGTTTATGACTGTATAGCCTAAAGCTTTTCCCTTTATCTATTAGGGCAAAGATAAGGTTAGCTTCATCGTCCAACGGCTGGTGGACGATCATGCACCAGTTGGTAGATGATCATGCACCAGCCGTTAGAAGATCATGCATCAGTTGGTGCATGATGAATGTATCCTTATGAATTGGGTAAGACAGCCGCTTGTTTGGCCTACAATATACAGAGGAAAGGAACAAGGATCTACTTATAATCAAGACCTCTTTGTTAATATTACATAATTAGTAGTACCTTGCGATACAAGGTATCTTAGTAAAACATATATTTGTAACCAGATGATAAAAGTGTTCACCAACAGTGTAACTTATTTAGCAAACTGTACGTCTAATATATAAAGTAACTACATAATATGATGATTCAACTGAAAGGAATAAACAAAACGTACTTTAACGGAGCCCCACTGCACGTTTTGAAAGGTATCGACCTAGATATAGAGAAGGGAGAGATGGTATCTATCATGGGAGCGTCCGGTTCCGGGAAGTCAACCCTATTGAATATCTTGGGGATATTGGATACGTACGACACGGGCACCTATCTATTAAACGGACAGTTGATTCAGAATCTAAGCGAAAGCCGTGCCGCCGAGCTGAGGAACCGTATGATCGGCTTCATCTTCCAATCATTTAACTTAATCTCGTTTAAGAACGCAGTGGAGAACGTAGCTCTCCCACTCTATTACCAAGGCGTAAGCCGGAAGAAGAGAAACGCCATGGCACTGGAATATCTCGACATGGTGGGATTGAAGGATTGGGCGGATCATATGCCGAACGAGATGTCCGGCGGACAGAAGCAACGTGTGGCCATCGCACGTGCCTTGATCGCCAAGCCGCAGATTATATTGGCCGACGAGCCTACCGGGGCATTGGATAGTACCACGACCGTGGAAGTGATGGAACTCCTCCGTAGCGTAAACCAAGAAGGTATGACCATGGTGATCGTTACCCACGAGCCATCCGTGGCGGAAGCTACCGACCGGATTATCCGGGTAAAAGACGGATTGATTGAATACACCGTAAACGAAGAATCGCATGTTTGATTTTGACAATTTTAGGGAAATATGGAGCACGATAAAGAAAAACAAGCTCCGTACCTTCTTGACCGGTTTCGCCGTATCATGGGGGATCTTTATGCTGATTACCCTGTTGGGAGCGGGAAATGGGTTGAGAAACGGCATCATATTCAACTTCCGGAGGTTTTCCGCCAATACCGTGGAGGTTTGGGGGCGCTATACCACCATGCCTTATAAAGGTAACCCCACGAACCGCAGGATCGAGTTCAAGGAAGCGGATCTCAGCGGCATCAAGATGGCATTCCCGGAAATAGAATACTGCTCGGCTACCATTTCGCAAACAGATACCATCTCGTATGGGGAAGAATACATCGTGGGCGACCTGCGGGGCGTATCCGAGGATTACAATTCCATTATATATATTAATGTAGCGAGCCAGAACGGGCGCTTCATCAATAAGATGGATATGAACGCTACACGCAAGGTAATCATACTAAGCCCCCGTATGGCGGAAGTGCTATTCCGTAACGAGGACCCGCTGGGTAAATACGTGAAATGCGGCAATATGATGTATCAAGTTGTTGGTATCTATGATGATGACGACAAGAGTAACAACGCACCCGCATATATACCGTTTACCGTAGCGCAACAACTTTATAATAAAGGCTTCGGGTTCGGCTCCATTTACTTTACGGTAAACGGGGTCTCCACCGAAGAAGAGTGCAAGGATTTCGAGAACAGGTTCCGGTCGTATATGGCCCGTAAGCACATATTCGACCCGACAGACAAGAATGCCATCGGTATGTGGATGACCGGCAATGAGATCCGTATGTTCAATACGATGACAGACGGTATCTTGCTCTTCATCTGGATCGTAGGTATCGGCACCTTGATGGCTGGTATCGTGGGGGTTAGCAACATCATGTTGATCACCGTACGCGAACGGACCCGGGAGTTCGGCATCCGGAAGGCGATCGGGGCGAAACCGGCCTCGATATTGAAGCTTGTCATCGTAGAGTCCATCATGATCACCGCCATATTCGGTTACATCGGGATGCTGATGGGAATCGGGTTGACGGAGCTAATCGACTATGGCATGACGATGAGCGGGATGAACAACGCTTCATCCGGAGGAAATCCCGGCGAGGATCTTACCTTATTCCGGCACCCGACCGTCAGCCTAGGGATATCGCTGGCCGCTACCGGGGTGCTGGTCGTAGCCGGGGTGCTGGCGGGCTATTTCCCCGCTCGCAAAGCCGTGAATGTATCCGCTATTGAAGCCATGAGAACAGAATAAACCGAAAAGATATGTTTGACATAGACAGATGGACAGAAATATGGGTAACCATCACCCGCAACAAGACACGTAGCTTGATGACTTGCTTCGGCGTGTTCTGGGGAATCCTTATGCTGGTATTGTTGCTGGGTACCGGATCGGGATTCAAGAACGCCATGTTCAAGAGCGTCAACGGATTCGCGACGAATTCGCTATTCTTCTACGCCGATCGCACCAGCGAACCCTACCAAGGATTCAACAAGGGGCGAAACTGGAACATGAGGAACCGGGACATAGACGCCATCATACGAGACGTACCTAGCGTACAGGATATCTCCCCCATCCTTTGGGGCAGCCGCTCGGAAAAGAATATCGTTTACGGGATAATGACCGGAACGTTCAACGTGAAAGGCATATATCCGGCTTACTTCAATATCGATACGCAAGACCTATACTATGGCCGTTTATTGAATGAGATCGATATGCGGGAAAAGCGCAAGGTTTGCTTGATCGGCACGAAGATCAATGAGGTATTATTCCACAACGAGGACCCTTGCGGCAAATATATCCGGGTGAACGGGCTTTACTACCAAGTAGTAGGAGTGGTCAACCAAAGGGCATCGGGCCTGAATCTGGGCGGCCGGGGAGAAGAAACCGTCTTCATTCCGTTCAATACCATGCAGCAGACCTTGAACCAAGGCGATATCCTGCATTTCCTCGCACTGAGCGTGAAACCGGGATATCCGATTGAGACGACGATCGAGCAGGTCAAGAATATCATGAAGACGCAAAATCAGATCGCACCGACCGATCCTCAGGCGATAGGCGTAGTCAATATCGCCGCACAATTCAAGACATTCAATCTACTGTTTACAGGTATCGACATCTTGGTCTGGCTGGTCGGCATGGGTACCTTGCTATCGGGTATTATTGGTATCAGCAATATCATGATGGTAACGGTAAAAGAGCGCACGAGGGAGATAGGCGTACGAAGGGCTTTGGGAGCCAAGCCATTCGACATCATCTCGCAAGTCATGAGCGAGAGCTTGGTGCTGACTGCCTTGGCGGGCTTACTGGGATTAAGCGCCGGAGTCTTCCTCTTGGATTTGTTGGATAAGATATTGTCTGCCAATCCGACGAACGATCCGACCCTGCTGAATCCCGGCGTAAACATCCAAACGGCGGTAGCCGCCTCGGTGGTACTACTGATAAGCGGTTTTATGGCCGGGCTGATTCCCGCATGGAGAGCCATGCAGATCAAAGCGATAGATGCCATCCGAGATGAATAATAACGAATCGATAATTAAAATAAAACTATATAATCATGAAGAATCGCATCGTAAAGAAAATCCTACGTATTATCTTATTAACGATCGTAGGTGCGGCGGTAATAGGCACATTCTATTTCTTATGGAAGAAGGCGCAACCGGTAATAACCGTTTATGAGGTCGTAACCCCCAAAAGGGATACGGTAGAGACCAAGACGGTGGCCACCGGAAGCGTGGAACCTCGCTACGAGGTAGAGATCAAGCCGCAGATATCCGGTATCATCTCCGAGCTAAGGAAAGAAGCGGGACAGATGGTACAGGCAGGGGAGATTATCGCCACGATCAAGGTCATACCGGAGATGGTACAGCTAAATAGCGCCGAATCTCGCGTAAACATAGCGGATATATCTCTTAAACAGGTGGAGGAAACCTATAAGAGAGATGAACTGCTGTTCAAGCAAGGTGTTATCGCCCAAGAGGATTTCGATCTCTCGAAGGCCAACTACTTAAAGGCGGTCGAGGAGAAAGAGAACGCGCAAAGTGCGCTGGAAATTATTCGTGACGGTATCGCCAAGAACTCCAATGTAGCCAGTACCACGCAGATCCGTAGTACCATCACCGGTATGATACTGGATATCCCGGTGAAAGTAGGTAACTCCGTTATCCAAGCGAACAACTTCAACGACGGTACGACAATCGCCACAGTCGCCAACATGAATGACATGATCTTCAAGGGAAACGTAGACGAGACCGAGATCGGGCGCATTCACGAGGGAATGCCTATCAAGCTTACGATCGGAGCCATGGAAAGCCGTTCGTTCGAGGCCTTGCTGGAATATGTATCACCCAAAGGTGTTGAGAAAAACGGAGCCATTCAATTTGAGATCAAGGCGGCCGTGACGATCCCCGAAGATGCTTTCATCCGTGCGGGATATAGCGCCAACGCCGAGATCGTGCTAAAACGTGCGGAAGACGTTCTTACGATCCCGGAAAGCACGGTTGAGTTCCAAGGGGATTCCGCATTCGTTCAGTTAGTTAAACAAGAGCAACCGGAGCAAGTCTTCGAGAAACATCCGGTAAAGGTAGGTCTGTCCGACGGTATCAAGATCGAGGTTCAAGAAGGACTGACCGCGACCGATAAAGTCCGGGGCGCAGCTATTGACCCGAATAAGAAATAAAAGAAAGATTGTATGATGAGAAGAAACTTATATATACTGGCAATCGCTTCCCTCCTGTCCGGAAACTATGTTTTCGCTCAGGATGCGGTGAAGCAATGGAGTCTGGAGGAGTGCATCCAATATGCCATCGAGCATAATATCGACTTAAAGCAAAAGGAGCAGGAACAGGAAAGCCGAAAGGTAGACTTACATACCAGCAAATACAGTTGGCTCCCGGCCCTAAACGGCAGTCTTGGACAGAGCTTCCAGTTCGGACGCTCCACGTCTAAATCCGGGGTAATCGTGGACCAGAACGCCGCCAATTCCACATTGGGGATCAATCTGGACATGCCTTTATTTGACGGGTTAAAAATACCGAACGATATCGCCGCCCGCAAACTTGATCTAAAAGCGTCTATCGAGAACTTGAATAAGGCGAGAGAAGACCTATCCATCAATATAGCTTCCTACTACCTGCAAGTACTTTATAATAAAGAGCTACTGAAAATAGCGCAACTACAAGTGGAACTAGACAAGGAGCAGGTGAATAAAACGGAGGCCATGGTGAACGCCGGAAAGGTGCCTCTTTCCCAACTGTATGATATCAAGGCCCAATTAGCGAAAGATGAGGTCACGCTTACCGAGTCGCAAAACAATGTGAACCTCGCTTTACTGGATCTGGCGCAAAGTCTGGAACTAGAGCGAAGCGATCGGAGTTTCGATATACAGACTCCAGTAATTGAAGATGCGGTGGCTGATAATATGAGCAGTATCCTACCTCCGGAAAACATTTACGATCATGCGGTTACGTTCAAGCCTCAGATCAAGGAACAACAGTATTTGCTAGAGAGCCAAAAGAAAATGTTGCGTGTCGCGCAAGCGGGCTATTACCCCAAGTTAAATTTCGGGGCTAGTTACAGCAATGGATATTATCATTCTACTTCCGGAGGTGAATTTGCCGATACTCGTTCCTTTAGCGAGCAGTTTAAGCAGAATGGGCAAAAGATCGTCGGATTCTCATTGAGCATTCCACTTTTCAACCGCTTCCAAGTACGCAATAGCGTTCGTACCGCAAGGATCAACATTATCAACCGGGAATTGCTGATGGAAAATACAAAGAAAACATTATACAAGGAAATCCAGCAAGCGTACTACAACGCAACGGCTTCCCAAGAGAAATATACGGCTTCCGACAAATCCGTCACGGCGAGCAAGGAAGCGTTCAATTATGCCCAAGAGCGTTACAACGCAGGTAAAAGCACTGTCTTTGAATTTAATGAGGCTAAAACAAAATACGCGCAAAGTCTAGCGGAACAGGCACAGGCCAAATATGATTTTATCTTCCGTACGAAGATTCTAGATTTCTATAATGGCAACCCTATTCGTTTATAAACATTAATTAATACTTCATTTTTTTCATTATACACACAAAGTTTAAGGGAAGATGTCCTTTATGGACATCTTCCCTTTCAGCATCCATTAAGGCATTTAGTCTGCACAGAACTATGTTTAATAGCATAATTAACAGGTAGATAGCTAAGACCAAAAAACCTCCTGCCAGCTATCATAATGCAACAAGATCCCCAGTACAACTAAATTGAATTTGGCAATATCAATCAATATTATATTAGTTTTAGAATGTTTTATAACAGTTTGCTTTTTTATAATAAAAATTAGTATATTTGCGGCTGTGATTTTCAGGAGTCTTGGTGTGTACATTTTTTTGATAAGTATTTTAACTGTAGTTCTGTGCAAACTATGGTCTCTTGAAAAAATAATGTGTGTCTAATTAACAAACAAATTCATTCTATGAAGCACAAATTAACGCTTGTACTACTCTCATTCTTTCTGGGAATACAGTGCATGGTCGCCCAACAAATGAAGGTGACGGGTGTAGTGATCAATGAAGACGACGGAGAACCTGTTATCGGCGCATCCATCGTAGTAAAAGGAACCACTGTTGGTACCATCACGGATCTTGATGGTAAATTCGAATTGGAAGCAGACAAGAACGCTAAGCTAGTTGTTTCTTATGTCGGTTTAACTACAAAAGAAATGACAGCTCAGTCTAACATGAGAGTCGTATTATCCTCAGATTCTCAAGCGATCGACGAGGTCGTAGTCGTAGCTTACGGTACCGCTAAGAAGAGTTCCTTTACAGGCGCTGCCTCTACCGTAGGTTCAGCTTTGCTTGACAAGCGTCCGCTGAGTAATGCGCTTACCGCATTGGAAGGTAATACTTCCGGTGTACAAATGACCTCTTCTATAGGCCAGCCCGGTGAATCCGCAAAGGTTCGTATCCGTGGTTTCGGTTCAGTTAATGCGGATAATGAACCCCTATATGTTGTAGACGGAGCTATTTTCTCTGGTGATATCTCTAGTATTAACCCTTCAGATATCGAATCCATGACAATTTTGAAAGATGCGGCCTCTACTTCATTGTACGGTTCTAGCGCAGGTAACGGCGTTATATTGATCACGACAAAAAAGGGATCTACTAATAATGGGGCCGGTGTAACGTTAAACATTTCACAAGGCTGGTCTACACGTGCCTATAAAGATTATGCGACTGTAGGCTTATACGAATACTATCCTTTACAATGGCAAATGTTGAAGAACGCAAACATTACGGGTGGCAAAACTGCGGCAGAAGCGGCAGAAGCCGCTTCCAAAGGCATATATGGCAAATTGAAATATAATCCATTTGTAGGTATAGATAATGGAGCCATCGTCGGAACTGACGGTTTATTAAATCCTTCCGCATCTGCGCTGAAATGGGGTGATGATTTGGATTGGGATGATGAAGCTTACCGCACAGGACATCGCCAAGAATACAATGTTAGCTTTAACACAAAGACTGATAAGAGTGACACCTACGCTTCTATTGGATACTTAAATGATAAGGGATATATGATCAAAACTGATTTTGAGCGTTATTCTGGTCGTTTGAACTATAATATATATCCAGTAAAATGGTTTAAATCCGGTTTAAATTTAGGTTTAAGTCGTACGAACTCTAATTATTCAACTTCTACGGAAAGCAATAGTTCTTCTTATAGTAACTTGGCTCGTTTCATTCGTACGATGGCTCCGATTTATCCAGTGCATAGACATGATATTGAGACTGGAGAATATTTAGACGCTAATGGAAATCCGACAACAGATCCTAGCCAATATACGTACGACTACGATGGAGCACGTATCTCCAATAATGGCCGCGATGCTATTGCCGAGACGTTGTGGAATGACCGTAAAATGGAATCTACAGTCACTAACGCACGTACCTATGTAACAATCACTCCTATGGAAGGATTGAGTGCGACCGTAAACTATGCGTTAGATAATACGGACCAACATCGTAAAGTATATGAGAATCCATTAGTAGGTGACGGTACGGCAGGGCCGGGACGTATGAATATCCGCCACAGACGTTATTTGACACAGACATTCAACCAATTGTTGAACTATAACAAGACATTCGGAAAACATTCTGTCGAAGCATTGTTAGGTCACGAGAACTATAAATATAGATTCGAGGAAACTTACACAATGAAAACACAAGAGGTCGTATCCGGTATTTATGAGCTTGGCAATTTCATCAAAGTAAGTGAAGCATCTTCTTTCACCCGCGAATATAACAAAGAAGGATATTTCGCACGTTTGAATTATAACTTTGATGATAAATATTACGCTTCGGCCTCATTCCGTCGTGACGGATCCTCCCGTTTCAGCAAAGATAACCGTTGGGGTAATTTCTGGTCATTCGGAGCTTCTTGGAGAGTCAGCCAAGAATCATTTATGGAAGGGATCACTTGGGTAAACAACTTAAAGTTAAGAGCCTCTTATGGAGAGACTGGAAATGACGCTATCTTGAACTCAGATAACGTGCAGGATTATTATCCCTCTCAAATGCTTTATCAACTAGGTCCGAATAGTAACAATGGAAAAGAGGGAGGCGTTTATTTCTATTCAATGGCCAATACAAATCTAAAATGGGAGACTCAAGTATCTGCCGATGTCGCTCTTGAGTTCGGCTTGTTCGATCGCCTAAACGGTACAGTAGAGTTCTTCCGTAAAGGATCCAGAGATTTGCTGTTCGACGTTAGCCAACCACTTTCTGCAGGTATCGAATCCATCGTGCAGAATATTGGTAAGGTTCGTAACCAAGGCGTGGAAATAGACTTAGACTACAAAGTGTTAAACGGTCGTGACTGGAGGTTATCCGTAGGCGCAAATGCGACATTCATCAATAATAAGTTGACTCGCCTACCGGATATCAACCGTGAGAACGGTATCATTTCTGGCAGTAAGAAATACATGGAAGGCCATTCCATCTATGATTTCTGGTTGCGTCAATGGTGGGGTGTAAATCCTGATAATGGAGATGGCTTGTACCTTTTGGATACGGAAGCCTACAATGAGAAAGATGGAACAATAACAAACAGCGTGAAGAAAACAATCGTAGAGAAAGACGGACAACAATTGACAAACTCTTATACCTACGCTAAATATGACTACAGCGGTTCTGCCGTACCTAAAGTGTATGGAGGTTTTAACTTCAAGCTTGGATACAAGGCATTTGATTTGGCAGCTGTATTCTCATACTCCTTAGGTGGTAAAGTATTAGATTCTAATTACCAGACTTTAATGGGTAATAAGAATTTCGGATATGCCATGTCTCCTGACGTTCAAAGAGCATGGACTACGCCCGGACAAGTAACAGATGTTCCTCGTCTGGATAATAACTCCACCCATGCGACTAGTATTGAACAATCTTACTCTACACGTTGGTTAACAAGTTCTAACTACTTGAATTTACGTACCGTAACTTTATCATACACGTTGCCAAAAGAGTTATTAAGTGCTATCAACATTAAGAGTGTCCGCATTAATTTAAGCGCAGAGAACTTATTCATGTTGAAAGCCCGTCAAGGTTTGAACCCACAAGGAAACTACAAAGGTATTACCTATAACGAGTATTTACCGGCGAAGAATATCACTTTAGGATTAAATGTTTCATTCTAATTTAGCAACCTATTAACAGAAAATAAAATATGAGAAATATAAAATCATTTAAACATTTAGCATTAGGGCTTATAGTCGCCGGCTCATTCATGCAATCTGGCTGCTCCAGTGACTATATGGATACAATTCCAAGTGAACAGGCCTCCACAGAGACCGTCTATGCATCATTAGATAACCTATACATGGCATTGAATGGTATCCACGCAAGAATGGTTTCCCAAGACTTGAGCAATCAAGGTTTAGGTGGTGAGCCTGGCTTCATAATCGCTCGTGAAGCCCTCGCAGATGATATGACTTGGGATACCCAGACATGGCATCAAGGTTACTTAAATTGGTCATACAATACGAATCCCACCTCAAGCTACAACTCCGGTATCTGGGAAACTTATTACAAGTTCATCTTGAACGCCAACTTGATCCTTGAGCAATTAGATAAGAACTTCGCTGATTCTACTGAAGATCTGGCTAAGCATATCAAAGGCGAATGTTTGACGATTCGTGCGTGGGCGCATTTCCAACTTGTCCAAATTTATGCGAACTCATACAGAAATGGACAAGAAAACAACCAGCTTGGTGTGCCCTACCGTACGTCTTCGGAAGTTACGGCTATGGCTCGTAATACAGTCGAAGATGTTTACAACAAAATCAATGCAGACCTAGATGAAGCTATTACTTTATTAGAAGGTTATAAGCCCGCTGATGTTAACCATCACAGCCAATCCACGGCTCTAGGTATGAAAGCACGCGTAACATTGACGCAACAAAAATATGCGGAAGCGGCAGAGGTAGCGGCCAGAGCCATAGAGGTCGCAGAAAAAAGCGGTTTCCAAATGATGACAAAGGATCAATTAGCAGATCTGGCTCAGAATACGGTCAAATGCGGTTTCTCTGACATTACTTCCGATACGAAAGACGCTATGTATGCGGATATGACTGAAGATGACCAAACGGTTTATTTCTATTCTTTCTACGCATATATGTCTTGGAACTTTAACTCTAGTGCCATTCGTACGGGTATCAAATGTATAAACCAAGCGACCTATGATATGATGTCGCCAACAGACCTTCGTCGTCTTTGGTGGGACCCGACGGGTAAAGCTGATGTCCCTGGTAAATCTTACAACCAGCGCGTTTATCAGAATCGTAAGTTTACCGCCCGTTCTACCGCTGATGCTGTTGGAGATTTCGCATTCATGCGTTTAAGCGAAATTTATTTGATCGCCGCTGAAGCATACGCTCGTTCTGGTCAAGACGCAAAAGCAAAACAATATTTACAGACATTCCTTGCGGAACGTGATCCTGAATACAAAGATCTAGGCAATACAGGCGATAAGCTAGCCGAGGAGATTATGGTTCACCGCCGTATCGAACTTTGGGGGGAGGGCTTCCGTTGGTTCGACTTGAAACGTTTGAACTTGCCTTGTAAAAGAACGGGTTCCAACTATGACAAAACATTCTGCGGCTTCTTAGAAAAGGAACAGGGTGAAGATGGTTGGATATTCGAGATTCCGAAGAAAGAAACAGACTTCAATCCTCTAATGGAAACAAATTATTAATATCAATAATTAATACCTAAATAATCCCTGATCATAACCCTTAACCGGTTATTTTCAGGGATTATTTTTTAATACATCTATTTATGAAAACAAACTATCTATTCTCCGTCCTACTATTCTTGGTGCTAATCAGTCCCGGTATAGCGCAAGAGACCAACTATCAACGTCCTCCAGCCGTAATAGAGGAAGTGGCCCTAGCCAAATTATCCCCGATCATCCGGATTAGTGATAACAATCAGTGGGCACTCCAACTGGAACGTTCCCCGTACCGATCTATCGCCAAGCTTGCGCAACCGGAGCTTAAATTAGCGGGAATGCGTATCAGTCCCGAAACATTCAATACGAGCCGGCAAGCCGAATATACGGGTGCCAGTTTAATGAACATCGCTACTCAAGAAGAAATCAAGATAGAAGGAATTCCGGACAACGCGGTAATCACAGAAGCCTCATTCTCTCCTTCATCCAATAAGGTCGCTCTATTCGTGGAAGAAGCGGATGGCGTATACCTTTATATCTGTACCCCGGAACAGCCCATAGCGCAGAAAGTAAGTACCCGTAAAATCAATGCGACAAGTGGAGCGGAGATCTTATGGATTAGCGACAATGAGTTTATTACGCTTATGGTTCCGGGAAACAGGGGTAAGGCACCGGAGAAACCCACAGTTCCATCCGGTCCCATCATTCAAGAAAGTACAGGAAAGGTGATGCCCGCTCGTACCTATCAAGACTTGCTGAAAAATCCATACGACGAGCAATTATTCGACTATTATTTCACCTCCCAATTGGTACGTATAAAAGAGGGCATTGTGTACGAGATCGGAAAACCAGCAATCTACGGCAGTACGCTTTCATTATCCCCGGATAAATCTTTGCTACTTATCGCGACAGTTCATCGTCCGTATTCCTATCAAGTACCGGTATATAACTTCCCACAAAAGTTCGAGGTCATAGACTTACAAGGCAATTCCATTTATACGTTAGCGGATAATCCAACCGTCAATATTCCGATGGGATATGACACGACCTCGCCTTATCCCCGTCAATTCGGATGGAGATCGGATCAACCGGCTACCGTTTACTGGGCGGAAGCGCAAGATAAAGGAGATCCTAAGCAAAACAAGACTGATTTCATGGATATTATCTACCAAATAAGCTATCCGTTCAACAGCGAGAAACAGGAAGTCGCAAAGACAGAGAAACGTTTCCGCAACATCCTGTGGAATGACGATGCTTTCGCTTTATTGATCGAGACTTCCCGGGAGACTCGCAAAAACAGGACATTTACTTTTAAGCCTTGCTCTTCTGAGTCTCCGGTTCTATTATTCGATGTATCCACCGACGATAATTACAACAATCCGGGAAATCCACTTACGATTAAAAATGCGTATGGTAAATATATCGTTTATACCAATAAAGCCCACAATGAGTTATTGATGCTTGCCCAAGGAGCCTCATCTAAAGGGGATATGCCTTACCTTAGCCGTTACAATTTGAAAACAAAAAAGAACACGGAACTTTGGCGCTGCGAGGACGGATATTATGAGACCATCCTAAAGGTAGCGAATCCGGAAAAGCTTCAATTGATCACTTCACGTCAATCCATTACAGAACCAGCGAATCTCTGCTCTCGTGACTTGAAAAAGAAAAAATTCGCTCAATTGACTCATTTCGCCAATCCATATCCGGCCATGGCAAACGTTAGCAAACAAAAGATCAAGTATAAACGTGCGGATGGTTTGGATCTAACAGCGACCGTATACCTCCCTGCCGGATATGATAAAGCGAAGGACGGTCCATTACCTGTCTTAATGTGGGCCTATCCGAGAGAATATAAAAGCAAGGCCGAGGCTTCTCAGGTACGAGGTTCTCAATACATGTTTACGAATATCAACTATGGTTCTCCCGTCTATTGGGTTTTACGTGGATTCTGTATAATGGAAAATGTCGAGATGCCGATCGTTAGTACCAGTGAGGGAGCGGAGCCAAACGATGATTTCATTGAGCAATTGACAATGAACGCCGAGGCGGCCGTAAAAGTTATTTCCGAGATGGGTGTAGGTGATCCGAATCGTGTAGCCGTAGGAGGACATTCCTATGGAGCTTTCATGACAGCGAATCTATTAACACATACCAAACTGTTCAAAGCCGGCATCGCACGTAGCGGAGCTTACAACCGTACGCTTACCCCGTTCGGCTTCCAAACAGAGACCCGTACTTATTGGGAAGTACCGGAAATATATAACGCCATGTCGCCATTCATGTCTGCCGATAAACTACATGGAGCTTTATTAATCATACATGGTGAGATGGATAACAACTCCGGAACCTTTCCGATCCAATCCGAGCGCCTGTTCAGTGCCCTAAAAGGCCACGGGGCGATCGCACGTTATGTCGTATTGCCCTATGAGAGTCATGGCTACGCCGCCAAAGAGAACATATTACATCTATTGTATGAATGTGACCTATGGCTGGATCGTTACGTCAAGAACGCAAAAAAGTAAGTAGTACTGACTTTGTCAATGAAGTATATATCCTCTGACAGGAAAAGTATATTTCCTCTAACCAGTGAAGTATATCTTCTATGAGGAAGCCAAGCCGGCAGCCACCAATTGCCCTAAAACAACGATGCCCATCGTAAGGTTATAAGAATGCCCATCGTAAACTCCTTACAATGGGCATTCTTAACTCCTTATGATGGGCATTCAAAGAAAGCCCTATCTGAGATTCGTTTATTTTAGCAATGAACAAGGACAAAGATGATCCTTCTCGATATCCTTGAAATAGTTATAAGTACCTACCTTAAGATCCGCGCAAGCCGCCTCATCGCAAACAATGATTCCCTTCGGATGCAACTGCAAGGCGGTAATTGTCCACATTTGGTTCACGGCACCCTCAACGGCTTGTTGCAAGGCACGAGCCTTGTTATGACCATTTACCATGATCAATACCTCCTTAGCGTCAAGAACCGTACCTACACCAACCGTTACAGAAGTCTTCGGAACTTTATTCACGTCATTATCAAAGAAACGGGAGTTAGCGATAATCGTATCTGTAGTTAACGTCTTGATACGAGTACGAGAGCTCAAAGATGAACCCGGCTCATTGAACGCAATATGGCCATCAGGACCGATACCACCCAAGAACAGGTCTACGCCACCGACCGCTTTCATGCGAGCCTCATAAGACGCACACTCAGCCTCCAAATCCTCGGCGTTACCATTCAAGATATTTACGTTCTCCGGTTTGATATCGATATGACTGAAGAAATTATTCCACATGAAAGAATGATAGCTTTCCGGATGATCTTTCGGAAGGCCGACATACTCATCCATATTGAAAGTGATCACGTTCTGGAACGATACGACACCCTGCTTGTTCAATTCAATCAGGTTCTTGTACATACCCAGCGGAGAAGATCCGGTAGGCAAGCCCAGTACGAATGGTTTTTCAGCAGTTGGATTCGCGGCTTTGATCTTCGCTGCTACATAATTGGCAGCCCATTTTGAGAGTTGCTCGTAATTAGGTTCGATAATTAATCTCATAACGTTACGCTTTTTTTAATTGAAAATTGAAAATTGGAAATTGAAAATTAAAGGATTCCCAATCTACGCATCTCGCCTTTCTTTTGTTTATAAATTAGATCTATTGTTAATAGCTTTCGTTTTATCTGTTGTCGGAGCCTTTAGACTTTTCAATTCTCAATTCTCAATTCTCCATTTTCAATTTCCCAGCCATTTCCTTGCCCAAGGCTAAACACTCCTCGTATTTAGTAGCGCTTAAACCTTGCTTCTGCTCAACCGGCGTACCGACAGTCTCCCACTTCATCTTCTCGCCAAAAGCCGCCAAACGTTTCACGGCGGCTCCAGCCCATGTGAAAGACCCGAAATAACCGAAAATACGATTTTTCACCTCACGCAACTCGATCTTACTCAACACAGCTTCCACCTCTGGGAACAATTGATTGCTATAAGTCGGGCTACCTACGATAACTCCCTTATATTTGAACACATCTTTCAAGATATAAGAAGAAGGGCTTTTGCTAACATTATGCATCACAATATTCTTGATGCCATTATCAGCCAAAGAAGCGGCGATCGCCTCAGCCATCTGCTCCGTGTTACCATACATGCTGCCATAAATAATAACCACGCCTTCCTCACCTTCGTAGCGGCTCATACGGTCATAGATATCGATCGCTTTCGACGCGTATTCACGCCAAACAGGTCCATGGGTAGAGCAAATCGTCTGGATATCCAAGCCCGAAAGCTTCTGTAATGCCCTTTGTACTGGACTTCCATATTTTCCGACAATGTTGGAGTAATAGCGAATCATCTCTTCCCAATAATGCTCCACGTTCATCTCCGTATCGATCACCCCACCATCCAATGTGCCATACGTACCGAACGCATCCGCGGAGAATACGATTTTATCCGTAACGTCATAAGTAACCATCACTTCCGGCCAATGCACCATCGGAGCCATATAAAATACAAGCTCATGACGACCCGTATTCAAGGTATCACCCTCTTTCACCTCAAACAAGCCTTCCTTGATGCCATGATATCCTTCCAGCATTCCGAAAGTCTTATTGTTTCCGACAATCTGTACGTCCGGATATTGCTGACGCAACAAACGGATACTTCCCGCATGATCCGGCTCCATATGATTTACCACGAGATAATCCAAAGAACGTCCGTCCAAGGCATCCGCTACTTTTTTCAAGAAAATATCAGAGTAACAAACATCGACCGTATCGATCAATACGGTTTTCTCGTCTACGATCAAGTACGAGTTATAGGAAACGCCGTATGGCAACGGCCACATATTCTCGAAGAGGGCCTTTTGACGGTCATTAACTCCTACATAATAAACTTTATCCGCAATTTCTTTTAACTTGTACATCTTTTTTAATTGATAATTGATAATTAAAAATTGAAAATAACAAAGCGTGTGCTCTCTAATCTTCAATTTTCAATCTTTAATTTTCCATTTCTTAGTGCTCTCCAGACAAACCAGCACCCTGCCAAAACAAACGGGATACTTAGCCATTGCCCCATATTCAACATCATTCCAGCCTCGAAAGGCTCTTGGTCATTTTTCACGAATTCTATGAAGAAACGAGACCCGAATACGCATATCATAAATACGCCGAAGATAAGTCCTTGCTTTTTCCAAGCCTCTTTCTTGAAATATAGCCACATACAGATAGCGAACGTCACCAGATAACAAGCGGCCTCATACAATTGCGTCGGATGGCTCGGAGCGGTAAAAATAGGCTCCGCCCCCATTCTCCATGCGTGTAAATTATCGATAAAACGAAATCCCCAAGGCAAATCAGTGGAATGACCGTAAATCTCATGATTCATCAGGTTTCCCAGACGAATCATAGCAGCTACCAATCCTGTCGGAACCACCAACTTATCGAAAGCCCATAACATACTTTTATGGCTTACTCGCTTCGAGTAGAAATAAATGGCGATAATTATACCTAACGTACCACCATGGCTAGCCAAACCTCCCTCCCAAATCTTGAAAATCTCAATCGGGTTGGCTAAATAATATTCCGGCGCATAAAACAAACAATGCCCCAAACGGGCACCAATCACCGTACCGAGCATCGTATAAATCAAAAGGGAATCGATCCATGCGGGCGGCAGTCCCTCTTTTTTCCACATCCGCTCTACAATCATATAGCCAATAGCGAAACCAATCGCGAAAGCCAATCCATACCAACGAATCTCTCGGGAACCGATGGTAAAGATAGCGGGATCGGCAGTCCATGTAATAAAATCAAGCATAATTATTTCAGTTGGCAATTGACAATTGACAGTCGACAATCGCAAGTCAGGATTTCCCGAACTGTCAATTGCCAGCTGTCAACCATCAACTTATATTAAACGAGTCTTCTAATTAAGTTCTCTCTCTCGCCGTACAGCATATCGATTATCGGCAATTCGATCATCGTATATGCGCCCGGTTGTTGCTTCAAGCTCGCACGAGCGACAGAAACCAAGATTTGAGCGGTCAAGGCAGGGTTATTGATCTTCATATCGAATTCGATCAACTGGTTCTGAGTCTTGCCCGATACACCTTTACGAACCAAGTTCACACCATGTCCCATGTCCAACAAATTATCGACACATTCAACCTGCATTACATGAGTCTCATCATGAGCGAAATAATCATCCGCCTTGATAGCGGCAGACACTTGCTTGAAATCGTATCCGTCTTCTACCTCGATATAAACCATACGACGGTGTACACCTGTTCCCAAAGGAATCGTCATACTTAAAGCCGCTTTCACGCCTTCGATAGCCTTCACGGCAACCGTATGCCCCATACTCATTCCCGGACCGAAGTTCGTATAAGTAATACCTTTCGGCACCATCGCTTCTAACAAAGCACGTACCACTGAGTCGCTTCCCGGATCCCAACCAGCAGAAATTACAGCTACTGTATTATGAGCCTTCGCTACAGCGTCCAAAGAACGACGTAAATCCACGATACCTCCGTGGATATCGAAACTATCGACCGTATTGATGCCTAATGCCAGAATCTCTTTCGCATGCTCTTCCACGCTGCGTGTAGGAGTAGCCAAAACCGCTACGTCAACCTTATCTAACTTGGTGATGCTATCAGTAACCGTGTATGCCTTCAACTCGTCCGGAATATCATTCGGATTACGACGAATAATACCTGCTACCTCAAAATCCGGGGCAGCTTCAAGGGCCTCTAACACATATTTCCCGATGTTGCCATAACCTACGATGGCGGCTCTAATTTTCTTCATACTCTAGTTTTTACTTTTCAACCAACCGCAAAGTTAGATATAATTTAGAGCTTTAACAATAAGGAATACAGTTTTTATATCATTTTCAGAATGATATAGATCCTCACTCTTTCACGAACGAATCCGGATAGGTAGTAAGCTGCTCTACACCGGCTTTCGTACGAATCCAAGTCTTGAAGGTACGGGCTCCCTCGTTCAATTCGATTATACGGGCGCCGTTAGGCAAATGGATGTATTCCGTCGGGCCTCCGGTAAAACGGCCGTAAGCCAATAATACATCATACCAGCAAACCGCATAATCGTCATCATGATCATGGCCGACAAATATGCCCATCACGTCCCCGTTCTCCTTAATCGCCGTAAATAAACCGGAATTCAACGCCGGAGCGCATGCCTTTTCTCTACGTATGCCATATAGTTGGGCATTCTCATCGGAAGCCGCTTGATTAAACTCCGGCAACGCGATATGGAAGAAAGCCAAAGAAGGAACCGGCTCTCCCCCGTTATTCCGGGTAAACTCCGCGCTTTTCTTACAATACCAATCGATCTGGTCACGCTTAATATAATCGTATCCTTTTACCCCCTTGATAGTTGAATAGGTATTCGAATCGATACAATACAAGACGAAAGCATCTTTCTTCCCGTCGGAGGAACGTACGGTCAAGGCGTAATTACCCACGCCTGAGATTTCGGGAACCTCATCCGCCGTTAAACTATACGGTAGGCTTTCGGCTACTTTCAGCAACTCTTCTTTTGTCGCCCCCTGCTCATTATCATGATTTCCGAAAACAATGGAGAACGGTATTTTACGGTCGGAGACTGTCTTCAATACATTCCGCATATTTTCCAACGCAGGTTTGCTATAGATAATATCTCCCGTAAAAATCACCAAGTCCGGTTTCTCGTCATCCAATACTTGGTTCATACGCTCAAAAGCGATGTCCGAGCGAGGGTCTTGCCATTTTACATGCAAGTCCGTAAACTGTACGATCTTAAACTTATTATCCGGATTAAACTTCAACCCCGGTTTTTGGGCAAATCCCAAAGAACTCAAGCCGGCGGCCAATAACAAGGCCCCGGCAAACATCCACTTTCTCACACTCATCAAATCTCGTGTTTTTTGTAATTAATAATTATTTATTCCTTTCCGAAACAAGCGTCGAACGCATGCGCGGAAGGTTGGAAATCCACTCTCTTCACCAATTCGCAAGATTCCCGTGCCCCATGTTCCCGATCCATAGCGCTATCTTCCCATTCCACGGAAAGCGGACCTTGATAGCCAATTGAATTCAAAGCACGGATAATCTCCTCAAAATTAATCTTTCCTCGTCCTAAGCTACGGAAATTCCAATATCGGCGGGGATCGCCGAAAGTAACATGACCGCCGAATATACCCACCTGCTTGGGGGTATCACTCCAATATACGTCCTTCATATGCACATGAAAGATACGCTCCGGAAACTGATAGATGAAATCCACATAGTCTACCCCTTGGTATCCTAGATGACTCGGATCATAGTTAAAACCGAAAGCAGGATGGTTATTTACCGCCTCCAATGCTCTGCGTGCGGAAAAAGTATCGAACGCGATCTCTGTAGGATGTACCTCCAACGCAAAACGTACACCCAGTTTCTGAAACTCATCCAAGATGGGCGTAAAGCGACGGGCGAAATCATCATACCCCTTTTGTATCATCGCGTCCGTTACCGGAGGGAAAGAATACAAATAATGCCAAATAGAACTACCCGTAAAACCTACAACCGTATCGACTCCCAGCATCTTTGCCGCATGAGCGGTCCGGATCATCTCCTCGGTAGCCCGTTGGTGAACCCCTTCCGGATCGCCATCTCCCCAAATATAATCCGGCAAGATCGCCTTATGGCGCTCATCGATATTATCGCAAACAGACTGTCCTACCAAATGGGTAGAGATCGCATAAAGCCGTAAGTCATATCTCTTTAACAGATCCTTGATTCCTTGATAATAAGCCGTATCCGTACGTCGGACATCCACATGATCGGGAAGTCCCAATTCCACACCGTCGTATCCGAATTCTTTCGCTTTTTGACAAACTGTTTCCAGTGATAAATCTCCCCACTGGAGGGTATACAATGTTACAGGACGTGCCATAATAGTATTATTTTTAGTCGATTATTTTTATCCATTTATTCTCTGTCGATCCGGTAGCTACAATCGTCTCGATAAACCGCATGCCACGGACACCGTCTTCGGCGGAAGGGAAATCCAAGGTCTCAAGAGCCGGTTCCTCACCAGCCAGAATCGATTGCAAAGCCAAGGCGAAATTCCGATACAAATTAGCGAATGCCTCTATATAGCCTTCCGGATGCCCGCCCGGTGTACGGGAATTATGAGCGGCGATACCCGACATATATCCATTGGAAGTACGGACGATCTCCGCTGGACGATCCGGCCAACGCATAACCATCGTATTCGGTTCTTCTTGACGCCATTCCAACCCACCTTTCTCTCCATACACACGAATATTCAAGCCATTCTCTACACCTACGGCGATCTGGCTAGCGGTCAGCACCCCTTTCGCACCTCCCTCATAACGGATCAATGCCGCCCCATCGTCATCCAAAAGACGATCCGGCACGAAGGTATTCAATTCACCGCATAATTCCACGGCCTTCAGCCCTGTTATATATTCCGCCAGATTAAACGCATGCGTCCCGATATCCCCCATGCAACCGGCCTTGCCCGACCGACCGGGATCCACCCGCCAAGCCGCCTGCTTATTAACATCAGCGCAGTCATTATATAGCCAGCCTTGAGGATATTCCACATAAATACGGCGTATCTTACCTAAATCCCCCCTGCGTACCCTTTCCCGAGCCTCCTTCACCATCGGGTAAGCGGTATAGGTATGAGTCAGCATAAACAATTTTCCGGTTTCCTTCACTTTGTCACGTAATTGTTTCGCCTCATCCAAGGTATATGTCATCGGTTTATCCAGCACGACATGAAAACCATGTTCCAACGCCATCATGGCCGGACCGAAATGCACATGATTCGGGGTAACAATAGACACAAAATCCATCCGTTCGCCTTCAGGCAGGGTGGCCTCTTTCTCTATCATTTCCTGATAAGATGCGTAAATACGATTATCCGGTAAAAATAAAGATTGTCCGGTAGCCAATGAATTCTCCGGGCGAGAACTGAAGCATCCACAGACCAACTCGATCTGTCCGTCTAAATTAGCGGCGATACGATGAACGGCCCCGATAAACGAGCCTTGTCCTCCACCGACCATTCCCATTCTGATTTTTCGTTTCATGGTATTATTCCGTTTTATTAAACTAAGGTAATTACATTGTTGATTCACAAAGCTATGAAAAATAACCCTGCGTACGCCAATTTAACAGCTTAATATTTTTTAATTCACAAAATATATCGTTCCTTTGCGTCAAACATTTACCAAAAATATCAACTATGAAGAAAAATGAATTAGTGGCTATCGCCTGTCTGCTTTGTTTTTGTTGTTGTAATGGAACGGAAAAGGAAGTACCTAACCCCGACCTACAAGAGGAATTATCACCCATACAGTTTACGATCGATTTACAAAAGGAAGTATTACCCTTCCCCGTAACCAAGAGTATTCCCGAGCTGAATATCCCTGAGCCTATTCCCCAAAATCCCGATGCCGAGGAAGATCCTTCTACACCAGATATCGATCCGGATAATTTATACAACCGGATCGATTATATCGTATACCAAAGCGGAAAACCGGACATTCTGGTAAAACATAAGCAATTCACGCCTCAAGATCCGGATTTCACGATCATTTATGATTCACTGCCCTCCGGCGACTATCATATTTGTTTCCTAGCCCACTCAGACAAGAATATCTCCGTGTCCGGACAAACCGCACTATTCAGTAAAGTCTCAGATACGTTTCATCTTTTTCTCACCCAAGAAGTACAAACGGGAGAAAGAATCATTAAGGATATCACCTTACAAAGAATCGTCGGTAAAATAGAGTTCATATCCACCGATGCCGTACCTAAAGACCTAAAAAGCTTCACGATAAATGTCTCCAATTATCAAAACAAGATTGACTTAACCACTGGGAATGGCATTTCTCAAAACACGCCTTATACACAAACCGACACTTTTAACGACTCTGATATCGGGAAAACAAATTTCTCCCATTCCTTCTTCACGTTTATCCCGGCTCCGGAATTCATGCTCAAAGCACACCTCTCGGCCAAAAATCAGACAAATGAAGTAACCCGGGAAAGAGAGGTTAATGACATCCTGCCTCTCAAAAATCACATTATTCGTTATACTGGGATTCTCTACACCCCGAAGGAATCAGACGATACCTTCACCCTTGATATATTAAACGGTGGCAAATGGGATAGCCCCATCGACAAAGATCTAAAAGATTAATACAAAGCCGGTGTACCAAATTTGACACACCGGCTACCTTTTTCCTAACCTTCACACTTATTTTACGTCTTCTATCTTGAAGAGAGCGTTAAATCCCGTCAAACTAAAGGTCTCACGAACCACATTCCGCATACCGATCAAACGTAAAGACCCTTTCTTGGCAGTCGTCATTTTTTGTAATATTAAAAACAATCGGAGGCCCGCACTACTCACATATTCCAAATCAGAACAATCGACACATACTTTTACTCCCGGATTCTCCCATACCGGCAAAACCTTTTCCTCGCATTCGCGAGCCGTATTCGTATCCAATCTTCCTTTGATCTTAATTACAGTCTCTTCACCTTTTTGGTCAATAACTACTTCCATATCTTTATATTTTATTCGGTTATTTTTTTCTTCATGATAAAGACATTCCGCTCATCTACTCTCTGATAAGAGACCTCATCCATAATCTTCTTGATCAAGAAAATACCCAACCCTCCGATTGGACGGTCTTCGGCAGATAAAGTAATATCAGGGTCTTTTCTCAAAGTCGGATCGAAAGCAATCCCATGATCTATCAAAGTCACGATCAATTCCCCACCTTCCCTGACCAACGAAATGTCTACGGCATCCTCAACATCTCCCTTATACGCATAAAAAATTATATTTGAGACAGCTTCTTCCATCACCAGATTCAAGCTCATCATGAAAGCGGTGCTTAATCCCAATTCTTCTCCAGCTTCTTCCAAGAACTCATTCATCATGGAAAGCTCATGAATATCGTTCTTAATGCGTAATGTTTTTTGCATATATCTGAAAATTTTGCGCTAAAGATATAAAAAAAAGAAATATCCTTTCCTTAAATTTGTATCTTTACCTCCGAATCGTATTTAAAGGTATAGAGTTATGGCTAAAAGATATTTAATAAACATATTCTTATTGATCGCCGTCTTATGCGGGTTCAGTAGTTGCGAGGAGGATCCGTATTATGATCCGTATGAGGAAATCACCTATGATTTATGTAATTATGTATGGACAGATTGGTTTGTCGTAGACGGTTTAGATTGTGAGCAGCAACTTACATTTAATCCGGATGGGAAAGGATGGGATACAAGAATTTACCATTACCCAAGCGGACGCATAGATCGAGAGGAAATTCCATTCTACTGGGACTGGGACAATTACTATACCGATATACTTTATATGGACTATGAAGACGGACAAACGGTCTTGAAGGACATATGGATAAGCGGCCGAACTTTTGAATGTCAATACAATGGCGAATGGGTAACGTTTAAAGCCTATTAAATGATACTCACCTCTGTTGCGGTCATATTAAGGGTATTATCCAATCCGCTTGGTAATGTTTTCCAAAAGCAATTAACCAATCGGTATAATCACCCTTTATTAATCAACTTCTTGACATTCCTACTATTGAGCGTATTCTGTATCATCCCGGCGATCCAAGTTCGCTGGCTTGAGCTGCCTTTCGAATTCTGGAAATATTGTATTCTAGCCGGAATCGTGGGAGCTACCGGGAATGGATTCTTAGTAAAAGCTTTACAATGCGGGGATCTATCGGTACTGGGCCCCATCAATTCCTACAAATCCGTAGTAGGTATTATTGTCGGTATCTTCTTATTAGGGGAGATTCCAAACCTATGGGGTATCGCAGGAATGTCACTGATCGTATATGGGAGCTATTATGTTTTGGATACGATGGATGAGCATTTTTCCTTGGCTCTTTTAAAACGGAAAGAGATTCAATACCGGATATGGGCTATGGTCCTTACAGCTATCGAGGCGGTCTTTATCAAGAAAATCATCTTATATTCATCCACCACCATCTCGTTCATTGTTTGGTGTTGGTTTGGCGCGATTTTCTCTTTCGCTCTTTTATTCGCTTTCAAGGTCCATCTTGTCAAAGAACTCAAGCGAATCAAAATACGGGATCTTTCCTCCTACTTTTATTTGGTCCTTTGTATCGGCACCATGCAATACACCACCAATTACGTATTCGATCATATGGAGGTAGGTTACGCATTGGCCTTGTTCCAACTTTCCACGATCGTAAGTATCTTCTTAGGATACCGTATATTCAAAGAGGAAAATATAACGAAGAAATTGATTGGCTCCGTTATCATGGTAGCGGGATCGGTCATGATCATCTTATTAAAATAAATACAACTTCCCCGGCACACAGGATTTCGTCATGGAACAGCGTGCTGGTAATCCGGACGAAATTCTTCGTTTGAAGCTAACCGCTGCATCTGTTCGTCGGATAACGCACGGTCGAAGATACGGAAGTCCTTAAAGTAGGCATCCAGCTTTTCACCGATAACCAACTCTGCTTTTGCCGTTCTTTTGCTTGCAGGTTCGCATCGGAAGGTGTCTTTCTTCACGCCGTCCAGATAGACCGTCAGCAAATTGCCGTCATATACCAGCCCCAGCTTGTACCAGCATTGGGGAGCGAACCTGCCGAGCGTGCTTTCGGGAAACTTAATGCCGCACCAGTCCAGCCCGATTACATATATCAACCCGTCCATGATTCCCAGTTGGAACATATCTTTCTGTTCTAAGATAGTTCCACCCTGTATGTTCTTGAAACACAATGTCACGAACAGCGTGAAGGGCTTGTCGCCCCGTAGCGAGAGTTCCGGTACACCCGATGCCGGGAAATGGGCATAGTCCCATCCCCCGAAGAAGCCGTAGCCTGTTATGAGGGCTTTGAATGCTCCCGGTATTGTTTCATTCTCAGTCATGGCGTATCTTTTTGTCTTGCTGTTGTGATTAATAAATTTGTTGAATCTCTCACTTTTGCGCTATTCCCCGCTGCGAGGCGGGGAAGTGCTGCCGACTGCACCCGGACATTGACGCATGGCTGTCCGAATAGCTGGTGGACGGTTATCGTTCCGGCTTGGGTGTATATGCGATGGGGACGGGATGCGGGGACGGGCGGAGATGGCCTGTTTGTCCCGTCCCTGTGCGTCCTGTCAATTACGGATAACACCTTTACCTCGTCCCCGGGGCTCCATCACGGCTGCGGGACGGGGAACGCCTCGGCGCTCGTGGCATCGGTTCCGTCAATGGTGATGGTGCCGTTGTACATCATAACACAATACCCGATGCAGACGTCCGACGGGGTACCGCCGGAGTAGTTGTTTTGGGTGAGGGTGATGCTGCTGAAATTTGTTGCTGTGGCAGTTCCAATGATGCCGCCGGCGTAGGAACCGGTCTGTCCGTTGTCGCTCACGGTTCCGGTATTCGTGTTGTTGCTGATTGTGAAGTTGATGTTGCTGTTGCTGTTTAGATTAGCCACGAGCCCGGCAATGCCGCCGACGTCACACCTACTTTCACTTCCCGTAGCGGCGATGGTGCACTGGTTGGTGCAACCCGTGATGGTGCTGTTGTCTTTTACATACGCAACAATGCCGCCCAGCTGGCAGACTCCATTATCAGTGTTAAAGCTGACGGAGCCGCTGACGGTGACATTCTTCACGGTAGCATGAGCGATATCCGCAAACAATCCGCCTTTCTTCGAGGTGGTGCACTTCAGGTTGCTCACGGTGTAACCCTGTCCGTCGAAGGTTCCATTGAAAGTCCTCCTGGAACCGATGGGCGTCCATTCGTGGTTGTTGAGGTCGATGTCGGCAGTGAGCTTGAATGTGTAGTTTTCAAATAATAGACTTTGCTGTGCCAGCCATGCCAGCTCGGCGGCGGTGGTGATGTTCACCTCTCCGGGAGTGGAGGAGTTGTAGCCTGCGGGCTCGGAGGTGGAGGTGCCATTCCACACGAGCGCATCGACATCATAGTCTCCGGCCGTTGTCTCCTCCCAGTTGTCGCTCACCGTTACGGAGAGCTTGGCGCTACCGCTCGGCACGATTGATGTATTCAGGATAGAGCCGTTGATGTTGGTGCGCTTGTTGCGGACAGCGGGCATATTGGCGGGGATGGTGAATTTATCCAGATTGATAGCCGCATCGTTGTCGGTAAATGTCAGTTTGATTTCGCCCAGTGTGGTCTGCCCCGTGGCGGGGGTGAAGATAAAGTCGTAGAACAGATTGGCTTTGCGGGCGGCGGTGGCGGTGGGCAAAGTGCTTACCGTAGGTCTCACCACTGCCGTTCCCGATGGTAAGCCGGTTTCGACATCGAATTTATTGGGGACGTCGTACTCGAGCGTCATGGATGCCACCTTGGAGAGCAAGTCGGTGCTTTTCTCGATGACGTTGATTTGTCCGAACGGACGGGTCAGCTCTACGCTTTCTTCAAAAGCACCCGTTTCCTTTTTGATGGTGATGCAGGCGAAGAATGCGTCACGCACCTCGTCGTTTATCACATATCCCCCGTCCGTCTTATGCAGTTCGACAGCTTTCAGACCGGTTGTGGAATTGGTCGTGTAATGAAGATCTTGGTAATGGGTGTACGTGTTGGGAGTGTTTACCGTATTTGTCGATGCACTCGTCAATACGAAATCCGCCCACAGCAGGGCCTTGTAGTTTCCTACGTCCGCCAGGGTAAAATCGAACGTCACGGCTCCAGCTGTCGTTGCGGTTTCTTCAGCGCGGTGGATGCAGGCAGGAGATTCTCCCGTACTCCACACTTCGAGCACATAGCGCAGTTTATGGTTTGCGGGGATGTTTACTGAAGCGGCGCGTGTCTGTAACGCCTGGTTAATACTTGTGCCGATGCGCACCCGGTGGCTTGCTTCGTTTTGCGGCCCGGCGGCTTCGTCCTGGCTGCACGCGGTCATCAGTCCCACGAGGGCGACGATCCAAAGGTAAAGATGATACTTTTTCATGTTCTTAGCAATTTTAATTTTTAATTTATTGGTAATTCACTCGTTTTATTATTGTAGCGGACTGTCGAGGTCTATATTTATATCGTTGTCATCAAAATCAGGGTCGATGCCGATGCCCGTGTCGTAGCGGTTGGTCAGGAAGTGCCCCCGCACGGTAGTGAGGTGTCCGCGGCGGTAAGGCACGTCGATGCCTGTGGTGCGGCTGATGCCGTTGCCTGCGTTATCCTTGATTTCGATACTCAACGGAACATACGATTCATCCCCGTTCACGAAGATATAGTCCGAAGCGAGCGTACACTCTCCACTGCCGTTGTCCGTGACGACAAGCGGAACGGTAAACGCCACACCCATTTCCGAACGCTCGGGTTTGCCGGTCAGCACATTGAAGCCCAGCGGGAAGTAGAAACCATAACTGACAGTGATGGTGTACGCCGTGCCTCCGGCTCGCTGCTTCTGCGTCTTTTGCAGGAACTTCTGCACGTCGGTAGCTATCAGTTCGTACTTCGCCAGCGGGCGCACCATATCCACTTTCACCTGCACCCGGGCGTTCCACTCGTCACGGTATTGCCGCAGGTCGAGGGCGGCGGTTCCATAAAGGCAGTCCCGATAGTCGGTGCTACCCGTATAGGGGTCGGTGCAGGCTACCTGCTGCAAGTTGTCCGTATCGTAATAGAGGTCGTCCGTCGTGCCTGCCTTTACGTAGTCCGTCCATACAGCGAGGGTGTATTCCAGCGCATGCAGTTTCAGATGAATGGGGAGCGAGATTTTCCCGTCGCCGTTTTCTTCTTCGGCGGTCTCCATCACCGTCACCTGTCGGGCTGTGGGCTTGCCCTCCCGCCACGCCTCAATGATGAAGCGGCGGCGGTAGCCGTCATCGGCTTTCGTTGTTCCGCTGCGGGCCTTATTGGTTCCGCTGCGTGCATTTTTCTGCGTGATGATTTCCAGCGGAACAAGTTCCAGATCGAGCGTCACTTCGGTGTTGACCTCAACGAGCGTAGGGTCAACACCCTCTTCGCCCTCTTCCGTCATGGACGGGTAATCGTGTACACAACCGGCAAGGAAGATTGTCAGCACAAGGGCGATAAATCCTATCGTGTATTTCTGTTTCATAAGCCGTTATTTTTTAAGGTTAAAGCGATAGACCACGGAGATGCCTACGCGGGTGATGCCCCAATAGTTCTTGGTGCGGGTGTCGATGCGTGCACCGTTATCTATATTATAATAGGTGTCATAGCGCATGTTGGCATAGCCTGCGCCGAGGGTGAACTCGCCCGCCCAATGGGCATTGAAGGGCAGCAGGTAACCGTAGCTGATGCCTGTGCCCAAGAGCGGACGGTCGGTATCCTGATAGCGGTCGCGGTTCCATTTCACATTGAACCAACCTATGTGTGCATGTACGCCGAAGAAATGCCCTTCGCCGGGCTTCGATAGCCAGTAACGGGCTTCGGGCTGGATGGTAAACGTCTTCACGGCATGTTTGTCGCTGACGTACCACGGACACCAGAGTACGGGCAATTCTACGGAGAAATGTTCGCTCACCTGCACATCGGCGGCGACGTTCAGAATCGTGCCCGCCCAAGCCGCAAGGTTGGTCTTGACGGCGAGGTAGCGACCGGAAGAAGATGCGGTTTCCGGCGTTATCTTTACGGTTTGTTCCGGCTGTCGTTCCGGTTGTGCCGTTATCGCATCTGCTTTTTCTTTGGCAGTGACGGTTTGCTGTTCCGCTTGTTGCACTTCCTTTTTAACGGTGGTTCCAGTTTGTTGCTGTTCTGCCACCGTTATTTCTTTTTCCGAGACAGGAGGAGTAACCTTTCCGGCTTCCGCTTCTTTCTTCACGGGAACGGATTCGGTTTCGGTTTCCGCCCGTACTTCCGGTGCATCCGTGAGGGCAAGCCTGATAATGCCCCGCACCTCGGCACGGCGTGCTTTTTCCGGGCTTTCCGCTCCGGTGTCTATGCCGCAACCCTCGAACGTGATCCGTTCCGGTGCAATGCCTTTTTTCACGAGGTAATTGCGCACGGTGCGGGCACGGCGCAACGACAGTTGTTCATTGAACGCCGCCGTACCGCTTTCGTCCGCCCAGCCGGTAATGGTAATCGGAGTGATGGTGTCGGACAATGCCCAGCGCAACATACGTCCGGCCTTTTTATATTCCGACTGTTCAATCCAGTCACCATTGTTCAGTGAGAAATAAATGATATCGGAGTAAGCCGTGTGAACGCTATCAGCGATTTGCACCGGTTTGCCTGCCATCCTGCTTTGCGCCTGTAGATTGGGCAAAAACGAGCAAACGAACAGCAAAAGGACGAACATACGGCCATTCTTATACTTTCCTGTTTCAGTTGTTCTATTCATATTTGATAGTTTTATGTTTTGAAAATAATCCGGAGATAAAAGTAACTCTGAAGGATTGCAGAAAACCAGTCGATTACTTTTGAATACGAGGGGTATGTGCATGACAAATTGCACAAAAAAGAATGAAATCTGTTTTGCGAAACGCTTATAAATAAGTATATTACGCACGAAACTTAGGCGGTGCGATGTGTGTGTGTGTGTGTGTGTGTGTTAGCAAAATTATCCATTTTGCCAAGTAAAAATGAGGATTCTTTCGCATAACCAGTAACACTTTTCATTTTTTAATGTTTACATTCCACAATTTTCATTTTACGTCATTATGCCAAAGAACTTTTTCTCCTGAACGAGAATTTTCTGGCATAAATATACGCGCTGACTTCCACCTGTCAAAAAAAAATTTCCCATTACCGGGACTCGGTTTCCCAATAAGCGGAAGCGCCATAGCGTTCCCGTTTACTTGCCGTTATAAAGTTAGGAAATGGAAAAATAACAGAGGATACGTTTCTGCACTAATTAGGGTATCAAAACGCATAATGCGCATTTTTTTAGGTATCAAAATGCACGAAGGGTATCAAAACGCATTTTTTAAAGCGTTTTTGTATCTTTTTGGGCTTTTTGCTGTAAATATTCACTCGGGAGCATTCCGGTATATTCCTTGAAGTTACGGAGTGCTGTCGCCTTAGAACGGAAGCCTACTTTAAAGAAAGTATCTAATACGTTTACGTATTTATCACTGTCTGCAATTTTCAAAAATTCATCAATCCGGCGACGATTGATAAACTCCTTATAACCATCATAACCTTGCTCTTGGATTATCCGGGTGAGTTTATTGCGGTTTGTATCTAAAAGGACAGCCAATTTGGTTATATTCGTATCAGGGTTTCTCCAAAGTTGTTCTCTATTTATCAGTTCATTGAGTTGTATCCACAAAGGATTTTCTTTATTTTTCTCCGGGATTATACTTTCATCCGGCGTATCAAGTGTCTCTGATGGCACAGGTATATCAGATGATGCAGGGGATTCAACCGGGATTTCCCGGGGAGTAACAGGCACGTTTATCCGTAGAAATAGTTCCTGATAGGTGACGAACAGGCAGAAAAGACTGCAATAAGCCATGTGACCGATAGCCATAGCCGCAGCACTTGTCAGCAGATAAGCCACATAGAAGAAGCATATTCCTTGAATTCCTATTGTATAGAGAGTAATCCATTCGTAATTTACGCTGCTTCGTTTATAATTATACGGGATTTTTAAAAGCATCAGACTGTAAGGAACGATGCACAAAAGGATAACCAACCGTATCCATACATTGAATTCGGCAATGTATTCTATGATATCGGAAAAAGAGCTTAATTCCCGGAACTGGAAAGGCAGGCATAGCAGAGCCAGATTGATTAACAAACAGGGGGCGAACAAAACAATGCCTTTTTTGAATGTAAGCCATCCCGGGCTAATTACTTCTATCGGATAAAGATAGAGCAAGGATAATGAAGTCCATCCTCTACAAAGCAGGCTGACAGATAACACGGCAGGTAAAGAAGGTTCACTCCTAAAAATACGGATAGAAAACATGATGCCTGCCATAAGAAAAGGAATGGCCAAAAAAAGCCTCGAGCGGTTCCCCGGTTGGCGACGCATCCATAGCAGAATACCGCTCAGCAAAAATATACATGGCGTAAAATGAAACAATCCATTGATTAGTATTTTCTCTATTTCCATAAGTTGTTTTTAAACACAAAAAAGCATAACTGCCTGTTTCTGCGTTTGCTATTTAATATATTTTTTGCAAAAATACATGGATTTTTCTTTAAAACCGAAGAAAATACTGCTTTCTTGAAAATTAATCTGTCCGTTCTTCTTCGGTATCTCTTTGAAAATCATTTTCCGGTTTATCTTTTGGGTTTTCCAAAAAAAGGAATTGGTCTAAAACCATTGGTTTAAATTTGCGGCTCACCGGAAATGATTCGTCATCAATGTAAACGACCGACCAATTCAATTGGGCGGAAAACGGAAATGCTTGGTATAGCGCAGGATTGGTTCATGATAATGTGAAATGTATCACTACCACGGACAAACTGAACGAGTTTTAAGCAAGTCCGGTTATTTTCAGCAATAACTTACTTGACCGATAAAGCCAGCTTACTCTCCGTATTACTTTCATTGCGTAGAACAACATAATATTCTCTCTCTGGCAAGGCAAAGCGTTGTTACTTTTAGCTTATTGATTATGTACTGTTGGATCGTTATGGTTTCACTAATGTACGAAGATGTAGTCTCGCCGGGAATCGAACCCGGATCTAAAGTTTAGGAAACTTCTATTCTATCCGTTGAACTACAAGACCAACTCTTTTGAGATTGCAAAAGTATAATCTTTTCCTCAAATAGGCAACCGTTATCGGATGTTTTTCCCACCTATCCGGAAGCTTCTCATTATTTCCGAAAAAACATGTACGTGTTTCCGGAAAAACATGTACGTCTTTTTCAAAAAACACGTACGTGTTTTCAAAAGCTAATATAACATCAAATAGATCAATCAAATAAGCTTTGCATCACCGATAACGATTTGATTTCTGGAAAATCCGGGAGATGTAGACGGTAATACTCAAGAATACGATGAATAATACGGATCCGCTCTTGACGGGAAAAACCATAAAGCGACATATTCTCAAAACTGATACGCAGCAAACGGGAAAAGAAAGCGCTCTCCACCTTATTTAAATAATGCCGATGCATCGGTATATGATCCGTAAACACCCCATTCAACATATCGAAATAATATCCCACCCTATGCGATTCCATATTCGGGAAAATACCGAGATGGTGGAGAAGACCTAACAAGAAAACCATATGAAAATTAGCGATACCTTTATCCGCATACTCCAATAGATGTATGGACTCGTACAGGTAATCAAATAAACGGGGATCCGGCTCCGTGTCTTTCACGACCCTAAAAAGAACCTCCGAGAGGAAAAGCGCCAATACATTTTTAACCGGATCACAACAAACATCATTCAGCGGAAAACAAATACGGGTCTCCTTAATCCGATGCAAATCCCGCTTATTCAAGTGCTCCACCTCCATTTCCAGAACGGACAAAGGTATAAACAAAGCCTTCGACACCGTGCTTTTCTTCCCACGGCTACGACTAACCAGATACGAGGCCCGGCCAAACGCCTCCGTATACATATATATAATAGAATATTTATCATTGTAAGGAATCGTATGCAAGACAATCCCCCTCGTTTTACACAACATAATTCGTATCTTTGCGACGATGATTTGCATACAAAGATACAACTCTTTTTTTCATTCGCTTATTCCATAGATTTTTCGTAACTTTGTCCGACTAATATATTTTCTCTTTAACAAAATGCGATAGTTATAATAAATGAATAGCAGTGAATTTATCTCCATTTTCAAAAATGGTCAACAGAACATGGCTAAATGGAAACCTTTTGCCAATAACAAAGAAACTAGCATCGCAAATGTACTAGATTTTTTTTGTTGTGCCGGTGGTATGACACTAGGCTTCGCTTCATTGCCTAACTATTTCCATGTGCTAGGAGGTATTGACATTAACAGCACGTCGTTAGAAGCGTATAAAAAGAATTATTCTACACCCACCCTAAATATCGACATAGCATCTATAGAACCGAAATCAGCAATTATCGCCAACACGTTTGGCTTATCAGGAAATAAAAAAAAGCCATTGGTTATCATTGGATGTGCGCCATGCCAAGGATTTTCTCCTCACCGTAAAAAGGATTACCGAAAACCTGAAGATAAAAGGAATACACTAATTGGTTATTTTGCAGACATGGCTGTTCATCTAGATCCAGACTTCGTTGTTATGGAAAATGTCCCGGAGATTTTGAACGGCAAATTCAAGAATCATTACAATGAAGCAAAGGAAGTCTTTACAGCGCATGGTTACCACATAGCGCAACATATCTATAATGCAGCTGGATTTGGAGTACCACAAGCTCGTTACAGAGCTATCATTGTTGCTTCTAAATACGAATCTTTTAGATTGCCTGAAGAAATCCTTACTCCCGACAATTATGCAACTGTTAGAGATGCTATTGGCGATTTACCGCCAGTAGACGTACGCAATCAACATCCTAACGATTGTTATCACAAATGTTCCGCACACAGACAGAGCACTATAGACGTGATCGCACAAGTACCTCATGACGGTGGTAGTAGGCCTAAAGGTGTAGGACCTCAATGCTTAGATAAAGTAAAAGGATTTAGCGATGTTTATGGACGATTAAGTTGGGACAAGCCCTCCATAACCATAACTCAATATGCCAGAAATCCTGCCAGTGGTAGATACTCTCATCCTGAACAAGATAGAGGGTTAACCATTCGTGAAGCGGCACGACTACAAAGTTTTCCTGACGGTTATGAATGGAATGGTAGTCTTGGGGACAATTTTAAACAGATAGGCGAGGCTGTCCCCCCATTGCTATCACTTGCAATAGCATCACAAATTGCGATAACTCTAAAATGCAACAGTAAACAATGAAAAGCCAATACAAATGCATAGACAGTTTCTCCGGCGCAGGAGGACTTTGCTTGGGTCTTATCGAGGCAGGCTTTGACGTGCTCTATAGCTTTGACATCGATTCGAAGTCCATTGCGACAATCAATGCCAATTCCAAGTATTTCAAAGGACATAAAGCCGAAGTAAGGGATATTTACGACATTAGTCCGCTCAAGCTCCTACAAGATATTAACTTGAAATCTGGCGAATTGGATTTGTTGGCTGGAGGACCACCATGCCAAGGATTCTCGATACAGCGTATCGGTTCAGACATTGACGAGCGAAATCATCTAGTGGAGGAGTACATCAGCCAAGTCATTGCTATCAATCCAAAAATGTTTATACTTGAAAACGTACCCGGCATAGAAGGTAAACGTGGCCTTACTATTCTACAAAAGGCCCTTGAAATCGTTGCAGAATCAGGATATTTCATACATAAGCAGATACTCGATGCTCAAGACTACGGCGTACCACAGAGACGCCGCAGAGTCGTGATCGTAGGGGAACGAAAGGACCATACAGTTCCTATCTTTAAGTATCCTACCCCTTGCAAGCACCGTGTTACCGTAAGAGAGGTTATAGGACATCTGCCCATACCGCCAGAGGATGGATCAGAGCATCCTACATTGTCACTTCACCGCCGGGACCGTTTATCAGCTAAGAATATTGAGCGATTACAGCATTTGCAACCCGGACAAGGCCGCAATTTCCTTCCACAGAATCTGCTTGCAGACTGTCATAAAGTGAGTTCTAATGTCATTGGACACCGAAATGTATATGGCCGTATGCCATGGGATGATGTCGCCCCAACCATTACCGCTCGCTTCGATAGTTTCACTCGTGGTATGTTCGGACACCCTGAACAAAATCGTAGTATCTCACTACGCGAGGGAGCGTTGTTACAAACCTTCCCAAAAGACTTCAAATTCGTAGGAAACAAAGTAGAAATTGCTCGTCAAATAGGGAATGCTGTACCAGTGCTAATGGCAAAGCAAATTGGACTACAAATAAAAAAATGCCTTGACGAATGGAACGGTTGAAACAGATACTGGATGAGTATGTAAAAAAATTGTCCAATGAATATAGGACTGCTCTCGCAACAGGAAATGCCACACCGGAACTATCATTCCGGCCAACTCTTGATAATTTTCTCATACAGCTATCCGAGTATATCAACCCAAAGATAGACCGGATCTTCGAGCCACGCCAACAAGGCAAATACGGTCGTCCGGATTGGTTATTCTGTAATAAAGAGACAATGGGTATCTATGGTTACGTTGAGGCGAAAAGTTTCAATCCTACTATTTATATTGACCCTGCAGCATACGAAAATCAAGTAAAGCGCTATCTTTACCTTGGCAACCCTGTGATACTTACAGATGGCATCGACTTTATTATGTATACACCGGCCGGAAAACCAAAGAATGTATCGATATGCCAAAAACCAATAGAATGGGAGAATCTCACTCCGAACACAGACATTCTTCCACTATTCCAAAAATTCTTTGAAGAAGAAGGCTACCGCACAGTCTCTGAAAAACAATTGGTATCTGAACTATCCAAACGTGCCATACACCTTTCTGAAGACCTGGAAGAAATACTTGCACTGGAGGAAGATGAGGCAGAAAACGAGACAGAACGCAAAACGATAGTTGCCCTCAAACATCTTTGGGATGTAGCATCTAAGAGCCATGATAAATCTTTGAAGAACAATCATACTTTTGCTGGTTTTGTCGCACAAATACTCGCATTCGGTCTACTTTACGCCCACCGTTTTGTAAATGAGAAAAACATTCCACCTGTTAATAAATATAAACTGCTTCAAATCTTTTGGAATTCCTCTATTTTCCGCAAAGATGCCCAACGCCTGACTCCTTTTAAAACACTGGTAGATGCTTTAGCCGACGAGTTGGATTCTTCATTTAGTAAACTTGGGATTTGGTACGACAACACGCGCCGCTTGTTGTCTCGCATCCACCTTACAGACCAGCAAGTGGCAGCACCAAACTTTCACGAACTATACGAGACATTCCTAAGCGAATACGATGACAAGACACGCCGTGATTTCGGAGCATGGTATACCCCCATGTGCTTGGCCAACTATACAGTCAAATTTGTTGCCAATATCCTTCCAACTGTTATACCGGAAGAAACTATAGAAAGTAAAGCATTAAAAATTATTGATCCATGTTGTGGTACTGGCACATTTATAGAAGCCGTATTGAATAACCTGCAGCTGCAAGATGGTTCCCAAATCATAGGATTCGAGATTCTCCCCGTTCCATATGCCCTTTCCAATTATCGTATATCAATGTTAGAGATAGAGGACAAGTCCGATATTGAGATCGTATTGACAAACACATTGAGCGATAGTACATTTAAACGGACACAAATAGAAAATAGCGCTACAGATGCAGTATCAACATTCTTCTTAAAAGAACAACAAAAAGCTAAGAAATTTTCGACGCCACCACTTACGGTCATTATAGGTAATCCCCCATGCTCCGACTCCATGGATACCAGCAATGAAGGAAAGATGATAGCCAAACTCATGAATGATTTTCGCCCATCAGTATGTAAAGGACGTTCTAACAAGCAGAAGCAGTTAGCAAATGAAATGGCAAAATTCCTACGTTGGTCTCTCTTCAAGGCTGAACAAAGCCGTCCTTCCGTGTTCGCATTAATACTGCCATCAACTTTCGCCAACAACGTATCCTTCATTAACACTCGCAAATATTTGTCAGAGCATGTCAGCGAGATGTGGGTGCTTGAATTTGATGTAGACAATCGCGCTGGTCATCACGCAGAGAATATCTTTAACACAGTTCAGGGAAGGTTGCTTCTTGTGGGAACACTACGTGAACTTGCATTTGAGCTGCCTGCAATACACTACAAGAGTATATGCGCAATGACAAAACGCAAGAAAGAGACATTCTTTAAAGCACCGGTTAGTACTGATGGATGGATATCTGTTTGCCTTGACAAAAATTATTCATTCAAACCGACTACTGGCGTTGACGAAAAAATATATTCCAATTTTTGGTACCTTTTGTCAGACAATGCCCCCGCCATATTCGAGAGACATTGCTCCGGATTAAAATTAGCTCCTACTCACTTGTTGGTGCATTTTTCCAAAGGACAACTTAAAAGACGTAGCCGATTCATTGCTGATGAGAACAATTCGTACGATGAAATAAAAAATCGGTGGTATAAAGGACAGGTAAAACCACCACATCAAGCCAAGCTTACGCATGACGTAAAAGTCGCATTGGCTAATATCGACAGAAAGATTGTAGACTATTCTTTCCGGCCATTCCTCTCTGCCAGCCTCGTTCTTGACCAAAAGCTTATGGATGCCTTACGAAAAACACCCGGAGGTGGAATGCGTGAGCGTCCAGAGGTACAAGCAGCCTTCGCCGAAAAAAACGTGTTCGGATTTGCTGTGGCACCTGCTCCCGCAGACATTTGCCCAGTCATCAAAAAGTTCACTTCTTTTTGCTGGTCTCTTCCTGACAATGATCTTGTCACAAGAGGCAACTCGCACATATTCTGCAACCGTTACCCAGAATATAAGACCGGTAGCAAATGGATAGGAAAGCCCAAAAATAATGTAAACCCTACATTAGCCGAAAAGCTGTCTTCTGCTTTCGAATACAGTGTAGACGAAGCTGTAGATCTCGTTGTCTTCTACTCTTATGCGGTTCTAAACTCTCAGCTGTACATGAAAACTTTTGAGGGAAAACTGCATACAGTCGCAGGCGAATGGCCTGCAATTCCTATTACCAAGAGCAAGAATCTCTTTGACGAAATGGCGAATATAGGTAAGGCAATGGCAAATATTGAGAAAAATGATTTTGTCGTGGATACTTCATTGCTATCAAAGTTATTAGGAGAACAACTAGAATCATTTCCTAATGAATGCAAGATCCAAAGCTATCGAGTATTGAATAGCACGGTGATTTTACAAGACACACGAAACAATGTTATTTTTACTCTTCATGCACCTAATGACATCCTCCAATTCGAAGTCTCCGGCTACAACGTGATTCGTGAATGGCTAAAATATCATTCATACGCATATTATAGAAAATCATGTAACCGGGAGGATATTCTTGATTTATTCAATTTGTTAGGTAAAATCCATGAATTTAAGAAACAAGTAATATTAGCAGATCATGCGATGAGAAAGATACTCTCGTCTGAAATCTTAAAGCCATCGCTTAAATAAGAAGATACTCAAATTAACGTTATACATATAATTAAAGTATAGAATTATGTTGGACTTAACGACCCCTTCTTTATTATTTTCCGCCATATCATTGATATTGTTGGCCTATACGAATCGCTTCCTTTCATACGCCAGCGTAGTGCGTGCCTTGAAAGAAAAGCATCAGCAAACCCATGACCCCAAGGATATCGCCCAGATAGCGAACCTGCGGAAAAGGCTCTATCTGACCCGTTCCATGCAAATATTAGGAATACTCAGTTTGCTGCTCTGCGTGATCGCTATGTTCTTCATTTATGTATCGTGGCAGGTTTTCGCCGCATGGATATTTGGCATAGCCTTATTGCTATTAGCGGCGTCGTTATGTGTATGTATCTGGGAAATAAATATTTCCGTTAAAGCCTTGGAAATTCATCTGGAAGATATAAGTTCTAAAGAGAAGTTAAAACAGTGAGTAGTATTAAATTTTCCTTCGAAATGTTTTGCCAGTTCAGAGAGATCGTCTATCTTTGCACTCGCAATCGGGAAATCACTTTCTTAGAACGCTATAAGTGAGAGCTTTGACATTTTGGCCCATTCGTCTATCGGCTAGGACGCAAGATTTTCATTCTTGAAAGAGGGGTTCGATTCCCCTATGGGCTACAATAAACAGGATTAAAAAACAATAAAGAGAAGATCTAGAAATGGCAAATCATAAGTCATCAATCAAGAGAATCAGACAGACAAACGCAAGACGTTTGCGTAACAGATATTACGCAAAGACAGCTAGAAACGCTATGAAAGTTTTGCGCGCTACTGAAGACAAGAATGAGGCACAAGCTTTATTCCCTAAGGTATGCTCTATGTTGGATAAGCTTGCAAAAAAGAACGTTATCCACAAGAACAAGGCCGGTAATCTGAAATCTAAGTTGGCTAAGCACGTTAATGCGCTAGCATAAGCAGAAGGTAATTACTTTTACAAGTATAAAGCCGGACTCTCAATAAGCCCGGCTTTTTTAAACCTGATGGCCCATTCGTCTATCGGCTAGGACGCAAGATTTTCATTCTTGAAAGAGGGGTTCGATTCCCCTATGGGCTACCAATCAAAAGGAGAGAGATAAGTTTATGGCTTATCTCTCTCCTTTTTTACTATACCCGTCCTTTTTTCGCTATTTTCACATCCCCCACTTCGCTATCTCGATAAAAATCACTACATTTGTTAGATTTTTTTGAGGACATAGATAATTACAGATTTTAAAGAAAGATAAACTCATGAGTGAAGAAATTAAGAATACTTCTACAGAGTACTCCGCAGATAGTATTCAAGTACTTGAAGGGTTAGAGGCAGTACGAAAAAGGCCATCCATGTATATTGGCGATACCAGCGAGAAAGGTCTCCATCACTTAGTGTATGAGGTCGTAGATAACTCCATAGACGAAGCGCTAGCCGGATATTGTACATACATCGACGTGGTAATCAATGAGGACAACTCGATCACGGTTACCGACGACGGCCGTGGTATCCCCGTGGATATTCATGAGAAAGAAGGTAAATCAGCCTTGGAGGTAGTACTGACAGTGCTGCACGCCGGCGGTAAGTTCGACAAGGGAACCTATAAAGTATCCGGTGGTTTGCACGGTGTGGGTGTATCTTGTGTGAATGCACTCTCTACCTATCTGAAAGCGGAAGTTCGCAGGAACGGCAAAGTACATATGCAAGAGTTCTCTTGCGGAAAGCCGTTGCACGACGTACAAGTTATCGATAATACGGATAAAACAGGTACTACGATCTCTTTCAAGCCGGACGGTTCTATCTTTACGGTCACGGAATACAAGTATGATATATTGGCTACCCGTTTGCGCGAATTAGCGTTCTTGAACGCTGGTATTACGCTACGTCTGACAGATAAGCGAGTTCAGAAAGAAGACGGTTCTTTCAAGTCCGAGGTATTCCATTCGGATGAGGGATTGAAAGAATTTGTCCGCTATATCGACCGTTCTAAAGAGAAACTGATTCCAGACGTAATCCATATCGTAACCGAGAAACAGGGTATCCCTGTCGAGGTGGCGTTAACTTATAATACTTCTTACAACGAGAGTGTATTCTCTTACGTAAATGATATTAACACGATAGAAGGTGGTACACACTTGGCCGGTTTCCGCCGGGGGCTGACCCGTACATTGAAAAAGTACGCTGAGGATTCCAAATTATTGGAGAAAGCCAAGGTGGAGATTCAAGGGGATGACTTCCGTGAAGGTTTGACCGCCGTTATCTCTATCAAGGTAGCCGAGCCTCAGTTCGAGGGACAGACAAAGACGAAGCTGGGTAATAGCGAGGTTACCGGTGCCGTGGATATGGCGATCGGCGAGGCGTTAGGCTATTATTTGGAAGAACATCCGAAAGAGGCGAAAATAATCGTCGACAAGGTGATCTTGGCCGCTCAAGCCCGCCATGCCGCTCGTAAGGCTCGCGAATTGGTACAACGCAAATCTCCGCTGACAGGAGGTGGGCTTCCCGGTAAATTGGCGGACTGTTCCTCTAAAGACGCAGCGATCTGCGAATTGTTCCTTGTCGAAGGAGACTCCGCAGGTGGTACGGCTAAGCAAGGACGCGACCGTAACTTCCAAGCGATCCTACCGTTGCGCGGTAAGATCTTGAACGTGGAGAAAGCGATGGATCATAAGATCTTCGAAAGCGAGGAAATCCAGAACATCTATCGTGCGATGGGCGTGACCGTCGGTACGGAGGATGACCCGAAGGCGTTGAACATGGAGAAGCTGCGTTACCACAAGGTGATTATCATGACCGATGCCGATGTGGACGGTAGCCACATCGCCACATTGATCTTGACCTTCTTCTTCCGCCGTATGCGTTCCTTGATCGAGAACGGATATGTGTATCTGGCGACTCCTCCCCTCTATTTGTGTAAGAAAGGTAAGGTTGAGGAATATTGCTGGACCGAGCAACAACGTCAGCAGTTCATCTTAAAATATGGAGGAGGCAACGAGAACTCGATCCATACACAACGATACAAAGGTTTGGGAGAAATGAACGACCATCAATTGTGGGATACGACCATGAACCCGGAAAACCGTACGTTAAAGCAGATCACGATCGACAACGCAGCCGAGGCTGACCAAATCTTCGCCATGTTGATGGGTGAAGACGTAGGCCCTCGCCGCGAGTTTATCGAGGAAAACGCTACATATGCTAACATAGATGCTTAAAATCATGAAAGTCCGTCGTCCGAATCTAGAGGCCCTATACAAAGAAGTTGATAATTATATACCGGCTAAAGAAAGCCTTCAACCTCCCCGAATAGGAATATCCGCTAACCGGAGAGACGGACTTTCCTGTATAGCCGAGACCTACGTGCAAGCCGTGCTGGACGCGGGGGGAGCCCCGGTACTTATCCCGGTGATCACGGATCTGAAAGCATTGACCGTACTGGTTTCCGAACTAGACGGATTAGTTATGAGCGGGGGTGGAGACATCAATCCGCTCTATTTGCATGAGGAGCCTATCCCGCAATTGCAAGACGTAGATACGTTACGTGACGAATACGATTTGATCTTGCTTCGCTTGGCCGCTAACCGACAAATTCCGATCATGGGTATTTGCCGGGGGCATCAGATCATGAATGTAGCGTTCGGAGGAAGTGTCTATCAAGACATCCATTCACAAGCCAATCATGCTCTATTGAAACACAGCCAGACATTGGCTCGGGAATATCCGTCGCATACGGTAACACTCGAACCGGGAATGAACCGCCTACGTACTATTTTCAATGGAGAAGAACAAATCCTTGTCAACTCTTTCCACCATCAAGCGGTAAAAGAGGTCGCCCCCGGATTTACGGCGACAGCGACCGCTCCGGATGGAATCAATGAGGCTATGGAACATACGGAGAAAACGATATTCGGCGTACAATGGCATCCGGAGGCCATGGCTCCGCAAGGGGATGAGGCCATGAAAGCCCTATTCGCTTACCATATCGAGAATGCCCGCCGTTTCGCGAAAGCCAAAGCGATCCATCAACGAATCGTGACGATCGATTCCCATACAGATACCCCGATGATCTTTCCCGGTGAATTTAATATCGGGGAGAAAGAAGGAGGGAAAGTGAATCTTCCTTTTATGGAAGAAGGGCGTATCGACGCAACCTTTATGGTCGCCTATATCCCGCAAGGTAAACGAGATGAGGCATCCTTACAGGCAGCGACAGCGTATGCGATAGAACGGCTGAATCAAGTAAAACGCCAGCAAACCTTACATCCGGACCGGATGGTTATAGCGACTACCCCCCAAGAGATCCGGACGATTAAGGCGCAAGGGAAAAAAGCGATCTGCCTCGGCATCGAGAACGGGTACGCTTTAGGGAAGCAGGTCGAAAACCTACGGATGTTCAAGGAGATGGGAGTTTCTTATATCACCTTATGCCATAATGGGGATAACGATATTTGTGATTCCGCTAGAGGAAAACAGGAATGGAAAGGACTAAGTCCTTTCGGTAAGGAAGTGGTAAAAGAGATGAACCGATTAGGAATCATGGTTGATATCTCGCATGCGGCGGAAAGTACCTTTTATCAGGTACTGGAAGTGAGCGAGACGCCAATCATAGCCTCCCACTCTTCCGCACGTGCGCTTTGCGATCATCCCCGCAATTTAACGGATGATCAACTGAAAGCGCTGGCCGCTCAAGGGGGTGTCGCCCAAATCTGCCTATACAAAGGATTCATCAATAAGGAAGAGAACAAAGCTTCTTTAAGTGACGCTATCCGCCATATCAATCATATCGTGAATTTAATCGGTATCGATCATGTAGGAATCGGCTCGGATTTTGACGGAGACGGGGAACTGATCGGTTGCTCGGCTACCAATGAGTTGATTAACATTACCGTCCGACTTTTAGAAGAAGGATATACAGAAGAAGATATACGGAAAATATGGGGTGGGAACTTGCTAAGGGTTATGACCGCTATACAAGATTTTCCAAACAAATAGCAAACGAAAACAACTACATATTATGAAAAATATCTTATACACAGCAATATGCGCCTGTAGTATCTTATGTGGAGCACAGGCACAGACACCCGGATCAGAAGTCCCCAACTTAAAAAAGCTATATGAGTTGACAGACTCTTGCGATGTAAACGTGCGGGCACGATTCTCCCCATTGATCGGGATTTCCGCCAGTATCTCAAGTGGTGCTTCCCGGGTAGGGGCCACCTATATCCAATCCATCGTAAAGGCAGGGGGAACTCCGATTATCATCCCGGCTGTTACTGACGGTAAAGTACTCAGGAATATCGTATCAAATTTAGACGGGTTAGTTCTTATAGGAGGAGCGGATGTAAACCCTCTATGGTATGAGGAGGAGCCTCGGGAAAAGCTGGAGGAAGTCGATCCGGTACGCGATTTGTATGAGTTGAAACTAATCAAGATGGCTACCGACCAAAATATTCCCGTCTTAGGCATATGCCGGGGATTGCAACTGTTGAATGTAGCGTTTGGCGGTACGCTTTACCAAGACATCCCCTCACAACGTGGCGATCATTCTGTCAAGCATAGGCAAGATTTACCCAGTTCGTATGGCTCACACCGTGTCTTTGTTGATGCGAACTCACAGCTAGCCACTATTCTAGGGAAAGATACCTTAGCCGTAAACTCTCTTCATCATCAAGCGATCAAGGAGTTGGCGCCTATCTTCAAGGCTACCGCTTATGCGCCCGACAGTATTATCGAGGCTATCGACGCTTATCCGAATCGATCCATCATGGGAGTTCAATGGCATCCGGAAGCATTGACTTACGGAGGCGACACTACGATGTTAAAGATATTCCACCATCTGATAGGAAAGGCCGAGACTTTCCACCAAGCCAAAGAGATGCACAAGCATTTCCTTTCCGTAGATACACATACCGATACTCCTTTCTGGTTTAAACGTGCCGGATTCAGCATCGCCGACCGGGAACGTAACCGGGTAAACATCCCTAAGATGCAAGAAGGGAAACTAGACGGGGTGTTCCTTGCGGCCTTCATCGGACAAGGTAAACGTGATGAGGCCTCTTTACAAGAAGCCGTACAAAAAGTAACAGGCTTGATCGAAGGTATTCGCAAGCAAGCTGAATTGAATAAGGATTTATGTGGCATCGCCGTTACGAACCAAGACTTCATCCGCTTGAAGAATGAAGGGAAAAAAGCGTTCTTTATCGGTATAGAGAATGGATACGGCATTGGTAAGGATCTGGCGAATATCGCTAAGTTCAAGGCGATGGGTGTCAATTATATCACGCTCTGCCACTCCTACGATAACGATATTTGCGACTCATCCACCCATACCAAGAAAGAATGGGACGGTTTAAGTCCGTTTGGCGAAGAGGTCGTGAAAGAGATGAATCGCCAAGGTATCATGGTGGATATGTCTCATGCCTCTGAGAAGGCATTTTGGGATGTTATCAAATTGTCCAAGGCCCCGATCATCTGCTCGCATTCCTCATCCATGGCGATGTGCAAGCACGACCGTAACCTGACCGACGAACAACTAAAGGCCCTTGCCCAAAATGGAGGCGTAGCGCAAGTTTGCTTGCTCGACCGCTATATCAATGAGGATTATAAAAACGCGAGCCTTACCGACGCAATCGAACATATCGATCATATGGTGAAAGTCGCCGGTATCGATCATGTAGGTATCGGCTCTGATTTTGATGGCGGTGGCGGAATTATCGGTTGCGAAAGTGACAACGATTTCATACAGATCACTGTTAAATTAATAGAGAAAGGATATACAGAGGAAGATATCGCCAAGATATGGGGTGGAAACTTGATGCGTGTATTAGACGAGGTTCAAGCGACTGCCTCCGTAAAAACATTATAAACAAAACAGATTTATGATCAGATTATTTTTTGCGTTATTGAGTTTTGCTCTTTTATCATGTGGAGCCAAAGGAACCAAAGAGACAGGTAATATGCCGGAGATCAAAAAACAACCGATCGCCTCAGCTGTTCCCGATTTCAACGCAGACAGCGCTTACGCCTATGTAGCGAACCAAGTCGCTTTTGGTCCCCGTGTACCTAACACGGCGGCTCATAAAGCATGCGGGGATTACTTAGCATCTGAATTGAAGCGCTTTGGCGCCAAAGTCTACCAACAGGAAGCGATACTGACCGCCTACGACGGAACGAAGCTGGAAGCGAGAAACATCATAGGCTCGTTTGATCCGGAGAATAGTAAACGTGTTTTACTATTCGCGCATTGGGACAGCCGTCCCTATTCGGACCACGATCCCGATCCTTCCAAGCACCGGACCCCATTGGACGGGGCGGACGATGGCGGTAGCGGCGTAGGTGCCTTATTGGAGATCGCCCGCCAAATCGGACAAAAAGCCCCGGGTATCGGCATCGATATTATTTTCTTCGATGCGGAGGATTATGGTACGCCGGAGTTCGTAACCGATTATACACCGGATAGCTGGTGCCTAGGTACCCAGTTCTGGGCAAAAAATCCGCATGTCCCTAATTATACGGCGGAATACGGAATCTTATTGGATATGGTGGGCGGCAAGAACGCCACGTTTTTCAAGGAGCAACAATCCTTACGTGCGGCAGCCCCGATCGTCGAGATGGTATGGAGCGCGGCCCGCGATCTGGGATATGGCAAATATTTCATTAACGCCGCAGGTGGAGCCATCACAGACGATCACCAATATGTGATTAGCGGACGTAATATCCCGAGTATCGACATCATTAACTACGACCCTGAGTCTAAAACAGGTTTCGCCTGTTATTGGCATACTCAAAAAGATAATATGGAGAATATAGACCGTGAGACTCTAAAAGCTGCCGGTCAAACCGTACTGGAAGTAATATACAATCGATAAAATACTGATAAAATGACAATCAATGAACTTCAAGACAATGTAATCGAAGAATTCTCTGTCTTCGACGATTGGATGGACAAATATGCGTTATTAATAGATCTGGGAAACTCCCTTCCCCCGCTAGATGAGAAATATAAAACGGAAAGTAACTTGATCGAGGGTTGCCAAAGCCGGGTTTGGTTCCAAGCGGATTATGTGGATGGAAAAATTATTTTCCAAGGAGAAAGCGACGCCGTGATCGTAAAAGGTATCGTATCCCTTTTGATCAATATCCTATCCGGCCATACCCCGCAGGAGATACTGGATGCCGATCTTTACTTTATCGACAAGGTAGGATTAAAAGAGCATTTATCCCCTACCCGTTCCAACGGGTTGGTAGCGATGGTGAAGCAAATGCGTCTATACGCAATGGCTTACCGGGCAAAGGAACAACAATAAAAACAGGTATTTTCACACGTATATAGGCACGAGCCGATACGTATATACGTGTAAGCCTACACCGATATAGGCATAGCCTCATACGTATATACGCATAAGGTTATGCCTATATACGTATTAAAAACCTAGTGTAAGCTGCTCCGGTAACAGTGTGAATGTCTTACGATGATAAGGTGTGATGCCGCATTCCCGGATCGCTTCCCTGTGGGCCTTGGTAGGATAACCTTTATTGTCCAGCCAATGATAAGCGGGGTATTCCAAGGCCAATTCATTCATATAATCATCCCGATACGTTTTAGCTAATACAGAAGCGGCGGCGATACTCAGGTATTTTCCGTCGCCTTTTACTACGGTCGTATGCGGAATATCGGGATAAGGGATGAAACGGTTTCCATCGATCAATAAATGTTCCGGCCGTACTTTCAATTGCTCGATCGCACGATGCATGGCCAAGAAAGAGGCTTTCAAGATATTAATCTTATCGATCTCTTCCGGGCTAACAATGCCTACCGCCCAAGCGATCGCCTCACGCTCGATGACGGGACGAAGCTTATACCGTTTCTTCTCGCTTAATTGTTTGCTATCATTTAAATTCTGATTCTTGAAATCCTCCGGAAGAATCACCGCAGCCGCAAATACCGCACCCGCCAAGCAACCTCTTCCCGCCTCATCACATCCGGCCTCTATACGCCCGGTTTCCATATATGGTAATAACATGTGTCTATCTCTTTTTATCGTAAAACACGCCACATGCTTACGATGCTCATTCAAGCATCCTTACAATGGGCATCGTAAGCTCCTTTGAATGGGCATCGTAATTTTAACTATTCAAATCCTTCACAATCCAAGGGCGAAGCACGAACCAAGCGAATGCCGTAGCAGCGATCACCCCGCAAGTATTCGCCAAGAAATCAAACCAATCCCCACCCCGGTACGTCGTACAATATTCTTGCAATATCTCAATAATCCCACTCATAACGATCGGGCATAAAACTGCCCCGATCCAAGCATGCCATAATACCGTCTCATACTTCCGGTGATTCCGCAAGAACTCCAGCCATAGCATACCCGACATCCCCCCATACATACAGAAATGAACCACCTTGTCCACACCCGGGAATAAAGGGATATCATCCATCTTCGGCGGCTTAAAGAACGACAAGTAAATAACGACCAATATAATCGCCAGTGAAAACGGATATTTCTTAATATAATACATCATACTCAAAACATCTTCCGAACTCGTTCCACACCTGCGATGAACGTATCGATCTCCTCTTTCGTATTATAAAAGGAGAAAGACGCCCGCACCGTACCCTCGATTCCTAAGGCATGCATCAAAGGCTGGGCACAATGATGCCCTGTACGAACCGCTATTCCCAGACGGTCCAGCAACATCCCCATATCGTAATGATGGATATTACCCACCAAAAAAGAAAGCACCGCTCCTTTATGATCCGCTTGTCCAAAAATACGCATCCCTTCAATCGTATTTAATCCAGCGGTCGCATATCGTAGAAGCTCATCCTCATAAGTAGCTATATTCTCTATACCGATCCGGTCTACATACCGCAAAGCTTCCGCCAACGCCGTACTACCAATATAATCCGGAGTTCCCGCCTCGAACTTAAAGGGAAGTTCATTAAAAGTTGTCTTCTCGAACGAGACCGTAGCGATCATCTCGCCTCCTCCCTGATACGGAGGAAGTTTATCCAACCACTCCTCTTTACCATACAAGACCCCGATACCCGTCGGTCCGTAAATCTTATGCCCGGAGAAAACATAAAACTCCGCATCCAAGTCCTGCACATCCACCTTCATATGCGGAACGGCTTGAGCCCCGTCTATCAACACCGGCACGTCTTGTTCATGAGCGATCTCGATCATCGCCTTTACCGGATTCACCGTACCCAAGACATTAGACACATGAGTCACGGAAACCAAACGAGTCTTATCCGAGAATAATTTACGATACTCATCCAGATTCAACTCCCCTTTCTCATTCATCGGGATCACCTTCAACGTAATACCTTTCCGGGCCGCTTGTATCTGCCAAGGAACGATATTGGAATGATGCTCCATCACGGACACGATCACCTCATCCCCTGCCGACATACATTCATCCGTAAAGCTGGAAGCGATCAGATTGATGGATTCCGTAGTTCCCCGGGTAAAAATAATCTCATTCGAGGAACGGGCATTCAAGAAATGCTGTACCGTTTTGCGTGCCTCCTCATGCGCCTCTGTCGCCGCTTGGCTCAAGAAATGTACGCCTCGGTGGATATTGGCGTTTACGTTATAATATCCATTCTCTATCTTTTCTACCACTTGACGAGGTTTCTGGGTAGTAGCGCCATTATCGAAATATATCAGCGGTTTATCGTATATCTTATGATCCAAGATCGGAAAGTCTTTTCGGATCGCTTGAACGTCTAACATAGTCTTACTTCTTTTTGTCTTAAAATTACGAGAGCCAAAGATACAAAAAAAAGGCTTTCTCGCTGAAAGAAAGCCTTTTTTATCATTACCTAACAGATATTACGCCTACACTTTATTCTCTTCTCGCACGTTTACTTTTCTCTTCCAAAGTCAAAGTACGGAGACTCTATGCGGGCGTTGTCCATCAAGACTGCCAGTTCTTTTACCTTATCGGGATATTTCTCCGCCAGATTCGTATCCTCGTGTATATCATTACTTAAATCATACAGTTCCAATATAGTCTCACCCACGATCGGTTGCCGGATTAGTTTCCATTTACCGGAGCGTAATGCTTCCCGGCCATTCAACTCGTGAAATTCCCAATATAAATAATCATGGGCCTGTTGATCTTTCTTTGATAACAAGGTTGGTAAGAAAGAGATTCCATCCGTCTTCTCGGGCAAAACCGTACCTGTAAGTTCTGCCAATGTCGGCATGACATCCCAGAATGCGCTTATATGATCCGATTGGGCTCCGGCCTTGATCGTACCCGGGCACCATGCCACCATAGGTATACGGATGCCTCCTTCATATACATCCCGTTTGATCCCCCTGAAAGGTCCGTAGCTCTTGAAAAAGTCCGGATCAGCTCCACCCTCATGATGCGGGCCGTTATCGCTGGTAAAAATCACGATCGTATTCTTATCCAAACCCAACTCTTTCAATTCAGCCATTACATCCCCCACGTATTTATCCAACCGGGAGACCATGGCGGCAAAGGAGGCCAAGGGCTTCTCCGAGGTGTTATAACCGCCATACACTTTATCAAACTTACCAATATAAGGAGTCTCCTCGAATGAGTTCTCGTACATCTTATAAATAGAATCATGCGGAAGATTCAATTCCGCATGAGGCAGCGTATAAGTAAGCATCGCAAAGAATGGTTGCTCCTTATGATCCCGGATGAACTTCAATGCTTGCTCATGAATCAAATCTTGTGAATATGTCTTGCAAGCATTGTTCTCGTTTTCAGGAAAAAGAACCTTCTCCTCATTATGCCATAAATGATCCGGATAGAAGGAATGCGACTGCCGTTGGCAATTATACCCATAAAACTCATCGAAGCCCATCTTATTGGGAATGGAGACAGAGCCCGGATTTCCCAATCCCCATTTACCAAAGATACCGGTCGTATAACCGGCCGATTTCATTAATTTACCCAACGTATAGGTATCCTCCCGCATCGGCTGTTGGCCTTCGGGCGTGATCTCCCGGTTTCCCCGGACTTGCGTATGTCCCGTATGCAATCCGGTCATCAAGGAGCAACGGGAAGGGGCACTCACCGTACATCCGGCATAATGCTGCGTGAACAACATTCCCTCCTTCGCCATCCGATCGATATTGGGCGTCTTGATAATCTGCTGGCCATAACAACCCACATCGCCATATCCTAAATCATCCGCTAAGATATACACAACATTCATAGGACGCTCCGGAGTTTTTTCGCAACCGGACATTCCGACAAGCAGCAATGTCCCGGATATACATAAAGTCAATTGTGTTTTCATATACGCTTAAAATAAGAATGTTTTAGAAATTTATCATGATCTTCTGATCCTGATTCGTAGACAAACGGTTCGTCCGTACCTTAACCCTTCCCATACGATCCGAGGCATCGAAGTACCAGCCTTCTTGTCCGGCATTGAACGCTTCGGGGGAGATGGCAGATAGGGGCTTTTCGGCTACGGTTACGTTTGACGGGCTGGATTCTGAGCGGACATCCAATAGGTAAGTACGCTCTTGGTAACGTCCTTTATAATCTCCTTTCGCTTTCGCTATATCCACGGTGATCGTTCCTTTCTCACCTTTTGGGGAGGAAACAGAGATTAAGGTACGGGCAAACTCGCCTTTCTTATAATCACGGGTGAGACCGTCATCCTCATATAAATTGAAAGAGGTGTTTCCGTAGGGATATAAGTCCAAGGTCAAGACATCCGCAGGTTTCTCGCCTACATAATTCATATCCGGATACATCGGGATAATGGCGCCTTGACGGATAAATACCGGGCAAATATCCAGTTTAGCCTCATATTTATCCAACCACTTGCCACCCTCGTATTTCTTTCCGGTCCAATAGTCGTACCATTCTCCGGCAGGGAAGTAGATACTGTCGCGTACGTTCTTCCGGGTATATACGGGGGCAACCATCATCCACTCACCACTCATGAACTGGTATTGGGTAGTCGTATCACGGGTAACCACGTCGTCCGGGAATTCCAATACCATCGCACGAGCCATCGGTACACCGGTCATATGCGCCTCATGGCAATAGGTATAGGCGTACGGGTTCAGACGCATCTTCAGCTTTAAGAATTTACGGTTGATATCCGTGTACGGATGCCCATATACCCAAGGCTGACGGTCGGCATCTGCCCAGCCACTCATGGTCATAAAGATCGGGGTGAAGACCTTCCATTGCAAGTCGCGGGTATAGGTTTTCGGGGAACCGCCGAAGATACCGTCCACATCGCTAGTAGCGGCGTTCATAGCGGAAAGGCCGGCACCCGTGATCGTCGGGATATGGTAACGGATATAATCCCAGTTGCTCACTTGGTCACCGCTCCATACCGTAGAATACCGCTGAGTTCCGGCCCAACCGCAAACAGCCCATACGAAGCCTCGTTCGTTCGTATTGCTCTCGATCCCCTCGAATGCGGATTTACAGCCGTTCAAGGCAAACTCATAGCCTTCTCCAACCCAAGCCACATCCAATTTACACAGGCGGGTACCACATTTACCAACCTCGTAGGCGATCTTATCCACACCATTCTCTGTCCACAAGCCCGTATGGAAGCCTCGTTTACCTAATTCCGTCACAACAGAATCCAATTTCACATAGCCGCAACCATAGCCATCGTTCGGCAAGATCCAGCCACGGGGCATATCATATTCCACATATTTATCAGCAACTTGGCTGATTACGTCCGGGGTGGATTGAGGCCATCCGGTGCGCTGTTCCCCTTTGTTATAGCAGTCGGCATCTCCCATCGTAAGCATCCACATCGCCGGCATAAAAGGTTTTCCGGTGATATCCGTATAGTCGTTCAATAGGTCTTTCAAGGAAGGGCCGTAGAAGTAGAATGCGTCAAAGCGATTCTCGTTATGCGTCAACTGACTGGTGAAGCCCATCAGCTTAAAGCCATCATCATAGTTCTTGTCCAACATCTCCGTGCCGTTGAAGGCATAATGTCCCGGGGCAAACGTATTGCGGAATACGCCATATCCTTTCGTGGACATATAGAAGGGAGCCGGGTTAGAGGATTGATCCTCATCCCAACCGGTCACCTCGATATCCGCTTCCTTCCCGGCGTATGAGAAATTACCTTGTTGCATACCGCAACCGTAGAAATCCTCATCACCGCTACGGCGCATCGTTTGGGTCGTTTTTAGTCCGAAGGCAAGTGGTTCGGCCTCCTCGTAGATCACGGCACGGTTATTCTTGTCATACATGGCGAAACGAATAGGGTTCTTATAGACACGTACGACACATTGGGAAGTCGTGAACTTATAATAGCTGCCGTTGTCGGCCATGGAGACTCTCGGGTTCTTTACCCCATAATCTACAACGATCGAGTTTGCCGCCGGATTGGTATACTCCCCATCCGGTGCCAACCAGATACGGAAGATATCATCCCGGTAAAACATCAACTTAACCTTAGCGTACCCGGAGACGAACTCATATTCCGTGTTGCTGATCTTATTGAACTTCGTCAACTTACCCAAGTTCATACGGGCAGCGAACAGGTTCGCTTTTAATACGTTGTTTGACGAACGCTCATCCTTCGGGTATTGGATAGCGAACTCTATTTTATAGGAGCCCATCTGGGTTAGGTCGGTAGCAGGGAAAGCTACCTCATATTCCTCTTGTTTAGCGATCGGATGCCCGGAGGCGGTTACCGTGGCGGTTAGTTTCTGACCGTTGTTTAAAGAGGCGGTTACCGTGAAATCCTCGTCTACGGGCTGGGAGCCAACGTTCTTCAGCTTCACTTTCAACACGTCTTCCTTCGTGAACGTATTCCCGGTTTCTTGGTGTGAGGTCACTTTCTCCAAGGCCAAGTCATGCGCGAAAGGCTCTGTCAGCTCAATATCATCGACCATCCAATACCAAGAGAAGATATCCCGCCAGAAGAAACGCAAGTAGACGGTTTTCTGATTCGCGGCTACCTCGCTGATGTTGATCTCCTCGTTCACCGGGGCATGAAGCTGGGTAGCGGCGGGGATCTTATCCATCACGTTATACTCTTTCCAATTCACCCCGTCGTTGCTGACGCCTACCCAAAGGCCGGCACGTTTTCCGGTGAACCAATTATTCCAACGAAACAGGTGCTGGAATTTCAATACCACATCGTTCTTTCCCGCGCAATCGATAGCGCTGGTCTGGAAATAGCCGTTCGGGTATTCCTCCCGTTGATTCCACTTCGTGATCTCCTCCCCGGTGACTACGCCCGGCCGGAATTGCATATGATAGCCACGGCTCGTAGATGCGATGGGAGGTGCTTGTTGCTCGAACTGGAAAGAGCCGGGATAAGGCTGATCGGTTACAATCCATTCACACTTTGCCGATTTCGTTGAATCGACAATCATCCAGCCGTCGGGTAATTTCCCGGCGGAGAAATCTTCTTTCCAAAAACTTTGTTGTGCGGACAGGGAGGAAACGCAACCTGTCAGAAACATGGATACAATTAGACTTTTTATCATTTGAATTAGTTGATTAGATTTAGGCAGTAAAGATAGTCTTAATTTACGAGGGTTCGCAAACGTTCGCGTGATTTTTATTCCCTTTTCGCCGGGCGAAAGCGTGTTATTATCAATGGAATCCTTCTATCTTCGCGTATGTACAACCTTGTCATATAAATCAATAAACATATATCATGAACAGACATTTATTCTTGAGCCTTTTACTGGCCCTTTTCGCTTCCAGTACGCTTTCAGCCGATAACCTTAGAATCGAGCCGACCTTCTGGTGGAGTGGTATGAAAAACCCGGAACTCCAGCTGATGGTATACGGTAAGGATATCGCCGGATATCTCCCTAGCGTGAAATATCCCGGCGTACAGTTGAAAAGCTCGGTAGCGTTGGAAAGCCCGAATTACCTATTGATCTATCTGGACGTGGAAAACGCCAAGCCCGGCAGGTTTGATATCACGTTCACGAAGGACAAAAAGAGTTTCAATTACTCGTATGAGTTGAAGGCCCGTAAACCGAACGCCGATCGGATCAAGGGGTTTGACTCTTCCGACGTGCTTTATCTCATCATGCCGGATCGTTTCGCGAACGGAGATCCCTCGAATGATCAAATCCCGATGCGCACCGCTTATAAGGTAGACCGTAACAGCCCGAACGCCCGTCACGGAGGCGACTTGGCCGGTATCGAACAGCATTTGGATTATATCGAGGATCTGGGCGTTACCGCTATCTGGCTGAACCCGGTATTGGAGAATGACATGGAGGGAGGCTCTTATCACGGATATGCCACGACGGATTATTACCGAGTAGACCCACGCTTCGGCACGAACGAGGATTACGTCCGCTTGATCGAGAAGACGCACGAGCGGGGCATGCGTGTCGTAATGGATATGATCTTCAACCATTGTGGAAGCGATCATCCTTGGATGAAAGATATCCCTAGCCACGACTGGTTTAATAATCTCGATAACTACGTGCAGACCAACCACGATAAAGAGGCTTATTTCGATCCTTACGTGTCGGATTATGATAAGGAGACGATGCTGAACGGCTGGTTTGTCCCGAGCATGCCGGACTTGAACCAAAAGAACCCACATGTAGCCAAATACCTTATCCAGAACTCTATCTGGTGGATCGAGTATTGCGGCGTGGATGGTATCCGTCAAGATACGTATCCGTATGCCGACGTGGACATGATGCGGAATTGGTGCACGGAGGTCATGAACGAGTATCCGGAGTATAACATCGTAGGCGAAGCGTGGATGAACTACACGATCGGTTCCGCTTATTGGCAGAAAGGCAGCCGGTTGAACTTCGGGCAGGATACCGAGCTGAAATCGGTAATGGATTTCCGCTTGATGGGTATCGCAAGCAAGGCGTTCCATGAGGAGACTGGGTATTCCGGAGGCTTACACACGATCTTCGAGCATATGTGTTATGATTATGTATATCCCGATATCTATAACGTATTGCGTTTCTTGGAGAACCATGATACGGATCGTTTTCTTCCCTCCATGCCTAAGTCTGTCGATGATTTGTACGCATTCAAGCAAGGGATGACATTCTTGTTGACGATCCCCGGTATTCCCCAGCTCTATTACGGGCAGGAGTTGCTGATGAATGGCACCAAGGAGAAGGGAGACGGATATATCCGTCTGGATGTTCCCGGTGGCTGGCCCGGCGACAAGGTGAATCAATTCGAGGCATCCGGTCGCAGCGAGGTACAAAATGACGCATGGAATTTCCTCCGGACTTTATTGAAATGGCGCAAGGGCAACGATATCATCGCTAAGGGTAAGATGAAACATTTCATGGTGAACCAAGGTGTCTACGTGTACGAGCGCAGTCTGGATGGCCGAAGCGTATTGATCTTGATGAATGGCAGTGATAAAGAGGTGAACTTGCCGTTGGCACGCTATGCGGAAGTATTGCGAGGTAAAACCTCCGGAAAAGAGATATTAACCGGAAAGGAGATTCCATTGGGAGACGAATTATCCTTGGCACCGAAAGGGATCTTCGTGCTGGAAATGTGATACCATTAGCCCCGATGATTTTTCATTCGAGGACCTATTTATAGATTACTAATAATTAAATCGGGAGGCCTCTTAAACCTCCCGATTTTCTTTTCACATATACTATTTTAATCTCTTTTCAAGAATCAATCGATGCCTGCATTGAATGCCGTTCTCCCAGATAGGCTCGGCATAGTTCCGCACGAAATAATCGCAATCTACGGCTACCAAATCGAAGCCTTCCTGTTGATAAAGCATCATCGGGCCGGCGGCTGAGGTTCCGGTACAAATACGCAAAAGCTCGACATCTTGAGCCGGAGCCCATTTATTAGATACATGCCGTAATAGTTTCCGGGCGATTCCTCGCCGACGGAAGATATCCGCCACGGCAAGATTCATGATCTCCGCCTTACCACCCTCCTCCTTGCGAACCACGATCACGCCGGCAACGGAATTTCGTACCGTAGCGATAAAGCAATCCGAATCCTTTAGGTAAGCCTCTACTTTCTCCCGATCCGGATCGGCTTCCAACAGTAACTCATAAGGAGGGAATAAAGCTGCTTGTATCTCCGGCTCCCCGTTGGCGACGATCTCTACTATATTTCCGTCAGGATCTCGGATCACGCCCTCATAGTAACCATCCCCAGAAGTGCGGGTCTCACCGGCGATCGTGTATCCATCCATCCGGAAACGTTCGATCATTTGATCCACTTGCTCCTTCTTATCCGCATGGAAGGCCAGATGAGCCAAGCCGATATGATCCTTGTCGTAAGCCTCAGTAATATCCTGCCGTTGCATGATCTCCAAGGCGGGGCCACTCTCGAAAGAGACGAAATAAGAGGCGAATCCTTTTTTCGAATTCACATATTTCTCGTTACTCTTACCATTAAAATACTTTACATAGAAATCCCGTAAACGTTCCAGATGATTCGTCCATAGGGCGATGTGTGTTAACTGCATAAGTTGGAGGTTTTAATTTGTCACTGCCAAAGATATAAAAAAATCAGACATGGTTCCCTACATTATCGTCGGGATAATCCATGCCTGATTATAGTTTTCCTCTTATTCGCGCTTATTTACAAATCCGGCAACCGGCGCATTTAGCCAGCTCACCGCGGAAACGTTTCTCTACCAGTTTATGCAAACGGTCTTTCAACGCCTCCAAGCGTACATGGTCGATCACGTCGGAAGTGAAAGCCACGCTCAATAACATACGGGCCTCGTCACGTGGGATACCGCGGCTTTGCATATAGAACAAAGCGTTCTCATCTAACTGACCGGTCGTCATACCGTGCGAGCATTTTACGTCGTCCGCGTAAATCTCCAGTTGCGGCTTGCTGTACATACGGGCCTCACGAGTAGCGCACAGATTACGGTTCGTCTGGTAAGCGGCGGTCTTCTGGGCATCCTCTTTCACCAAGATACGTCCGCTGAAGACACCTACGGCATGATCATTCAGTACATTCTTGAACAACTCGTTGCTGGTACAATTCGGAACCGCATGGGTAATATGGCTATAGGTATCCATCTGTTGCTCCTTGTCCAGAACGGACATACCGCATAAGGTAGACTCGGCATACTCGCCATTCAGTTCCACATAATAATTGTTGCGAGTCAAGCCATTCGTCAACGTAATACCGTTTACCAAGACATTGGTCGAGGCCGCCTGCCTTACGTGTACGGAGGAGAAACGGGTCGTGGACACACTGCTTTCCTCCAAATCATAATAATCGAAGCGAGCGCCTTCCTCCGCAAAAATCTCAACCACTTGAGTCGCCAAGAATTTCACGTCATCGATACTATGGTCGCAAACCAACAACTTCGCCTCCGAATGAGGTTCCATAATCACCAGGACACGACGGTTCGCCATCGTATCCACATCATTACGGAATATATTCACTAATTGGATAGGACGCTCAACCACGACATTTTTCGGTACATACACCACAAAACCATCTTGAGCCAACATCGTATTCAATGCGATAATACCATCCTTGCTACTCGGCGCCGCCTTTCCGTAATACTTGGAAGCGATCTCCGGATATTGCTCCGTAAAAGCCTTCAAGCCTCCGGCATACACGCCTTCCGGCAAATGCGCTTTTGGCAATTCCTTATCGTAAAACGTATCGTTCACGACAAAGTATAACGACGTGCTTAAGTTCGGTACGTCACAACGGAATACGTCATAAGGATTCACCGGGATAGCGACCCGGTTGATATTTAAACCGTAATCCGGAGCGAACGCTTGGGCTACATCCGTATATTTATAATCCTCGCTTCTCGCGGAGGGGAATCCGAGTCGCTCAAAGTTCGCCAAGGCATCAGCCCTAAGGGCATTCATCACCGGCGTACTATGACGACATACCAGATCCTCACATTGGGCGAAAAGATCGATATATTGTTGCTCGGCCTTCATATTACTCATCTCCCATCTCTTTCTTGATCCAGTCGTAACCTTTCTCTTCCAATTCCAAGGCCAATTCCGGACCGGCGGTCTTCACGATACGGCCTTTGTAAAGCACATGAACCACATCCGGCTTGATGTAATCCAGCAGACGCTGATAGTGCGTGATTACGATAGCGGCATTCTCCGGAGTCCTCAACTGGTTCACGCCATGCGCTACGATACGCAAGGCATCGATATCCAAACCACTATCCGTCTCATCCAAGATCGCCAATTTCGGCTCCAGCATCGCCATCTGGAAGATCTCGTTCCGCTTTTTCTCTCCACCGGAGAAACCTTCGTTCACGCTACGGCTGGCCAGTTTATTATCCAGCTCGACGATCGCACGTTTCTCACGCATCAATTTCAAGAAGTCCGTAGCCGAAACCGGTTCCAGACCGTTATATTTACGGTGCTCGTTCAACGCCGCACGCATAAAGTTCACCATACTAACTCCCGGGATCTCGACCGGATATTGGAAGCTCAAGAAAATACCCTCACGGCTACGATCCTCCGGAGAAAGATCCAGCAGATTCTTACCGTTGAAGATAACCTCTCCTTCCGTTACCTCAAAAGCGGGATTACCTACCAATACACTACTTAACGTACTTTTTCCGGAACCGTTCGGTCCCATGATAGCATGTACCTCACCCGCTTTCACCGACAGGTTGATACCTTTCAATATCTCTTTGCCATTTACGTTGGCATGCAAATTCTTAACCTCTAACATCTTTTCTAATTGAAAATTGAAAGTTGAAAATTGAAAATTATTCTATCCTACGCTGCCTTCCAGCGAGATCGTTAGTAATTTCTGAGCCTCGACAGCAAACTCCATCGGTAACTTATTCATTACCTCGCGGGCATATCCATTCACGATCAAACCAACAGCCTCTTCTACCGAGATACCCCGTTGCTGGCAGTAGAACAATTGCTCCTCACTGATCTTACTCGTCGTAGCCTCATGCTCCACGATCGCCGTCTCATTCTGAATATCAGCGTAAGGGAACGTATGAGCTCCACAAGTAGAGCTTAGTAACAAACTATCGCATTGGCTATGGTTTCGGGCGCCTTCCGCACGGGCGGACACCTTCACCAATCCCCGATAGCTATTCTGGCTATGACCGGCAGAGATACCCTTGGATACGATCGTACTTTTCGTATTCTTACCCAGATGAATCATCTTCGTACCCGTATCGGCCTGTTGGTAATTATTGGTCACGGCAACCGAGTAAAACTCACCTACCGAGTTATCACCCGCCAAGATACAGCTCGGATATTTCCAAGTGATCGCCGAACCGGTCTCTACTTGCGTCCAAGAGATCTTGCTACCCTCACCTTTGCACAAACCTCGTTTCGTCACGAAGTTATAGATACCGCCTTTACCTTCCTTATCACCCGGATACCAATTCTGTACGGTAGAATACTTCACCTCGGCACGCTCGTTCGCCACGATCTCCACGATAGCGGCATGCAATTGGTTCTCGTCACGCATCGGCGCCGTACATCCTTCCAGATAACTTACATACGCCTCATCGTCTGCGACAATCAAGGTACGCTCGAACTGTCCGGTATTAGCGGCATTGATACGGAAATACGTACTCAACTCCATCGGGCAACGTACGCCCTTCGGTATATAAACAAACGAACCGTCCGAGAACACAGCCGAATTCAAGGCGGCGAAGAAATTATCACGATAGCCTACCACGCTGCCCAAATACTTCTGCACCAAGTCCGGATGATGTTGTACAGCCTCGCTGAACGAACAGAAAATAATCCCCTTCTCCGCGAGATTCTCCTTGAAAGTAGTCTTCACGGAAACACTATCCATCACGGCGTCTACCGCCATTCCGCTTAAATGCTTCTGTTCTTCCAAAGGAATACCCAGTTTATCGAATGTTTTCAACAACTCAGGATCTACCTCATCCAAGCTCTTTGGTCCCTCTTTTTTCTTAGGGGCGGCATAATAGATAATGTCCTGATAATCGATCGGCGGGATATTCAAGTGAGGCCATGTAGGCATCTCCAACGTCTGCCAATGGCGAAAAGCCTTCAAACGGAACTCGAGTAACCATTCCGGCTCGTTCTTCTTGGCAGAGATAATACGGACCGTCTCCTCGTCTAATCCACGATGGATCACCTCCGTATCAATATCGGTAACGAAGCCATATTTATAATCTCCGCTCGTTACCTCATTAATTATATGATTTGAATCCTGCATAATTAAAAATTAACCATTGATAAAAGCCCTTCATTCTCCTAATGAAAACAAATTATGTGGGAAAATTGTTGGTACTATTTGCTTCACGCTATAATAAAAACGAGATTCTATCTTCGATTGGCGATGAATCAAGACCGATCCGCGATCCACGAACTCCAGCGCGTTCAACAGCAAACTGGTAAAGACCAAAACGACCAGCAACCCGAAAAAACCACCAAACAAATGGTTGATAACGCTCAACGGTGTCGCCCCTACCACCTTGGTAACCAGTTCACCCACTAGGATAAACACCCCCATAATCAAGATAAAACCCGCTATATAACTCAAGATCGTAACCCCTTCTTCCGGAAACCAACCCAACGCCAAGATATATCCTTTCAGCCAAGCCGCCGCTTTCCCGCAGAAAAAGATAGCGATCACTAGGGCTATAAGCGAAACAACCTGTTTGATGATTCCATCAAACAGGCCTTTCACAAATCCTATCCCTGCCAGACATAGCAATGTAATGTCCAACCAGTTCATCGTTATAACGTCTTCTTAATTTCTGTCTCTTCGTAAGCCTCGATCATATCGCCCACTTGGATATCGTTGAAGTTCGTAATATTCAAACCGCAATCCAAGCCAGCCACGACCTCTTTCGCATCGTCCTTGAAACGTTTCAAAGAACCTAGCTCACCGGCATAGATAACGATACCGTCACGTATCAAACGGATCTTGTTCGTACGTTTGATCTTGCCTTCCTTAACCATACATCCGGCAACCGTACCGACCTTGGTGATCTTGAATACCTGCTGAACTTCCACATAAGCGGTAATCTCCTCCTTGATCTCCGGAGAAAGCATGCCTTCCATAGCGCTCTTCACCTCCTCGATCGCATCGTAGATGATAGAGTACAAACGGATCTCCACACCTTCCTTCTCGGCGTTTCTACGTGCTTGCAAAGACGGACGAACTTGGAATCCGATAATGATAGCGTTCGAAGCCGCTGCCAAAACCACATCCGACTCGGAAATCTGGCCAACCGCCTTGTGAATTACGTTCACCTGAATCTCCTCGGTAGACAAACGGATCAAGGAGTCGGACAAAGCCTCTACGGAACCATCCACGTCACCCTTCACGATCACGTTCAACTCTTGGAAGTTACCCACGGCGATACGACGTCCGATATCATCCAAAGTAAGCATCTTCTGCGTACGAAGACCTAACTCACGCTGCAATTGCTCACGACGGTTAGCGATCTCACGCGCCTCTTGCTCAGTCTCCAATACATTAAATGTATCACCGGCCTGAGGAGCACCATTCAAACCGAGGATCAATACCGGCTCGGAAGGACCGGCCTTCTCCACCCGTTGATTACGCTCGTTGAACATCGCCTTGATACGTCCTTGATGAGTTCCCGCCAAAACGATATCTCCCATCTTCAACGTACCGTTCTCCACCAATATGGTAGATACATAGCCACGTCCCTTGTCCAAAGAAGACTCGATGATAGAACCAACCGCACGTTTTTTCGGATTCGCTTTCAAATCCAACAGGTCGGCCTCCAACAAGACCTTCTCCAACAACTCCTCGACACCGATACCTTTCTTAGCGGAGATCTCCTGACTCTGGTACTTACCCCCCCAGTCTTCCACCAAGTAATTCATATTCGCCAACTCCTCCTTGATCTTCTCAGGATTAGCATGTGGCTTATCGATTTTATTAATAGCGAAAACAATAGGAACACCGGCAGCCGAAGCGTGATTAATCGCCTCGATCGTCTGAGGCATCACGTTATCATCAGCGGCCACAATAATAATCGCAATATCCGTCACCTTCGCGCCACGGGCACGCATAGCGGTAAACGCCTCATGACCCGGAGTATCCAAGAACGTGATACGGCGGCCATTCTGCAACTTCACGTTGTAGGCTCCGATATGCTGCGTGATACCACCGGCCTCACCGGCGATTACGTTCGCGCTACGGATATTATCCAATAAAGAAGTCTTACCATGGTCAACGTGTCCCATCACCGTTACGATAGGCGGACGGGCTACCCAATCCTCCTCGTTATCATCTTCCTCATCAGCGTTGATCGCCTCGACAACATCCGCACTTACATATTCAGTCTTATAACCGAACTCCTCAGCCACGATATTGATCGTCTCCGCATCCAGGCGCTGATTGATCGAAACCATAAGGCCGATGCTCATGCAAGTACCGATAACCTCCGTTACAGATACGTCCATCATGTTCGCCAAGTCGTTGGCCGTAACGAACTCGGTCAGCTTCAATACCTTGCTTTCCAGTTCTTCCTGTTCCATCAACTCGTGCTCACGTTTCACAGCGGCGTCACGTTTATCACGACGGTATTTAGCCCCCTTATTATTCTTATTATTCTTGTTGGTCAAACGAGCCAAAGTCTCCTTAATCTGCTTTTGAACATCCTCTTCACTAACTTCCGCTTTCACCGGCTTCTTCAAGCGAGGCTTACGGTCGTTATTCGGACGATCGTCACGATTCGGCCGCGGATAATTCGTACCCGGCGTATTATTCACGTCTACCCGATCTTTCTTGATACGTTTACGCTTCTTCTTAGCGTCACCTTCCTCACCCGGTTTAGCAGGAGCGTTCGGTTTAATCAAAGTCGGCGAATTCGGACTCTTATGAGGAGCGCCCGGACCGTTGCTATTATTACCCGGCCGGTTGTTATTAAACTTTTGCTTCTCATCACGCTCTTTCCGCTTCTCCTCCTTCGTTTTCTTTTTCGGACGAGTCGATTGGTTAAGCGCATCCAAGTCAATCTTACCGGTTACCTTGATCTTTGACTCCAATTTAACCGAGTTCAAACGGAAAAGATTATCATCCTTTTCCTCGGTCTTCTCTACTTCCTGTTCCGGTTTTACACTTTCCACCTTAGGTTCCGCAACAACCGGTTGCTTCTCTACGGTTTTTTCTTTTTCCACTTCCACTACTATAACTTTTTCTTCTTTTTTCTCCGTGGGAGCCTGCGCAGGCTGCGCGGGTTTAACAGGAGCTTGAGCAGCGGGAGCGGCAGGCGCTTCCTTCACTTTCGGCTCTTCCTTTACCTTAGGCTCTTCTTTCACCTTCGGCTCCTCTTTAGCCTTCGGCTCTTCCTGCTGTTTTTTATGTTGTCCACCATCCAAATCGATATGACCCTTCATTACGATCTTAGGTCTGAATTCTTCCGGTATCACTGTCTTTATTTCCGCGGTCTTCTCTTCTTTCACAGAAGGAACCTCTTTCCGCACACGATCCGCCGCAAAATTACGATCTTTCTCTGGCAGATCCTTTCCAAACTCTTTTACGAGCAAAGCATACTGTTCATCACTGATCCTCGTGTTGGGATTATCCTCAACCGAGAACCCATTCCGGTGCAGGAACTCAACCACCGTGTTGATTCCCACGTTCAATTTTCTCTGTACTTGAATTAATTTTATAGGCATATCTAACTTTGTCGTAATACTTATTCGTTACCTTCATCTTCAAATTCCGCGGATAAGATAGTTAAAAGATCGTCCACGGTCTGCTCTTCCAGATCGGCACGTTCAATAATCTCATTGCGGTCCATAGCAAGGACACTCTTCGCCGTATAGCATCCTATATTCTTCAGTGCGTCGATCACCCAGCTGTCGATCTCGTCGGAGAACTCATCCAAGTAGATATCCTCCTCGTCCGCTCCTTCGATATCACGGAATACGTCAATCGTATACTCAGTCAACATACAAGCCAACTTAATATTCAGACCGCCCTTACCGATCGCTAAAGAAACCTCCTCCGGACGTAGATAAACCTCAGCTTTCTTTTCCTCCTCATTCACACGGATAGAAGAGATCTTAGCCGGGCTTAAGGCACGCTGGATAAACAAAGAGAGATTTGAGGTGTAATTAATCACATCAATGTTCTCGTTTCTCAACTCGCGAACGATTCCGTGGATACGAGAGCCTTTCATACCTACGCAAGCGCCTACCGGATCAATACGGTCATCGTATGACTCGACAGCCACCTTGGCACGCTCTCCCGGGATGCGGGCGATCGCCTTGATCGTAATCAAGCCGTCATTAATCTCCGGAACCTCCAACTCAAACAACCGTTGCAAGAAGACCTTATCCGTACGGGAAAGAAGGATCTTCGGGTTGTTATTATAGTTATCCACACGTTGAACGATCGCACGTACGGTCTCTCCCTTACGATAGAAATCGGTCGGGATTTGCTCGGATTTCGGCAGTAGCAACTCATTACCATCGTCATCCAGCAACAGGATTTCTTTCTTCCACACCTGATAAACCTCAGCGGCGATGATGTGGCCGATTTTATCCTTATACTTAGCGTACAAGCTGTCTTTCTGCAATTCAAGTATCTTTGAAGCCAAAGTTTGGCGCAAGTTTAAGATCGCACGGCGTCCGAAGTCTGCGAAATGCACCTCGTCGGTCACTTCCTCGCCCACCTCACAGTCGGCATCGATTTTACGGGCCTCCGTCAACGTAAGCTGCAAGTTCTCATCCTCCAATTCATCATCAGCCACAACCGTACGGTTTCTCCAGATCTCGAAATCACCTTTCTCAGGGTTGATAATCACGTCATAGTTCTCATCCGTGCCAAACATCTTGGCGATCACGTTACGGAACGAATCTTCCAAAACGCTAATCATCGTATCTTTATCGATATTCTTCAACTCCTTGAACTCCGCAAGGGTGTCAATCATACTGATTGTTTCCTCTTTCTTGGCCATAATCTTACTTGAATCTTATTAAGTATTTTGTATATTTTATTTCATCAAATGTATACGACTCATCCTCCACCACAGTCACCTTCCGCTTAGCGCCTTCCGGTTTCACCTTCTTCTCGACAGAGACAACCACACCGTTCTCGTCGGCAGATTTCAACACACCGGTCAGCTTCGAGCCGTTTTTCAACAGCATCTCCACCTCGTTTCCGATGTTCTTGACGTATTGGCGAAGTACCTTAAAAGGAGAAGTAATGCCGGCGGAGCCAACCTCCAGCTCATAATCCTCGACGTCACGATCCAGATGCTCCTCCAAATACCGGCTCAACTCAGCGCAATCATCAATGCTTACCGCTTCATCGTTATCAATTTCAACGACTATCAGGTTCCCCGGTTTAATCACTACGTCTACTAAATAATTGCTTGAAGAGGCTAGTTTTTCCTCTACTAATTGGCTTACCACTTTCTTTTCTATCATACACATATCTGTTAAGAACAAAAGAAGGGGACTACCCGCCCCCTCCTCAACTTCACTTAATCGCCCGCAAATATACAAAAAATCAATGAGTTCTCAAAATATCCTCATCTTTTTGCAGAAAAAATTAATACGACACAAACCGGATTACGATCGATAGTAATCAGAATTAATATCTATAGAAATCCGATTTACTATTGATAGTAATATTTATTAACACTTTTATGCCTATCTTTGCTGCCGAATACGAAGGGGTGCTCGCGGAATCCTTCACGAAAGGAGCGGGCTGAGATCATACCCATAGAACCTGTACAGGTAATGCTGTCGTAGGGATTCATGCTTCTCCGATCCTTTCTATTCATCTATTTAGTTTTAAAGCAAAAAGATGAAAAGATGAAAAATGTATTGGTTATCTTGGCCGGCTCCTTACTGGCTACAACCGCCAAGGCACAAATGCCCAGTCCGGTCGACTCCTTGAAAATCTCAAAAGACGTATCTTTAGATGAAGTGGTTATTACCGCTACCAAAGTCGGGAAAGAAACCCCGGTAGCTTATAGCGACATCTCCAAACAAGAGCTAAGCAGCCGGAACAACGGGCAAGGTATCCCATTCCTTATCTCCCAATCCCCGTCTGTTATCATGACCTCGGATGCCGGAACAGGTATAGGTTACTCCGGTTTTCGTATCCGGGGTACAGATGCGAACCGTATCAATATCACGATCAATGGCGTACCGGTTAATGACTCCGAGTCTCATACCGTATTCTGGGCTAATATGGCCGATATAGCCTCCTCGGTAGAATCGATCCAGATCCAACGAGGTGCCGGAACCTCTACGAACGGAGCCGCGGCTTTTGGCGCTACGGTCGCCATGCAGACCGAGAAACCGTCCTTAAAACCTTACGGCGAATATTCCGTATCAGCAGGTTCTTTCGGTACGCTGAAGCATACGGTAAAAGGCGGTACCGGATTACTTTACGATCATTTCGCTTTCGACGCCCGCTACTCCAATATCCGTAGCGACGGCTTTATCGATCGTGCCTCCGCCCGTATGAGCTCTTACTATGCCTCCGCCGCTTTCTATGCCGATAATACATTGATTAAATTCCAAGCCTTCGGAAACAGCGAGAAGACCTATCAAGCATGGAACGGTGTTCCGTCTTATTTACTTGACACAGATCGTAGCTATAATCCATGCGGAGAATATGAGGAAGATGGAGTGAAGAAGTTTTATAACAATCAGACGGATAATTATTGGCAACACAACTACCATTTAATGGCCAGCCAGCGTATCGGAGATTTCTGGAATATGAACCTGACCCTTCATTACACCGATGGTAACGGATATTACGAGGATTATAAATCGAAAGCCAAATTCAGCAGTTATAAGCTACCGGAATATATCGATCCGGAGGGTAATACCGTAAAAAAGACGGACCTTGTGCGCCGTAAATGGCTCGACAATTATTTCTATGGAGCCGTTTATAGCGCGAACTATCAACATGACAACACCCGCCTTACGCTGGGAACCGCCGTCAACAACTATGTAGGCGACCATTTTGGCCGGGTAATGTGGACCAAAAGCGCAAACGTCTTGCCACAACCGGATTACGAATATTACCGCAATACCGGTAAGAAATTAGACTACAACGCATACGCGAAATTGACCCAACGTCTTTCCCCTCTTTTCACCGGCTATCTGGACTTACAATACCGTGGGATCCATTACACCATTAAGGGAAACGATGACAAAGCCGAGGAAGAGCTGGACATTCATAAGAACTGGAACTTCTTCAACCCGAAAGCCGGTATAAACTTCCATAATAACGGCCATAACGCATTCGTCTCTTTCTCCGTCGCAAATCGGGAACCGAACCGTGACAATTTCACGGAGGCAGGCCCCGAAGAACGTCCTACCCACGAGACCTTATATGATTACGAGGCCGGTTATAGTTTTGGTAACAACCGTTTCCGGGTTGGAGCCAATCTCTATTTCATGGATTACAACAACCAATTGATCCTGACCGGCAAGATCAGCGAGATCGGTGAGGCCCTCACTTCCAATATAAAGGATAGCTACCGAATGGGCATCGAGCTTACCGGAGGTGTACAAATCACCTCTTGGCTGAATTGGAACGCGAACGTAACCCTCAGCCAAAATAAAATCAAGCATTTCGTGGAATACGTGGATAACTGGGATACCGGAGTACAAGAGATCAACGATCTAGGTACAACGAATATCGCTTTCTCCCCAGACCTAATCGCAAACAGCATGTTCGATTTCGCTTACAAAGGATTTATCGCTAGTTTCAACTCGCAAGTAGTAGGCCGCCAATACATAGACAATTCAAGCAGCAAGGATCGTTCCATCGATCCCTACTTTATCAATAGCCTACGTATCGGTTACGCCTTCCAGCCTAAGTTCATGAAAGAAATAACCCTAGACGTGACTATCAACAACCTCTTCAACGAGAAGTACGAGACCAACGCATGGGTATACTCTTATATCGAAAACGACACACGTAAAAAGGATGACGGTTATTTCACCCAAGCCGGCACGAACGCCATGGCCAGGATCACCTTCAAATTCTAACTTAATTTTCAATTACTAAAATGGTTTGGCTAGAATACTTCGGAGTAATAACCGGTCTACTCTATCTCTTTCTAGAGATTAAACAACATAAGGCCATGTGGGTGGTGGGATTCCTCACCTCCCTCGTGTATGTATTTGTCTTCCTGTCCGCTAAGATCTATGCGGACATGGGATTGCAAACCTATTACGTAGGAATCAGCATATACGGTTTCTATCAATGGACCCGGAAGAAACATGAGACACACACGGAAAACGACAGTCTTCCCTCCGACCGTATCCTATACACCCATCTGAGCCTTCCGCTTTTCGTGGGGATTATCGGAACATTGGCCGTTGTATTCGCCATCTTATGGTATCTCCTTCATCAATTCACGGACTCTCCCATCCCCGTAGGCGATGCGTTCACCACGTCGGTAGGCATTGTCGCTACTTGGATGCTGGCAAGGCGAATTATCGAGCATTGGATTTTTTGGGTAATCGTAAACCTCGTTTCCGTATATCTTTATTACCTTCGGGGCTTGTATCCGACGATGCTACTCTATTTTTGCTATGCGACACTAGCCATAGTAGGCTATTACAATTGGCGGAAGAAAGGGGAAGAGTTTTGAATTATGAATTTTGAATTATGGGAGATAATATGGAAAGTCTGGAAGGAGGATGTGTGATCGTAGCGAATGGGAGATTTCCTTCCGCTGAGTTACCCTTGAGATTATTAAAGGAAGCGAAAACGATTATCGCTTGTGATGGAGCCGTAAAGACACTTTATGAAAAGGGTATTCATCCGGACGCTATCGTAGGAGACTTGGACAGCATACCCGCCGGCCTGCGCGAACGCTACGCAGACCGAATCCATCATGTAGAGGACCAAGAGATCAACGACCTCACCAAATCCGTCCGTTTCGCCCATACCCAAGGCTATCGAGAAGTTCTCATATTAGGAGCTACCGGATTGCGTGAGGATCATACATTGGGAAATATATCCCTTCTTATGGACTATGCCCACTTATTCACGCGGGTGGAGATGTTATCCGACTACGGCCTTTTCACTCCTATCTTAGAAACAACAACCTTCGCTTCTTATCCGGGACAACAAATCTCCATTTTCGTTCTTTATCCCGAAGGGGAGATTAGTACGGAAGGACTCCGTTGGCCCATTCGCCGACGAAAGCTCACCTCATGGTGGCAAGGAACTCTCAACGAGGCTTTGGGAGACCAATTCACTGTCACTCTCTCCCCGGATTGCCGGGTAATCATTTACAGGGAGGCATCCCATACAAAAGAATAGTCCTGAAAAGTATCACTACTTTCCAGGACCCTTACACCCCTCAACTTTACATGCTTAAATAAGAAGCGTTCGCTTCCTTATCAAGCAGATAATTTTTTTAACTCATTCTCTTTCCATTCGGAAAAACCTTCTACCCTATCCCTTATCTGGAACTGTAGCTTATCGTCGGCAACCAACTTCAGCACAGCCGTGGGAGAAAGCGGCAAATACATATCATTCACGGCGAAAAAAGCTTTCAGTAAAACCACGTCATAGTCATCGTGGATTACTTCTTTCTTTAATACAACCGGTACCTCCATCTGAGTCAGATAGTAGGCTGAACGTTCGTATGCGCACCAAGCATCTCCTTCCAGATACAGATAGACATTGTTTGGATTATCTACCTCATGAGGCAGAACCAACTCTACTACATCTGATGCTTGTTCCATATAAAAGAAATTATTATTAATATTTGTCTTCATGACATTTACAAATTAAGCGCCTTCTATCCTATACATAGGGAGGAATAGCTATCATTTTACAGCGTTGAAACTATCAAATACCGCATTATCCTCTATTTTCTTGCATAATTCCTCTAAATTTATAGCTGCGGCCTTTACGCCCATATCCTGAGCCTGCTTCAATAGAGATTCCGCTTCTGTCAAATCACCGGTCAACATACTTAACACTCCTTTTGCGTGAACCGCCTCTGGGGCGTTCCCCGCTTTCGCCAAATAGTTCTTAGCGGAAGCATAATCACCCTTGCCCATAGCGATATTCGCGGCGTTAAGATTCGCTACCGGATCATTCGGGAACATACGGACAGCGATATCAAATACATTATTATATTCGTCACTACCGATCTCATAGCTGTTAGCCACCGCGAACATCTCCCCTAAACTTAGCTGTTGCGGACGAGTCTTGATAATCTCACGCCCCTCATCCACCGTAAACTCACGTACCGTATAATCAATCTTATATTCCGAACGACGTAACGAAGGGAAAATATCTTTCAACACATAACGGAAAGCGGCGCCACCACCCAAGGCACGTAACTTAGCCTCCTTGCGATCCGGATCATCCGAGCTATCGATAATCGCCAATACCTCGCTACGATTCGGCACATTCGGATCGGCCTCTACCTTTTCCTTAAAACCGACCCAATCTTCCGGTTCCGAGCTCATCGTGAAGAAATCAGCCTTGAAGTCATTCTTCTGGCGGATATAGTCACGTAACGCTTTGACACGATTATCCGCCAATTTCTTATTACTAGCGTAAGAGCCTTCCGGTGAGGCATATCCTTTCAGTACGATACCTGTCGGTTTCACGTTCTTATCCTCTGTAACGGTACGGATCGTATTATTGATCTTCGCCAACTCCACCGCATTATTACGGAAATCAGGAAGAATCTGATATTTACCCACTTGGAAGTCCAAGAAAGCCGTACCGACTTCCGCACGATGCTTCTCCGTCTCTGCCATCGGCGTGATATAAGAGAATGTAGGCTGAACCTCATACCGCTTATCCGGACGACGACGAATCTTGTCCGCGATCAATAACGGACTACCGGCCTCTTCCTTACCGCAACCGCATAGATTCGGGTCTAACACGACACGTGCGTCTTTCATCCAATCCTCAAAAGGCACGGCGGTTTTATAACTTACCACTTGATCTTCCTTCCCGGCTTTCAAGATAGTATAATGAGGTACGTCGTTCAAATTATCCAAGGCGACCTCACGGTTATATACTTTCTGGCGGATACGTCCGTTCACCAAAATAGAAGGAAGCCCCTCCTTTTGCGAAGCCGATTCCAAGACGGGGGTCAGTTCCAAATAGCTACGGGATTTCACCGCATCGCTACTTACCGTCACCACGGCATCGATATATACCGAGTCACCCTTCTGTACCACGTCGTTACAAATCACTTTAACCCCATCCGAGGCAGTCTGTCCCATGATTGCCGGAGACACGACGGCCATCATAGCCGCCATCATATATGCATTTATCTTCTTGTTCATCGCTTGGGTCATTTAATAAAGTAAATAATAGAAATAGCGGCTTTCGTAACCCCGAAATAATCTTTCGTATCGCTTTTCAATACGGTTCCGCAAGTGGCACAAGGATATTTATCATAATCCAGATGCGCCCAACCAATACCCAACACGGCTTCCATGCTCCACCGATCGCTTAACAACCACTGATAACCATAAGAGAGTCCGGCGCCATACAAATTACCTTGATAACGGTGATTCTCCATATTCTTGCTCAAGAACTTTAGGCCTCCAACATTGTAATCCGCATAATGCGCATGCAAGCCGAAGAAATGTCCATTAAACTTCTCACACAACCAATAACGAGCTTCTGGTTGTACCAGCCAATGTTTCATACGAGCCTCATCACCAAACTTCCATCCATTATAGTTGCCGGATAGATCCAGCGACCACTTTTTCGCCAAGCCAACCTCTACACCCAAGTTGATCGTAGCAGTCGCATCATAGAGCAAGTTCGACTTCACCGCAAACTTCTGGCCGTAAACGCCTGTCGTAGCTACCAAGAGCAGGACTAGGAAAAGAATTCTCTTCATATCGAATATTTTTTCGTTTTTATTATACATACGTGAATGCCTTCACTTCGACGAGCTCGCATTCAACTGTTTAAGTAATAATTTACCGGGCTTAAACTTCACGCTTTTACGAGCTCTTATCATATAAGCCACCCCATTCTTAGGATTTCTGCCGATCCGTTCGGTTTGTTCCCAAGCGGAGAGCGTTCCAAAGCCCAATAGCATCAAAGAACCATCACTTTCCAAAGCCTCTGTCGTAGTCTCTTCCCAAGCTTGAACAAAGCGCATCGCCTCCGCTTGCGTAACCGACAATTTATCAGCCAATGTTTTCACGAGTTCTCTCCTATTCATCCCTTTCACTTTTAATTTGCATCACAAAAATAGATTATAACATTTCTTAGCACGATAGGTGTGAGTTTCAACTTTAAAGGGTAAACCTACCAACTATCCTTGATTGATAAGAACACCTATTCATTTCAAAGAAGGTGATAGGAACACCGACACTTTATAAAGACAGCAAGGGGCAGACTTGTGTAAGCCTGCCCCTTAGCTGTTATACCATATCATCCACATCTAACACTTAATCTCTTCCTTGCGAATGAGATTCTCCAGATCGTTTATCTCCTCCAAGGAAAGCCCCGTACATTGGGCGATCACAGAGGTATCCAAGCCGATTCTCTTTAAGTTCCAAGCAGTACGTAAAGCGGTCAAGCGGCTACCTTTCGCCTCAGCATTCTCCACCGCATACTCCATCGTAGCCTTCCAATCCCGATAGATCTTCAAGTTCTCGTCGTAGATGGCACGCTCCTGCGGGGTGAGGGCACCCAAGTTCGCCACGTCCAGCAAACGGCGGAAGTGGGCCTCTTTCTCCTTTAATGGGGACATATCAAACAGGTTCATATTCTTCAGTACATAAATTGTTTTTTCTAACGGAGTAACGCACTCCTCGTAACGCAAATCGAATCGTTCGAAAGAGATATAGATCTGTTTCAGCCGGATCCGCCCAAAAGTCTTACCTGTTTGCTCGTTTGCCAGAACCACGTCCGTTCGCCATGAAGGGAACTCGGGAAGGCTGAAGTTCAGAAAACGTATCTATGTCGTAAAGGAAAGGACTATTTTCCGAATAAAAAATCTCGTCTAGATAAAATAAGCCATTCATATCACTTTAGTATCAAAGATCAACCTGTTAGCCAAACGAACATTATCTGATCCTTTTGATCAATATAAGACGCATATCGTGGCATTCCCTTTTAACGAAAGCCACACAATAAAGACATGGAGCGCTGCTTTATTCATGTTTTAGGATAAAAAAGGACGGTTTTCAACGCACATTAGGAGGCAAAAGCCTACACATACGGTGGCGTTGGGCATCGTAAGCGGTCGCTAATAGGGTTATAAGCGGTCGTGAATGGGCATTCTTGTACCGTTACACCCCAGTCGTAAGCCTGTTTTTCCCCTTTTCACCCTACTTGATATGAATTACGATGAATTAATTTAGCTAGAATGAAAGGGCATTTTTCAACATCTACGTATATGCTAAGCAATTACTGTTTTTTTCTTGCGTATTTGGAGGCAAGTCGTAGGTCGGGACGGAAAAAGGGATTCTCCGGGAGTTAAGAATACAAAGTGTCAGATTGATTTCTGTTAAATAGAGAGAGACGCAGCATGCTGCGTCTCTACAACTAGATATATCAATTTATTTTTCACTCCTCACACAACGAACAAACATGCCGTTATTCGTATTTAATGTTCCGACATTAATAGGAACATTGGTATTCAGAGAATACCAAAAATCTATAAAAAGCATATTCGTATCAGCATGAGAGTCACCAGATCCAGACCAATAAAAAGCCCCATATCGATGGGCTGTATTATAGAGAAGTCGACCTCCACCCAAATACCCAATACCAATCTCATCAATCCCTGTATCCTCTGCAGCACTCCCATGCTCAGTCATAACAGCCTTTCCATAAGAGAAGAACAAATTGACAGGTTCTCCAGTAGAACGAACCATTAATGTCCCTTTAGCCGGATTGCAATCTATAGTTTCATCTATAACCGCATTGCCTTCTGAATCCCACTGCCAACCAAAAGGAGTATTCTCAACCGGACAACTATCATCATACACATATCCTCCATATGTAAATAATGTATTTTTCTCCGTAGCACTCTTAATAGCACTGTAATGGCTAGCCGCAGGAACTTTATAACCACTCGGACATGGACCTTGCCCATACTCCCATTTGTATTTTTCATTGCGCATGTCCTCCGATGTTTTTTCTTTCCAATTCAAATGCTTATTACCATAAGTCACATCCCATGGTGTATAATAGGAATCTGAAGCCCCTCCTTGATAAAAATATCCAGATTGGGTCGGAGCGTTGGTGATAGAGCCTTTTGTCGTACAATTGAATAAAGACCAAGTTGCCCCACCATCCAACAATTGCGTATCCGCATAACCTTGACGCAAATAAATCATATGCTCGCAACGGTTATTATGATAGGTTACCTTGATAGCGCCATAACGATTGGTGGAAGAACTTCCTGTGCTCGAATTCGGTTTATAATTAAAAACAATATCACCTCCAGTACCTGTAACAGACTCCGATGTTCCGACGACAGACTGTCCGTCATCTGTAGATAGCGTAAACCAATCTCCAGCGGTAATAGTAGCTGTCCAAGGGCCAATAGAATTCAATATCTCATACTTTCTCTTCTCCTTATTAAATTCTCGCACCTTAACTTTGACAAGCTCCCTGTTGTCCCATTTCTTATAGAAAGCTATCGGATCGACCAAACGGATAACTTGATTGACAGTTACAGTTTTAGAGATTGATTTTCCATCCTTCCCTGTAGCCGTAATCGTCACGGTATTAGTTATGTGATCCTTACTACTAATATTCGTTTTCTTCGTGATAACTCGAATCGTATTCGTATTTTTATCATACGCACCAATCTGGAAATCCTCACGATTTGAACCTTCCACACTCCATGTACAATTATCAAACCAACCATGGTCTGTTGGCAACTTCACTTGGATATCACTTATAGAGCCTATCCGATACCCGATATAAATATCATCCACCGTAAAATCCCAGTTGAAATCTTTCGTCACACGCCAAGAAGCCTCGTCAACCCCGCCCTTACCAGTTAGATTAAGCGTTACGTTATAATGGGCGTTTCGCTCTACCTCAAAATTGGTAAAAGCGTTATCTCCTAAGAAAAAACGATAAACAATCTTCCCATTAGCACCCATTTCTGAATACTCTGCTTCCACACGAATATAAGAACAAGTCTTATCCGCTTCCACAGTGGCGACATCCTTTATTGGGGTGTTACCTAAACTGGCCGGAGTTTTATAAGCCTCTACATACTTTCCGTCTTTCAGTAAGCAGACACCATCCGGTTGCTTATTCTCATACATAAAGAAAACACTGTTATCTTTCATTGAACTAACATTTTCTACCGGATTGGAAAATTCGATCATATCAGCCTCCGTTATATAATCAGAAGGTGACGGATTTGCCGGGATTAAGTTGTTCATAAACAATTTACCAGTAGCCGGTACTTGATGCAAAGATACTTTTAGGGGCTTGATCGTACGATCTTTCAATCCAGAAGTATTCACAGATACGGATATCATAGCGTAAATACGCTTTAACGAAAGGATGGCAGAACCTTTTCCTCCGCTAACTGATACATCATCAGCGGATGCGCTCATTACCATCTTTGGCAAATTATCTAACGTTCCATACGATAGATTATCTATCTTATCGAACGGCTCCGCACTCAAATCAGATTCTGCGTTCGCAATTACTCGTACACGATAAGAACCATTCTGTAAAGCTATATCGTAATTAACCGCCTTATTCTCTTCGTTATTATTTACGGTAAAGCCATTCAAGGCTGCACCGGTCAAATACAATCCTTTAACTAAGCGATTATTATCCTTATTATACACAAGGATATTCAAATCGCTAATAGCATTAGCATCAGTAGCCGAGGCTTTCGTGAGCGGAGAGATCACGTCGCTAGCGGAAACGCTCAAGGACAGTCGTAATCCATCAACTTTCTGCTCTCCTCCATTCACTTCCGTCTCTTCCATGCAGGAACCCAGTTCTAGCATTAACAGGCCCAAGAACAAGGCATATATATATTTCATCGCTTTCATAATATTCTATTTACTGTTTAATTAAAGTTTGCGCTAACATCTTTCCCAGCCCAAGGAGCTACCCATATCTTAAATTCACCTGTTGATTGTTTCAACATTCCTGTCACATGATAATAGTTACCGTGAATCAAACCGTCCGTGCATTCACCCGCTTTATATTCAGGGTTGATTGGGATGGAGTATTTGTAATCCGTACCCTCACCTCCGGAGGTGATCTCCTCACTGGAGCTAGGCTCACCCTCAAGCTCCAAATCATCTTGATATAGATAAAACTCCGAACTCCCATCTCCCCATCCTGAACCGTTTTCCCAATAAGGATGCAAGAAATTTCCTTTCATCTTATAAATATATTTCTTTATATCCGCACCCAACGCAAACTCACCGACCAGATTGACTGTCAGAGCATTCTGCAAATCGGCGACTTTCTCTCTCTCATACGTATAAAGAACAACCTCTACAGTGGAGCACGCTTTATTTATTGTTTTTAGTTGGCTGTCAAGTAATTTAGACAAGAGATTTTTCTCGTTCTCGGATATAATCAAGTTTGATTCTGTATTCACATTCAGAATCTGAATTGTTTTCAAGCTAAAGAGCCATTTAGGAGTCGTCTCTATTTTCTCAACTGTTATTCCCCCCTCTAACGTTATCGTTAGATGAGCACATTTGTCGCCAATCGTTGTGCCCACGTTACATCCTACATGCGAACAACCATTTCCATTCATAGCCTTCGCTATTTCTACAGCCCCCGCCGGAATTCTACCATTTTTGCCTACAGCACCAAGCTCCCCATCCAACTTATAAATGGTGACAGCATTACTGCTATTTGAAGCACTGTTCATTAACTCTTTAGTCAGCACGGCTGTTAATTCCGTCAAAGCAAAACCTCCCAGATTCCAATCACTCGTTGTCGTAGAACCTTCCAGCTCCGGCAAATCTACCTCTAGCTCCAGATGTACCTTCGCCGCCAGTTGTTTTAGGCTAACCGTCTTACCCCCCGTAACCGATCCATTTGTTAACTCAAACGTCATCACATTCTCTCCTACCTTTATCAAGGTTTTAGGATCGAATGTATAATAATCGGTTCCCCCTAAAGATGTATATGATACGGATTCTTCACATAATGTCGCATAGTCCATTTCCGCATAAGACGCAACCTTGTTTTCCAATGGATTCACGATAGCTACCACCTTCAGTTCCGTGTTAAGCGGTAAGGTCAAACCGGTCAATTTAAAGGAGCCCGAGCTTTGCGTCCCGACAAAACTGCCATCACCTAAGGTTCCGGTCTTAGAAATCAAGTATTTCCACTCGTTATCTACCTTCTTGAAGATAGAGACAAAAATATTGTTTATGTTAAGTTCATCCGCCGTAGCGTACTGATAAGTACCATCGGCATTTATCACTTTCGTCTCCACGCCCTCAGTAGAGAAAGAGATCGAAACCGTACCTGTTTCCATCGGTCGCTCATCTATCAGCTTCTCTTCCGTACATGCGGTAAAGGCCAAGAGCGCCAAAAATCCTGTCAATACTATATCTTTTAACTGCTTCATGTTATGTTTATTTTACCCTGTTTACTTAACTGGTTCTCCAAAAATATCACCGACACTCAAGGTATTCGGTATCCAATCTTCAATTACAAAATCAATATCCTCGCTGGCATTACCTATTGTCACAGATAACTTATAGAGATTCCCCCCAACAACCTTCACCGCATCTCCCGGCTTTGTCTTGATCGGATAGGTACGATCCATTACCGCACCATCGACCTTATAGGTTATTTTCATGGAAGTCTGACGATCCACATCCGTATTATCATAGCCATAAAAACGGATCTTATCGTAAGTACCGTAAATGTCTTTCTTCGGATCACTCTGGTTCACATCGGTTGGCTTCAGAATATTATCATCTACTCCGGAAAAAGAGCTACCATACTCACCTACCACTTTAGCGCTTAGCTTAATGTTCAGCATCTGTACGGAAACGACCTCTACATTCGGTACTACCGGATACTCACCATCCACCTTTTCTTTACTCGTGTCTACCACCTTGAAGGAAGCCAGTTCAAACGCCGCAACTCTCTGCGATACGGGAATTGTTATTTTGTTACAATTCCCGTCATCGTGAGTAGCCAATTGAGTAGTTGTTTTATAAGATCCAATGGGTTGTTCTCCTACTTTTACTAGAAAATTAGGATGTTCTGCCAACTCTACATCTTGAATATCCGCTATGGTTGTACAAGCCAATAACTTATCGGCAGTCGTCTGTGTCAGGTTCGCCACCGCATAAGCCGTAAGTGCCGGCTTATCACTTGGCACTTTCACGATCATGTGGCGCTCGATATCCGTAGTAAAGGACTCGCTACTCGTCTGCAAATCGCTCGTTGCGTACCAATAAGAAGACAATACATTGTCATCTTTAATAATAGCTACAAAACAATTACTGATAGAAGATTCCGTAGAAGTAACATCATTGGGATTTTCCGTTATTTCACCAGCCTTGGTCATAGAGCTATTGCCGGAAAGAGAGAAGGCAAAAACGGCCTCGGTGTTTGCGATATTCGTCCCAACGCCTCCCATATCCACGTTATTCAAAATATCGTCTTCCATGGAGCAGGACACTCCGATGCAAAGGAAGCATAACAATGCTAGTATATTCTTTATTTTCATAATGGATTGAATTTTTCTCTTGTTTTACGCTAGCAAAATTAGAGGAATCCATTATTCGGCACGATAGGCGTAACTTTCAACTTTAAGGGGTAAAACTAGCATATTGGAAGTAGCGTTTTAAGGGTGTGGTTAAAGCTATCTTAGGCGATAGGGATACCTATGCAGGGTACAAATCCATCCATCATAGGACAAAAAAACGGAGTTCGGAAATTCCGAACCCCGCCTTTCGCTGTTTATTTAAATATAAAAGAACTTAATCAATTCACGTCATCCTCATGTTGCGTAATGACTGTCCAAGGCTGCACCTTTACGCTAAAGCTGATGCAAGCGTTCAACTCGCTAGTATCGGGATCCTTGGAACCCTCGCCAGTAATAGTGGCATATACCTTATATATATTATTGCGTTGTACGCCTATAGCAGCACCATCGCTAATAGGGATACGGTAATAACGGTTCTCTTTGACCACTCCATTATTTGTCCAAGTCCCTTTAAGGATCAACAGGGTTTGGATATTTCCGGTAGGAGCATCGCTAGACTCTGAATCTTTTGTCATGTCGTGTGTTGTTCCATTATACTCATATATGTAAAATTGAGCCATTTCCGGAAGACTGCTGTTATTTGTACCGGAGGTTGTCTTATCAGAGAACTTTTGCCATGCGGGTCCGGAATAATTGACATCACTGCCACTCATGTTCTTACTGTGATTATTACTTTCCATGTTTATAGAAACCTGCTCCTTGATCTCTTTGGCAAACTGAGCGACATTGTTTGTACCCTTCACCAAGTAATAATCATCACGTATATAATCACATCCATGGCTGAAAGGGCCGGCGGCTTGCTCCAATGAGTAAGCCGTAGCGTCACCATACAATTTAGACTTAGTACTAACATTCGCTACGTATACGCCTGTCAATGTAAATGTAGCACCTTCATAACTCTGCGTGAAATTGCAATCCAATCCCTCTAACTGCACCCGGGCTACATGGCGGGTTAAGGAAATATTATCAGCCGAGTTCTCCACAGGATAATAAGCTTCACCCTCAGTCCATTGGTCGCCGACTTTAGTGATTGTCGTATGACTGGAGCCTCTATTAGCTTGTTTTGTATTTTTAACAGACTGATCATTAGCTATTACCCAATTATCGTAATCCGTCCCTGCCACAAGCCCACCAATTGTGACAATCTGGCTAAACATCGGGACATAAGTAGCTTGAGTTGACGCATGTACATCCGCAAAACTTACGATATTCGAAAGCTCGCCGTTCGTTATATCCCCCCATGTAGAAGGAATTTTATCAAGCACTGTATTCGCAAAGATCACCACTTTCAATTGCGTAGAAGAAACTTCACCTGCCGCAGTAGCCTTCACTTTAACAACGATATCTTCAATCGTTCGCAACTTTTCAGAGCCAGAAGCCTCCACTGTTTTCATGGCCGCAAATTTATCGTTAGCCGCATCATCGTCATTATCCGCATAAAATAAATAAGCGGTCAGGCTCTTTATAAATTGCTCGTTTCCACTGCCTACTTCCGTTGTCGCTTTTGTCTGTATCCCATCCAAAGCCGTAGCGGTAAGAGAGACATTCGCATCTATCATCTGATAGTTCTCTTCCGGTATCTCGATGCCATTCGAGCTATCGTCCGAGCAGGAGGCGAAAGCGCATGCGGCGAAGGAGGCTAATAATAAATGTCTTAGTTTCATATCCTTATGTTTTTTCTTGTTTATACTAAATTTCATTCCCTATGATTCCATAATTTAGTCTATTACCGGACGTTGTACCACCGGGCCCCAGCCTACTACCTGTACGGCGATATTCAGGTTCGTATCTACCTCTGGTTCCGGATCTGGATCTGGAGTTGGATCAGGAGTTACTGGAATATTGTCGAAACTTTCGCCGTCAAAATAAATACGGAGACGGTAAACGTAGTTGCGACGGATGAAATTATGATCATAGCCGTTCTGCAAGCCACCCGCATTGATCACCGCCGTGAAGATTTTCGTATGGTCTTGATAACTGGAATTCCCCTGCAAGGTAGCTTTTACGGCGATCATCGTGTGATCGTCGCTTTTCATATTTTCCATTACATAATGAACGAATGGCGTATTGGATATCGAAGCGCCATCATTTACCAACAGATCCTCGAACGAGGTATCCTCCGAATTTCGCACGGCATCGGGAGCCTCTGTCTCTCCCCAATCCGCCTCACTGAAATAGTAAGACTTTGTCTTCATATTGTAGATACCTACCGCATCGATTCGCACCTCACGTCCGGCGAACGGCGTTCCGGCAAAACGAGTAGATACATTCACCAAATCAATACGTGCGGCTACACGGGTCAAAAGGATCGGGTCGGAGATGCCATCCACATTCTGATCGCCAAGATCCGTATATCCTAAATAGTTATCTTCCTCAGATAAAGCGGATTTTGTAACGATCACTTGACTACTCATCGTTAGGTTCGTTTGCGATTGCGAGGAGAGGTCTACCAAGCGAGTCTGGAACTCATCGTAGGTAGAAATGGTAGATAATAAATCTCTCGGCACGTTCGCCAAGACAATGATCCGTGCCCGGACAGCCTTCGTTGTCGGCACATCGGCTATTATGGCGGAATGTTCCGCCCCGGAAAGAGCCTCCCATTTATAACCGAGCAGTTCCGTGCCGGTCTCATTAAATACTACCACTGCCAAATTATTGATATAAGCCTCACCCTCCAACTCATTCACGTCATTGGGGTTATAGGCTTTCGTAGCCGTACCGGACGCCTTGACAGCGACGGACAGCTTAGCGCCTTCTAAGGAAAGAACCGGATCCTCATCTTTAGAACAACTCACACAAGCGAGAATCGCCAAACCGGATAAAAATATGTTCGCTAATAATTTCATGTTCGTATCGTATTTCTTAATTATATATGATGAGGTACCCTTTAATGCATCGGAATATCTTCTTCCACTACTCCCCAAGGACGAACGGTTGCCCGGACGGATAAGGTTCCGCCCTCACCCCATTCAAGGATCAGATGGGTATTCTCTCCCGCGCTCGTATAAATAGGATCACCGTTCTCGTCTACGTTGGCCGAACCTAACGAGACTCCATTGGCACTTATCGACACAGCCATATCCTGTCCCGGACAAGCGGTTTGCATAGTAGGGGTTATCCATTCAACCCCGGACTCGTTCCACGCACCTTCCGGATTATAATATACGCTATCGCCAATCTGCGTGCCACGGTAATCAAAACCACTTAATGTATTATTCAAGTAGAAGTCGCAATCCACGGAACTTCTCAACCCCATCCTGCCGAGTTGCTCTTGCAGCCCCCGGGTCTCGATCGTGACCGTACCCACTTTCGGACGAATCACGATCTCAGTTTCCTTCGCTACGCCTCCGGCTTTTGTCAACACTTGTTCGCTACCATAATAAAGGCTGTCCGGGGTAACTGCCAAACCATCTTGGCTTTTCAACATCACTTTCAAGTCCTCTATGGTCTGGGCCTCCGATACGGATTGCTTTTCACCCAAGGCATTCACGTTGCCCCATGCCACGATACGTAAACTACGATCGGCGGTATAGCCATCCAAAACAATCTCATTGCGAGAACGGATAAAGTTCTTATCCAAGCGACGTTTCTCCAAGTAATTCAGATTCTCGTCGAATATATACAGATCGGTAGATTCCATCCATCCGTATTCCGTTATATCGTCTCCCTTGATATTCTCGACCTTCAGTTTGAGCGTATAGCATTGATCCAAATCCTCCTTGATGCAGCTAGTCGCTATAATAGCGAACAAAGCCACAACCAAGAGAAGCAATTCCTTTGTAAACAGTATGTGTTTCATAATCCTAATTTTTTCTTATCAATTATTTTACCCTATATTGCTTTATTCTACTTCCTCATGGATAGTTTTCACGTTCCATGGCTCCACTTTCACGGATGCGCTCACATTGGTGGAGATCATCGGGTCATATGGGATCTCGGAACCGGGGCCGATGATGGTCAAGGTGATCGCGTATTTGTAGTTACGCTGGACATAAAAACCTTCTATCTCTTTCGAATCAATCGTCACTTTCTCGCCGACAGGAATCGCATAATAGCAATCTTCTTTTTTTACATAATTAGACTCATTATCTACCAGACCTTTCGGGAGATAAGTATAATCTCCTTTTACGATCAATAAGGTGTGGTTAGCGTAAGCCCGGTTCGCAGAAGCTTCGTCTGCTTTAGCGATCTCTCCTAATTTATTTTCATAGACATAGAATTCATGATTCAAGGCTGTATTGTCTGTAGTATGAACCTTTGCTAATTCATCTCTTTTTGTCTGAGTTCCTTTTTTATAAGAACCCTCGTCGATATTCGGAGATTTTGAGAATTCTTTACCTACCATATAATTTAAATATCCAAAACCTGTGCTTGTAAAGTCAAATGTTTTCTCTATCCCCCCCCAATTGGATGCGGAAGCTACGCAGGAAACACCCTTCGCGCTGGCGATAAAGACTTCTTTTAAAACAAAGTCTTTACTTATATAATTCGCATTATCGGGATTACTGTGCGTTACAGAAGCTAAAGCGATCGAAGCGACATCGCGGACTAATTTAACCGGGCCTGCTCCGTAAATTTCCTTACCGGCTTGACCTCCTACGGTTATATCGCCCGGCTTCGTGCTATAACCAATATAATTAGTCGTATTTGCGACCAAAGTTACTGTAAGCACCTCGCTGCTCATAGTCAAACCTTTTTCCAGAGTTTCCTCTTCCAGCTTAATCACCGTAGCAAGAAACGCGTCTTTCGTACCGGCATTGGCCAACGCTGCCTGAACATTTGCCGAAGCATTGGCCACGACAACAACTTCCGCCGCACCCGCATAGACCTCTTTCGGACCGATTTCTTGCGTGGTCACGTCTGTACTTGTAGAGGTATTTATGTCCTCACCGCTCACCGTATATACCATACTCCAGCCCGTACCGAACACTCCGACCGTAAGCGTATTCACGTCTGCGTCCGTAGGAGTAGCCTCCTCTGCCGCCTTCGTCATCGCACCCTTCTCGCTCTTGATCGCCAAGGCCAGTTGCGCTTTCTCCAGTACCGGCGCTTCCGGAATCTCTATCGTGTTATCGTCCGAACAAGCGACCAGACCACATAACACCAACGATAAAAGAATATATCTCTTGAATCTCATAGTATAATATTTTTTATTTCCACATTTAATATGTGACAAAAATAGAAAGGATATATCGTGGCGCTGATAGGCAGAACTCTCTATAATAAGAGATAAATGTATCAATTTCATAAAAGTGATAGGTTTCCCTACCTTTTGCAACTTTCACCTATAGAAAAAGGCTCAATCCGTGTATTTTATGCTACCGGGGTGGTACTCGGATCATCCTAGTAACAAATATACATAATCACTTAAATTCAGCAAAATCATGGCAAGAAAAAAGAATGAGATGAAAGCGAAAGAGCCCGTAAAGCTCCGGTTCAAGAAACTGTCGAACGCGAACCTGTCCATATATCTGGACATCTATTACAAAGGAAAGAGGTATTATGAGTTCCTCAAGCTCTACCTCACCCCGGAACGTTTCCCTGAAGACCGTGATAAGAACCGGATCACTTTGCGCTTGGCCAATAGTATCAAGGCACAACGGATCATTGATCTTCAGAACGAGATTTATGGTGTCCGTATGATAAACGGGCTCGGGAAAAAAACACTTTTAGAATTCCTCTCGGAATTGTCCACCGATAAATCCGCGCATGGCGACAAAGCCTATTCCCTACGATTAAGAAGTCTGGCCAATCATCTTAGAGACTATATGCCGCAATGCCTGCTTAAGGACATAGATACCGGTTTCGTGAAAGGTTTCATCACTCACTTGCGTAAACAACCCTACCTCAAAAGCGACTTCACGATTCACGGTTATTACCGGCTCCTGAATGTCACACTCAATAAGGCGGTCAAAAAAGGACTGATCCTCTCGAATCCTTGTAGTTTGCTGGATACAGACGAAAAACCTCACAAACCTACCAGCCTGCGTACTTATTTGACCCTAGAGGAACTAAAGAGGTTAATCCGGACAGATTGCGTATGCCCAGAGGTAAAAAAGGCTTTTCTGTTCTGCTGTTTCTGCGGACTCCGGATCAGCGACTTGACCGCTCTTAGATGGGAAGATATGCAAAAAGAAGGAAATGATAAATTCCGTTTACAAATCATACAAAGAAAGACGAAAGAGGCTATTTATCTCCCATTGTCCGAGGAAGCGATAAAATACCTTCCCGCAAGGGAGAATGAGAATGACAATGACAGGCTCGGCTTGATATTCCATCTACCTAGCCTCACGATTATATGTCAGGTATTAAAAGGCTGGACTTTAGCCGCCGGCATCAAGAACAAGAAAGTGACCTTTCACGTAAGCCGCCATACTTTCGCCACTCTTTCACTAGCTCTTGGCATTGACTTGTATACAGTATGTAAATTACTAGGACACAAGAACATCATCTCCACACAAGTATACGCGAAAATCATCGATGCTAGTAAAAGACAGGCAATAGACCGGTTTAATGGCGTATTAGACGCATGAGACGGATATTACTTCAGATTCGTATGGCACGGATCAAGAAAGATACTTCTCCCCAAGATCCGTGTCATCCGCTATAGTTTCAGTCCGCAACTGGCTTATCAGATCAGAGACTTTGTATTATTTCCAACGAAAGCCCCGTGCATTCGGCGATCAATGAAAGATCGACACCGGCTTTCTTCATGTTACGAGCGTTGCGTAAGGTAGCCAAACGCTCACCTTCTGCTTTACCTTTTGTTTCCGCCTCCTCCACGGCGTACTCCATCGTGGCCTTCCAGTCACGGTAGATCTTCAGATTCTCATCGTACGTCGCACGCTCCTTGGGGGACAAGGCATTCACATTCGCTACGTCGAGCAAGCGTCGGAAGTATGCCTCTTTTTCTTTAAATGGGGACATATCAAATAGATTTCATATTCTTCAATACATAAATTGTTTTTTCCAACGGAGTCTCGCCCTGACGGGAGATCATACGGCAAATGTAATAAAAACCTCGATTAAAGAAGTAACGTTGAGGGTAATTAATACTACTGAGTTGTTACTTCCCTTCACACAACAAAAGCCTAATCAACTAAAGAACAACCCCCTATAACCATTCCCCAATAGAACTTAGAAATTTATTATTCGGGACAATGATCGCTTGCGTGTTCGCGGCGTGTTCAAACGAGGATGATCCTATCGTAGGACCGGATCAACCGCAAACAGGAGAAAATAACGCAACATTGACTATTTCTGTGAAAAATGCGGCTAGAAGTTTGACTAAAGCTGCGGCGGGGACACAGACTGAAAATGAAGCTAAAATTACAGACCTAACAGTCGCTCTTTATGATGCTACAACTGGAGAGCTTGTCGCTTCAAGCTCTGATATTGCCACTGAGGACGCTACTGCGGATAATGATGAGGTTCAATTTGCCGAACTGACAAAAGGTGCGCAATTACGTGCTATCGCATTTGCTAATATGGGTAAAATTTCATTGACTGGTACTACAATTAACAACTTTGTGTCTCCTGTATATACAATGCCAATAGCCGGATTCGCAGAAAACTATTTACCAATGAGTAGTGGTTTGTCTGATCCATTCACTTTACAAGCAGGTAAAAACTATTATGGATATACTAAAACAGCGGGAGAAGGTGAACATATTCTTGTAGCAGATCCCTTGTACTTGATAAGAAATGTAGCGCGCATTGATTTTACGGGACTTAGCTTAGACATGACTAGAGCTGCAAAAGATGTATACGTTGAAGGAATTGCGACGATTGTACCAGAATGTGTATTCATCATGCATGGGCGGACGAAGTCCAATGCAGCAGATATGGGTAATGGCAATAGCTGGTGGAATGTCGTTAGCAATACCGTATGGGGTAATGTGTCCGCAACTTATGCTGCTAATGCTACAGATTATGCTTCAGGTTATAGAGGAGATTTCGTGAATGATGACGCTATGTTTACGAATATGAGAGGTTCTATTATTGAAGGATACAAGGCCAGTTTACCAGCCACCGCATTGGTACAGAATATCGCAACTGAAGATGGTGTGTCTGCGACTATCACAATCGCCCCTAAATTCTATGTGTTCGAAAATCCCCAAGTTAAGGCTGCTCGTGAAATGAATGGTGCTGAAAATTTCAAACCAGAGGATCTTGCAACTGAAATTGTAGTTAAAGGTACTTATAAGCTCGAAAATGCTAAAAAGAGCGGAAGTGATGCAGTATACAACTATGCGGAGAAAACAGCATATTGGCCTATTAAAATTGCTGCGACGAATGAAATGGCAGCAGCTACGGCTGAGTATTTAAAGGATGGAAAGATCCATCGTAATATAATTTACAGTATTGACGCAACTTTAGCCGGTAGAGGATATGATGATCCTACTGTTCCTCCAACAGACTTTGTTGAATTGTTTGTTAAGACAAAGGTTCTTGATTGGGGTAGCGCAAATCAATCTTCAGTTGTCGAATAATATCTATTCTTTGAATAACGTCCAAAAGGCATTCCTTTTATCGGGAGTGCCTTTTTTGCATGTATAATTCTGGTTATAAATTGATCCGGAGACTACAAAATTTACTATCTTTTCCTTATGATGGCGATCCCATATGTCTTGAACCTAAGAGCCGGAATATTATTTCATGAGAATATCTACAATATCTACAATTCAACCTCATACTTATTGTAAATAAATATGTTATATAGTGGTTGCAGATGGAATAACATCTACAATTTTCATTCTGCATCTACCATGTTTTAATGGGAAACGCAAAAAAATCACTTCCCAAGCTTGCGGACTCGTATATTTAGTATTATACGATTTTATAAGAGACAGACAAAGGGATTAAAGCCAATAAGAGTTTCAATAGGTGAAGTTAGTGGTTTCATACTGAAGAAACTTTTATTTCATACTAGAGAAACAAAAGTTTCTCCATAGCAAAACTTTTGTTTTTCTATGCAAAAAACTATTATTTATTGAAATGCAGAATGTTATACATTATTTATCGTTAGTAGTAATTGTTCGTGCTAATCTTTCCGGTAACCTAATGATGGTAGATCGAAGTTTGTAGTGGTAGATGTTAACTATCTACCACCACAAGATAAATTATTTACAATCAAAAGATTACATAAATAATGGTAGATATGGTAGATGATTTGGATTATTTACACATAGAATGGCATCTGGGGCGTGTCCGGAGAGAACAACTTCTTAAACATAAATCTTTTGACTTTCTAACTTTGCCAACGGGCATTGACATATTATATTTATAACAAAAAAGGCATTCCCTGTTGATAGAGAATGCCTTTTGATTATTATTCAAAGAATAAGTATTATTCGATAACAGGAGCTTGAGTAGCTGTACCCCAATTCATGACCATTGTCCTAACAAACAAGTCGGCTGTAGGATCATCCTTCGGCTGCGTAGGATCTGCATAACCATTACCGGCGATAGTAGCAGAAATCTGATAAACCACGTTTCTATGTACCTGACCGTAATACATGTTTTCGCTATCCAATCCATCGAGACCAATCTTTATCGGCCAATAGCGCAAGACAGGAGCATCCTCTTTACCAAATGTCCAAGATGTGTTATCATTCATTATAGCTTTTATATAAACTTCACCACTGACAACCAATTCGGATGCCAAAGTTGTTTTATCCAGGACGAAAGCTTGATCTTCCTCTTCCGGATCTTCTTGTTCTCTGGCCGCTCCTGTCTGATTATTAGGCAACACATAAAAATATAAAGAGTTCGCAAGAGTAATTGCTTTATCTCCGGAAATAGTAGCATCTTCCCAATTCTGAGTATATGTTGTTTCTGCTGTACTCAATGCCTTTATATAATTAGCAGCATCGACAGTTCCAGCAAAACGGCCGAATGAGTTACTAGAGTTAGTCCCGGAATAATAATCATCTCCATCAGCAGTTTCATAAGTAGCGGCAATATTACCCCAAACCTTATCTGGCAGATTGAACCACTCTGTATTACTTTGGCTTTGGTCTGCCACCTTAGCTTTTGTACGACCATGTAATACAAAAACATCCTTAGGCACAAACTTAATCGTTCCTGATTTGTATTTTTGACTACCATCAACCTTGACTTTAGTCATATCCAAATCAAGGGCATTCAATTCCACACGAGCCACATTTCTAATTAATCCTAAAGGTTTTCCAGATTCAATACTGTGTCCTCCTGTAGTGTTTGAGTAACCATAATAATTTTCACCTTCGGCAAGAGTGAATTTAGGGCTAATACCACTACTCATAGGTAACCCATTCGCTCCTTCTCCGGAAAAGACATAGTAAGCAGATGTCAACTCAAAAGAGTTAGCGGTTGCGGTAAGAGCATCCTTTGGAACATTCGCGAAAGCTAAAGCACGATAAGAAGCACCAGCCTTTAATCCCTTAAACTGAATCTCATTGTTTGAATCAGTAACCTCTTCATCCTCATTAGCTGTAAGATCACTAACTTGTAAGAATGTTCCATCTTCATTATACAGAGCTACAAACAAGTTGTAAATCGTAGCTTCGCCTTCCTTGGCGTTCTCATCCCCGTTGGCTTTTGTCTGTGTGCTCTTTGTTAAGTTTTTCACCACAATGGTAAGATCAGCGGTGCCTGCTTCCGGTGTAGGTGTCGGATCCACGCTAGGGATAGGATCATCCTCGTTTGAACACGCCGCGAACACGCAAGCGATCATTGTCCCGAATAATAAATTTCTAAGTTTCATATACATATAATTTTATGAGTTAATAAATCTTTTATATAAACCTTTCTTTCTCAATCACTTTTTACATTTTCAGTCACATAACAAGAACTCTTTGTTCAAATCTTCCCCATGACCAATCTGTTGTTCGTTAATGACATTGCAAAGGTATTTGGACGATAAAAAAAAGTAAATAGGTGTTACTTTCATAAATAAGAGGTAAAACTATAAATTTTCATTCGGGATATTTTCGGGCTGATTAGCACCGTTGTAAGGCTATCAAAAAGAGGTTGAAAAATATCGTTTCAAAAAACAAATAAAAAATTTTGCCATTCCCCGACGATTATTCGGGAAATGGCAAAACGATTAATTCTTACCCGGCAGATACTGTGAAGGGGTGACGCCGTATTGTTCCGTAAAACGCTTACGGAAAGTGGCGGTATCGTTGAAGCCGACCATTTCCGAAACCTCTTGGATAGAGTATCGCTGCATACTGATCAGCTCGGCGGCTTTCTTCAAACGTACCATACGGGTAAGCTCCAATATACTACTATCCGAGTAGAGTTTTATCTTTCTATATAATGTAGGGAGACTCATGTTTAAAGAATCCGCCAAAATCTTTGCCTCAAAACTAGGGTCATCCAAATGTTTCTCGATCGTTGAGATAACCGCATCCATAAAAAGATTGGAAGGGGAATCATCTTTCTTTACCGTTTTCTCTCCCTCGGGATGCGCACCTACAGGATTCGACGTATAGAAACGTCTCATCTCATCCCTACGTTTCAATAAACTGTTTACCTTACTTCGTAACACCTCTACATCGAATGGCTTGGTTATATAATCATCGGCGCCACATTCAATGCCGGCTATAACATCCTCACTCTCTACCTTTGCGGTTAGCAAGACAACCGGCACTTGCGCTAATTCTGGGATGCCTTTGATTTCACGACAGGTAGCAAGCCCATCTTTAACGGGCATCATCACGTCACATAAAATAAAATCCGGCCGTTCAACTCGCGCGATCTCTACACCCTCCTGGCCATTATGAGCTTCCGAAACATGATACTCACTGGCAAAAACATGACGCAGGAACCAACGGATCTGATCACTGTCATCAATCACCAACATTTTCTTCCCGGTCTCTTTCTTTTTCGGAACAACTTGGATCAACTCGGCGATCTCCTCCTTCTGCATCTCATTCAGCTTTACCAGATCACCATCCGGCTCGATGAATTCCACGGCACGTTCCATATAATGGCTTCTCCCCAATGGAATCAATATAGTATATTGGGTTCCCGTCTCGTCCTCCGATGAAATTCCTTCGAAAATAGCGCCGGAAGATTCTGTCATATCCACGATCTGTTTCAAACCCAAACGGGTACTTTCGCTTTCTCCTAACCCATCATCTTGGATAGAGAAAGAACAATAAGCCTTACCATTCGAGCGCACCACGGAAATATTGATCGAGATCTTTCCAAAGCGGTAGGTATTTTTTAACGCATTAGATAAAAGTACACGCAAGGCAAACTCCATCTTCCGACGATCTATCCAGACCCAAAGAACAGAGGTTTGGGTATTAATATGAAATTCCACATTATTCATGGCTATCCAGTCCACGAATAAATCACAAATCTGCTTTGTTATACTGATCATGTCATAACGAGCTATCCGAAGATGGTTTGCCACGTCATCTCCATGACGGGTATTTCGCAATTGCTCGATAAGGTCTTGAAGAGCCAAAGTATTACGGTAAGCAGACAATAATTGAGTCGCTTCACTAGAGTCAATATCATTTTTACGTTGCAACAACTCACTCAACGAACCAAGCACAAGCGATAGTGGAGTACGCATTTCATGAATCGTTTCAACAAAAAACGAATTATGGAGCTTTTCCATTTCCTCAAGGCGCTTTTTCAAATCCTCCCGTTCTACCTCATTATCCCTATTCCAATTATCAGTCTCACGGATTTTATTGACCAACATTTGTTGGATCTCCCGATTTTTTACGCTTAACGCATCGACAGACCGAAGAAGCTCATCGTTTCTCGCCATAAGCTCACCACCTTTGGCAATATTCTCTTTCTTCAACCTATACATATAATAACTCAAAAAAGCTATTACACATATGGACACTATCAGTAAAATGATAAAAGGTAGAATTCCTTGAGAGCCCTCCATTGTATCATTGTTCGCAGCAATATAATGAGCTTCAACGAACAAGCCCCAAAATGCCATCATAAATTTCGCTTTAAAACCTTTTGATCTCATATCATTGATTATTAAGATGTTATTTATATAAAACGCCAGTAAAAAACGTTCGTTTAAATCTTGCGTTTTTATCTTCAACTTTTTTGCAGCCTTACAAAGGTCAAAAAATTTATTTAAATTTCAGTTATTCAGTTGGATAAAAATAATAAAAAAATAACATGATTATCAATGAGACTTCATAATTTATGCACATGAAAACGCAAGATTTAAACGAACGTTTTTTACTGTCGTTTTAATAGACGTTAACAACAACTGCATTCCTATCACACAACAGAGGCAAGGCTATCAATAAGGATCAGTAATGATATATTTACCACTCAAATTGACAGGAATAAACCTATTAACATTATTTAATCATCATCCAAAACATGCATCAATAGAGGGATATAGAGGTATAATGATAGTTTTACCCACTTTTTTGATAAAAATACCCATCACAAAAGATACAACCTATGATTTTTATACATACATTTGCGATGTAGTGATAAGGAAAGACCGTTGAGGGGCGGTCAAAAAAACCAAGTCACTTAGATTAAGGGTAAAGCATATAAAAAGTAGGGTCATGAAAAGGGGTAATTTTTTCGCAAATTGCGTATTTGCGGTTTCTGTTATTTTAACAGTTTTGTCATTCTCCGCTTGCACGGATGATTCAAATGACGTAGTAGCAACAACGAGTGAGGTTATTGAACAAGCCGAAGTACCATTCTCCGTGGTATTAAAAGCAATGAATTCAGATGGTAACGACATTACGACCAAGGGAGAGGTGAATGGAGCTACATTATTTGTCTTCGATCAAAACAACGATTTCTTCGAGCAGATTAATGTAAACAAATCTACAATTTTATCTCGCCGGGCTATAGACATTAACTGTCCGAACAGTAATGACATAACCGTGATCGCATGGAGTGGAATCAATTCTGGAAACGAAGAGATTTCAAACATGAGCAAAGCCAATATTATATCCGATTTGCAAGTCAGCCTAAAAGAGAATAACGGCATAGCTAATATTCCGAGCGATTTGTTCTATGGACAAGTTACGCTTCATAAGAACTCTTCAACAAAATCCACCGTATCAAACGAATTACAAATCATTCGCAAAACTTCAATTTTCCAGCTTTCAACAAAAGGACTGATCAAGTATCTAGGGAGTAATGCCGGAAATTTTGAATATCGAATTAAAAATACAAAAAGCTCATTGGACTACAATGGCAACCCAACAGGAGAAGAGGTTGAATTCGCTTTCCCCGCTTCTTTTGACGAAAAAGGTAATTTGACAACAGAAACCCAAGCCATTTTTCCGGCTCAAAATATAACGGTAGAGCTTTACAAGGACGGCAATCTTATTTTTTCTAGCGAAAAAGACAAAAATGGAGAATTATTCGCTGCAACCCCCGGAAAACGCACCGAGATCACTTTCAAGTACTCCGGAGAAGTTTCGGCTAATATTACAATTGCTGACTGGGCAACCGTTATCCAACATATAACAATGAATTAAGATACCCTCAATTTTTATATGCTTTGGCGCACGTCACGAGATTAGAGAATTTCGGGCGTGCGCTGTTTTTCTCTCAAAAACCGCATTCTCCGTGATAGGAATACCCATGATATTGACACGAACACCGTCTTAACTTTATTTAAATACTAACGAAAACCCGCTTCATCACAAGATTCACTCCACCTGTTGATAGTTTTACACACCAAACTGATATAAATACCGATCAAATAAAGATACAACCTATGAATATTATGAATATATTCGCAACAGACATTAGGGTAAGCATATAAAAATCACAGCAGGGTCACTACATAAACAAGGGTAACTAGATTTAAATTTTATATGCTAAACGCACGCTTCAGATGATTTCCGAGGCGTGCGTTATCTATATGATAGAAATACATTCTCCTATTGAGACAAATACCATCACTCAAAACATTTAGACATACATATCTTTGTATTTATAAATCAAGCAAAGCAATTTGCGAAATTTTACCCTATGACCCTGCTTACATATATAATTACCCTTAAATTATGATGTAGGCAAACCTAATTAACATAACCGCGAGGTTACATAATTATTTTGCCTGAACAATCAAGATCGTTTACGAGAAAGATTGTTCAGGTTTTTTTATCCTCCCAAAAGACCATCTGATAGCAAAAGAAAAAAGGACATAAAAAAAGGAGATCGAAAAATCGACCTCCTTTTCTAGGTAGCGAGACCCGGGATTGAACCGAGGACCTCATGATTATGAATCATGCGCTCTAACCAGCTGAGCTATCTCGCCATCATTTTATTGTCACTGTCTCTCTTATTGACGGTGCAAAAGTAGGGGTTATTTTTGAATTACACAACATTTTCAATAAAAAAATTCGCTTAATTTTTAAGGCCTCCACCTAATCAGTTAGTTATTAGTTACTTTTTTCATCATTAAAATTAGTCGTTTTCAAATCTTTTATGTATCTTGCGGCAAATATAAGGATAAGAACAATGAAGAAAGAGAAGTTTCATATCGAATACATTTTCGATAAAGTTTCACGACGAAGCTTGTGGAATCACCTAACCACCGCTTTGGGACTTTCCGCTTGGTTCGCCGACGAGGTCATTATAAATGATAATCTCTATACCTTTAAATGGAGTAAAGAGACCCAAGAGGCAACAGTGATCGACTCCAAGCCGGAGAACTTTATCCGTTACCGCTGGGTGGACGAGGAAGATGAGAACGCTTATTTCGAATTTATAATCCATACAATCGAATTAACAGGTTCTACGGCACTTGAGATTACGGATTTCTCCGAACCCGGGGAGAAAAAAGATTCCATTAATTTATGGGACTCGCAAGTGGAAGATTTGAAGCGAACGCTTGGTATTTAGAGTAGTTTTACAGAAATCTGTGGGGTGTTATCGTTTTTTACACTACTTTTGCCACTTCAACCAGATTAGGCAATGTTGAGAATAAAACGATTATATACATTTATGCTGCAGACATTCCTGCCGTTGTTTCTTATGACATTCGGTATTTGTCTGTTTATTGTGTTGATGCAATTTCTTTGGCGATACATCGACGATATGGTGGGAAAAGGCCTCGGCATCCCTGTATTAGCGGAGATGTTTATGTATGCGGCCTTGTTTCTTGTCCCGATGGCACTTCCCTTGGCTATTCTATTAGCCTCATTAATGACTTTTGGAAATTTAGGGGAACGTCTGGAATTACTGGCCATGAAGTCTGCCGGGGTATCATTGATACATATCATGCGTCCTTTGATCGTAACGCTACTATTTGTGAGCGTGGGCGCCTTTTTCTTCCAAAACAACGTAATGCCCGTTGTCCAAGTCAAGCTATATACATTATTATATTCCATGCGCCAGAAATCACCGGAATTGGATATTCCGGAAGGTTCATTCTACAAAGATATTCCCGGATTCAATGTATATGTGAAGAAAAAGGACCCGAAGGACGGTTTATTAAAAGACGTGATGATCTATGATTATTCGGAAGGATTCAATAACGCCCGTGTAATCGTAGCGGACTCCGGACGGCTAAAGACATCCGCCGATAAATTATTCCTTGTCCTATCTTTATTCAACGGAGAATCTTTCGAGAACGTAGGTAAAAGCCAAGCCAACACGACGCAAGCGAGAACCGCCGTCCCCTATCGACGAGAATCATTCAGCAGCAAGGATATCTTGATTGAATTCGACGCGAATTTCAACCGTACCGACGAATCTTTCATGCAGAACCAATATATGGGAAAAAACTTGAAGGATTTACAAACCTCTATCGATTCGATGGGCGTACGCTTGGATAGCATCAAGGACGTGAACGCAAAAAGCATTTACGATGCCTCATACGTAAAAACACTAAAGTCCTTACGGGCTAAAAAAGAGAGTGAAGCCGAGGGGCAACCAGACGAGCGGCAGGAAAAATTGCCGGTAATCACTCCTACCATCCAGTTAGATTTCGACAGTCTTTACCTAGCGCAAGCAGCGAGTAGCCAAGCCGCCTTATTAGGTCGGGCCAAATCCTCGATCGAGAATATCAAGACCGACTATTATTTCCGCGCGGCCACGGTTGGCGACGAGGCCTATAAGGTACGCCGCCACTTGACGGAATGGCATAAGAAATTCACGGTATCGTTCGCTTGCATCATGTTCTTCTTTATCGGAGCGCCCTTAGGAGCCATCATCCGTAAAGGAGGGTTGGGCGTGCCGGTCGTTATCTCGGTAATCTTGTTTATCTTCTATTATATTATAGATAATATGGGCTTCAAGATGGCACGCGACGGCGTTTGGGACGCATGGGAAGGTATGTGGCTTAGCTCCGTGGTCCTAACACCTATGGGTATATTCCTAACCTATAAAGCGGTAAAAGATTCTGTTATCTTGAATGCCGACACTTACGTGAATGCCTTGAAGAACTTAATAGGTAAGCGTGAAGGGCGAAAAGTGGAACGGAAAGAGGTGATCATATACACCCCCGATTATGAGGCCACCCTCCCCCAACTGGAGAAATTGGTGGAAGAAAGTACGACTTATCTGACAAACCATAAACGTTGGATCAATTATCTGACATTTTGGAAACAAGGAGGAAAAGATAACACAGCGGAACTGTTAGCTCAAGACACGGAAAATATCGTGGAGGAATTAAGTAATTCCGACCAGAATTTGCTCTTGAATAAATTGATGGACTACCCGGTCATCGGAGGTTACAATAATAAGCTAAGCAAGCATATAAACGGGAAACTTGCTTTGGCTATCGGTATTTTCTTCCCACTGGGATTGCCGATCTACCTATTGGCTACGTACCAACGTAAATTGCTACGGCATGATATCGTCATGGTACAAAAGACCAGTAAGGAGCTGATCAATATGATATATTCATTACATTTGCTAAAAAATAACTCGGATATAAATAATCAATAAATATGAGCGAGATTCAATTAAACACCATCGAAGAAGCTATCGAGGATTTCCGTGAAGGAAAGTTCTTAATCGTTGTAGACGACGAGGACCGGGAGAATGAAGGAGACTTTATCATCGCGGCCGAGAAAGTAACCCCGGAAAAAATCAACTTCATGTTGAAAAACGGACGAGGTGTATTATGCGCCCCGATCACGGAAGAACGTTGCCAAGAGTTGGAGCTGGATATGCAAGTTGCCAATAACACCTCTTTACTAGGTACTCCTTTCACGATAACAGTAGATAAATTAGGAGGGAAATGTACGACCGGCGTTTCCATGTACGACCGTGCGGAAACGATCTTGGCGCTGGCTGATCCAAAGACCAAGCCATCCGATCTGGGACGTCCCGGACATATCAATCCGCTCCGTGCCCGCTCTCGTGGCGTACTTCGCCGTGCGGGTCATACAGAGGCTGCCGTGGATTTGGCCCGGTTAGCCGGTTTATATCCCGCCGGAGCCTTGATCGAGATCATTAACGAGGATGGAACCATGGCACGTCTGCCGCAATTAATTGAGGTAGCCAAGAAATTCGATATCAAGATTATTTGCATCAAGGACCTGATCGCTTATCGCCTCCGGACCGAATCGATCGTAGAGAACGGCGTAGAGGTAGATCTCCCTACCGAGTACGGACATTTCCGTCTCATTCCTTTCCGCCAGAAAAGCAATGGATTAGAACATATCGCTTTGATAAAGGGTAAATTCGAAAAAGACGAGCCTATCTTAGTACGCGTGCACTCATCTTGCGCTACAGGTGATATCTTCGGTTCCATGCGTTGCGAGTGCGGAGAGCAACTGCACGAGGCTATGCGCCGCATCGACCAAGAAGGCAAAGGGGTTATCGTTTACCTGAACCAAGAAGGACGAGGCATCGGATTGATGGAGAAGATGAAAGCATACAAGCTCCAAGAGGATGGTTTGGATACGGTGGACGCGAACTTGCATTTAGGCCATCAAGCGGATGAGCGAGATTATGGTGTCGGAGCACAGATCTTACGTCATATCGGCGTAACGAAAATGCGCCTGATGAGCAATAATCCGGTAAAACGCGTAGGTCTGGAAGCATACGGACTTGAGGTAGTAGAGAACGTTCCTATCGAGGTGAAACCAAATCCATACAACGAATTCTACATGAAAACGAAGAAAGAACGTATGGGGCATGTGCTGCATAACATTAAATAGTTATCAGAACGTTGCAAGAATTCCGATTATTGATTACTTTTGTCGCATAATAATAAAACAACCTATACAAAAAGCAATGTCATGACACAAGTCTCAGATCGTTTAGCGAGTTTATCGCCTTCAGCAACATTGGCGATGTCACAAAAGAGCGGTGAGTTGAAAGCTCAAGGTATCGATGTTATCAACTTAAGTGTGGGAGAACCCGATTTCAATACTCCCGACTTCATTAAAGAAGCCGCGAAGAAGGCGATTGACGATAATTTCTCACGTTATTCTCCCGTAGCGGGTTATCCGGCATTACGTAATGCTATCGTTGCCAAATTGAAGAACGAGAATGGACTGGAATATACAGCAGGCCAGATCTCTTGTGCAAACGGTGCCAAACAATCCGTTTGTAACACGGTCATGGTATTGGTAAATCCGGGGGACGAGGTTATCATCCCTGCCCCTTTCTGGGTAAGCTATCCGGAGATGGTGAAGTTAGCGGAAGGAACTCCCGTTATCGTTCCGGCTGGTATCGAGCAAGATTTCAAGATCACTCCAGCTCAGCTGGAAGCCGCTATTACACCTAAGACTAAAGCGTTAATCCTTTGCTCTCCCTCCAACCCGACGGGTTCTGTTTACAGCGCCGAGGAATTGGCAGGTTTAGCGGAAGTATTGAAAAAACATCCGGATATCATCGTTATAGCGGATGAGATCTACGAACATATTAACTATATTGGTAAACACAACAGCATCGCTTCTATCGAAGGAATGAAAGACCGTACGGTTATCGTAAACGGCGTTTCCAAAGCGTATGCGATGACTGGCTGGCGTATCGGTTTCATCGCCGGACCGGAATGGATCGTGAAAGCGGTTAATAAATTACAAGGACAATATACCTCTGGCCCTTGCTCCGTATCTCAAAAAGCGGCGGAAGCGGCTTATACAGGCTCACAAGAACCCGTTGAGGAAATGCGTAAGGCCTTCGAACGCCGCCGTGACTTAATCGTTAATTTAGCGAAAGAAGTTCCGGGCTTCGAGGTGAATAAGCCAGAAGGCGCCTTCTACTTATTCCCCAAATGTAGTTATTATTACGGCAAGACAGATGGAACCCGTGTAATCAACAACGCTGATGACTTAGCTATGTATCTCTTAGAAGTAGCGCACGTAGCTTGCGTAGGTGGTACCTCTTTCGGGGCACCCGAGTGTATCCGCATGAGTTACGCTACCAGCGATGAGAATATCGCAGAGGCGATCAAACGTATTAAGGATGCGTTGGCCGCATTGAAATAAGAAAAAATTAAACAGATATACTTACTTGGCAAAGTAAGATATACTGCATTGGACAAGTAAGTATATCTTCTATGGGCAAGTAAGCTATACTTCATAAAAAAGGCGATACATTGGGTTGTATCGCCTTTTTCTTTATATCAAATACGTTACCGCAATTACTCAGCACGCAAAGTGAAACGTTTGAACGCCAAGATTTGTAACTCAGGATCGATCTCCTTCATTGTCTCTCTTACAGTCTTCTTGCCATCCATAATGTCTTCTTGGTTCAACAAGCAAACCTCTTTCAAGAACTTGCCCAGACGACCCTTAGCAATATTCTCGATCATCTGTTGAGGCAAGTTAGCAGCCTTCTCAGCAGAAACAGTAGCGATGATTTCTTTAGCCTTAGCTACATCCTCTGCCGTAATCCAGCCCTTATCCATGTTACTTTCCATGTGAGCCTCGCTGTCTACATGTGAAGGATTGATACCAGCCTTCTTCAATGCAGCCTCTACAGCCTTCTGTACCTGCTCAGCCTTCGTCTTCTCGATAGCAACCTGGATCTCTTTCTCTTTTACAGACTCAGGAACACCAGCCTCATCGATAGCGATCGGGTTCATAGCGGCGATCTGCATAACAATATTGTGAGCGGCTTCCTCAGACTCCTTGTTGAAAGCGGCGATCGTACAAAGTTGGTTCTTACCCATATGGTTGTATACAGTAGTGTAAGCACCTTCAACTACGCAGTAGCCATCCAACTCCATTTTCTCGCCAGTGATACCACTACGATCCGTAACAGCTTCTTGGATAGTACCCTTGCCCATAGGCAAAGCTTTCACCTCGTCCAAAGTACGGCATTTGTTAGCCACGGCAGCGTCCAAGATAGCTTGAGTCAAAGCCACGAAGTCCTCATTCTTAGCCACGAAGTCCGTTTCGCACTTCAAAGCGATGATAGCGGCGAACTCGCCATCCTTCTTAGCCAACACACAACCCTCGGCAGCCTCACGATCAGAACGTTTAGCGGCGATAGCCTGTCCTTTTTTACGGATAATTTCCATTGCTTTCTCGATGTCACCGTCAGACTCTGTCAAAGCCTTCTTACAGTCCATCATACCAGCTCCACTCATTTTGCGCAGCTTGGTAATATCAGCCATTGTTACAGCCATAATCTTATTTCCTTTATCTTTAAAATGTTTATACTTTCAAAAATTGACAATGGACAGTTGCCAATTGACAAATCCTGTCAAAAGCCAACTGCCCATTGTATTTGTATTCTAATTGTCAATTGTCAACGTCAATTGTCAATCGAATTATTCTTCGTCTTTCGCGAACTTACCGGCAACGTTAGCGTTCAACGCATCGTCGTCTTCTTTCTTCGTACGTTCTTTCTTAACAGCAGCTTTTGCCTTACGCTCTCTTTTCGGAGCTTCCTCAGCAGCCTCTGCGTCAATTTTCTCAGCCTTACGCTCTTGCAAGCCTTCGTTCATAGCCTCGCAGATAGCGCCCAAGATAACCTCTACAGACTTTGTAGCGTCATCGTTAGCCGGGATAACGTAGTCGATATTGTTCGGATTAGAGTTCGTATCAACCATACCGAATACAGGGATACCCAAACGGTTAGCCTCGCGAACAGCGATATGCTCTTTCATCACGTCTACAACGAACAACGCTGACGGAAGACGAGTAAGGTCTACGATAGAACCTAAAGTCTTCTCCAACTTAGCGCGTTGGCGAGTGATTTGAAGTTTTTCTCTCTTAGAAAGATTATCAAATGTACCATCTTTTGTCATCTTATCGATAGTAGCCATCTTCTTGATAGCTTTACGGATCGTCGGGAAGTTGGTCAACATACCACCCGGCCAGCGCTCGATAACGTAAGGCATACCTACGGAAGCAGCCTTATCAGCGACAACTTGTTTAGCTTGTTTTTTGGTAGCCACGAAAAGAACTTTCTTGCCTTGTTTAGCCAAGTTCTTCATAACTTCAGCGGCTTCGTCTACTTTAGCAACTGTTTTATAAAGGTCAATGATATGAATACCATTGCGCTCCATGAAGATATAAGGAGCCATAGCGGGATTCCACTTTCTTTTTAAGTGTCCGAAGTGTACACCAGCCTCTAATAATTGATCAAAATTTACTCTTGACATTGTTTTTTTCTTAAATCGTTTACTTTCTTTGTTTAATTTCAACCATCAGGTAGTCTTTCCGCATGTCCACATGTAAAAAGAATCCCGATAATTTAGATACTAAACGCTTCGCTTTACTTGTAAGGGACTCACAAATAACATTAACGTTTACTGAACTGGAATCTCTTACGAGCTTTCGGACGACCCGGTTTCTTACGCTCAACAGCACGAGGATCGCGAGTTACGAATCCTTCCGCTCTCAAGACAGCCTTATCTTCCGGATTAATCTTTATCAACGCACGAGAGATAGCCAAACGGGCAGCCTCAGACTGACCTTTGAAACCACCACCGTCAAGGTTGATCTTAATATCATATTGCTCTGCGACGTTCAACTTTGCTAACGGCTGCTTTACGATAAACTGAAGGATTGAAGAAGGAAAGTATTTTTCCAGCTCACGTTTGTTGATCGTGATCTTTCCCGTACCTTCGCTAACGAATACGCGAGCGACTGCCGCTTTACGTCTTCCTATTGCATTTACTACTTCCATCGTGATTATTTATATGAGTTTATATCGATTAACTTAGGTTGTTGAGCCTCGTGCTTGTGCTCAGTTCCCTCATAAACGTACATGTTGTTCAACAACTTTGCACCCAGACGGTTCTTAGGCAACATACCTTTTACTACTTTACGGAACAGACGGTCACCACCTTTCTTCAAAAGATCAGCCGGAGTATACTCGATCTGTCCACCGGGATATCCGGTATATCTCAAATAAATACGATCGTTCCACTTGTTACCAGTCAGAACGACTTTGTCTGCATTGATGATGATTACATTATCACCACAGTCAACGTGCGGAGTGAAATTGGGTTTGTACTTACCGCGCAAAAGCTTCGCTACTTTAGCGCAAAGGCGACCTAACGTCTGGCCTTCAGCATCAACAATGACCCACTCTTTGTTTACAGTTGCCTTGTTTGCAGAAATGGTCTTAAAACTTAAAGTATCCACTGCTTAAAAATTAAATTAATTAATAACTCAAAAAACTAGCCTTACCAACATTGTCACAACGGACACATGATGCAACAACGTGCTAAGAACTAAACTCTTAGTACAATTTGATAATAATCGGCTTGCAAAGGTACGGGTTTTATCCGAAATACCAAACAAATCTAATTATTTTTCAAGTTATTATGAAGATACTCATCACTTACGGAAGTAATACCCCAAAGAGAATGTCACGTTATTTTGATAAACGGAAGTCTCGCCGTCACGCTTCAAGGCACGGCGGTCTATCATGCCGCATAGGGAGCTTACGGAGAAGAAAAAGTTACTATATTCTACCGATAGGCCGACATTCATGCCAAAGTCGCAAGGTTTCAAGTCCTTCTCCTCGGACACGCCGAAATGGAGATCCGGATTGGTCTCCCGGCTCTTCATCTTGCCAAACAAGGACCAATCAAAGGTAGGACCGGCGAATACGGACAGATGAACGTCCGTGAAGGTAAATGTATAAGCCACATTCACGGGAATCTGCAAAGAGTAATACCAACATTTATTATGAAGCGCCATCCCATGTATATCCTGATTCGAATAATAAGCGCCACCTTGGTTCACAAACGCCACCTCAGGACGAAGCGACCATTTTTTATTCTTGCTCAAAGGAATATCCGCCAAACCCGCTATGCTGAAACCAAAGCGGGCTCCCGCCTCATACGTATCCTCCACTTTCTGGATCAACGAAGAATAAGCGCCTCCGGCACGTACGCCGAAAGAAACCTGAGCCATCGCCGGTAAAATCATCATCACGGCAATCAACAACAATCCGATCTTTCTCATAAACTTCCTCATTTGCTTTTCCTTCTAATAGTAAGCAAAGATATACATTTTTCAATAACATCTACATTTATCCTACTGAAACCTATAAGAAAGCGGTATAAAAAGCGCAGCTTTGCCATTTAAGCTTTAACGAATGGCACAACATGATACATCTTATCCTTGCAACATGATACATCTTATTGCCACAACACGATACATCTTCAACAGAACTGTTTCGAAGCTGATTCCCCTACTGAGTAAAACCGGAATCTCCAAACCAATAAAGCCCCGACTGGACGAACCGGCCGGGGCTTATTTCTTTTCCGCCCTCGCTCCTCACGGAGGTAACGACGGATGAACTTTAATTTATTACTTTAGTATTAATATTAATCCATTCCCGCCTGTTCGCCCTCACGGGGTACTTGAATCACTACAACTCCCGCGGGAATGATTTTCGATTTATGTTATTTATCGTCATTATTCTTATTTAACGACTGCCTTAACAGCGGCCTCACCATCAACGGCTACCACGATGATACCCGCAGGAGCGGCGATCGTAGCGTTGTCGGATGTAAGAACTGTGCTAGTGATAACCTTACCAAGAACGTTCGTGATAACCACGTTCTTTCCGGCAGCGCCTTGGATCTCAACAGTACCGTTGCCGGCGATTACCTTAACGCCTTCAGCAGCGTCGGCGATAGACTCGTTGGATGTAGGAACACCTTCTACGATGTTGAACTTCAACGCACGAGACTTAGCGCTTGTCCATGTCAACTTGTCGTTAACAGCGTATAAATATCTAGCAGCCTCTGAGTTGCTCGTCAAAGAACGAACCACATACAAGTCATCAGTGTCATCAGCCAATACGATCTGAACCTTGAAACGATCCAAGCCACCTAACGTATTCACGTCATCAGCCTTAACCGCAATCTCTCTCATCTCGCCCTTGATATTTGTTGTCAAAGTATCACGGCTCTCATCGATCGTAGCGGCCTTGAAGATAGCTTTCGTTGTTTCCTCGGCCCATTGATATTTCTTGTCATACTTACCATCGGCTACATAATAGTCCACTGAGTCTTGAGCGTGGAACAAGAAGTTGTCGTTCTTAGAGATATAGAAGGAAGGAATAACAGCATCCTTATCCGTTACGTGCAAGTAGAATGCGGTAGCGTTCTGATTAACCAAGATACCCTCTTTATTCTCGTTCATGGACATATAGTTGCCTAACTCACCCTCGAATTGTACGTAACCTTCCTTAGCCGGATAGCTAACCTCAGGAGACTCAGCGATCAAGTAGGTTCTCAAAGCCCAATCATTATTTAAGTTATACGCATACAAACTATAGATATCCTCCGGTTGAGTATAGAACTGTACATATTTTCCGCTATTATCCTTATAGCTACGAACCGCTACCACGGATACGATATCCTCATCAAATACGCTAGAGTTATTCGGAACAGTCGTACCGATAGCATCCACAGCGATCAAGGAAACAGAGCCATCCAAATTCTGCTTGATGATAAACTTGTCAGCTTGAGAAAGATTATAAGTGTTATCCTTTTCTAATTGATCATTAGATTCAACATAGCCATAAGATGAATTTGCCAAAGAGAAGAAGGACTCTGTCTCTTGTCCGTCTACCACATAACGTAATTGGTAAGTATAAGCGTAAACAACGTCAGCCTTAGCCTTCACAGTCACATGATCGTCATCATTATAAACGAAACTACGCTCTACCACCTTCATCGGAGTGCTGCTCTTGATCAACTGCCATTGAGCGGCTTTGGATACTTCCGTAGCGAACTCGTTATCAGCATTCAAATGATATTGCTCCGGTGCTCCTGCATTCTCATAAACAGCGGCATAGAACTTATTAGAAGTCTCATAGCTATCACGAGCGAATGCCATCGTCATCAAAGACTTGTTGTCAACATTCAAGAACCCTGCGTAAGCGTCAACCTCCGCAACCTTCTCCAATTTGATTTTCAGTCTGTTCAACGGTTTGTTATAACGGGGATCGCTTGTCTCCTCGTTATAAGTATTCTCATCTACATATACGGCTTGAACATCGTCAAAGGTAACACTTGTAGCGCCAACACCTAGCTCATATACGTTTTCCTCACCCTCTACCGGGAATAATTTAGCGGTGAAGTACTCGCGTGTCTCACGGTTCGTGAAGGTAACATCCTTACCGCTAACCTCCGTGATAACGAATTGATAAGCCGGATAAGCCAGATCAACCAATGTTTGAGCCTTGGCTGTCCACATGAACTCATCATTATAGACATAGCTAGGCGCTGTTCCTGTACGAACCTCTACCGTATTAACTGTCAAATACTTGCCATACAAACTCTCGGCATCGCCCTTCGTACCGCTCATGACACGGATATTATAGATAGCGGCCTTAGCCTCCGTGTTCAATAGATCGATACCGTCTTTAGCCAAAGAGCTGGACAACTTGAAGATAAACTGAGGAAGATTCGGAGCCGCAGTCTTCTGAGTAGCCAAATAGTTCTTATCGCCATGGCCCAAGATAGCCAATCTCATATCTGACACCTCCTCATGTTTCGCATCATTTGTTTTTGCCTTATAACGGAAAGTTCCTAAAGACAACGCATACGGATGATCAGACAAATTGTCTTTATTCACAGAGAAACAAGCGTTGAAAATAGATGTCTCCGTTCCTTGAGACTGCCAGCGAGCCTCTATATTGGCCGGATTCGTTTCTGTATAGAAATTAAAGTCGCTAACCTTTACAGTTGTCAGCTCAAAACCTTGACCAGCTCCGCGGTCACCAGTCGTAGCCTCAACTGTATTCGTAGAACTTACAGCGATAACCGTATGTTTGAACCACTCTTGGTACGTATTGTTTTTAGGCTTATCTCCCACGAAGAAGTACATACCATTCGGAATTGTCATCTGCACATAAGAAGGGATAGCCTTATCACCTAGGTCTACATTGATACCACCATTAGGCATATTCAAATGATAAGCTACGATCTTCTTGTCGCCGAACAAGTTCTCCTCAACGGCATCTTTGGTCTCGAAATTGAAGCCTGCCGTATTATACAGTGCGTTCAATTCGTCGGCATCCGTGAAATTCTCGAAACCAACCTTATAAAATTCAGGAGCGAATGTTCCTGTTGTTTGTACAGAAGATTTACTTATCAAATTCCAACTTAAAACAACATTACCCGGCGCTGCTTTGTAAGCGAACATATTCGGATAAGTCACAGGAATCCCTGTAGCCGCATACTCATCGTCTGCCTGAGAATCTGCTCCAAACACAAAGTTCGCGTTACCAGTCGTAGCTGCCGTATTCAATTCCACCGCATTACCAGCGGCATTGATGCGCAACACCTGACCTGTCAGCTCATTCGTAAATTTATAAGAAAAATCACCTCTTACACCTTCTGTCACTGATACAGTCCATACATAAGCCTTAACCGCAGCCTTATCCAAATCATCGGCTACACCATCTTTATTGATATCCGCAGATGTAATATCGCAAACGTCTTCTTTCAAGAGTTTCGTACCTGCGTTCAACTCCGTGAAACCATATGCTTCACCGTTAGGATTCGTAATCACATAACGCGATCCATTCTCCAATTCTGTAGCTTGAGCTCCAAGTCCCAGTAAATCCTGGATGGTTGTCTGAGCGAAGGCACTACCGCACAACGACCCTGCCATCAACAGCCCCGTCGTAAACAATGTAGAAATCTTTCTGTTCATAATTTAGAATTTAATATTAATAATAGTGTTAATTAAGTACTTAGCTACTTCTTTATGGTCTACTGTCGTTAGAAAACGACTAGTCTAAACCATCGTTTAGATCTTGCGTTTTTCGAGAGGTACAAAGGGAAGTTTGTGGAAGGAAGAGCTTGTTTCGTAAAGGATATGCTATCCTATTGATAAGAAAGCGAATAAGGGATGAAAAAAATAGCCCGGAAGGGTTGCAGAAGTCAAAGAAACGCGTACCTTTGCAAATGACTAATTAAAACGATCGTTTAAATCAATCATTTTTCTCTTCTATTATTTAATGTACATGCGTACATTAGTAAATACACCATCGAATAATCAACAAAAGTAAGATCACCTTTTGCGATAGATCGGAATATTAGTTTCCTTTGTTCTAGCAAAATGACACTTTGTAAACAGAACTCCCTGAGATTCGCTTTTTCCAAGCATAAGTACAGTATAAAACGGCTTTTCACACAGAAAAACGCCATTCATAACTATCTTCCATCCGCTAGTTCGAGCACCTCACGAAAACCTCCTGTCACGATATACGGCTTATATCAAGCAAAATATCAATACAACATCTGTTTATATAACATATAGATTCTATAGAATCACACATATTATAACCTCATTATATCCTTCAGAAAACACGTACGTCTTTTTCCAAAAACATGTACGTGTTTCCGAAAAAAGACGTACGTGTTTTTTTAAAAGCAAAACAACCTCTCTCGTACTAAAAAATATTTCCTACCTTTATGCACTCATTTCAATATGCACCAGACTATACATTAATATATATGGAACCGTTTATTCATTTACACGTACATACCCAGTATTCCTTGCTGGACGGACAGGCATCCATCGACGCATTGATCGACAAAGCGTACAAAGACGGAATGCGTGCGATCGCCGTAACAGACCATGGCGTTATGTTCGGTATCAAGGAGTTTTTCAATAAGGTTAGCAAAAAGAACAGTAAACCTCTCGGGATCATCAAGGACTCCGAGAAAGAACTAAAACCGCTGCTGGCCAAGGATGCGCCAACCGATGAGGAACAACAAAGGATAACGGAACTACAAAAACAAATCGCCGAAGCGAAAGCTTCCATCTTCAAGCCGATCATCGGGTGCGAATGTTATTGCGCTCGCAACGGAAGGCATAGCAAGCTGGCCTCGCAAGACGACCGTAGCGGCTGGCACTTGATCGTTCTGGCCAAAAATAAGAACGGATACAAGAACCTGATCAAGATGGTATCCCTCTCATGGACGGAAGGATTCTACGGACGTCCGCGCATTGACAAGGAATTGTTGGAAAAATATCATGAGGATCTGATCATCTGCTCCGCCTGTTTAGGTGGAGAGATTCCACAGCATATCATGCACGGGCGAATTGATAAGGCCGAGGAGTCTATCAAATGGTTCAAAAACTTATTCGGAGAAGACTATTACCTTGAGATGCAACGGCACGAGACACACGACCCCAACGCCGATTGCACGATTTTCCCGCATCAACAAGAGGTGAACAAGGTACTGATCGAACTTGCTCACAAACATAATATCAAGCTAATCGCCACCAACGACGTCCATTTCGTCAATGCCGACGACGCTGAGGCTCACGACCGCCTGATCTGCCTTAGTACCGGCAAAGACTTGGACGACCCCAAGCGTATGCGCTACTCCAAGCAAGAATGGATGAAGACAACCGCCGAGATGAACACCATCTTCGCCGATATCCCCGAAGCTTTGAGTAATACGCTCGAGATAGCCGACAAAATAGAATTCTACTCCATCGACAGCGGTCCTATCATGCCGACTTTCGCCATTCCCGAGGAGTTCGGTACCGAGGAGTCCTACCGTCAGAAATTAACAGAGCATGATTTATTTGAGGAATTCACCCGAGACGAGAACGGTAATGTCGTATTAAGCGAGGAAGAGGCGCACTCCAAAATCAAGAAATTAGGTGGATACGACAAACTATACCGCATCAAGCTGGAAGCCGACTATTTGGCGAAATTGACATACGACGGAGCCAAGGAGCTTTACGGAGACCCCTTGAACGATGAAGTAAAGGAGCGTCTGAACTTCGAGTTACATATCATGAAGACCATGGGTTTCCCCGGCTACTTCTTGATCGTGCAAGATTTCATCCGTGCCGCTCGTGAGGAACTCGGTGTATCCGTAGGACCGGGACGTGGTTCGGCCGCCGGATCTGCCGTAGCTTATTGCTTAGGGATCACCAAGATCGACCCGATCAAATATGACCTCCTGTTCGAGCGTTTCTTGAATCCGGACCGTATCTCCCTCCCCGATATCGATACCGACTTCGATGATGATGGCCGTGGCGAGGTCTTACGCTGGGTAACGGAGAAATACGGTGCCGAGCGTGTGGCTCATATCATTACTTATGGTACAATGGCTACCAAGTCCGCTATCAAGGATGTCGCCCGGGTACAGAAATTACCGTTATCCGAATCGAACCGGTTAGCCAAATTGGTTCCGGATAAGATCCCCGACATGAAGAAGTTCAAATTGGGCGACGCCATCAAGTATGTGCCGGAACTAAAAGAGGCGGCTAACGGAAATGATCCGCTGGCACGGGATACCTTGAAATACGCCCAGATGCTGGAAGGCAACGTCCGTAACACGGGTGTACACGCCTGTGGTGTCATTATCGGACGTTATGATATATCGGATGTCGTACCTGTCAGTACGGCGAAAGACAAGGATACCGGCGAGGAGATGCTGGTTACCCAATACGAGGGTTCCGTGATCGAGGAAACCGGATTGATCAAGATGGACTTCTTGGGCTTGAAGACCTTGTCCATCATCAAGGAAGCGATCGAGAACGTGAAACTGACTACCGGACATGATCTGGATATCGACCATATCAGTCTGGAGGACCCCAAGACTTATAAATTGTATTGCGACGGAAAGACAACCGGTACATTCCAGTTCGAGTCCGCCGGTATGCAAAAGTATTTGAAGGAGTTGCAACCTTCTAAATTCGAGGACTTGATCGCCATGAACGCCCTGTATCGCCCGGGCCCAATGGATTACATCCCTTCTTTTATCGCCCGTAAACAGGGTAAGGAGGAGATCAAGTACGATATTCCCGTCATGGAACGCTACCTAAAAGATACGTACGGTATTACGGTCTATCAGGAGCAGGTCATGCTTCTATCCCGTTTGCTCGCTAACTTCACGCGTGGTGAGAGTGATGCCTTACGTAAGGCGATGGGTAAGAAGTTGATCGAGAAGATGAACCACTTGAAGTCTAAATTTATGGCTGGTGGTCAAGCCAACGGCTATAAAGAGGAAACTTTAAATAAGATCTGGTCCGACTGGGAGAAGTTCGCCTCATACGCATTCAATAAGAGTCACGCTACTTGTTATTCATGGGTGGCTTATCAGACCGCTTACTTGAAAGCGAACTTCCCGTCCGAGTATATGGCCGCCGTCTTGAGCCGAAGCTTATCCAATATCACGGATATCACGAAGTTCATGGATGAATGTAAAGCGATGGGTATTCAAGTATTGGGACCGGACGTGAACGAGTCTATCTTGAAGTTCAGCGTAGATAAGAACAAGAACATCCGCTTCGGGCTAGGCGCCGTGAAAGGCGTAGGTGAGTCAGCCGTACAAAATATCATAGAGGAACGCAAGAAGAACGGCCCGTACAAGAGTATCTTCGATTTCGTAGAACGGGTGAACTTGACCGCTTGCAATAAGAAAAACATAGAGTCCATGGCTTTGGCCGGAGCGTTCGATAACTTCGGTATCCAGCGTGAGCAGTTCTTCACCGACAGTGGAAAAGGGGAATTGTTCTTGGATACCTTGGTTCGCTATGGTAACAAATACCAGATGGATAAGAGCACGGCAGTCAACTCTTTATTCGGTGGAGACGCCTTGATCGCCATCGCTAAACCGGAGATCCCGCAATGCGAGCGTTGGAGCGATCTCGAACGCCTGAATAAAGAGAAGGAGTTGGTCGGTATTTACCTATCCGCCCACCCGTTGGATGAATACCGTATCATATTAAAGTATGTATGTAATACCGGCATGGTAGAACTTAACGAGCGGGAAACCTTACAAGGCCGGGAAGTTTTATTAGGTGGTATCGTCACCGGTTTCCGGGAAGGAATGACCAAGAACGGAAAGCCTTACGGTATCTTGAAGATCGAGGATTTCACGGGTAGTGGCGAGATCCCGCTTTTCGGACAGGATTATATCGAATACAGCAAGTATGGTAAAATAGGGATGTATCTCTTGATCACAGCCCGTGTAGAGCCTAGCCGCTGGGACCCCAATAAACTGGACTTCAAGATTGGTACCGTCAACCTTTTGCAAGACGAGAAAGACAAGCTGATCGAGAAAATCAGTATCACGGTCCCGATCCATGATTTGGACGAGCCGACAATCAATGAGCTTTCGGTATTGATCAAGAACAATCCGGGCCATAGCCTGTTATATTTTAAGGTTGTCGATGGGGAACATAATATTTCCCTAAATCTCTTCTCCCAAAATATCCGCTTAAACGTGACCCGTGAGCTGGTAGACTTTTTACAGGAGAACGAGAATATCGATTTTAAAATTAATGGTTAAAGTTGTACGACGCTGAAAGAATTTGTACTTTTGGCGTCATAACAATCATTAGATTATAATTCATAATTAAATAATACGTAATTCAAAATGGCACTACAAATTACAGACGCTAATTTCGAGGAGTTGGTTAACTCCGGAAAGCCCATGGTTCTTGACTTTTGGGCAGAGTGGTGTGGCCCTTGCCGCATGGTATCTCCTATCATTGATGAGTTGGCAACCGAATACGAAGGTCGTGTGACGATCGGTAAAATGAACGTTGACGAGAATGACGATGTAGTCGGACAATTCGGTATCCGCAACATCCCTACCGTTCTTTTCTTCAAAGACGGTAAGATGGTTGATAAAGTAGTAGGCGCTACGGCTAAGGATAAGTTCGTAGAAAAGATCGAGGCAATGCTTAAATAATTGAAAGTTGAGAATTGAGAATTGAAAATACCGAGGAATACGCTCTGTAACTTTCAATTCTCAATTTTTAATACCCCTAAGTATATGTCGCTTGCCCGGAGGACCGGGAAGACGGCTCATCTCAAAACCAGCCGCTTGCATACCTCTGCGTACCTCTCCTTTTGCGCAATAGGTTACGATCACTCCGCCCGGTGCGGTATGAGCATACAAACGATTATAGATTTCCTGATTCCACATCTCCGGTTGTTTCTCGGGCGCAAATGCGTCGAAATAGATCAAATCGATATCATCCGGTAGTTCACAGGCGTTACTATTTCCTTCTATTTTATGAAGTGTAAAGCGCTCTGAGATTGAAACGGGAGTATTCCACTCCGCCTCATGCAAGGCTAAGAATAACTCTTTTCTCTCCGGCCAGATCAGCTCTCCATAATTCAAGGCACGAATCGTATCTAAAGGAAGCGGGTATAACTCCACGGTATGATAATCAATATGATGTGCTTGAGATAGCTCGACATCCTTCAATGTCAAGAAGGCGTTCAGCCCTGTACCGAAGCCAATCTCCACGATTCGGATAAAGTCTTTTTCAAGCGCATGCAATCCCGCCTCTATAAATATATGTCTTGATTCCTGCAGGGCCCCGTTCACGGAATGATAATGTTCATCCATCGCCGGAATATATAGCGTATGGCTTCCATCCGCCGTTATCTGTAATTCTTTCTCCATATGTATGCAAAGATAATACATACGAATCAGAATAATACTTATCTTTACCGCTATAAATATGATATAAGATATGGATAGACGCCATCTTTACTTCTTACTATTCTTATTATGTACCATACAAGCCGCTATCGGTCAACAGCGCTCCTTCTCTATCAAGGGAGTTGTAAAAGATGCGTCAAGCGGACAGCCGATACCTTTCGCTAACGTAGTGGTATGGAACACGACGCAAGGGGCGGTCACCGATTCCACCGGATTATTCGAGATATCCGGCATATCACCCGGAAGCTATCGTCTCCAATCCTCCTTTCTGGGATATAAGCCATTCGTTACCGCCGAATTCAGACTAGCGAATAAAGATATATTCTTCCCGATCGAGCTAGAGGAAGCCAGCCAGAATCTGCAAGAGGTTAGCGTAGTAGCCTCTCCGTTCCGTAAAACCGCCGAAAGTCCGCTAGGACTCCGTGTAATCGGTTTCAAGGAGATAGAGAAAAGCGCGGGAGGAAACCGGGATATCTCCCGGGTAGTACAAACCTTTCCGGGAGTAGCGTCTACGGCAGCGTTTCGTAACGACTTGATGGTAAGAGGAGGAGGTCCCTCGGAAAACCGTTTCTTTTTGGATGGCGTAGAGATACCGAATATCAACCATTTCTCTACCCAAGGAGCCTCCGGAGGTCCGGTCGGTATTATCAATCCCGATTTTATCCGGGAGGTCAACTTTTATTCGGCCGCATTCCCCGCATCCAAAGGGAACACTTTAAGTTCGGTATTGGATTTTAAACTACAAGATGGGAATAAGGAGAAATTCTCATTGCGAGGAGTCCTAGGAGCCTCAGATATCGGTGTGTCCGCTAATGGACCGCTAGGAAAAAAGACCACTTACCAAGTGTCTGTTCGTCGCTCTTACCTTCAATTCCTTTTCGATATGATCGGCTTGCCGTTCTTACCTACTTTCACGGATGCCCAATTCAAGATTAAGCACTCCTTCAACCCCAAGAATGAGCTTACAGTTCTCGGATTAGGGGCGATCGATGATATGAAGCTGAATACAGGAATGAAAGACATGAGCGAGAAAAACCAATATATTCTCTCTTACTTGCCGGTCGTAAAACAAAAAACGTATACCCTTGGAGCGGTTTATAAACACTACGCCGGTAAAAATCTCTACTCGGTCATTATCAGCCGTAGCCAGACCAACAATAAGAATATTAAATACAAAGACAATGATGAAAGCCAAGTAGAGAATCTCTCCTTAAATTACCGTTCGGACGAGATTGAGAATAAGTTCCGAACGGAAAACACGTTCCGCTTACCATTCATTCAATTGAATGTCGGAGGAAACATCGAATACGCCCAATACACGAATGACACCTATCAAAAGCAATTTACCTCTATCCCCCGTACCATCGTATATCAAACAGACCTTGGCATATGGAAGTGGGGAATCTATGCCACGGCTATTTATGAGAGTTATAACGAGCGGTTTACCACCTCTTTAGGTGTTCGTGCGGACGCAAACAATTATTCCTCGGATATGAATAATTTGTTAGATCAGTTATCTCCTCGCCTATCCTTATCCTACCGCTTGTCCGATCCGCTTTATATAAACGCGAATATCGGACGCTACTACGAGCTTCCTCCTTATACGACATTGGGATTCAAGGATAATGAAGGTAATTATGTAAACCGGGCAAATCATTTAAGCTATATCCGAAGCGACCAAGCCGGATTAGGCTTGGAATACCGTCCTACCTCATACTTGAAATTCACGGCCGAAGGATTCTATAAACATTATGATCGTTATCCGATGTCCATACTCGACAGTATCCCACTCGCGTCGAAAGGTACGGACTATGGTGTCTTGGGAAATGAGGCCGTATCATCTACCGCTACAGGGCGAGCTTATGGGCTTGAGATCATGGGACGTTGGTATAATTATAAAGGGCTTACTTTCATCGCATCCTACACTTTGGTAAGAAGCGAATTCAAGGATGGGAGAAATATGGACACTTATCTTCCCTCGGCTTGGGACAATAAGCATCTGTTCACGTTTAGCGGGACTTATTCTTTACCCAAGAACTGGGACGTAGGCGCCAAGTTCCGGGTAGTAGGAGGCGCTCCCTATACGCCTTACGATGTAGAAAAGAGTAGTTATGTAGAAGCTTGGGACGCTAATAACGGGCTATACTATGATTACAGCCGGTTTAACAGCGAACGGCTCAAACCATTCACGCAGTTAGATATCCGTATCGATAAAACATTTTACTTCAAAAAGATCATGCTTGGAGCCTATATCGACATCCAAAACATATTGAATTCCAAATACAAAGAGCAAGACGTATATATCAAAACGGGTAAAATTATCAACCCGGAAGCTCCCATATATGAACAACGGTACGAATTAAGACCGATAGAACGTCTTACAGGAACGCTTCTCCCAAGTATCGGAGTGATGATCGAGTTATAGATTTTAGGCGTAATAGATTCTTTTTATTTTGAATTTCAGCAATTAATCATAAATCTTTCCTATTTTTGTGGTCTGTATTAATAACAAATAGTACTTTAATCGCAAATAAGCACATGAATAGGTAGGTAAAGAATGACATTATTAAAAAACTACATACGATTCGTACTCTTTATCGTGTTAAGTCTGGTCTTTTCTTTCCACTTATACGCTACAGATAATGCAGGCCCTATTTTAATCATTAGCTCCTACAATCCCGATACACGTAATACGACCGCCAATATTTCCGAGTTTATGGAGGAATATAAGCGGGGAGGTGGTATCTCGCCGGTGGTTATCGAGAACATGAACTGTAAGAGCCTCCCGGAAGCCCCCTTATGGGACGGTAAGATGAGAGGTATATTGGATAAATATAAGGAAAATAACACCCCTCAGCTTATCATTATCTTAGGTCAAGAGGCATGGGCTTCTTATATCTCCCAAGAATACAAGCCTGATATACCGGTTTTATGCGGTATGATCAGTAAGAATGCGATCTTATTACCCGACTCGGATTTAAATGTCGCCGAATGGGAGCCGAAATACATCGATATCCAAGAGTACGTAGATAAAGGTTTACACCTTGGCGGGTTCTTGTATTCTTATGACGTAAAAGAAAATATCCGGTTAATACGTAAGCTATATCCCAAAACTCAAAATATAGCATTAATCACCGATAATACCTACGGTGGTTTAGCTATGCAGACCTTGGTAAAAAAGGAAATGGAAAATATCAAGGATCTGAACTTGATATTACTGGATGGAAGAAAGAATAATATCTACACCATCGTTGAGCAAATCAAGAACCTGCCGGATCAGACCGTGATATTGATTGGTACATGGCGTGTAGACGTGAACGACGGGTATTATGTTGGAAATGCCACGTATACCATGATGACCGCCAATCCCAGAATCCCGACATTCACATTGGCATCCGTCGGCATAGGGCACTGGGCCATCGGAGGTTTCAGTCCCAAATACAGGCCTATAGGTTCCGATTTGGCGAAAGAGGCTTTAAGTATATTGGAGAAGAAAATCGCCCCTAAAGATATCCATCCCCAAATCATCCCCAATGGATATGTGTTCGACGCTTCAAAGATCAAGGCTTTTGATATCAGCAGACTGTCATTGCCCCACGACGCTACTATTATCAACGAGGACCCGAGCCTATTCTCCAAATACAGGTTCGAGATCTTGCTAAGCGTAATCACCGTATTGTTTATTTTCCTGATTATGATATTAATCTTCTTTATCCGGACCAATAAGCTGAAAGATAAGTTATTGGATCTACAGAAAGATAATATACTAATCATGAACAATATCCAAGCTTCCATCTATTTCATCAAGCCGGATTATACCGTAAAATGGAGAAACGAGGTAGAGTTCCATGACTGTATCCCTGAATTCGGTCCGGCTAATTGCTTCTTGGTCAAGAACGGAGTAAAGCCTTATTGTACCCGTTGCACGGTCGCAAAGGCCATGGAAACCAAAAAGCAGGTCGATATCACGAATGAGTTCGGCGATGGAAAGTATCTTCATATTTTGGCGAACCCTGTATTAGACGAGCACAACAACCTTATCGGGGTTATTTTCAAGAAAGAAGATGTGACAAAACAAAAACAGGCGGAGAACGAACTGAGGAAAGCGAAAGAGAAAGCGGAAGAGTCCGATCGTTTGAAATCCGCGTTCTTGGCGAATATGAGTCATGAGATTCGAACGCCATTGAATGCGATCGTCGGTTTCTCCGGATTATTGGCTGTAACCGAGAATATGGAGGATAAAGAGGAATATATCAATATCATTAATAGCAACAACGACCTGTTATTGCAATTGATCAATGATATTCTCGATCTAGCCAAGATAGAGGCGGGTACGCTAGAATTCGTGGATTCAGACGTAGATGTCAATCAACTATTCTCCGATATCGAGCAGTCTTCCCGTTTGAAGGCGCAAGATGGTGTGCAGGTATGCTTTGTCGAGAAGATCCCGAATTGTATCTTACGCACCGACCGTAACCGGGTCTCCCAAGTCATTACCAACTTTATCAATAATGCCATCAAGTTCACGACTCAAGGTAGCATCCTGTTTGGCTACCGCCATAGAGATGATGAGTTGTATTTCTATGTAAAAGATACGGGATGCGGTATCGCCAAGGATAAAATCGGTCAAGTTTTCACCCGTTTCGTTAAGTTAAATAGCTTTGTGCAAGGAACGGGGCTGGGATTATCGATCTGCCAGATGATTATCAAGCGTCTGGGTGGAGATATAGGGGTGGAATCAGAGCAAGGGAAAGGTTCTACATTCTGGTTTACGTTGCCCTATTCGATACTAGAGATGCAGGAAGTCCCGCATGAGAAACCAAAGACCGAGAATGTACAGAAGAGCCAGTCATCCAAATCGGCAACCTTATTAATAGCGGAAGATAACGAAAGCAACTATACTTTATTCCAAGCCATGTTGAAAGATTATAACCTTATACACGCATGGAACGGGGAACAAGCGATCGATTTATTCAATAAATATCAACCGGACTTGATCCTAATGGACCTAAAAATGCCGATCGTAGACGGCTATGAGGCTACACGGGTAATTCGGGAAAAGAACCAGTCCATCCCTATCATCGCCGTAACGGCTTTCGCCTTCGCGGAGGATGAGGAACGGGTAAAACAAAGCGGATTCTCCTCTTACATCGCTAAACCGATCAAGCCGGATAAGCTAATCGCATGTATTCATTCTTATTTATAGAATCCGTTTGTTAACAATCGGAAAACGCAAAACGAAAGAGGAACCCTTCTCTACTTGAGAGTCGAGACTAATACTTCCTCTATGACGGTTCATGATCTGCCGGCAAAGACTTAATCCGATGCCGGAACCTTTAGATTTAGTCGTGAAGAAAGGAACGAAGATTTTGTCGATTGCCTCGGGAACAATTCCGCTACCATTATCAATCACCGAAATAATTACCATACCGTTTTTTTGGACAGCCTCCACTATAATTTGAGGGGATAAGGATTCTTCACAAGCCTCTATCGCATTTTTCAATAGATTAATTAATACTTGTTCCACCATGATCCGGTCCGCATATAAATTCAAGTCTTCCGGCTTTACATGAAAGAAGAGGATATCGGATTTCTCCGGGAATAGAAGCCGGATATCGTCAAAGAGAGCCGAAACCGAGAAGTTTCGTAAAGTAGGTAAAGGCAGACGGGTTAATTTCCGATAATTCTCGACAAAATCCAATAACCCCTTACTTCTTCGGTGGATCGTTTGCATGGCTTGCACCATAATAGCGTAGTCTTTCTCATTCATGCCATTTATCGTCGCACGCTCGGCTACCGTCTCCGATAAAGAGATTACCGGAGCGATCGAGTTCATGATCTCATGCGTCAATACCCGGATAAGTTTCTGCCAAGCCTCGGTTTCCGCCTCAGCGACCACCGAACTATACAATCGACTCCGCAAAGCCTCCAAGGCAGCGTTCATAGAAGAGGCCAAAGCCTTTTCGTCTTCCGTCATTGAATCGGAAGGATAAAACAGGCTCAGATCCCCGTAATGAATACTCTCTATCAGGTATTCCATCCGCTTAACAGTCTTTTGCTGATCCTTATATAAGAAAACCGAAAGCGCAAGAATACAAAATCCGAACAGCACGGGAAAAAACAAAAACCCTTTCAGCATTAAGAATGAGGCAGTAAAAGACAAGACCACGATCCCCAAAATACGAGCGAACAACAAATAACGTATCATAAGCCAAATTTCTCCAATTTACGATACAAGGTAAAGCGGGTAATCCCTAGAAGCTCGGCGGCACGAGTGATATTCCCCTCGGCACGACGTAAGGCACGTTCGATCGCTTCTTTCTCCAATACCGTCAGATTTAACTCATCGGATGGTTCCTTATCCCTAAGCGGGACAGAACGCAGAATAAAGTCTTCCGGCCTTAGCCAATTACTTTCAGACAAGATAACTGCCCGTTCAATCGCATGTTGCAGTTCACGTACATTACCAGGCCAAGCATAATTATGTAGCTTATTCTTCCCATCCCTGTTAATGCCCTTCAAGTCTTTCTTATATTTACGGGCATACTTCGACAAGAAATGTTCAGCCAATAAGATCACGTCATTTCCTCGTTCCCTCAAGGGAGGAATATGTAACTCGATCGTATTAATACGATATAAAAGATCTTGCCGGAAAGTACCTTCTGCCACAAGATGATGGATATTCACGTTCGTCGCGCAGATCAACCGGATATCGATCGGTATGGGTTGCGTTGCTCCCAAGCGGGTTATCTGTCGTTTTTCCAAAGCGGTCAACAGTTTCGCTTGCATGGAAAGGCTTAAGTTCCCGATCTCATCCAAGAACAAGGTGCCACCGGAAGCCACCTCCATTCGTCCCGGCTTTTCCTTACGGGCATCCGTAAAAGCCCCTTTCTCATAGCCGAATAATTCACTCTCGAAAAGTTGTTCCGGAATAGAGCCCACATCGATCCCGACGAAAAGATTCCCCGAACGCGGAGATTGATGATATAAGGCACGGGCAACTAAATCTTTACCGGTTCCATTCTCCCCCAAGATTAATATATTGGCATCCGTATTCTTTAATTTATCGACCGTAGCGAAAATAGCCTGCATCGGTTCGCTTTCACCGATGATCTCGAAGCCAGCATCCTCGGGTGAACTAAGAATCTCAACTTGTTTCTTTAAATTTCGCACTTCCGCCCTACTCTCCCGAAGTTCCAATGCCGAAGAGAGTGTAGCGAGTAATTTCTCCTTTTCCCAAGGTTTCGGGATAAAGTCGGTAGCTCCCGCCTTAATCGCCCGCACGGCCTTATCCGTATCCGAATAGGCAGTCATAAAAAGAACCACCACGTCCGGGTCTATCTTCTTTATCTTCTCCAACCAATAGAAACCCTCCTGACCACTAATAGCATCCCGTTTGAAGTTCATATCCAACAAGATAATATCCGGGATAAAAGTCCGCATGAAATGATCGATGCGCTCCGGTTGCGTAGCCACTCTTATTTGTTCCATATAGGGCTCCAGTAATAAGTTAAGGGCAAAAAGGATGTCCTCATTATCATCTATAATTAATAGTTTTCCCTTTTTCATAAGCGCTAAACTAGTTTGTGATGCCTCAAAGGTAGGTATTAAATCAATGGAAGAAGCGTGCGTAATCGAACGATTATCGTGCGCAGATGAACTGTTAAATTAATAGTCCGCAAAGAGGGTTAAGATTAAGTAAACGGTAAGACTATTTAAGCGAAAGAAAAAACGAGGAGAAAGAAGGAAGACTATCTTTGAACACAATTAACAATTCAGGCATTCATGAGACCACTATTGATTGGATTTTTCGTCTGTATAAATATACACTTAGGCTATGCGCAATGGACTGAGCAAGATTCGATCTGGCTAAAGGATGTATTAGCAGGCAAAGATTCCATCAAATTGAACCCTGAATTCCAAAAAGCAATCCAAAGCGGTTCTTTCCTCAACCCGGAACCGGGAAAACCGATGGGGAAACCTCAACTGGCCGCTCCCAGCAATATCCCTATCACCAAAGATTTCTCAGAATATATCCAACAAGACGATACGACACACCGAAAAGTAGCATTGAAGGATTTACCGCCATCGGTATTCTGGCGACATAATCCACCGTATAAAAAGATACTGCCTGTCTATCAATCTATCTTAGATGAATTGAAAAGGACTCCGTCCAGTGGTCGTACCTCACTAGCTACCTTCGATCTAGGAAGGATGACCAGCCGGAAAACATATGTCCATAAACGCAACGCAAAACGCAACGGAACTTGGCAAAACTACGGCAACCTCCCTACCCCGGATGTCATCTCTAAAAAAAAGAAATTCGAAAGACAACAGGCAGAGGCCGCAAAAAAGGACTCCTCATTGATGATCCAACCACCAATCGATTAGCTTACGGGCCAAGCTCAACTTACGGGGGATCTCCGGTAGATTATCTTTGGTATAGAAGGCACCAGAGCTTAGTTCCTCATCCTGCAACTTAATTTCCCCACTTACATAATCCGCTACAAAGCCAACCATCAAGCCACTCGGATAAGGCCAAGGTTGGTTTCCGAAATAAGTGATATTATCGACCTCTAAACCCGTTTCCTCACGGACCTCCCTGCGCACACACTCTTCCAAGGTCTCGCCAACTTCTAAGAATCCGGCCACTAATCCATGGAAAGTTCCCCGGAAATTACGGGCATGTACCAAAAGAATCGAATCCTCCTTACGGATCAAGACGATCATCGCTGCTGAGATTGTCGGATAAATCTCATGTTTGCAAGAAGGACATTGCTTCGTGATCGACGTAGTCTGCACGGTAGGAGTACCACATACCGGACAGAAACGGCTATGGCTATCCCAATAAAGCAATTGATAAGCCTTACCCGCCTTCTCGTAACACGCTCTCGAGATATAATCCCAAGAGGCACGCAACCCCATATGTACGTAACGGTCATTCCCCTCCACCGGAGTATCTAATTCTGCCGTACGTGCGGGAAGTCCATCCCGGTAATCAACCTCCAGCGTATGAGAAACCGGAACTGGGGGATTCTCGCCATAGGGGATGGTATACGTATCATTCTCTTTCTGAAGCAACAGTTGGTCTTTATAAAAAAGGAACCAATAACAGAGTTTATTTGAAGTTTCCATGCTAATATTCCCGAATTATCTTTCTGTATGTAAAACATCCGCGAACTTACGAATTAAAATCCAATAACGTGCGGAAGCGAACGTGCACCGTGCGAAGGCACACACAATCGTTTCTAAGCATTTTTCTATTATCTTATGATTAGCAGAACGTTACATCGATGGCACATTATTTGCTTCTTTTCTGGAAAATGAATATATTTAAAACCTGTTACAATGAAACTAATGATTCGAAACTTACTTTATCTATTCAAGCGGTTTAAGACCGCTGTCGTGTTAAACCTCTTTGGCTTAACAATCGCTTTCGCCGCTTTCCTCCTGATAGTAATGCAGGTGGATTACGAGATGAATTACGATGCCATGCACAGCAAATCAGGCCGGACCTTCCGGCTAGAGGCAAATCACGGAGAATTCGAGCATAACGCCATCCATTGCCTAATGTTTAGCGATGCTTTTGTTAACTCATCCGCTCATATCACGGATTACTCCTACCGTTATCCATTCTACGGAGGAGAACGGTATTGCCAAATCGACGAGGTAGACGATCAAGGAGAAGCGAAAGTCTTTAAGGAAAACTTCCAGCTTTGTCTACCCAATATCTCAGATGTCTTTGATTTCCACATGAAAGAAGGTTCCGTCGAATGCCTATCCATTCCCGGCTCCGTACTCATTCCGGAGAGTGTCGCCAAAAGGCTGTTCGACAAACAATCCGCTACCGGTAAACGTATCCGGATGTCCGGCAGTAGTGGCTGGCAACCTGTAAGTACCACGATACTTACTATTGGGGGTGTCTATAAGGATTTCCCGGGAAATACTACGGTACAAAACCGTATTTACGTCCCGATGGACCAACTGGATCTATTAAAAAGTTCTTGGCAAATGTATGCCAACGAAATATACGTCACGCTAGACGATCCCCTAAATAAAGAGGAGGTATTGGATCATTTCAACAAGACTTTCGATTTCGCTAAAAGCCAAATGGGTTCAGCGCAAGAGATCGCATTACGTCTAACCCCCTTAAAGGAAGTTTATTACACGCATGATACAACTTTCGACTTTAATCCGAAAGGTCACCGGGAGACAAATTATGTGTTACTGGGTATCGCTTTCCTCATCTTATTCATCGCCGGAATCAATTTTACCAATCTCACAACCTCGTTGATTCCCCTACGATTGAAAACGATCAATACGCACCGGGTATTAGGATGCTCCATCTATAAGTTACAAGCCATCTCACTGATTGAATCGATCGTGATCTGCTTGATATCCTACATTCTCGCCTTATTCATCGTAAACGATTTGTCTTACACACCGATCGCTAATTGGGTAGATGCGGATATACGTCTTAGTCAATACAAAGGCCTGATCCTTCTCACTGCACTGATCGCTATCTTGACGGGTTGCTTGGCGGGACTTTATCCAGCTATACGAAGTACCTCCTATGCGCCGGCCTTGGTACTAAAGGGCTCTTTCGGTCTTAGTCCCAAAGGGAAAAAAGTACGTGTCGCCCTGATCGGTTTCCAATACACGGTATCGATCGCCTTGATTATTGTCACCTTATTCATGGGACTTCAGAACCATTTCATGACCTCTAGCGAGCAACTAGGATTCAATAAAGACCAAGTAGCCATCGTGAACCTGACACCGGAGATCTACGCCAAGCATAAGCCCCAATATATCCAGAAACTTAAAGATTATCCGGGAATAGAGGATGTGGCCTTCTCCGTCTACGAATTATCGAAAGAAGATGACATGATCGATCTCGAATATGCCCGTCATGAAGATAAGGATGTATTCTTCAAGGTATTCTATGCCTCCGAGAATTTCCTTTCCGTCATGGATATCCAAGTAGAGGAAGGAAGGGATTTTACACGGGAGGATTTAAACAAGGCACAAAGTGATTATATCATCAATCCGGCGGCAGAGCGGGATTTCCACTTACATCCCGGAGATCGTTTCAATGATCGTACGGTTCTAGGAGTCAGCAAGGATTTCCGGTTTAACTCTTGCCGGATCGCAAGCTCGCCTTTCGTATTCGCATTGAATAACGATATACCCAATCCTAAATTGGTATCCTATATCCGCTTCAATTCGAAAACGAATTTACAGGAAGCTGTCGCCCACGTCCGGGAAACATTGAAAGAGATCGATCCGACTTTCCCTTTCGAGATCTCTTTCTACAACACCATCTTAAATAATTTATATCAGAAAGAACAAACACTGGGTAAACTAATCTCCCTATTCGGAATAATGGCGATCTTGATCTCTATCGTAGGTGTATTCGGACTCGTGCTATTTGAGACGCAATACCGCCGGAAAGAGATCGGTATCCGCAAGATCAACGGAGCGACTACCGGACAGATTCTTTTGATGTTCAACAAGATTTATATCCGTATCGTCTCGGTTTGCTTCATTATCTCGATCCCGATAGCTTGGATGGGCACACAACAGTGGCTAGAGAATTTCGCCTATAAAACACCCCTCCATCTTTGGGTCTTCATCGTAGCTTTCTTGATCATCCTCTTGGTTACGATCGGTACCGTTACTTTCCGGAATTGGCAAGCGGCGAATGAGAATCCTGTGAACTCGGTGAAGTCTGAATAAACTCACTCGGAGTGATCCCGTAAATTTCTTTAAAGCAACGGGTAAAATAGTTCGGATCGGAGAAGCCGACCTGAGCAGCTACCTCCCCGATCGAATAAGCGTGCTGCCCCAATAACTCGGCGGCACGCTTTATACGTATATTACGGGTGAATGAGGTAGCGGAGCAACCGGTAGTAGACTTTAATTTCCGAAATAAGCTGGCACGGCTCATCGCCATCTCGGAACAGAAAAGCTCTACATCAAACTCCGGGTCCTGCAAATGAGCCAGAACGACCTTTGTCACTTTCGAAACAAATTCCTTATCCGGATCGGCGATGGTTTGCTCCGGAGTACGCAAGTCGAACCGATCCCTGAAATATAACTTTAGTTGCTCACTACGTTTGAGCAGATTCTTGATCTTCGCTTTTAAGACAGCAAGACTGAACGGTTTAGGCAGATAATCATCCGCTCCGGCTCCATACCCTTCCAATTGTTGACGTTCTTCCGCTAAAGCAGTCAATAGGATAACCGGTATATGGGCCGTCCGTTCATCCGTTTTCAAAGCCTCACAACATTCAATCCCATTCATGACCGGCATCATTACATCCGAGACAATCACGTCCGGTAGGATCTCCAAGGCTTTCTCCAAGCCGACCTTTCCGTTTTTCGCTATCACGACCCGGTAATCCGTTTGAAAAGCATTCATCAAATAACGACATAGATCCTCATTATCCTCTACAAACAAAAGCGTTTGTCGTAGATTCTCCGGGACCGAGTTTGTTTCTTCCAATGGAACTGATTCCCGCAAAGATACCTCTTCCATTTTAGGTTCCGAATACTCCAACCACTCCTCAGGATAAGCCTCTTCCGATATAGGCAAGGCAACCGTAAAAACAGAACCTTTCCCCAATTCACTCTCACATTGAATGGTTGCCTTATGTAACTCCAATAGCTCTTTTGTGTACGCAAGGCCGATCCCCGAACTCTCCGAGCGGCGAAACGCTATCGATGCCCCCTTATAATATCGATCAAAAATATACGGTAACGATTCGGGAGGAATGCCGATTCCACTATCCGTAATTCGTAAAGTCATGACCGCATCGGATGAGCTTTGCTCCAATGAAGCGGAAAAGCTTACCGAACCACCATCCGGCGTATACTTAAATGCGTTCGACAGTAAATTATATAGAACCTGCTCTAGGATATTCTTGTCAAAATAAGCGATTGAGATATCCGGGGCAATCGAATACGTAAACGCGATTTTATAGGAATCGGCCAAAGGAATAAAGGTTTCCGAAATCTCCTCTAAGAATCGGCTGAGATCCGCACAAACGATATGCGGGGAAGGTACTCCCCGGGTCAATACCGATAAATCCAGCAATTCATTGACATGCCGAATCAAGCGATTGGTATTCCGGGAGATCGTACGCAAAGTTTCTTTATCTCCACAAGATTCTTCTGAACCGGAATGCCGTTCCAGATCCTCCGTCAATCCCTTGATTATCGTCAGCGGGGTACGAAGCTCATGAGAGACATTCATAAAGAAACGAGTTTTCAACGCATCTTTTTCCTCCAGTTCTTGCTTGGCCTGTTTCAACAGCCGTGTACGTTCTTGTATCTTACGCTCCAACTCGGCTTGGCGAAGTTGATACCAGCGCACCCTGCTCTTATAGGCGATACACAACAGTACGCATACAACCACGAATACCAGCAAAATAAACCACCACGTCCGCCACCAAGGAGGAAAGATCCTGACAGGTTCGGTAATGGGAGCGCTCCAATAGGAACCATTGCCGGAAGTTTCCACCCGAAACACATAGTTCCCCGGTGGTAGGCGGTTATATATAGCCGTACGATCGCTGGCGTCCACCTCCCGCCAATCCGTATCATATCCATCCAGACGATACCGGTATCGGATACTACGGGGATGAGAATAATCGAACGCGATAAAATCCACCCGCAAACCTTGCTTCTCACGAGAGTCTCCGATCATGAGATTCGTGATACGCAAAGACTCAGGTATTTTTCTCAAACCGTCCGTTAACTGAACGGGATCAAAAGAAACGATTCCCTCATTACTGCCAAATACAAGTTCACCCGATTTGCGCTTACAGCAAGCGCCACCCATAAACTCATTCGATAATAAACCGTTTGCCGTCGTATAATTAACGATATGCCGGTTTTGTATATCCAAGCGACTCAGCCCTTTATTCGTGCTGACAAACAGGATGCCCGGCTCACCTTCACGGATTCCTCGTACGATATTTCCCGATAAGCCATCCTGTACCGTGAAATGATCAAATCGCCCGGTTCGCTTGTCGTATTGATCCAACCCCGCATTCGTACCGATCCACAAATAACCGGAAGAGTCCACAAACAGACAATGAATATGATTCGACGCAAGGGGATTCATCTCACCCGGTATATATCGATACGTGATAAGCGCTCTCGTCTTCGTATCCCACACCCGAAGCCGCCCCTCATCCGCTCCTCCCCAAAACCAAGACTCTTCGCTCACGCATAAGTTACATAACTCCGACAACGAGTTGATCGGATAATCATAAGAGACTTGGTAATCCGGTATAAAAGGGCGGATTCGGAAATCATCCAGATTCAACCGGTCCGGGTTGGCGTCTTGATAACTGATCCATAGGTTCCGCTCCGAATCCTCACGGATAGAACCTATAATCTTTCCGGATAAAGAGGACGGACTTTTCCGGGGTGAGAAGGTAAAACGCATATCTACCCGGGAAGTCTTATGGTTAATCCGGTCTAATCCCCTAGAGGTCGCAACCCAAAGATTCAGGTCCGAATCCTCATAAACGGCTAGGATATGAAGAGAAGACAGATTCTCTTTTTCCGTGTATCCCAAGGTATATCGAAACAAGGAAGGTGCTAAATCCGCATGGCTCACTCCATACGTGGAATGTCCCGCCCACAGATGATCCGAGTCATCCAGAAACAAACAGGTAATCTGGTTACTGCTGATAGAATGTGCGTCTTCCGGCACGTTCCTCAACTGTCCCATTTTCCTCTCCTTCGGAGAATAATAAAAAAGACCTTGATTGAAACGGCTATCATCAAACCAGACCGTTCCATCCTTACTCTCGAAGATGGATCGCACTTGGCATTCTCCCGTAGGTTCCAGATCCTCCGGCCGGTCAAAGAAATGTTCACATCGCAAGGCAAGCCGGTTCATCCGGCTAATCAAGCTTGCCCCCTTATTATGTCCGATCCAGAAATCACCATCACCGGTCTCCAAGAATTGATATACCCGAGTATCCTCACGCCCGACAGATTGAAAGATTTCTCGCTCTCCCATATCAACCGAACGAAAAGCCCCTTCACGTCCCGTACCTAACCACATATAATCAAACCGGTCGATATAGATCGCATTAACGCCATTCAAATTGCCGGCATTGATATCCTCCCGGTCATTTGTCCTTATCGTATAATCTTGAAAGTGGTTTGTTTCTTTGTCATACAAACTAAAACCAGCTAAAGTCCCTACCCAAAACGAATGATCCGGCGCCGAATACAAACAATTCACAGGAGACGACGAGACTACCGAACCCGCCGGCGAAAGGCGTACCAATTTCTTCTCTTTAGCGTCATACTCCAACATCCCGTTCTCCGTACCTATAAAGATATGTCCCGGAACGGAGGCCGAGAAACAAGTAGGACTACCATACACACGTAACTGTTGTCGAAGCCATTCTTTCGTGAAATTCAGAAATGTATCCGAACCTCTGTCATAACGGCTAATCCCACCCGAGGAAAAAAAGATCCAGATACCTCCATCTGAATCCTCGAATAATTTATCGATAGAACTGCTTTGTATACTTTCCGGACAATCCGGTACGGGCAAGAATACTTTAAACGTATATCCATCGTAGCGGTTCAAGCCTTCAGTCGTCCCGACCCAGACATACCCGGTACGATCCTTCAAAATAGAGGTCACCGAAGAAGAAGAAAGCCCGCTATCCATTGTTATCCGGTCAAAAATAACGTTGGTAGCTTGCGCTCTCGTTATCATAAGTACAAACAGCAGTAAAAGGTATATTCTCATCCATTCATCTGATTAATGCCCCAAATATAAAGATTAAGTGGGTGAAAATCACAGAAAATAGAAAGATTGAACGATTTGTACGGTATTATGAAACATATGTCCGGCCCGCTCCCTCCCTATTTCCCTAGCTTTGCGGTATCAATTCTAAAACGAATGTAAAATATGAGAAAACTTTTTCTATCGCTAGTATTCCTTAGCGTGCTACTATCTATCCATGCGAATCCGGGTATTAAAGGAATCGTAATCGATCAAACCACCCGTAAGGCATTAGACTACGCTCACGTTGTATTATATGATGGAGATCATATCGTCGAAGAAGCTATGACTGAAGCGAACGGTTCTTTTCTAATCCAGCCCGTAAAACCGGGAACGTATTCGATCCGTATCCATTTTCTGGGATATGATGTTTATATGGGAGAGGAGTTTATCCTTACAGAGCAGATCAAGGATCTGGGTATTATCCCGATGCAAATGCTTGAGGTAGGCTTACAGGAAGTGGAGGTCGTAGCCAACAAGAAACAAGTCATCTATAAACTGGATAAAAAGATCATCGAGGCTTCTTCCAACCTGCTTTCCTCGGGAGGAACCGCTGTCGATATCCTAGAGAACACGCCTTCCATCCGGGTGAACGCCGAGGGAGAGGTTACCTTCCGGGGGAGTAGCGGATTCACGGTCTACGTAGATGGAAAGCCCAGTATATTTACCGGGACCCAAGCCTTGGAACAGATCCCGTCCGGACAAATCCAGAATATAGAGATCATCACCACCCCGTCCGCCCAACATGATACAGGGGGTGATGTCGGGATCATCAATGTCATTACCAAGAAGAACTTCGGGGAAGGGTTGAGCGGAGTAATCAACCTAAGCGGGAATACGGTATGGAGCCGGACCTTGGATTTCTTGTTGACCGGACAAAACAAGGCGTCTCAATGGCGTATAGGCGGTTATGTGGGAAACCGACTTCGCAAAAGTCATTTTACCCAAGAGAAAACGACGTTGGTAAACGATACGACAACGACTTCTTATTCCAATGGCCCCCGTGAAAGTAACGGCTACGCATATATTCTCAACGGAGGTTGGAGCTATACACAAAAACAAACAACTTTTTCTATTAACGCAGAAGGCGGATATGCCGGGCTCAAGCGAAAAGGGGATCTGGAATATACGGAAGAACGTTCCGCTAATGGCGAGCAATTCGAGAACGGAGAGTTCAAGAGCCTTGACGACTTTGATATCCATGAGACTTTCGGACTAGGGAATCTGGCCGTGGATCATAAGTTCAATGATAAGGGGCATAACCTTAGCGGTAGCTTCTTCTTGAAATATGGAGGCGACGCTCTGGAATATTTCCAAAGCGATCTGTTCGACAAAAACAACGTACGCCAGCAAGGTCATCGTGCGTGGGAGGCCGAACATCGTTGGACCGTCCGTGCGAAAGCCGATTATGTATTTCCATATAGCAAAACCGGACAAATCAAGGCGGGTTATCAATATTTCTCATACTCGGAAGACGGCGATTATAGTATGCAGTTTTGGAACCCGGATACCAAAGAGTTCTTCTGGCGTGACGATATTTACAACACGTTCTATTTCCAACAAGGGATCAACTCCCTTTATGCGATCGTTGGGGATAGCTACCGGTCTTTTGATTTTCAAGTAGGATTACGGGGAGAACATACGCATCAAGTATTACGTAGCTCCAAAGATTGGGCGAACCGCCTACAAAGGCGTTTTGAGTTGTTCCCATCCACCCATATCGGTTATAACCTCACACAAAATCAGAAGCTTCTATTCGCTTACAGCCGTCGTACGACCCGACCGGAGCTTTATTTCATGGAGCCATACATCACTTACAAGGATTACTATACAGCCGAGATCGGTAACCCGGATATACGCCCGGAGTACATTCATTCTTTCGAGTTGAATTATTCCTTGACTTCCGGCGACAATGCCTTGTCTGCCTCCCTATTCCACCGAACCCGCAAAGACAAGATCGAACGATTACGGGTTCCTTACCAAGCCGGGGTTACCTTGGATTCCATGGCGAACGTGGGACATGATTATTCCACCGGAATAGAACTATCGGGCAGTTTGCAGGCCACCAGTTGGTGGAATACGCAAATAAACGGTAGCCTTTATCACTACCGGGTAGAGAACGAGTATAAGACGGACGGGAAGAATGAGACCAGTACCAATTACGAGATCGCATGGAACAACGCTTTCACGGCAGGTAAATACACAAGGATACAGCTTGACGGCAATTTCGTAGGCCCTTCCGTAACCACCCAAGGAAGAACCCAGTCGTTCTGGTTTGTCAACCTAGCGATACGGCAACAATTCTTCAAACGAAAGTTGACGGCCACCCTCTCTTTCCGGGATGTCTTCAATACGGCCCGTTATGTCAATACGATCACTTCCTCGAACTTGATTTCCAAAACACGAATCCGGCCCGATTACCCGTTGATAGGCTTGACCCTTAGCTATACGTTCAACCAGTTCAAGCTAAAGAATGGCTTATCCAACAATTCAAAGGATTTATTCGAGGGGACAAATCATTAACACATATCTATTGCCCCACTTTCAAAGTATGTTAAGTTACTTTACCGATGAACTTAACATACTTTGCCAACAAAACTAGCCTACTTTTTCCAATCTATTTTCACCGTATTGGAAACCCCTGACTGTAAAGACATTATAATAAGCATATTTTGCAATTTAAAACGGTTTGATATAATTTCCAGCTCTCCAATAATATAAATACAGAAAAAACCATTACTTTTGCAACCTATGTGTAAAACAAAGAAGGAAATTGTAAAGTAAATAACCTCAGACGTTCCTGTCGGGGTTATCCTACCATCGTACTTAGGCATATTCCTGCCCGAGCTATTTTTCATATACCTTTAGTAATTAATTAAGGCTTGACAAGGTACGTTATTCATTTGTTGAAGTTCTTAACATACATAATACAATGAATTTAAATAATATTCAAATAAGAGAAACTACGACAAGCGATTTTAGCCATATAATGGAAGTTGAGAAATTGGCATTCAGCTATGATAAGGAAGCCGAACTCGTAGCAGAGTTATTAGCCGACAATACAACCAAACCGATAGTCTCACTTCTTGCTTTTTATAAAGACGAGCCTATCGGACATATTCTTTTTACCAGAGCCTATTTCAACGAACAGCAGCAACAACCGATGATGCATATTCTTGCACCTTTGGCTGTAAAACCGGAATATCAACGGCAAGGTATTGGTGGAATGCTGATAAAGGCTGGTATAGAGAAATTACAAGAAAAAGGTTCAAACCTTGTGTTCGTATTAGGGCATAAAGAATATTATCCTAAATATGGATTTATACCTGATGCCAATTATTTAGGTTATCCTGCGCCTTATCCCATTTTGGAAACATATAGAGATTATTGGATGGTTCAACCAATAAGCCCAAAAGGATTCGAAATCGGTAAAGGAAAAATTAAATGCAGCGAAGAATTAAACAAACCCGAGCATTGGCGAAATGAAGAATCAGATAGATAACTTTTAATAAAAAACATCATGAGTAACGAAAATAAAACAATTCACGAATTCGATTTCAACCTGATCTGCGAATACTTTTCAAACGTAGAACGTCAAGGACCGGGTAGCCCAGAAGCAACTCTTAAAGCGTTGAGCTTTATCGACAATTTGGCTGATAATTCCCGTATTGCCGACCTTGGTTGCGGTACGGGAGGGCAGACAATGATTTTGGCAGAGAACGCTCCGGGGCAGATTACCGGGCTTGACCTCTTTCCTGAATTTATCAATATATTCAATCGGAACGCCAAACAATCTGACCTTTCCGATAGGGTAAAAGGTGTTGTAGGTTCAATGGACGATCTTCCTTTCGGGAAAGAATCCTTAGACCTTATCTGGTCTGAAGGGGCTATCGCCAATATCGGCTTTAAAAAAGGCTTGAATTATTGGAACGGCTTTCTAAAAAAAGACGGTTATGTCGCCCTGACCTATGAGTCGTGGTTTACGGATGACCGCCCCGCCGAAATCGAAAAGTTCTGGCTTGACGCAGTTCCTGAAATGAACACGATAAGTCATAATATTTCAGTCTTGCAGAAAGCCGGTTATCGTCTTGTTGCCGCATTTACGTTACCTGAAACCTGCTGGACAGAGCATTACTTTTCTCCATGCAGCAAGATACAAGATGAGTTTCTGAAGAAACATGCAGGCAGCAAAACCGCTGAGGAACTTATAGCCGGTCAACGCCATGAAAAGGTGTTGTATGACAAATACAAAGAGTTCTACGGTTATGTGTTTTATATCGGGAAGAAGATCTAATTAACTCAAAGAGGGAAGATTATCGTAAAACAATAGTCTTCCCCTTTCAAATAAAAAATAAAATGAAAAAGATAAATTACTATTATCTCGTTGCTGGATCCTTAGCTCTCCTGTTTTCGATAACGCATGAGCAAAACGGACAACGGGCATTAATTCCTGCCCTGTATGCCGGGGAATTAGATATAAATACCGTAACGACATTCAAGTATATTTGGCATATTATTACGGCTGAGAACAGTGTTTTTGGTATTGCTTTCATTATCATGGCATTTTATAAAGAATAGGAAAAAGTAAAATTTACCGCATGGCTGATTTGTGCGATCCTTCTAATTCGTTTATTTGTTATTGTTGCCACTGTATTAGCGATGAGTGGAGGACAGCTTAGTAGTTTAGTGGTTGATATAATTGCAATGATACTTACCAGCAACATATAAGTATCGAAAGATACTTCATTAACGCAGGGTTCATTGATGATAAGATCGAGTATTTAAAAGATAAATCAGGATTATCTCCTATATATGAACTTAACTCATACTTAAAATAAATCTATTATGACAGACAAAGATCTAGACAACACATTGAAAGAGTGCATAGAGTCGATGGTAGAATACATCAGAACTGTAACCAAGCAGACACTAATTGAAGCCTTTCAAAAGAAAGAAAGGGCTAATAACCCCAAACCGAATCAAGGATCATCCAGATGGATAAAGGCCGAATATTTCCTTATAATAGTGGTAATGATACTAATTGCGGCAATGCCCTGGCTGTTTCCGATACCTACTACCAATATCATAAATATCGCTTCATAACAACAGGGTCCTGTAGAAATCAAAGAATTGATTATCTTTGAATATATTCTCCGCTTTTTACTCCTTGCAGTTTTGTTCATAGTGATATTGAAAGGATATAAATACTATCTACAGCACAAAAAGGAAAAAACGGAACTTACCATTAAAAACGAACAGGATCAACGAACCTTTATAAGGTTCTTCCTACAACATAGTTCTGACACCAAACAACAAGAGCAAAAGAAAAAGCAGTAAGTAGAAATAAACCAACTCCAATACCTCGATAAATTAACTTCATGGACAAACAAAGCCGGTAACCTCCAAAAGTAAGCCCCGATCAAACAAATGACCGGGGCTGATTCTTTTCCCGCTTTCCTTCCTCACGGAAGTACTAAAGGATGAACTTTAATTTATTACTTTAGTATTAATATTAATCCATTCCCGCCTGTTCGCCCTCACGGGATACTTGGGCCAAGCCCGCGCAGGAATGATTTTTGATTATCGTCATTAATATCTTACTTTACAACTGCCTTAACAGCCTCTTCGCCATCAACAGCCACAGCTACGATACCAGCCGGAACCGAGATTGTCGCATTGTCGGAAGTAAGAACAGTCTCTGCCACTACCTTACCTAAGATATTAGATATGACCACCTTCTTACCAGCCGCACCTTGTACAGTTATTGTACCGTTACCGGAGATTACGGAGATAGAGGACTCAGCTTCGATAGAGTCGTTGGACGTTGGATCGCCTGCGCCAACCGTTACGACTAAAGCGGAAGCTTCATCAGAAGTGAAACCTAACTTACCGTTCAAGTTGTATAAGAATTTCGTTTGATCGGCAGACGGAACCACTCTGTATCCATTACCAGCCTTCGTGATATAGAACTTGAAATTCTCCACGCCAGCAAGACAAACATCTTCCTTAGCTTCCTTAGAAACAAGTACCGTATTGTTATTTATAGAAGTCTTGATAGTATCCAAGCCAACCAAAGCTGCTGGACGGAAGATAGCTTTCACATCATCGTTTGTTCCAACCAAATAGTAGTTTCTATCTGTTACGTAATTAGCTTTATCCTCATTCCAATAATAAGAAGAATCTTTAGCGAAATACAAGAAGTTTCTCAAAGCGGCAGGTTCTGCGGCCTTCGTCTCAGGAGCTTCTTCCGTAGCGATACCCTTAGAGATATAGAATGTAGGCATATCTGCCTTGCTATCAGCTGTATCCAACCAGAATGTCAAGCCCTCGGCAGCGATAATACCTTCCAACATACCTTTATTCAACTTCATAGAGATTGCGCCTTCCTCGCTATCCAAAGTAGCGTGTCTCGGAGTTGCCTCTAAGCTCTCGCCTAAGTTGAAGAAGCTTACCGTGATATGAGAATATTGTGAATCATCGCCAATCTTCGCAGTGGCAAAATCAGAAGTGGATGTATCAACATACAAGCCTTCGATTCCGGCTTTCACAACATCTGTATAAGCATACTCAGCACCGGCCTTCACTACTTCGATCATCGCATAGTGACCATCAGCGTTCTTCTTGAATGCGAATTGAGACCAGACATCAGCTTTTACATCACCATCATTCAACTTAACCAAGCTATAGTCTGTAGCCTTCTTCAAGCCATACTTCACACCATTCTTCTCATAAACCAAATAGTAAGATTGGATAGCCAAAGTATCGATTTCCTTTGACTTTTGCTCATTGTCGCTGAAGTAAGCGTACTCGATCTTATTCTTAACAGAAGAAGCCTTCTCGAACTTCCAAACGAAGCTAGCGTCTGGATCGTTGCTAGGAATGAACTTATCATCTGTAATGTCAGAAGTAACAGGTCTATTCTCATCCACCAATGACATATAAACCTTCTCAACCGTTACATTACCTGTTCCGTTGAAGATCAACTCTGCGCCTTGCTTCATTTGAGAGTCTGCCAATGTCAAGAATGCGTTGATACCTGTAGAAGGAGTCAGCTTAACAAATTCTGTACCATCATGAGAGATCCCTCTAGTTTCATAGATACCTGCCTTGTCTGTCTTATACAATTGGCAAGAGAAAGTCTCTGTAGTCTCCAAGTTAGCAAATGTAACATTTCCTTGCTCTGCGACACTGGAAATATACCACTGAGCCGTAGCTGATTTCAAATCAACTTTCGCAGGAGCCAAAGCAGCCTGACCAAAAGCGGAAGGAACAGTTGTAGTAGCATATGTAGCTACCAAGTACTTACCATAATAAGAAGCGTCAGCCTCAGCCGGAGTTTCAGGTTGCGTACCCATAAAATAAATATTATAGATAGCAGCGTCATCAGCCTTCAACAAGTCAGAGGCTTTCACCCAAGTATTACCTGTTGTCTGAGCCAAAGATAAGTTTGCCGTATTTGACTTCGTTGTGATATAAGTTTTCAAACCACCGCCTGTCAATGAGTAAGCTCCCACATTAACAGTTGCGATATTCTTATTATCATCTCCTTTAACCCTAACATTGGACATTGAGATCGTATATTGTCCCAAAGCACCTAGTTGGTCTTTCTCCTCTACTGTATAAACAGCGTTATTATAGGCAATCTCTCCCTCCTTCTTTAAATTAGCCGCCTTAAGATCCTCTCCTTTAATCGTAGTGAAATCATAGCCCTCACCGTCATCCGCAATTAAGCTAGTGATACCGAAATTGCTATTCGGATTCAATACAACGAATGTAGCGGCTTTCAACTCATCCGCCGTTACACCGTCAAGTAACTTCTTTCCAGCGTCATTAGCCACAGCGAAATATACACCAGAAGCCGGAGCAGCAGACCAAACAGCATTGACATCAGAAGCGTCAACAGCTACCATCTGGTTAGCGAACGGGTTCTTCTCCGGTGCAGAAACAGCGTTCGGGAACTGGAATGAGAATCCCTTGCCGGAAAGGTTTGCGTTCAAATCGTCCGCATTATAAGTCTCAGATTTTGTATAAGCCTTATAACTAGAGAATACGGCTGTTCCTATAGATCCAACACTAGCTACAGTAATGTTTGAGAAAGCAATCGTTTCTTGATCCGCAGTAAACAAAGTCTTAGCCTTTCCCGATTGATCATAAGCAAATTTCTTACCGTTCACCCACAACTCAAAAGTAATACCGGCTGCTGTTTTTGAAAAATTACGGATCTCGAATAAAGCGGCATCATTAACATCAGCTACATTATTAGCAGTTTTTGTCTGATACTTCGTACCATCGATTTCCGTCTCTTCTACATCCGCAAAACCACCTGTCGCCTTTAAATAGAACTTCACGCCATTTGCCAACTTCTTGCTTGATGCGATCGTTGAGTACTCAACAGCATCCGGATTAGCAGCAAAGGTCAAATTTGACATCGGCGCTCCTAAAAGCATAGCAGCCGCCATCAATGTAAAAATCCTTTTGTTCATAAATCGAAAATTTAATATTAATAATAGTGTTAATTATATATCCATCAACCCTTTTAGCCAATCTCGGCTTTACGAAAACGACTAGTCTAAACGATCGTTTAGATCTTGCGTTTTTAGAGAGGTACAAAGGGGAGTTTGTGGAAGGAAGAGCTTGTTTCGTAAAGGATAGCCTATCCTATTGATAAGAAAGCGAATAAGGGATGAAAAAAATAACACAGAAGGGTTGCAAGTGTCAAAGAAACGCGTACCTTTGCAAATGACTAATCTAAACGATCGTTTTCACCGTTCATTTTCATGTATATAATATAATGTACGTGCGTACATTGAATAAAGGCTTACTAAAAATCTTCCTACAATAAATAACATATTCAATATAAACTGCCCTGTTTTGGGTCTCCCAAGTGAATAACTAACGGCTTGTCGAGTGAATAACTAACGGCTATACCTAGTGGATAACTTACGGCTTGGGAAGTGAATAACTAACCACTTACAAACCTTTTTTCCTACCGTTGACCAAAGGAATTTCCTATCATCATAATGCCCATTATAAGGTCTTTACAATAGGCAATGTAACACCTTTATAATGCCCATTGTAAGCCGCTTATAACTGCGATCATTAGAACGCTCAAAAAGGACACTGATAATCAATACATTAAAAACGCCATTACCTTGTCCAGAAAACACGTACGACTTTTACAAAAAACACGTACATGTTTTCTCGGAAACACGTACGTGTTTTTCCAGAAGCAAATTCCGGTCAAAAGCAACAAAGATTCTGATAAAGCCATTATCTTTGTTTTAAAATCAATACATAACCATGATGAGACACTTAAAGTACTTGGCTTTTGTAGCATGTCTGGGAAGTCTTTCCCCAGCCTTCGCGCAAAACGCCTCTAAAAGCCTAACAGTTGATGACCTAGTCACTTGGCAACGAATCACGGACCGGGAGATCTCGGACAACGGAAAATGGGTAGCTTGCAAGATGGAACCTTGGGAAGGTGACGCTACCGTTTATTTGTATGCGGCCCAAGGGCAAGAGACCGCCACTTTTTCTCCGGCCGATAAGTTCGCGTTCTCCGCTTCCTCGGGTTATCTGGTTGTCACGCAAACACCCGGAAAGTCTATGATAGATTCCCTGAAAGTCTTGAAGACAAAGGAGGATAAGATGCCGATGAACACCTTGGTGATTTATTCCGTCGCCGGTAAGAAGGAGACGATAGACTCCCTCAAAACCTTCAAATTAGCGGACGAGGCAGATTGGATCGCTTATCAAAGAGGCCGGAAGGACTCCACTTTGTACGTCCGTTCGCTGGATGGAAGCAAGACCTTCCAGTTCCCGACCGTAACGGATTTCCAATTCGCCAAGAAAAACGGTATGCTATATTACACGAGCGCGGCGGAAGGAGAAGCAGGTATATTCACCTTGAACCCGGAGAAAGGAAGTCCGGCGCTCATCAAAGAGGGAAAAGGCGTATTCAAACAAACCACGTTCGACGAGAAAGGGGAACGGCTAGCTTTCTTATATTGCGCCGACAAAGATTCTTCTTACAAAGCGTTAAGCTTATGGCTATCCGAACATAACGCTCCCGCGAAAGAAATCGCCACCCGTGGAAACAAGGCTTTCCCCGCTGAATGGGTAATCAATGAGAACGGGATGCTTCAATTCTCGAAATCCGCTTCCCGTCTGTTCTTCGGTACCTCACCGGAGCCGAGGCAAAAAGACACGACCCAACTAGCCGAGAATCGTCCGAACGTACAGGTTTGGAGTTGGGATGAGCCCGTACAATATACCGTACAGAATTATAACAAGGAAAAAGACTTAAAGAAAAGCTATCAAGCGGTTTATAATCTGGGCAACGGCTCTATCTTCCAATTGGCGAATGAGGAATTACCGAATATCCAATTGGGTAACGAGGGTGACGCAGCCTTGGCGCTCCTTTCCACTTCCCGTCCCTATTCTTTGTCTTCCATGTGGGAGGCCCGCACACGCAGCGACTATTATACCGTATCGTTGGATAACGGGGAGCGCAAGCAAATCGCCCAAGCGGATTATGGCCGTTTCCACCTCTCCCCACAAGGTAAATACGCATATTGGTATGGCGAGACGGATAGTTGCTGGTACACGATCGCCTTGGCAGAAGGTAAGCGATATCGCCTAACCACCCCGGAAAGCTTCCCGGCTTGGGACGAGGAGAACGACGTTCCTAATCATCCTTATGCGCATGGAGCCGCCGGCTGGACCGCGAACGATCAAAGTCTCTTGATCTATGATCGTTACGACATCTGGAAATTCGATCCGACCGCAGCTACCTCACCGATCAACCTGACCGTGAACGGAAGGAAGGAGAAACTGTCCTACCGCTTGGAACAACTGGATAAAGAGGCTCGCTTTATCGACCTCGGAAAACCGCAATTATTAAAAGGATTCAACGAGACCACGAAAGGATACGGATTCTATAACGTACGCCTCTCCGCTCCAGCAGCCCCGAAGACCTTGCTGGCGGGCAACTATATGTTGCGATCTATCAACAAGGCGAAGAATACGGACGACGTGATCTATACGATGGAAACCTTCCAGCAATACCCGGATATCCACTATTCTACCTTGGCGTTCAAGAAATCCGTGCAATTGACACATGGAGACAAGCAGCAGGAAGGTTTTATCTGGGGTACCGCCGAGTTGGTCTCATGGATTTCCTTGGACGGCCGTCCGCTGGAAGGTGTCGTTTATAAGCCGGCGAATTTTGATCCGAACAAGAAGTACCCGATGATGGTGAACTTCTACGAGCGGAATTCGGAGACTTTGTATAATTACCGTATGCCCGAACCACATCGCTCTACGATCGATTACCATTTATACAATAGCAATGAATATATCATCTTCAACCCGGACATTCGCTATGTAGATGGTTATCCGGGAGAAAGCTGTTACAATTGCCTGATGCCGGGTGTCACCATGATGATCGCCAAGGGATATATCGACGAGAAAGCGATCGGTGCGCAAGGACATAGCTGGGGTGGTTACCAAGTGGCTTATCTGGCGACTCGCACAGACCTATTCTCCGCTATCGAGTCCGGGGCGCCTGTCGTAAATATGTTCAGCGCATATGGTGGTATCCGCTGGGGATCGGGTATGGCCCGCTCTTTCCAATACGAGCATACACAAAGCCGTTTAGGAGCTACGCCATGGAGTTCTCCGCTTCGTTATCTGGAGAATTCCCCGTTGTTTACGATGGATAAGGTACAGACCCCGATATTGATCATGCACAACGATGCCGACGGCCATGTGCCTTGGTACCAAGGTATCGAGTATTTCGTTGCCATGAAGAGGCTAGGCAAACCTTGCTGGTTATTGAACTATACGGGCGAACCGCACTGGCCCACGAACATGGCGAACCGTATCGACTTCCAACGCCGCATGTTCCAATTCTTCAACCATTACCTGAAGAACCAGAAGATGCCTAAATGGATGTCCGAGGGCGTACCTGCCGTAGAGCAACCGTTTGAGTTGGGGTATTGATCAGACAATTACAGCTTCATACGAAACTCGGTACGGACACCGGGTAAGGAATCAACGGTTAAATCGCCGCCATGCAAGCGCATTATGCGGTGGGAGATACTGAGGCCGATGCCGCTACCACCGGACTTCGTAGAGAAGAAAGGCGTAAAGATAGCAGACAATAGTTCAGGAGAAATACCGGGGCCATTGTCTGTTATAGTTATATATACCCTACCATCTGTCTCCAAGGCTTCTACGGAGACGATGCCATCCGCTTGCCCCTCTATCGCCTGTAATGCGTTACGGATCAAATTAATCAGAGCCAACACGATCAAGTTTTGGTCCACACGTACCGTTAAAGCTTCCGCAGAGGAGAAACAAATACGGTCGCTACCCGGCTCGGCACACAACAACCGTTCCATCTTCCGAAATAAAAAGATTATAGACACCTCGGTTCTTTCCGGCTCCGGGAGATGCGTCAGACGATGGTAAGAATCCAAGAAGGCGGATAAATTTTGCGCTTGCCCATGAATAACCTCCAAACCTTCTCGTAATTGCTCCGGAGTATATGTATCGGAATATTTCAATAGGTCAGCAGACAAGGAACGGATTGGCGTAATCGAATTACGAATCTCATGCGTCAGTACCCGCAAGATACTCTCGTAATATAAACGCTTCTCTTCCATCTCACTCTGGTTTTGACTGAATAGGAGGATAATCCGGTTCATTTCCGTATACAAATCCTTTACAAAAGGATCATTCGTTTTATCTGGGTACCGCAAAGCTGTATCCCCATTACGAACCGACTCAAAGAAGGTAGCTATCTTACGGTTTATACCGTTCATCCACCGGATCAGTAACAGAGTTATCAACAGGATAATACACAGACATACAAAGGATAAGAAGTAAGAGGTACCGGTTATCAACAATACGGATCCAAGTAACGCGAGAAACACGATCAAGGAGACGATTCCTATAATCTTCAAGTATAAACTCCGGTTAACCATAGCTACTCTCCTTATAATCTACAATCCGTATTTCCGCATCTTATTATAAAGGGTCTGGCGGCTAATATCCAATTGTTGAGCCGCAAGCGTCAGGTTCCCTTTCTTTTCTTTCAATACCTCGGCGATAAACTGCCGTTCCATATCCTCCAACGTACAAGGATGAGAGACTTCCGAAAGCTCCTCCACATAGAAATCATCGGCATCCAAAGGGCATTTATCCACAAGTAAGACCGTACGTTCGACGATTTGCTGCAACAAAGCCAAATCACCCCGCCCGGCCATATCGGATAACTTATCGACCGCCTCCGCTGTCAGACGAGGCAATGGTTTCGCATAAGCCTCCGTATATTTCTTTAGCAATGCATTAATAAGAGATTCGGCCACAGATGAAGCCTTATCTGTATTTGATTCCATACGGTGTTCCCACACATGGACAAGGGTTTGAATAAGTTTCTCGTTATCCCAAGGTTTCACGATAAAGTCCGAGGCTCCCCTTTTAAGGGAAGATACAGCCAACTCGATATCCCCAAAAGCGGTTATCAAGATAACGGCCGGAGGATTCTTAAGCTCCAAAATACGATCCAACCAGAAAAGCCCTTCCCCACCGCTTTGCTTTCCAGCACCGAAGTTCATATCCAGTAAAACCATATCTACATCTCCATTCCGTAAAAGGGCAGGCAATAGAACAGGAGATGATACGGTAACGATCGTCTTAAACTCATGGGACAGGATCGTCCGCAGACTTCTCAATACCGCCTCATTGTCATCTACGACTATAATCTTCGCGTTACGCATGAAGCCTCCTCTTTTTTTCGCACGCAAAGATACGATCTTTTCCCAGCTCTCAGTGTCCAATATTTAGACAAATCCAGTCCTTTACGAACGTTTCCTCCGATTTTATTTGCCATATTCCACGCAACCGGATAGCTTTGAACCAACAAACAGATAAAACCATGGAATCCATATCTCTAAAACTTATATTCCGTAGCTGGTGGCGAAACAAGACGTTCGCCGTCATTTCCTTATTGAGTCTGGCGGCAGGCATCACTTGTACCAACCTACTGATCTCATACGTCATTTATGAATCTAGGATAGAAGCCCATAATCCCAATAAGTCGCATATCATCTATATGGCACAAGACTCTCCCTTGACCTCCGGAGAGAAAGTATCTTTTATTAAAGGGAAGGTCCCTGTGCAGCTAAAAGACCAATACCCTGAAGTTGAGGATTATTTACGACTGAACATAGACAATGCCGCCTCCATCACGATAGGAGAAAAGCGCTTCAACCCAATCTCGATCGTCAGAGCAGATCCCTCCTTTCCTCGCTTTTTCCCTTACAAGGTAGTGGCAGGAGATATAAACAAGGCATTAACCCAACCAAACGCAATTGCGTTGACCGAATACCAAGCGAAGATATTCTTCGGGAACGAGGATCCTATCGGTAAAACCTTCTCGGCAAAGTACGCTTATGAGAACGAGACGATTACCTACGAGGTCGCCGCCGTTATCAAAGAGTACCCTCAATCATTCTTGAAGTTCAACGCATTGGCAGGTACTACCTCCCAATTCAATGGCGGCCCTACCTTATTACTGGTAAACGATCTCTTCAACATCGATACGTTCACTCAAAAACTAAAGGATGATAAGGTACCTACTTTCAACGGAACCGGACAGTATTATTTCTATACCCTCCAAGAGAGTTATTTCCAAGAGCAAACCTATACACAAGAATACATCCCCTATATCCACCGAAACCAGAAAGACTTACTGTACGTTGGTTTGTTCTCAGCCATCCTAATCCTCGTGATCGCCTGTTTCAATTATGCCAACCTAAGTTTCTCCCGCATTTTGCAACAGGTAAGGATAATCTACACCCAGAAGGTGATGGGAGCATCGGCTGGGCAAATCCATCGCCAGCTATTCTTGGATACTTTCCTTACCGTGCTGATCGCTTTCTTTTTATCCTTGTTACTTACACTAGATTTCCTGCCGGCTTTCAACCGGATCGTTTCCGGACGTATCTCCTTGGGATTTTTCTTTAGTGGACAGGTCTTACCTGTGATCGTGGCACTCATCCTAGCTCTATCCATTATCCCCTCATTATATATGAGCCATAAGATCAACTCCCTTTCCCATTCCGAGTATAAATCATTCACCACCGGTACCCGGAAGCGGACAATCATAAGCGGGCTCTCCATCTTACAATTCGCCATCTCAATAGCTCTGGTATTCGCCACGCTAACCGTACGGCAGCAACTAACGCTCACTCAGACAAACGGTGAACGTTACCGGGACCTCATCGAAATAGCCGACTGGAGTGGGAACCATATACAGACCTTCTCTGAAGAGATCCGGCGTTATCCTTCCATAGAAGAGATGTGCCTTTCGAGAAGCGGGATCATACAGTTCAACTTGCGGACAATGGTCTTGAAAGACGAAAACGGAAACGAACTAAATTATACGCTAGGCCAATACGAAGGTGATAGTACTTTCCTAAAGGTTATGAAGATAAACATTCTTCAAGGGCTCTCAGAGCGAGAGGCTCTAAAACAATACAGCACACCCGTCTATATTAACGAACAATACGCACGTTTGCTCGTGCCCAAAGGCGAGAATCCCGTGGGTAAGCCTGTCCGCCTTTACGACACTGAATTCGGGAAGATGGAAAAGGAGGGAGAACCGATAGCGATTATAGCAGGGATCGTGGAGAATCTATATACAGGAACCTTACGACAAGAGGTTTACCCTAGCTTGACCTACCTAACGCATACTCCCCCCTATAACCTCGTCCAAGTCCGACTGAAAAAAGAGCACAGAGCCGAGGCTCTAGCTTTACTGCAACAAACATGGGAAAAGATCAATCCCAACGTACCTTTCGAATACCAAGATATATACGAGGAATTTATGTTATCTAACCGAAAAACGATCGAACTGGCACATTTGCTCATCATGTACTCGATCATCAGCCTCCTGCTAACCGCCTTCGGATTATTCGGCATGGCTCTCTATGCCATCCAGCAGCGTACGAAAGAAATCGGTATCCGTAAGGTAAACGGGGCTACGGCCGGGGAGATCTTGTATCTATTAAATCGTCGGTTTATCGGCTGGGTAGGGATCGCTTTCGCGATTGCCGTTCCTATCACGTGGTATTCGCTGAGTTGTTGGCTGGAGAATTTCGTATATCGGGTGGACATATCCATAGGAACATGCCTGCTGTCCGGCGGTATCGTATTGATGGTTACGCTACTGACCGTAAGCAGGCATAGTTATAAAGCGGCATCCCGCAATCCCGTAAATGCCTTACAAAGCGAATAGCGAAAAGGAATATTTTGGATACTCACCTCAGTGTCTTCTCATCAAGGAATGCATCACAATCATCATACAAATTGAAAACTAATTCCTCGGGAATTACCGACCTTGATCGCCACGTTTCGATGGAGGAATAAAAACGTTCGAATAACTCCTCCTCCAATCGCTCGGTTTGCTGCATATACCCATTGCCGCTTAGATTGAAAAGTAATTCCCAATGGAAATAACTTTCCGTATTCGTCCCCCGATGATAACTGTAAATCTTATCCCGAAGCATGTTCGACGCGTCACATAACGGAGCATGTTTATTTTGATCGACAGTTAACGCCTTGGGCAACTTCTTATCGGCGCCTTTCAACCAAACCGGAACCGCAGGAGTAACCGGTGGGTAACCGATAACCGTCCACATCGTAGTGAACGAAGCATCCTCGTCCGGCCGTACACCTTGAATAGCCACAGCGCAAGAGGTACTTCTACGAGCGATAAAATCCTGCTCCGCAAACCAACCGGAAGTCTCTGGCTTATTATGTTTTCCATCTTTCAAGTCGATACCCATCAAAGGATTATGGAACGAGCGAGATAAATGGGACCGCACACAATTCTTCAAGTTTTCCGCATCGCGATTTTTCCACATAATCGGACGTCCGTCAGGTGTTACCTTGCCAGAAATGATAGCCGACGTGCAAGCATTGGCAAATTCCATGGCTCCTGATAAAACAAGAGCCATGAGACACAATATATTTCGTTGCGTACTCATCCGACAACTACATACATTTGTTATAAAACAACGCATTCATGAACAACTTACTAGTTCCAAAGAAGTAAGAACGGAAATTCATATCATCAGCAAAAACAATCACCTTACCGCTTCTATAAGGTTTCACCATTATAGCAGGCTCCTCTCTCAATAGGTTCGCATTATCCGCCGACAAGAATCCCGACAACAAGGGCTTCTTGGTATAATATAAAGGCGAAACATATGGATCCCTATCTTTCTGGAAAATGATATCATTCGTTTTTATAACAGCGATCTCATCTTGATCAAGTCCCCAAGCTAGCGGATGCGTCTTATCCAAATGACAATTCAGAATTACCCCTTTGATCAACTTTCCGGCTTTTGCTTCCGCCTTATCCGCAAAAGAACGATAAACCGATAAGCTGTCCGCCTTTTCAAGCAATGTTTCCTTTGTCTTTAAAGAGATAAGCCCTTGTTTGCTAGCCCATGCGCTAGCCTTTCCGGTAGCGATCAACACTCCTCCGGCAGCAACCCACTCCTTCAAGGCAGTCTCGGTACCCTTAGTTAGATTTGGAACACCATTAGCCAAAATGATAACATTGTAAGCCTTCAAGTCCTTGCCTGTCAAAGACGGGTTCTCTATCAATACCGGACGCATCTGAAAACGCTTATCCAACAAGAACCAAATCTCACCCGATTCCGGGATACTTACGCCACGTCCTACCAACATAGCCACTTTCGGCTGCTCCAATGGTTTAAAAGCCGGGCTGCCAAAATCCACATCAGCCATCAATCCCGTGTTGGCCGAATAGATATCCACTCCCGTATTTTTCGCCAACTCATCCAATGTCGCATAGAGCACATCCGAAGGAAGCGGCTGATTATGCGTCAATACCTGGTAGGTACCATAGCCCATCGTCCATTCTCCCTCTTCGTTCTTAAATTGGAACGGACGGTTGGTCGCACTGACCCGAATCCCCTTACGCTGCAACTCATAGACTACCTTAGGCGCATAAAACTCCCGGTTCTCAAACACATACCCCACCCGGCTTTCCCCGCCGATGAGCCGTCCTTGCGGAAAATCATTTCGCTCAATCCGATCACCCATCAATCCGGCGACACTCTTCACCGGAGCACACTCCAAGTTAAACGCATGCGGGAACGTCCATGTAGAGATATCATAGAAAGTACTATCCGTATATTCTAAACAATCCTCCATAAGCACCTTAACCATCGTACTGTATTTTTGCGCCACCGGAATGACATAGGCTGAACCTTTTTGGAACTCCTTGTTACCTGCGGCTTGATAGTCCTTCGCCAACTGATAGACCTCGATATGATGACGGGCCATATTCTCCAAGAAATGAAAAGCGACAGACTTAGATCCGCGTGTATCGAACACATAGCCCTGTACCGCCTCCTTCCGCGCCTCAGAAGCCGTACGTTCATAATATTCCTTCTGATAAGCCAGCAAACGGGTACGCATCGCCTTGGCCGCTTCCAGCGTAGCGCAAGAGGCTAATGCCTGATTCCGGATCGTCCAGCCAAAGGTCCATTCCCCGCTCGGGGTATTACGCAAATGTCCGCGCGTGGAACCTTGCTCATATAGCAGGCAAACGGATCCATGCGCATCTCCATAAGCAGCCCCTTTTCCGTAATAGAAGTCATCATAACCCTCCTTCGAATAATAAGTCGTCCCAATCCGATCGAGTGCCTTTGCCGTATAAGAAGAAATCTCGGCTGTCAAGTCTTGATTAAGCTGGGGAGTAAACGGATGGGTACGCTTAGGATGTCCCGGACTGAAATAATAAGGACGTAACGCCCCTTGCTCATGTTGATCCACGACCACATTGGGCAACCATTCAAAATATCCATTTAAGCCATTGATCCCCTCGGGATGTTGTGCCATAAGCAAGTCGCGATTACAATCGATCCAATAATGGTTCGTACGACTGGAAGGCCAAGGCTCGGTAAACTCACGTGATTTTATATCGCTAACATTCGTGAAACTTCTAGAGGAATTCACCCACGACGCAAACCGATTGATTCCATCCGGATTGGCTCCGGGAGTCATCACGACAATCTCTTGGTCTAGTAATTCCTCGATCTCAGGCCCTTGTGCCGCCGCCAAATGATAGGCAACAGCCAACGAAGCGTTCACACCCGATGCCTCATTTCCATGAATGCTATAAATCAAGCTTACGATCACAGGCATGTCGTCTATCACTACGCTTCTCGATTTCGCCACGTCGCTCAACTTTAAGTGCTCCTCCTTCAGTCGATCTATATTCTTTTGGTTCTCGGCCGAAGTAAACACGACCTCTATAAAAGGACGGTGCTGATAGGTACGCCCCGTCTCCCTAATCGTGACACGGTCGCTGCATCGCGCCAATGTTCTCATATATTCCACTACTTGATCCCATCCGGCATGTTGTTCTCCAAGCTGGAATCCCAAGATTTTTTCCGGGGTAGGAACCTGAGGGTCATAAACCTGAGAACCTTCCGGCAAGAAATACGTTAAATCATACGGATACTCATCCGCTTGTGGTTGAGCAAAAACACCTGTCGCCAAGAAGATTGGCAACAGGCACATTAAAAAAAATCTTCTCATAACTATTTATTTACTTTATGGATTCGGTTCGCAAAGCGGATTCAGTTGAGTCTCCTTATCAGGAATAGCCCATTGCCAATCCCTATGTCCGGCCGGACGATATCTGTTCCCGTTACCCGTCACCGTTCCATCTCCATACATATTGTAATTAGAAGCTTCTGGATCCACCACTTTAGGCATTGCGTCTTTGTTCCAATATTCAATCAAACCATTCGGGAAAACCTCAGGACGAGGAGCCGGTCCACGGTCCAAATCCATATTCAAACGTTTCAAGTCGAACCAACGGAAACCTTCCCCCCAAAGCTCTATGCGACGTTGAGTCATCACCTCTTCGATCAAGTTTTCGCCCGTTTTCGTAGACAATGTATACTCCGGATCCCGATGACTTGCCAGCGGATAAAGAGCCTGAGCCGCTTTGCCTGGCTCCCCAGCACGTGCATATCCCTCCGCCATGATCAACATCATCTCCGGCAAGCGCATGAAAGGAACATCCCGGCCACCTTTCGTCGTAGGATCCGATACGATAAACTTATTGGCCATATAATTAGCATACGCTTTACTGTTACACTCCGCCCGGATCGGTCGCGGAAGAGTATTGGGATCGGTCGCCCTCGGAAACCAAATTCCTTTACGCACATCGGTATCACTGATCTTGTCGTATAACTTATTATAAATCGCACGAGGGGTATTGCCATTATACGAAATGATCTCATTCGACATATATCCATGGAAGTGAGTCAAGTTCGGAGCTTGCTGCAACAAAGGATTCGATCCCCACAACCATTCTGTATTTGATTGATCGCTAAAACGATCATTCAATGTCGTATAGGTATCATCTTGCAATTTGGCTCCTGATAGATCAACGACCAATTTAGCCATTTCAGCCGCTTCCAACCATTTACCTTGCGTCAATAAGATACGAGCCTTCAAACCGCGAGCCACGTGCAAATCAATATGCGACTTATTAGTCCGTTTCTCCTCCGTAGCACCCAATAATTGGATCGCCAAGTCGATATCCTCATTGATCTGCGTATACACCTCCTCTACAGAAGCTCTCGCTCTCGGCTCCGTTGAGTTATCGTTACGAATTACCACACCCAATTGCGTGTTATCGCCCTCTGCCTTATAACGGCCGCCATACATCTGTACCATCGTGAAATAGGCGAAAGCCCGGTAAAAATGGGCTTGCCCCTTGATATAATTCCTCTCGCTCTCCAAACCTTCCGCAGCATCGATATTATCGATAATCATACTACTGTTAGAGATAAAATATTGCAACAAGCGATAAAAATGGGTCGCGCTACCGATCGTCGCATTCCGATGGCTCGACCATTGAGCCTGCTTTTGGAACTGCGCATTGCTGTACGTATATACCAAATCATCCCCCATCACCTCATACCAAATCATCAACATATCGTAACCGCCATAAAAAGCCGAACTAGACAGATCACCCGTCCACATCAATTTATGCAAGCCATTTACAGCCAACATAGCCGATTGGGTATCATTGAACACTGCTTGCTCATCCACCGTTTGTGTGGAAGTTGTCTCCAAAAAATCCTCCTTGCAGCCATTGAATAATACCACAAGAGATAGCAACACTACTATATATATATTTTTCATATTGAACATGATTTAAAAAGTAAGATTCAAACCAAAAGTAAATACTCTCGCAGGCAAATAAACATCCGCATTACCACTATATCCTGAGAATATGTTTGAACGAGGGAAAATACCTTTTCGTTTCGTCAGCAAGAATAGATTCTCTCCTGACGCATATACCCGGAGTCCTTGCATGGAAACCTTCTCCAGCCATTGCTTCGGCAGATCATAGCTCAAAGTAGCGGAAGCCAACTCCAACATATTCGAGCTGATCAACCAACGAGTAGAAGTTCCCGCATTCATATTCGTATCTGCGAAATCCTCGATGCGAGGCACATTCGTGACATCGCCCGGTTTCTGCCAACGATTCAAGATATCCACATGCTTGTTGGAAGTCAAGGATGCGGATCCTGAAGGCTGTGTCATCAAATCGGAATATCCTACATCATACATCTTGCCACCTAGCTGGAAGTTAAACAACAGGCTTAAAGAAAGATTCTTCCAAGATACGTTCGTATTAAGACCTCCCGATACCTTCGGTGTAGATTCTCCGGCCCAATCATAAATGGCCTCATTCACGTTAGTCGTATATGTTTTTCCATCCACCTCTACCAGGTCGACAGACTCCACCGTCAGTTCCGGATCCGGCACATAGATAGAGTTTCCGGTAGCAGGATCTACTCCCGCCCACTGGCGAAGATAAAACTCATAGCGCGAATGTCCCTCTTCCACCCGATGTACTCCGCTGTTATAAGGTTCTACCGGCAAAGAGGTAATCCGATTTTTCAACCATGTAGCGTTAATTCCCACAGACCACGTCCAATCCTTCGTCTGGATGATTCTTCCGTTCAAATCAACTTCCACACCTCGATTGTACATCGTACCTGCATTCTTATATGCGCTGGTAGTACCCGTATCCGGTGCTTGCGGGATCGAGAACAACAAGTTACTGGAACGACGATCGAAATACTCTATACTACCCGACAAGCGACTTTTAAACAACTCAAACTCTAACGCCACATCGCCATTGCGAGACACCTCCCATTGCAAATCCTTATTACGAACGACACGTTGCTGGATATAACCGGCCTCCAATCCGTTCATGGCCTGCTCGTAAGCCGCTTGCCACGCATAGTAGCTACCGATGGCATCATTACCCACCTCACCGTAAGCGACACGCAACTTCAGCAAATCGATGAAATCAAGATCTTCCATGAAACGCTCCTCGTCAATACGCCAACCAGCTCCTACCGAGAAGAATGTGCCCCAACGGGAATCCTTGTAAAAGCGGGAGGATCCGTCGCGGCGCACGGATGCAGAAAGGAAATAACGGCTGTTATAGTCATAGTTCGCACGGGCCAGGAATCCCTCCGTCTTGTAGGTATTCGTATAAGAGTCTTGCTCGTCCGGCACCGAATAATTGCTGAACTCAAAGTTGCCATTATGGATGGTCTGGTTTTGCATGGAGCCTTTCAGGTAATTGTACTCATAATCATAACTCTCATGCCCTAATAAGACATCGACATGGTGATTGCCGAAATTCTTTGTATAGGAGAGCAATTGGTTGAACGTCCAAGTTGTCTCAAACGAAACGGTCTTCGTGCTTGACCCCACCTCAGTCTTCTCCGGATAATAGATACTGGCCGAATGCCCTAAACGAGAGCTTGTTCCCACGGCTCCGTTCACCGTAAACTTGAAATCATTCAAGAAACGGATCTCCGCATACAATTTCGCGTTCAATTGATTCCGCTTGTATCCGTTGCTGATATTTTGCAACTCAATAGCCGGGTTATTACCAGAGATATACGCACGCGAAGGCGCTTCCACACCCTCCTCGATCGTATAGGCCTGACCGAAGTCGTACACTTTATTACCATTGGCATCCAGCACATATTCTTTGGTACGAGGATCGTGTACATGGATCGGATAAATCGGTCCGATATAGCGAGTGAATCGGAAAGGGTTGTTGTTATTTCCCGAAGCTTGCGACTGCTGCCCTTCCGCCTTGCTGATATTCCCGGAGAGCGTACCGCCAATCTTCAAGAACGAGGTGATCTGCGAGTTAACATTCGTATTCAAAGTATATCGGTCAAACTTCGATCCGATGATATAACCACCTTCCGTCAGATAACCGGCGGAAAGATAATAATCCGACTTATTATTACCTCCGCTCACGCTCACGCCTATATCCGTACGGCTGCCCGTGCGCTGGATAGCGTCTTCCCAATCGGTATCATCCGCCCACATGAACGTAGCGTTCGGGTTAAGCACACCGTTCGCATCCACGACCTGATCGTCCGGGACGTTAAACGGATTGAAGCCCAGCGTTCCCGAAATCAAGTTTTGAGCGGCTGCCATTCCCGCTTGCTCTGGTGACGCACCACCACTTATCAACTGGTTGCGTGCGCTCTCCCAATATACTTTCAAATAATCATTCACGCCCAATCGTTCATAATCCTGACTTTGCCGATTCGTGAATCCTTGGTTGATTTTCACATTCACCGACATACGATCCTTACTACCCGTCTTGGTGGTTATCAGGATAACACCATTACCACCTCGTGCGCCGTACAGAGCCGCAGATGAAGCATCTTTCAAGACAGACATACTCTCTATATCACTGGGATTGATACTACTGATACTCTGATCGTAGGGCATACCGTTAAGTATAATCAAAGGGGTATTCGTCGCAGAAATAGAGCCCAATCCGCGAATATAGATATCCGAATCTGAACCGGGCTGACCACTGGCTGAGGCTACTTGCACACCCGGCGTAGATCCTAGTAAGGCTGAAGTTGCCGATGTAACAGGACGAGCCTCTATCTTCTCTGACTTCAGCAAACTGGCAGATCCAGTAAACGTACTTTTCTTAGCCGTACCATAGGCCACGACCATCACCTCATCCAATGTTTCCGAATCATCCTCCAGAAGTATCATCATCTCTGATTTGATCGGAAGCGTTTGCGAAGTCATGCCAACAAAAGATACGGTAAGCGTACGGGCATTTGCCGGCAAGTTGTCCAATGAGAAACGTCCCTCCACATCTGTAATTGTACCGATTGTTGTACCTGTCACAACAATATTAGCACCAATGACCGGCTCGTTATCAACTCTTTGCAAAACACGTCCTGCAACTTTCCGGGATTGTTGTTCAATGCCATTTAAATAAGAAGTAGGCAAAGCCTCGGCAGAAACACTACCTGCCACTGAAAAAGCCAATAAAAAATGAGCTAAAAGCACGTTTTTAAAAGTCAAACAACGAATGCATCCTTTTAGTCCGTGCATATTGTCAAAAAGATTCATAATAATAGTTTTAGATTTTAATTTATCAAACACAATAACATCCGCAAGATCAGAATAAATATTATAACATCAAAGTAGGAAGCTCATTTTATTTACATTCTCGTATAAATAACACATAAAAAGTAGCGAATTTTCGTGAACGTATTCCATAGAAACAAGCCTGCTATTCGGCGGTATCGTACTGATGGTTACGTTACTGACCGTAAGCAGGCATAGTTATAAAGCGGCACCTCGTAATCCCGTAAATGCCTTACAAAGCAAATAGTGAAGAGGAATATTAAACTCTATTCGCCCATTGGCAATTTACTTAACTGAGATATTGCCTGTAAATTGGAATAATCGTATTGGTAAAGGCCATCATCGGCGATCATCATCAAGGTATTCCTAAAAGGGATTACATCGTAACCCTCCATACCTGCATAATGAACAAGCTGATTAGCCAGCAAGGTCATAGGATCTTTCGCATTGAAGACCTTTAACCCTTCGTCACAGAGGAATAAAGTACCGTTATCGATACCTAATCCTTTCGGACATTTCATGCCATAAGTAACCAGCAGGTTCGGTTGGTCCACATCACTTACGTCTATGAGCATCAGTTCATTGGTATTTTGCCCGCAAGTATTTCCGGAATGCACGGTCACATACGCTAAGTCATCCTCCACGACAACCGGATCACAACCAAAGACATGACTTACGGAAGAACGATACTTAGGCGCTAACGGATCTTCCAGCGAATAGATCAACATGCCGGTCGGAGTTCCCATGAACATCTTATCTTTATAGTTGAAAAGAGTCTCGACATCACGTTGCAACCAAATGTCGTTTGTCGTCAAGACAGGCTTGTCTCCAGACAGGTCGAAAACACACATGATATTCTGTTCTACCGTATATAAGTACTTACCATAAATAGAAAAACGAGCCATAGATCCATTCACTCCCTGCATGGAAGCACCCGGGGCCGCATCGTTCGCCATCAGATCACCGCCATAACTCGGATAATGGTAAATGGTTTCCTCCCGTTCCTTCGGCTCCCAACCAACCACGACACCTTTCGCTCTCGCTTCCTCCGAATAACACATATTATAATCGAACCCATAGCCATTCTCTATGGCCGGAAGCGCATAACGGAAAGCGTTCTCCACACGACCTTCCAATTCAGGTCTCTCCGGATCGGAGATATCGAACCAGACCAGATCCACATACGAATCCGCATACAATTTATCATCATTGATCGAGAGATCCTCGTTACCGATCAACTCTACAAAGCCCACTATCCGGGGAGATGCCGGATTCCTGTTATCCACGATATGGATGCCCTTATCCGGGGAAGAAATATACAGGTAATCCTTATAGAAACAGATCTTACCCCGCTTGGTGATTGGCACCACCTCATCCGTCACCTTCACTGAATTCCGAAACTCGGAGATCGACATGAATACCGGTTCGTTGATAGCATACCGCACGACCTCCACTCTCACTCCATCATCCTTGCATCCCATTAAGACGCAAAGGCTAAAGGCAAACGCCCAATAAAAAAGTTTCCGCATAATTATAATAGATTTAATCATTAAAAAGCATATCGTATACCTGCGCTCAACCCAAATCCCAACGGCTTGTCCGTACGGATACTAGCCGGTTGATCACAGTCAAAATAATGGGAGAAGCGAGGCTCGAAATAGAGGCTCCAATCCCCATAAAAACGATAAGCAGCACCGACCGAGGCATTCACGGACCATTGCATACCATGGATATCCTCCTTTTTGCTCTTGGAGATAGTCGTTCCGTTTCCGGCGATATAGCCACTATACACGGCCTGCAAGCCCTTCTCCATCATAAAGCCTCCGGAGAGATAGACATTCCATCGCTGATTCTTCCATAAATAAACCACCAGATTCAAGGGAATACCCAGATAATGCAAAGACGATTTCACCTCTGACGGGCAATCCCCTCCCCTCTTGAATGTAGTGGATAAATACGTATACATCAATCCACTTTCCACCGCTATACGCCGGCTCAAATCCTTCCGTACCGTAAAACCGAAAGATATCGGAAGGGAATAGCTAACGTCCGGATAAGATTCGAACGAACGATTATCCAAGAAGTTCTCATCCACCTTAGAACTCCGTAATACCGGGGCATTACGAAATGAGACCGTTTGGGAAGGCGTATTGCCATTCTCCTTCTCATCATCGTCTTTATCCGGCTTATCCGGATCAGGATCTTGGGAAGGAACATTCATATCTCCCGGAGAAGAAGCATCGCCATAACTCATATCCGTATTTAAAAAGCTATCTACATAACCACTAGAGCCAACGGCGGCGGCCAATAACCACTTGTTCCGTTTACTCTTCTTGGCCTTCTTTTTCAAAGAGGCTTTTCGTCGGGGACTCCGTTCGCCTTCCGGTAGAGGAACCGTAGAGTCACCTCGCTTAACGACTATGTCCGTCGAATCCTCGGACGCATCCTCCTTCACAGACGGTTCTTCTACGATAGCCGCAATCGCATCCTTCTCAATAATCTCGATAGTCTCACACTTCTCATCCTCCCGGATCGTTTCCTTTTCCCCGACAATAGCGGAAAGCTTAGCCTTTTTTTCCCATTTCAGCACTTTCGCTATACGTTTCTTTACAGGCTCTACAGGTAAAACGGGACGCTCCGGAAGAATATTCATTTCCTCCGCTTTCTCCGATATCTCTTTCTGAAAGGGGCTCAATTCCTCCAATGGCATCTTCTCCGGGGAAGGTAGCAGCCAAATAACCAAGGCCAGCACTGCGGCGGCGGCCAAGCCTCCCGTCCACAACCAACCCCGTGATCTCGCTCTTCGGTTCATCCGGGCCTCCACCTCATCCCAGCCGCCAGCATCTACCGGCAACCGGTGCCCTTCCAAGCGCTGCCGCATATAGCCGCTGAAATCATCCAGCCGTTCGTTATGATCCTTATCGTCCCGCATTTTCATGCCTTATTAAAGATTGTACACTCTTTTGCAAAGCGTTCCTCGCCCGGATAAACTGGGAACGGGAAGTCGCCTCCTGTACATGCAGCATCTCGGCGATCTCGCTATGCGTATATCCCTCTATCGCATATAAGTTGAAGACCGTACGATATCCCGGCGGCAATTGGGCCACGCAAGCCAACAAGTCATCTGCCGATAAACGGTCTAATACGGAGTAGTTGATATCTTCCAAACTGTCGTCATAGCCGTCCAGACCTACACTTAGCCTCGTGTTCTCTGAAGACCGGAGATATTCAAGAGCCGTAGTGACAAAGATCCGCCGTATCCATCCCCCGAAAGCCCCGGAGCCGGAATACGACCGGATCTTCGTAAATATCTTCACGAACCCGTCCTGCAGAAGATCACGGGCCGTCTCCCTGTCACCCACGTAACGCATGCAAACACTCATCATAGCAGGAGCATATTGCTCGTACAATTCCTTACGAGCCCATGATTCGCCTCGCATACATCCATCGATTAACAGTTGTTCATCCATAAGTACTTATGCTCTCTATTATATGGATGAAATAGGTATCCTAAAAGTTGCATCTTATTCAAAAAAAAGTTACCTTCACATCAAAAATAGGAGGAGAGTGTATGAGACGAGGATTATTTATATTCATGGCATGGATATGTGTCGTTGGAATTCAGGCACAGTCTGACTTTTCGTTTATTTTAAATAAAGAAGGTAAAATCATCGTCCTGCCTAAAAACAAGACGTATGAGTTGAACATCCCGAAAGCCTCTTATAAGACATTTACCCCTGCGGGGACACGGGATATTGATATTAAACTGCGGGAGTTCACGCCCGATATTCCCCATACGTCCCTACAAGAGCGTCCGATGGATATGCAGATATCTTCCGCCGCCTATCAGCCGTTCTTTAACGTATATACCCCGATGCTTCGGGAGGTATCGCCAATGGCGTTGGATTTCAATGAGACTTATATGAAACGGCTAAACGAAAGTTTCGATCTTATCGCTAACGGTGTTCAATATACATGGCCGGGAGTCGGAGGCATGACGATCATGAACGGGGGTATTTCTTGGCACAGCGGCAATTGGAGTCTTTATGGCGGAGGATTCGGGGGTCGTTTCTTTAGTCCCTTCAACCCTAGTCCCGGAATAACAGCGGGCGCAAACGTACAACTGGAATATCAACCTACAGACTGGTTGAAATTGAAAGGATGGGGACAATATGCTTATTACGCTGACGAGTACAACAATCCCCATATGCTCAGGAATCCCTTTTTTTACCATACTCAAATAGGCGGTGCCATGGAGTTCAAGATCACTGATAATTTCTGGATGGGAGCCGGTGTTAACTATGAATACAACCCGGTACGACGGAAAATGGAACCACAGTTCCTAGTCTATCCCGTCTTCAAATCGGGCCGCTTCAAGATTGGAATGTGAGGAAGACGCTATTTCCGTCTCAAACATTCCTACATGGCAACTGCCTAGGATACCGACGCCACCGTCTATATTGCTAAATACACGGATCGGTTCGGCCAGACCGCCATCGATCAAAAGGTTCGAAACTGAATCCGTGTCTTTATCTTGCAAAACTTTCAGATATCGATAGTATTCCGCCGAGATAGCATATAGGTGTACCCGTAGGTGCTTGGGAGGAATCGGAAGGAAATCTTCCTCATTTAGATCTTCCAACCCTATCGAATCCGGGACTACTTTTAGCGGATATGATCCATAATAAGGTTCAGAATAATACTCATCCGTTAAGTGCAAGGTATATTCTTGCCCGTTTATTAACTCATCCGAAAAGACCTTCCCAGCATACCCATACATCCAGTCATTGCCAAAGATTTGATCCAAGGCTGTCAACGATTGGCCAAAAACAGGTTCAGTCGCATAGTTCGGACTCACCGAGAACCATTTATATTCTCCCGTATATTCCTTAGCCATACCATCAAAAACAGGAATGCCCTCTTCCATGCGGAGTAAATAATAATTCTCCTCGGCAGGGTTATCTTTGAGCGTTACCTGATAAATCGCATTCTGGTGAATAGAACCAAAAGAGCCAGCTACCGTGGCATAGGTTACCCCCGCTTTCAAGACCCGGGCAGGCTCGGGCATGACCGTCTCGGCGCTTGCCACACCATATTCCGGATAAGAAGCTTCCACACGGATACGATCCCCTTTCACTGGTATAAAATCAGACTTGAAATACCCTTTCGTGTTAAATGCCTCATCCCCCTCTTGAAAGCTCATACGTTCTTTAAAAACGCCATTCACGAATAAATTCACCTCGGCTTTATCCAAAGTCACGTTCGGATGATCATCCGTGAAAAACCAAGTACGGGAGACACTTACAGTCAAGGGTTCGCCGGTTATAGCGACACAGTTCACTACCAAAGTGGGATCTGGCCGTAAGGATTCAAGGTCGATCTCCTTGATGCAAGACATCAAACCAAACAGGCTTACTATACAAATCGTATTTATCAAGATACTCTTTATCTGTTTCATCTTCCTAGAATTTATAAGTATATGATATGGAAGGTATGATAGGCATAATACCTATCAACTTAAAACAAGGTTTTG
>Ga0129309_1000021_pt1 | contig 170326 bp, 182 predicted proteins | sample L1105metagenome_FD_94439 | JGI IMG/M metagenome (GOLD analysis project Ga0129309, IMG submission 94439) | Ring-tailed lemur group fecal microbial communities from Wisconsin, USA - L1105 metagenome | ecosystem: Host-associated > Mammals > Digestive system > Large intestine > Fecal | place: USA...
GGCAATGAAATATCTCTAATAGATATTTTGGGTACAGATGTAGATGATGTTATTGATGAAGTGAATTTAAAAATGCAAATAAAAAAACTATACTCTAAGATTAATAAGGTATTGAAGGGAAGAGAAAGAATAATAATAGAGCTAAGATATGGGTTGGTAGATGGAGGAAACAAAACTCAAAGAGAAATAGCAGAATTATTGGGGATATCTAGATCCTATGTATCAAGAATTGAAAAAAGAGCTATTAAAAAATTAAGTAAAGCTTTTGAAAACCCAAACATATGAAAATAAAAATCCGGCAATGCCGGATTTTGTTTAAATCAATAGGAGGACTTGTTAGTGCATTTTACATACTTGGTGATATTCTTCGGAGTATTTCTTGAACTTCTCTAGCAAATCCTGAAACAGGTTTACCAGTACGTATATCTTTAGCTATATTGCTTAATCTTTTATATAAATCTGCATCTGCTGTTACACTTACTGTTTTAATATTATTATCTGTATCTTTAACTATTTTTTCCACTTTAGTTTTTAGATCATTGGTTACTTTACCTTCTAAGTTATTTTTCATATTAATTCCTACCAAAGCTGTGTTGCCAGAGAGTACTACAGTAGCACTATTTACTTCATTTAAATTTGAAACTTTTTTAGCTATTTTTTCTGCTCTATTTGATGCTGTATTAGATCTTGTGTTTCTAGTCATGTTGTCATTTCTAACCTCATTATCTAAGTTATTCCCAATATTGGTATTTAGTCTATTATTTTTTCTTATTGTTTTATTATCTCTTGCAACCCTATTTTCAATTCTCCCATTTCCAACATTAGGTTTTTTAGATGTTCTAGTTTGACAGGCAGTTCCTACAAATGTAAAAACTAAAACTAAAACCGTAAAAATAGCTATTTTTTTATTTTTCAAATTTCTCACCTCCTAATTATTATTGTTTCAAATAATAATTTTTTTATGAAGGGATTTTTTTCAAATCATACTTATTTACATAAGATTATCATAAGAGATGTTATCATAAATGATATATTATTTCTAACTAAAAAATGATATACTATTACTATCTTAAATGGATAAGGAGGAAAAAAATGAATATTGATTGGGATACTGATGTTTATTGCCTTATTGGAAATCCTGTGAGCAAAAGTTTGTCACCTAAAATTCATAATCATATTTTTGATTTAAATAATAAAAATTGTATTTATTTATCTTTTAAAATTGAAGATAAAGATTTAAAAACTGTTATAAATAGCTTTAAAGCATTAGAGATTAAAGGTTTTAATGTGACAATACCATATAAAGTTTCAATAATGGACTATTTAGATGAGATAGAAGAAGAAGCTAGATTATTGGGAGCAGTTAATACTGTTAAAAATTTAGAAGGTAAGCTAATAGGTTATAATACTGATGGTTTGGGATTTGTAAAATCATTATCAAAAGAGGGAATAGCAATAAATGGTAGAAAAGTTTTAATATTAGGAGCTGGTGGTGCAAGTCATGCTATTTCTACAAAGCTAGCTATAGAAGGAGCAAAAAAAATAGTTATACTTAATAGGACAGTAAAGAAGGCTGAAAAATTAGGTAAAAACATTAAAGGTAAATTTCAAAATACAGAAGTATTTTGGGATTCCTTAAGTAATGTAATTGAATATCTTGATACAGATATAGTTGTCAATTGTACTTCAATAGGAATGTATCCAAATGAATATATATCACCTGTTGATTCTAGTATTTTCAAAAAAGATACAGTTATTTATGATATTGTTTATAAGCCTGTTGAGACAAAATTTTTAAAAGAAGCTAGGAAAAATAAGTTAAAGACTATTGGTGGAATTTCAATGCTTATAAATCAAGCTGTTTTAAGTCAGCAAATTTGGTTTGATAACGTAGAAAATTGTTTGAAAAATTTTGAAGAAATAAGAGGAATTTTACATTATATGTAGAAGATAATATAATAAACTCTTATAAAATTTATTAAAGATAAAGGTGAAAGAATGATTAATAATAATATGAAATTAGGAGATTTATTGATTTATGCTGGGAAAATTACAGATGAACAGTTGAAAGAAGGTTTAAAAGAACAAAAAAAATCTAACAAAAGATTAGGAGAAATATTAGTAAATGAGGGACTTGTAACTGAAAAAGATATTATCGAAGTATTAGAATTTCAACTCGGAATACCTCATGTGGATTTGGAAAAATATATGATAGATTCTAAAATAGCAAAGATTGTTCCTGAAAACTTATCGAGAAGATATGAGTTAATTGCCATAGATAAAAAAAGCGATTATTTAATAGTAGCTATGGTAGATCCATTAAATATATTCGCTATTGACGATATTAAAATATCTACTGGCTATAAAATTCAACCTGTTATATCTGATAGAAAGCATATTCTAAGTGCTATTGATAAGTATTATGAAGAAGAAACTGCTAAAAAATTACTTGAAGAGTTCGAAGATTCATACTATATTTCTGATATTGAAGAAATAGCAGAAGAGGAGTTACTTGATGTAAATAGTGCACCTGTGGTAAAGTTGGTCAATTCTGTAATAAGCCAAGCTGTAAAAATGAAATCTAGTGATATACATATAGAGCCATTTGATGAAGAAATAAGAGTAAGATTCAGAGTTGATGGTGATTTGCAAGAGATAATGCCTTTACCTAAAAAAAGTTTATCAGCTATTGTTACTAGAATTAAAATAATGGGGAAAATGGATATAGCGGAGAAGAGGGTTCCACAAGATGGAAGAATAGAGAGTAATATTCAAGGAAAAGAAATAGATATGCGTATTTCTACATTACCTACAGTATATGGTGAAAAAATAGTAATCAGATTATTAGACAGAAGTAGTTTTATGTATTCAAAGGAGGAATTAGGTTTTATTGCTTCAGATTTAAAAATAGTAAACAAGATAATAAAACAACCTTATGGGATAATTTTAGTTACAGGACCAACTGGAAGTGGAAAAACTACAACATTGTATACTATGTTAAGAGAGTTAAATAGTCCAGAAAAAAACATTATTACTGTTGAAGATCCTGTAGAGTATAAACTTCAAGGAATTAACCAAGTTCAAGTAAATAATAAAGCGGGGCTAACTTTTGCAAGTGGGCTTAGGTCTATACTAAGACAAGACCCTGACATTATTATGGTTGGAGAAATAAGAGATTCAGAAACAGCTCAGATAGCAGTAAGGGCAGCTATAACAGGACATTTAGTATTGTCTACACTACATACTAATGATACTGCTTCAAGCATTGCTAGACTTGTAGATATGAGTATTGAACCATATTTAATATCTTCTGCAGTTATTGGAGTATTATCCCAAAGACTTGTTAAAAGACTTTGCAATAATTGTAAGGTTTCTTATGAAGCTAATAGTACTGAAAAAGGAATATTAGGTGTTAGTACTGATGAAAGCTTGGTATTGTATAAAGGAAAAGGCTGTAACAATTGTAATAATGGTTATAAGGGTAGAACTGCTATTCATGAAGTAATGCCAATAGATGAAGAAATAAGAGAGCTGATTGACAGAAGAGCAACTACTGATGAGATTAAGAATACAGCTATAAAAAAAGGAATGACAACCTTATTAGATAAGGTAAATCAACTAGCATTAGATGGAACTACCACTACTGATGAAGTATTGAGGGTAGGATATACATTAGGATAGGGGGATATAAATGGAGCTAATTGACTTAATAAGGATAGGCACTAGCAAGAATGCTTCTGACATTCATATAACCGTAGGAGTACCTCCTATTTTTAGGATAAATGGCGAATTACATGAATATGGAGAAGAAAGTTTAAAACCAGATGAGACTAAAAAACTAGTCGAAACAGTATTACAAGAAAAACAACTAGTAGAATTAGATGAAAAAGGAGAAGTAGATGCATCTTTCTCTAGTCTAGGAGTAGGAAGGTTTCGTGTTAATGCATATAGACAAAGAGGTAGTTATGGAATGGCACTGAGGGTTATTCCACTAAGAATTCCTACTATGGATGAGTTAGGATTACCTCAAATAGTTAAAGAATTAGCAAGAGTACCACGTGGACTTATACTAGTTACTGGTCCAACCGGGAGTGGTAAGTCTACTACACTAGCTTCTATAATTGATTTGATAAATAGTGAAAGAAGTTGTCATATACTAACTTTAGAAGATCCAATCGAATACCTACATAGTCACAATAAAAGTGTCATAAATCAAAGAGAAATTGGCAGTGACTCACTTAATTTTTCAAATGCACTTAGAGCAGCATTAAGACAGGACCCCGATGTAATATTGGTTGGTGAAATGAGGGATTTGGAAACCATAAGTATAGCTTTAACCGCAGCAGAAACAGGTCATTTAGTATTGTCTACGCTACATACATTGGGAGCTTCTAAAACAATAGATAGGGTAATTGATGTATTTCCTCCTTACCAACAACAGCAGATAAGAATTCAGTTTGCCTCAGTTATTCAGGGAATCATATCACAACAATTGTTGCCTAAGAGTGATGACGGTGGTAGAATTGCAGCTTTTGAAGTTATGGTTTCAACTCCTGCAATCAGAAATTTAATTAGAGAAGAAAAAAGTCATCAAATAGATACTGCAATACAAACTGGTGGAAAGTATGGAATGGAAACAATGGACAATTCAATATTAGAATTGTATAAAAAGAGACTAATTTCAAGAGATACGGCCTTAAATCAAGCTTTCAATGCAGAGTTAATGAAGAAATATATCCTATAAGGCGGTGATATATTGATTTTTAAATACAAAGCTGTAACTAATACAGGAGAAACTGTAGATGGAACTTTTGAGGGACAGAATACAGATGAAGTTATATCTATGTTAAGAGACAATAATTATCTACCTGTTTCAGTTGAGGAGCTAAATGAAAGAGAAATAAAAAGTGGAATAACTTTAGGAACAAATATTAAGAAAAAAGATATAGCAGTGTTTTGTAGACAATTCTATTTTATGCTCAATGCGGGTATAAGTATAGTAAATTGCCTAGACATATTAGAAAAGCAAACTGAAAACAAGCTATTGAAAAAATCTATAGAACAAGCTTATGAAGATGTACAAAAGGGAATGACATTGTCAGAAGCTATGAAAAAACATAAAAAGATTTTTCCATTACTATTAGTTAATATGATAGAAGCTGGAGAGGTTAGTGGAAATCTTGATATAATCATGGATAGAATGTCCATGCATTATGAAAAAGAAAATAAAATTGAAAATAAAGTAAAGTCTGCATTTACATATCCAATAATACTCATTATTGTATCAGTAGCTGTGGTAGTATTTTTATTGACTAAAGTAATGCCTACATTTATAGGGATGTTTGAAAGCAGTGGAGCAATACTTCCGGGCCCAACTAGATATCTTTTGAATATGAGTAATAGACTTGAGAATTATTGGTTTGTCTATATAATAATTCTACCTTTAATAATTATAGTGATTGCTTTTTATGCCAAATCTTCATCAGGAAAAATGTTTTTCGATAGGCTAAAGATTAAACTACCAGGGTTAAAAAATACCAATATAAAGATAATAACTTCAAGATTTACAAGAACACTTTCAACATTGTTGTCAAGTGGTATACCCCTTATACAATCCCTAGAAGTTGTAAATAAAGTTGTAGGGAATGTGATTGTTGTAAAGGGATTGGAAAAGGGGATTGAAGATATAAAAAAAGGAGTATCTCTTTCAAACACCATTAGAGATATCGGAGTATTTCCTCCTATGGTATATTCTATGATAAATGTTGGAGAAGAATCTGGCTCACTTGATGAAATATTATTTAAAACTGCAGATTTCTATGATGAAGAAGTAGAAACGTCTTTAGATAAAATGACAACTATGTTGGAGCCGATTTTAATAGTAATTATGGCATTTATCATTGGCTTCATAGTTATAGCAATGGCAATGCCGATGTTTGATGTGGTAAATACGATAGAAATGTAATGCTAATCATAAAAAATAAAATTTAATAAATACTGTAGATTTTATAGGTAAGATATGCTAAAATTTATAATTAATACAATAAAATATACTTGGCAAAGCTATTGAAAGGTAGTGACGCAAAGTCTGAGTCTAAAGCTATGAATATTAATAGCTATGATCGTTCGGCTGCATAAATAATATATGTATCTTATATGTTTATGCAGCCTTTTTTATACAAAATATAAAGAAAAGATAAAAAATCTAGCTAATCAAGGAGGTGATTATTAAAATTAGCTTAGTATGACAGTGAATTAATATACTCATTATTAAATAATGAAATAAGGGGGGGGAAAAATGTTTGAATGGTTTGTAAAGAAGTTAAGTAAGGATAATAGGGGATTTACATTGATAGAGTTGGTAGTGGTCATTGCAATATTGGGGATATTAGCAGCGATTGCGGTACCAAAGTTAAGTAAGTCTAGACAAACAGCAGCAGTAACAGCACATAATTCAAATATTAGAACTCTTGAAAGTGCAGCAAACATGTATATAGCTGATAAAGGGATACCCGACGATCCTATTGAAGGTGATAAAGGAAGTAAATTGGGAGATTTTGTTCAAGAGTGGCCAACGGTTCCTAAAGGGATAACTAATTATGCTGGAGAATATTACGAGGTAAGTATAAGCAGTGAAGGTAAAATAACAATTAAACCTGGTAAAGCAACAATAAATGATGATGGTACAATAAGTGTTAAACAAAGTACAGAATCTCAATAATAAAAGAAAAAATAACCTATCAGATTCAACTCGAATTATAAATAAAGGAGGCTACACATGTCCATACTCATATTCATACTAGGCACAATCATAGGTTCATTTTTAAACGTATGTATATATAGAATACCAAGGGAAGACTCTATAGTTTTTCCACCTTCCCATTGTACAAGCTGTAGCATTCCTTTAAAATGGTATAACTTGATACCACTATTAAGCTATGTTTTTCAAGGGGGAAAATGTAGTAACTGTGGGGAGAAAATCTCCCTACAGTACCCTATTGTTGAAATGTTGAATGGTTTTATATATTTATTGCTATACTATTTTTTTAGACTTAATATAGATTTTATATTTTATTCAATTATTTTTAGCATTTTATTAGTTATAAGTTTCATAGATTTTAAATTTCAAATCATTCCTGATTCATTTAACATATTCATACTTGTTTTTGCTATTATATATAAAATACTTCAATTGATATTGTATGGTATATCACCAAACATTATCAATAGTATACTAGGACTAATTATTTCAGGCGGACTATTTTTACTTATAGCGATATTATCAAAAGGTGGAATGGGTGGGGGAGATATAAAGCTTATAGGAGTACTTGGATTTATTTTAGGGATAAAATTTTCTTTATTAAACATTTTTTTATCATTCATTCTCGGTGCAATCATATCTATATTTTTATTATTATTTAAGATTAAAGGAAGAAAAGATCCAATCCCCTTTGGACCATTTATATGTATAGCTTTTATGATAGTAGTTTTATCGGGGGAAAAAATAATTTATTGGTATTTTAGATTGATATAGTGTTTTAATATGGAGGAGTTTTTATTGAAATTAGATTATAAAAATAGAAGAGGAATGTCATTAGTAGAAGTAATAATATCTATTGCATTTATAGGGATAATATCACTATCAATATTACCAATGTTTGTGTTATCAACTAGAGCAAATAAAAGTAATACAACTAAGATGAATGCACTTAATATAGCTTATAGTCAATTAGAATGGATAAAAGGTAAGAAGTATGATGATATTGAATTAGTTTCTAGTAAAAATGAAACTAAAAAGATATTTAAAGACAAGTACATGAATGGAAATGAAAATCCTGTTATCAATAATATTGAATATTTAGTAAGAACTAATATATCATGGCATAAAGCTAATTCACTTACAGATGGAAAAATAGTTGGCGCATTAAAAAAAGTAGAAGTAGCTGTTTATGCAATAGATGTATTTACAAATAAAGAAAAAGAACACGTAGCAATAGATACATTGATTACTTATGAACGTGCGAGAAATTTTGATTTCCTAGGATATATAAAAGTTTTTACCTATTTAGAAAGTAATACCAATCCAATAAAATATACAGGAGTAAAGCTTTCACCAAATGGAGAAATAAGATATACAGGTAAAGATGGAAGTGTTATTTTTGGAAAGTTGCAAAGTGGAGATTATACTATTGCACCTGAGAAATGGGAATTAGGAGATGTAATCTTTAAACCTACTAAAGTAAGAAATAATGAATATATTTCTGAAAGAGAAATTTCAATAAAAGAAAAAGAAGAAAGCGAACCAATAGAGTTTATTGGAGAAAAACCAGCATATTTAAAAATATTAAATACTAATTATCCAAATTATACTATAAATCTATGGCCTAATGATGAATTTATGAAAGTACAAAACAAATTAGGTGATTTAGAAAAAAGAAAACTATGGAGAAGATGGACATACACATATGAAATATCAGATGGAGAAAACAAATATTATTTATCTGATGAAAAATTAGAAAATGAATGGGATGGAAATTTTCAATCACCAAATAATAAAAATTCAGTAGATAGAGTTTATCTTACAATTTATATGGATGAAAACAATATAATATCAAAACAAAAAATTGACGATAAAGACATTTATATTGTTGATTTAGAATTTTCATCTTTATTAACAGGTTTTGAAAATATGGAGTTTAAAATAAACGAAGATAATATTAATGAAAATTTTCAAAAGTTAAATAGTTTGAATTTTTCTAACGTAGATAAAAAAGCATATTATATTGAAAAAATGGATGAGGTTAATGGATTGAGTAAAAAAATTAGAATTTATTTATATTGTAATGGAGAACCAATAAATACTGGTAGTCAATTGAAAATAATAAATCCTCAGGATTTGAAAGATAACTATGGTATTACATTAGCTCCATATAAAAACAAGTCAGTATTAGAATTAAATGTGGGGAGTAATTAATTTGAAAAAACTACTTTTAAATAAAAAAGGTATAACACTTGTTGAGCTTTTATTAGTGGTATCGTTGATAGGAGTAGTGTTACTAATTATATACAATATCTATTTTATTTCAATGAAAAACTATAGAACAACAGAAGATGATGTTGAAATCAATAGAGAGATTAGGTGTTTTTTAATAAAGATACAAAAGGAAGTAGCTCAAGCTAGAAAAGCAAATGAAAATAAGATTGGAGAAATAGAAGAAGGGCCAATATTTATTAGAAACAATAAATATTTTTGTATATATGTTGATTTAGATAATGATGGAAAACCAGAATTGGTTCAATATTATATAGAAGATGATACCATAAAAAGGCGACAAAGCAAAACAAAAGACAAAGAATATCCTTATGTAGATTATGGCAACTATTCTAAACCAGAAACGGTGTTAACAAATCTAGATAAAAACTTGGAAATAGACGATATTTTTATTGACATAGATAAAATAGAAAAGGAATCTAGTGTTGGGCAAGAGCATATAGAAACTAGAAAATGTGTAACAATAAAGGTTAAAGGTAATGATTGCTATTTATTCACAAAGAGCAAAGTGGAATTTGAATAGGAGGGAGAACATGAAAATAATATATAAAAATGAAAAAGGTATAGTTCTTCCTATAGTGGTTATAATTTTCTCCATTATGCTAATATTAGGTTTTTCTTTATTGAACACAACTAACAGTGAAACTAAAATAAATAAAAGAGATGAATTGTCTAAGAAAGCATTAGAGTATGCTGAAGCCGGATATAATGCATATCTTTGGCATTTAAATGATGATGTAAATTTTTATAGTATAGATAAAGAAAGTGACCTTTTAGACGAAGAAGCTAAAAAAATTTTAAAAGGTAAAGTGATAGAATTTGAAGATGGATATTATCAAGTTAAAGTAAAAAAGCCTTCAGATAAAGATAGATATGTGACTATTATTTCAACAGGATGGACGGAACAAGAACCAGAAATAAAAAGAATTGTTGTAGCCAAGATAAGAAAAAAACAATTTGTACACAATGTTTATGTTAGTGATAGTGATGGGGATGAAATTTGGTGGACTAAGGGAGACGAATGTCATGGTCCTTATCATACAAATGGAACTTTAAGGGTAAAAAAAAGCCCCCAATTTTTTGATACTGTCACATATTCAGGAGGTATTGATGACCAATATATAGATGTTAATAAAAGCAGTGTATATAAGGCAGGTGAGCCTCAAAAAGTTCGTAAACTAAAATATCCTGAATCAAATTCTAAATTAGAAAAATGGGCACAAAGGGATGGAATGGTTTTTGAAGGGAGAACATGTATATATTTATCTGTTGAAAACGGAAGAGGGAAAGTTAAGATAAAAAATGGTTATGATGACCAAGGACAAACATTTGATATTGAAAATGATATAAAGCATGGGGTAGTATATGTTAAAGGTAAAGTTAGAAATGGATTGCTAAGCAAATTTAATTTTGATGCAGGTAATGTATTTATATCTGGTACCTTGAAAGGAAGACTAACTATAGCTGCTGAAAATATATATATAACATATGATGATCCTACTAAATGGGAAGAACCATCAGAGAAATATCTTAATGGACATGGTTCACCAGATTCTGGCGGTATAGAATATTACGGTACCAAATTTAGCAATGAAATGTCTACTTGGGATAGTGAAAAAGAAATTTATACTAGATATGCTATGTCTAATGGGAAACTAGGAGCAGATGGGAAAGATATGTTGGGATTAGTGGCTAATTATAACGTATTTATTTTACATTATGGTTGGCCAGCTCCAAAAGAACAAGTTACATGGTTAGGTGATGATGTCTATGTATGGCATAATATCTTGCGAAAAAGGATTTGGAGTGGGTTTTATTATTATGATATGGCACCTAAAAACATTACCATTCACGCTGCAATATTTACTGTTAAAAAAGATGAAGATGATAATACTATGAAAAATGGTTTTGGTTTTGAAGAGTACTCAAGTGGAGTTAAAAAGGGGAAAATCACTCTTTGGGGAAATATAACTCAAAGAGAAAGGAGACCTGTAGGTACATTTAATCTCAATAGTGGAAACAATGTAACTGGATACAAAAAAAGATATGCCCATGACCCACGAATGTTTTATGATTATCCACCTCATATATTAGAGCCTGTAAACGTAGGTTGGGAAGTTATTGAGTGGAAAGAAATAAATGAAAATGAGGAGGTGGAAAATTGACTATGAATATAAAATCATTTATTTTGAAATTACCAACCTTAATACCTAAAAAAATCGTTTCCATTGACTTAGGTTCATATGATACTAAAGTAGTTGAAGGAAAAATGACTAACAATGGAATAGTCATAGATAAATATTTTTCTTTTTTAACTCCTAAAGGTGCTTATGAAGATGGCTATATAGTGGACAAAGAGCTGATATATTATATCGTTAAGGAAGAACTAAAGAGGAACAAGGTAACATCAGATATTGGATACATTAGCATAAAAAGTTCTGTAATTATTACTAGAGAAGTAGTTCTTCCATTTGTTGGTGATGATGAAATTGAAGGAATATTGAAGTTTCAATTAGATGAATACTTGCCAGTAGATCCTAAGGATTATGTAGTGCAACATAGAATCATTGGGAAAATTGAAGAAGATGGGGTTGCTAAACTAAATGTATTATTAATTGCTGTCCCTATACAAATTGTAGAAAGCCATTTTGAGTTACTAAAGGATTTAGAGTTGAAGCCTTCTGTATTAGACTTTCAATCTAATGCAGTAACAAAACTTTTAAATTATAATTTACTTATAAATGAAAGATATAAAACTGAAGATAGTACAATTGCTGCTATTGACTTAGGATTTTATAATACGAATGTGACTATTTCAAAAAATGGTTTTCTACAAGTGAGTCGTACTGTTGAGAGTGGTGGAGATGATTTAGATAAAAATATTTTAAATTTCTTTGAATATAGTAAAAAACAAATAGAAGAAAAGAAAAAAGGTATTGTTAATATCAATAGAATAGAAGAAGAGTATACAGAAGGAAATAGATTTCTTAATATTGTAAATACAAGCATAAAAAAAATTATGGATAAAATCGATACAATATTTAGATATTATAACTCAAGGGAAAAAGGCAATGATATCCAAATGATTTTATTATATGGAGGATTATCTAATATCAATGGTATAGATAGCCTTTTTTCAAGTTACTACAATATTCCTACAGTAAAAATAGATAGGTTAGATAAAATATTTTTAAGCGAAGATCTAAATAACTATATAAATTGCATTGGTTCATTAATACGGATAGAGGAGCAAAGAAGATGAAAGATTTAAATTTTTTTGAACCCTATATAGAGAAAAAAGAATTTCATATAAATAAGAAAGTTGTAATTTTATCCTTTGGAGCAATATTTATCTTTTTCATTATTGTTTTAACTATTTTTAATCAAGTAAAAATTAGTAAATTAAATAAAGGTGTTTCTAATCTAAGAGCTGAAGTTGAAGATGAAGAAAAAGTGAAAAAACTTGAAGTTTTAAAACCAAAAGAAGATGAGATCAATTATTTAAAAGAAAAGATGGAAAATTTAAAAAGAGTAGATGAGTATATTACTGAGAATGATATTATAAATGAGTTTCTTCTTCAAACTATTACATCTAGAACCCCAGAAAATATCTTTTTAAATTCAATTGATATAGATACTAGTCTTATATCAATTGAAGGAACTTCAAGAGATAAGTATTCTGTAGCTGAATTTGAACATAGCTTAAAAGACACTGAAGGTTTTATAGAAAACTTTATTTCAAACATATATTTAGACAATTGTTATTATAATTTTACTTTAAATATTAAGTTAAGGGGTGACGAGAATGATAACGGAGGCCAAGATGAAACAGAAGAAGTTCAATCCGAAGAATCAAATACAACTGACGAGGAATGAAAAGATTCTTTTGATTTTATTAGCAGCGATTATAATTCTTTTGTTGTTTAATAGACTTATTTTTTCACCTCAGAGATATAAAATACATAATCTTGAAGAAATGAAAAATCAATATGAAGGAGAGAAGATTAGAATAGATGCAATATTGGCTAAGGAAAACAGTATTCGCGAAGATTATATGAAATTAAATAAACAAAAAGAAAAATTGTTATTAGGGTATTTTCCAAAGATAGATCAAGCACAAATAATTTATTTGTTAAACGATATTATTGACAGTTCTAATTTAAAAATACTTAATTTGGATTTTAGTGAACCACAAATAGAAGACGTAGCAGGAATTTCTATGAAAACTATGGATATAACATTTCCATATAAAGGTAAATATGATGAGCTAATAGATTTTTTAAGTAAGTTGAGGACAAGCCCTAGAAAGTTTTTAGTAACAAACTTAACAATGGATAATAATGACAAAAATGATAGTATACTAGGCCAAATACGAATTAAAGTATATAGTTTAGAAGGAATGTTTGATGAGGAAGGGGACATTGTTGCTATAGATACAGTTATTAATATTGAAAAACAAAATCCTTTTGTACCATTTGATGAATATATAGAAAAGGTGGAAGATGAAACATTAGAAAATAATACAGACTATATTAATGGATATTCTGAGGACTTAAATTCTGTATCTGAAAAAATGATTAAAGGTCAATTAATTGAAGGATTTGAATTTGGAAAAACTTATTTTATGCCTTCTAGTTTAAATGTAAAAGGCAATGTTTCAAGAGTTACAAAATTTAAAGAAGGAAAATATTCTTTAAGATTTGAATACAATATTTTAGCTGTAGAAGAAGAAAATAGAGCTTATGTAGATTTAAAAGAAAAAAATATAGAGATTAAATATCCACCAGATAGCATAGGACTTTGGATTTATTCTTATGATTATTCACCTGTTACAATAGGATTAAGGTTTATTGATCAAATGGGTGAAGTGTATGATGTAGAGGCTTCAAAGGGAGTCAATTGGCAAGGATGGAGATATATAGAGGCAAAACCACCTGCTGATATTTCTGTATATCCAATTAAACTTGATAAAATTTATTTAGAACTTAGTGAAGGTAGAGAAGATTTTGGTGTAATACTTTTAGATGGATTACAATGTGTATATTCCCAAAGCGCACATGATAGTGATAATACAAAGGTTAACTATTCTTTTTATATTGTAAAACAAGGTGATAATCTTGAATCTATAGCTATAAAATACTACGGAAAATCGTCAAAGAAAAAGTTAATTATGGAACAAAATTATATATCAGGAAATAAGGATTTAAAACCTGGGAAAATATTAGTTATACCGAGATAATAGAAGAGGTGAAAAAATGAAAAAGAGTAGTGTTTTTTTAATTTTAATTATAAGCATATTACTAAATTCAGTTCCTATATTTGCTGATAAAAATATTGATAAATTATTAGATGCAGTTTTTGAATATGGATATAACATAGGAAAAACAGAAGGTTATTTAGATAAAAATAGAGATTATTCTATAAATATTAATAAAATAGACACTGTAGCAGTAGAGAAAAAGTATGAAAAATACAATAAAGACAAAGAGGCAATGTCAAAGATATTAAATAGCTATAAATCTGGTTATATAAAGGGCTATATAGAAGGGTATTATTTAGAAGTACTCCCTGATAATAAGGAAGTGAAAAAGGAAGAATCAAATTATGGAGAAGCTTTTGGCTCGATATTAGGTGAAGTATATGGAAGAAGAGATTTTTATAAAGGCAATAAAAACAATTGGTCTAAAGCAAAGCCCACTGATAAAACAATAATTAGTATTTTTAATTTAAGTATAGAGACATCTAGTTATAGAAATGAATTTTTGAATGCTTTTAAAAATTCATTTCAAAAATGTTATGAAGAATCCTATAGAAAAGCTAATTTTGAACCAAAAAAAATTTCCTATGAGGATGGGGTAAAAGACGGTGAAGTCTTTGGAAAATTATTTGGAGAAAATGATGGCAGAAAAGATTGTTTTGAAGGAAAAAATAGTAATTGGGAAAGAAATTTTCCTACTGAAGTAAAATTGCGAAAGGAATTCGGGCTAAATAGTGATTATAATAAATATGAGGATGGTTTTATTACAGGATTTAAGAAAGCATACGAAGAATCGTATAATAAAAGCTTTCGGGAAGGGAACAAAGAATTAAATTTAATTAAAAGCGAAAATGGTTTTAATGATGGAAAAGATGTTGGTTTAAATAGAGGAAATAATTTTGCGGAAATAGACTATTATTTAAGAAGGAGTGCTGATATTTCCAGACATTATCTTTCAAATTCCCAAATAATATATGATTATAATTTACACTTAGATAATAATAGATATAAGGATGGGTTTATTAGTGGCTTTGGGAATGGTTTTGCTGAAGGATATATTAAGAGATTTCAAGAATTAAACAAAGAAGTAGCTATAAAAAAAGAAGATTCATTTTTAGTACCGTCGAGTGGTGCTGAGGTTGAGTTTCAAGATAATAGACTTAAAGTTAATTTACCAGATGGCACATATTATGATGAGGTACTTGTTACAATTAGCAGTTTAAACGATGATAAATATAGAAGTACTACTAAAAATCTAACAAAGGCATCTGAAATTTTCAATATTTCAATTCATAATAATATCAAAGATTATAATAAAGAAAATCTAATTGAACTTTCGTTTGAATATTATGGACCTGATAATGGAGGAATATATAAATTTGTAAATGGAGAATGGCTTTATATACCAAGTACAATTGAGAAAGGGGTAATCAAAACCTTTGTTGTTCCAGCTTCGATAAAAGAAGAAGGTTCTACTTATGCGTTGTTTATTGATAAAAATGCTTATAAAATTAATGATATAAGAGGCTATTGGGCAAAAGATGAAATAAATACTTACATTAAAAGAAAATGCATTTCTGTATATAAAGATAAAACCTTTAGACCTAATAGTTATATGACAAAAGGACAACTATTAATGGTTCTAAATAAAGTATACAGATGGGGCTTACCAGAGGATGTTTCTGGAGTTAAAAAATGCAAAGATTATAATCAATTTAAAAATTATCAAAAGGTAGTTCAATATAGTTTAAATAATGGATACATTAAAGCTGATAAGAAGAATAAATTGAATTTAAATCAACCTGTTACTTATAATGAAGTAGAAGCTCTTATGAGAAAGGTGACAAATAGTGACAAGTTTAAGTGGAGTAATATCTCAAATAAAATGCTATATAAAAAAGGAGTTAGATGCAAAAGTTTCAATAGCTACGAGAACAAAATTACTAGGGGAGAGGCAATATATATGTTATATTTATTAAATGAATGGAAAAATTAACAACTTTAAAGAAGGAAAAAAGGAATTTCTGTAGAATTAATCGTAGGGATGATATATATGAATAAAAGGGGTATAACATTTATTGAATTAATTACTGTTATTGCCATAATGTCTATAATATTTTTAATTGTAGTACCAAAAACTAATATTGCCTTGAATTTCAAAGAAAGAAAAGATTTTAAGGAACTTAAGAGAGATATAATATATGCAAGAAATATGTCCATTGTAGATGTAAAGCGTTATAGTTTAGATATATATCCAAAGGAAGGCTACTATTATATTAATAGACATGACAACAAAAAAAAGATAAGTCGAATAAAGAAAAAAGTATTTGAGAGTAACTTAAAAATGATTTCTGTTAATTTTACTGGTTCAAATAGTAGTGAATTTGGTCAATTGATCTTTAGCATAACAGGTGCACCTAGTATGGGAGGAAATATACAATTAAAAAACAGTAAGGGTCAAAATATAAAGTTGACAATAGAAGTAGCTACAGGTAAAGTTAACATTTATATTGATGGAGAAAAACAGGATGAATAAATCAGGTTATTTGTTAATTGAGGTATTAGTGGGATTAGCAATATTAGGTTTGATTTCTGTTACTTTTATACCTATATTTACTTATACACATTATACTTTCTATTTACTTAAGACTAAAAATGATATGAAGTATTATGGTGAAACAATTATGGAAAGATTTAAGGCTTTTGATTATTTAAATGATACTGAAGAGTATGTATTAGATATGTCTATGGCAGATATAGTAGATATGTTTTATGAAGAAGATGATGTAGACATATTACTTCCTATTTCAGGGGATTATGAATTTGATTATTATGTAAAAATAAAAAAAGAAAATATATGTGAGAAGCTTTGGAGTGTTGAAGTAACTATTATATCGAAGGATAAATCTGAGAGGCTAAAAAATGTGTCCTTTAAGTCGTTATTGCCAAAAACAGTTAAATAATAATGGTTTCACTTTAGTTGAATTGTTAGTTGGAATAGCTATTTGTTCAATATTAATTTTATCCTTTTATTCAGTATATATTTATTGTATAAATGCTAGCCGAATTTCAGAAGAAAAGGAAGATATTATACTAAATGGTAGGTATGCAATTGAATTTATTAAGAATGAAGTAAGATCAGCTGATGAAATAATACCTATAGAAAGAATTCCAAATTATAATAAAAAATATAGTAAAAATTTTGGATTTGTAATAAAGAAAAAAATAGACATCACTTCCAGTAAGTCAGAGGGGATTGAAAAGGAATATAAGAACAAATACATTATTTACTATATTAATGGGGATTACCTTAGACGAGATGTAGCTATAAAAAAAACAGATCATTTTCCTAAAAAGAGGGAATTTGAAGGGAATAATACAATTGTAGGGAATATAAAATCTATTGAAAACTCATATACTGATTTTAATAGAAAAATAATAGTCATTAGTTTGGTATTTAAAGGAAAGTGGAATAAAGAATTAGAATTTAATACTGAAATAGCCATTAGATCACCAATTAATTATTGATTGGAGTGTTTGTATTGAAAGATAACAAAGGGTCAATTATTGTTTTTTCATTAATCCTAGGCAGTGTAATTATGACATTGGCTACATATTTGCTTTATTCTTCTTCATTAGATAATCAAATAATCAATACAAGTATTAATAATATTCAGGCTTCTTATATTGCTGAAGATAAAATCAATCTTTATTTTGGTGATAAAAAATATTGTGATGATTTGATATATAATTTAAAATATTATATTAAATATAACAAATTATGTAATCATATGTATAAAAATAAAAGTATATTCAATAAAAACAATTTAGAAATATTTAGGGAAGATGGGATATTAAAAGGTTCTATTAAAGCTAATAGTTGCTATGGAAACGTTAATAAGACAGCTGTTTGTATATTCAATATAATAAATCCTATATATAATGTAAGTTCACCTATTTTATTAAGTAGCAAAGTTGATAATAGTGAATTTTTTAATGATTTAACATTAACAGATTTTGAAAATAAAATAGAAATTATTGAAGTTAAGAATTATGATAGGGTTAATCTATACTTAACGAATAAAAGTACTAATAAAATAATAATTAAATTTTATAGATATGGACAAGATAATCCTTCAAAGGTTAAATACTTAACAAAAAATCAATTATTTTTAGTAATAAAAAATGATGAAATGAATAATTGCTCACTATCGATTTTTTCAGAAGACAATAAGTTAGATAATACATTAATGGGAATAATATATGTGCAAGGAGATTTAAACTTATATCATAATATTACCTTTAATGGTATAATAGGCGTTAGTGGTGGTAATTTAAATGTATATTCAGAAGAAAAACCTGTAGTTAGAGGTCTTTTAATATTAGATGAATACGAAGAAGATAAAATAGAAGAAAAAATAAATCTTATTTTAGATAAATTCCTCATAGAATACTATGGTATATTTTTACCAGATTTTATCAAACCCGAGGTTTATGTAATTAAACAAAAAGAATAGAGGCTAAATATAAGAAAGGTGATAGTTTTGGAATTAAAAAACTTGATGGAAGATGAGGTTATGTATATTGTTAATCAGTTATTAAGTGAGAGAAAGGATATGTGTACTTGCAATAAATGCAAATTAGATATTGCTGCAATTGCTTTAAATGTTCTACCACCTAGATATGTTGTTACTGAAATAGGTAAACTGTATGGAAAAGTTGATAATATGAGCTATCAACTTGATGTTGATATTATTACAGAAGTAACAAAAGCTATAGAGATAGTGAAAAATTCTCCACATCATAATAGGAAGGATTAGTAAATGAAAAATATAGTTTTAATAGGTCCTAGTGGTATTGGTAAGACTACAGTGGGAACGCATATTTATAAAAAATATGGTTTTAAGCATATTGATACTGATGATTTAATACAAAGTATTTATAATACTAATATAAGTGAAATATTTAAAAACTATGGAGAAAGCTATTTTAGAAAATTAGAGACTAATGTGGTTAAAAGTATTTCAAATAGCAAGAATACTGTTATATCTACTGGTGGTGGAGTTGTTTTAAATGAAGATAACATTATAAATTTGAAGACTAATGGAATTATATTTTTGTTATTTGGTAAAATAGAAACTATAATCAATAATCTAAAAAGCTCAAGTGAGGAAAGACCTTTGATTGGAAATAATAAAGATTGTTTTGAAAATGTAAGAAGTATGTATTTAGGTAGAAAAACATTGTACATATCTAGTTCGGACTATATTATAAATGTAGATTTTAAGAGTATAAGTCAAATAGCTGACGAAATAATATTTCATTATAAGCAACATTTATCTTGTAGTAATTAAAAAGGATTGTTATAATTGAATTGATATATTAGGATAAAAGGAGCAAAAAATGAAGGTACTTGTTATTCATGGTCCAAATTTAAATATATTAGGTTATAGGGATGAAAAATATTATGGTAATAAAACCCTAGAAGAAGTAAATAATATGATTGAATCAAAGGCTAGGGAGTTAAATGTTCAGGTAGAAATATTTCAGTCAAACTATGAAGGAGATATAATATCTAAGTTACAGAGTACACTACAGGCAAACTATTTTGGAATAGTCATTAATCCTGGAGGATATAGCCATTATAGTGTTGCTATTAGGGATGCCGTTGAATCAGTACAAGTTCCTGTTATAGAAGTTCATCTTTCTAACATTTATGGAAGAGAACAATTTCGTAACAAATCTATTATTGCTCCAGTTTGTACAGGACAAATAACTGGATTTGGGCCATTTAGTTATATTTTAGCATTAGAAGCAGTAGTGCTATTACAAAGAAATTTCATATAGTAGGAGGTTTTTTAAATGATTTCAGCAAGTGATTTTAGAAAAGGTGTAACATTTGAAATGGATGGGGATGTATATCAAATTGTAGATTTCCAACATGTTAAACCAGGTAAAGGAGCAGCTTTTGTTAGAACAAAGATTAAAAGTGTTATGACAGGAGCTAGTAAAGAGATTGCATTTAACCCAAATGATAAGTTTCCAAAGGCACATATTGAAACTAGAGAAATGCAATATTTATATAATGATGGTGAATTATATTATTTCATGGACAATGAAACTTTTGAACAGTTACCATTAGTTAAAGAAGATGTAGAAGAAGCAATAATCTACATAAAAGAAAATGATGTTGCAATTATAAGATTTTATCAAGGTAAACCATTTGAGGTTGTGCCACCAAATTTCGTTGAATTAGTTGTAACCCATACTGAACCAGGGGTTAAAGGTGATACAGCTACTGGAGCAACAAAGCCAGCTACACTTGAAACTGGTGCAACAATCAATGTACCGTTATTTGTAAACGAGGGTGATAAGTTGAAAATTGATACTAGAACTGGTGAGTATTTATCTAGAGTTTAGGGAATAATTAAAAAAATATTAGGAGGGATAATATGGATTATTTATACCAAAAAGTTTCATATTTACAAGGATTGGCTGAAGGTTTAGAAATTGAAGAATCATCAAAGGAAGGCAAATTACTTCTACACATGATAGATGCATTGGAAGATTTTGCTGATGCTATTGATGAATTAAATGAAAAAATTGATGATGTAGATGAATATGTTGACTTTATGGATGAAGATTTAGCTGATGTTGAAGAAGAAGTTTTTGGATTCTTTGATGATGAAGATGATTATCTATATGAAGATGACTTCTTTGATGACGATTTTGACTCAGAATGTCCAGAATGTAGTTGTGATGTAGATGATTTTATTGGAGATGAAGAATAAAATTAAATTAAAAATAAAACCTGAAACAGTAATGTTTCAGGTTTTATTTTTTTGAAAAAAATTAGCATATAATTTTTAAGTGGACATACTTATATATAAAAGGAGGGACAGGTTATGGAAAAATGTAATTCATTTGTATTTAATAATTTGTTAGAATATTTGGTTCCGGATGTAAGTAATATATTATATAAAATTTCAGATACAAAAAAAGATGTAGTTGAAGAAATTAGGCTCAAAAATAATAAGCCAATTTTAATTTATTACAATGGATCGGATTATTTTGTATCTAAAACAGGTCAATTGATAAAGGATCAGAAGGAGTCTATATATATAACAAAGGAACAGTTACAAAAGACATTTCAAATAATTAGCAATTATTCTGTATATGCTTTTGAAGAAGAAATTAAAAGTGGATTTATTACATTAAAAGGAGGACATAGAGTAGGGTTAGCTGGAAAGGTAATCTATGGTCCTAATGGTATAGAAACTATTAGAAATATTTCTTCTTTAAATATTAGAATTGCTCACGAGATAACTGGTGTTTCTAATAATATTATGAAATATATTTTAAAACAACCTAATACCATTTATAATACTTTAATAATTTCACCTCCTCAATGTGGTAAGACAACACTTTTAAGGGATATAGTTAGAAATATTAGTGATGGCATGCCTAGATATAGTTTTAATGGTTTAAAAGTAGGTTTAGTAGATGAGCGTTCAGAAATAGCTGGGGTTTACAATGGTACTCCACAAAACAATGTTGGCTTAAGAACGGATATATTAGATGGGTGTCTTAAAAGTGATGGAATTATTATTTTAATTCGTGCTATGTCTCCTGATGTTATTGCTACTGATGAACTAGGTAGTGTAGATGACATAATAGCTATTCATGAAGCTTTAAAAACTGGAGTGAAGCTTATCTCAACAGTTCATGGAGAAGATTTAGAAGATATATTTGCAAAAAAAAACTTGGGTCAGATAATTGAAGAAAAAATTTTCCGAAGAATTATTATTTTAGATAATTCTAAAGGTGTTGGTACCGTAAGGGATATTTTAGATGGATACACTTTTAGGTCTATTTTGCATTGAAAGAGGGTTAAATATGACTATTCTAAAAATATTTGGTAGTTTATTAATCATATTGTCTTCTAGCTTAATGGGTTATATGTATGGCATATGTTATAGAGATAGAGTTAATAATCTAGTTTTATTAGAAAATTGCATCAAATTATTAGAAACAGAAATTATATATGGTGCCAATCCATTACCAGACGCTTTGATGAGTGTATATAAGAAAGGAAATCAAAAGGTTTCGTTTATTTTTAAAGAAATAGCAGATGAACTTATAGTAAATAAAGCAGAAACAGCTTTTGAATGTTTTGAATCTGTAGTGAATATATTAAAGGACGAACTGTGTTTTAAAGATGAAGATATAGAATTGTTTTTAACACTTGGTAGGACTATCGGTACTTCTGACAGATTAGATCAAGAAAAAAACTTTAAACTAATTCTTACACAAATTAAGACTTTAGAAGCTGAGGCTAAATTGTCAAAGGATAAAAATGAAAAATTATATAAAAGTTTAGGAATATTATCAGGTTTAGCTATAGTTATTATCTTATTGTAAGGGAGAGGTAAAAATGAATGTAGACTTGTTGTTTAAAATTGCAAGTATTGGAATATTAACAGCAGTACTTCATACAGTATTAGCTAAGTCAGGAAAAGAAGAATTCGGTTTAATTGCAACACTATTTGGTGTCGTAATAGTACTAGGCGTAGTTTTGAAGTATATAAGTGAATTATTTGAAACAATAAAAACATTGTTCCGACTTTATTAATACAGTAGATTGGAAGTGATACAGTGGAAGTATTTAAGATAATAGGCATAGGAATAGTGGCTACAGTCATCATTCTTCTTCTAAAAGAGAACAAGCCTGAATTTGCCATATTGGTTAGTATAGTTACCAGTATAGCTATTTTTTATATAATTATTGATAAATTAATACTTGTTGTAGATGTTATTACTGACATAGCAAAGAAAGCAAATGTTGATTTTGTTTATTATACAACCATTTTAAAAATAATAGGTATTGCATACATAGTTGAATTTGGATCGCAAATATCAAGGGATGCAGGCGAAGAGTCTATTGCTTCTAAGATTGAATTAGGGGGTAAGGTTACAATAATGGTTTTAGCTATACCAATTTTAATAGCTCTTATGAATTTGATTTTAAATATTATACCTTAAGGTGGATAAAAGGATGAAAAAAAAAATTGGACTTATTATAATTTTATTATTCATTTTACCATGTGTAAGTTATGGTAAAAGTTCGACTGAAGATAAATATAACTATGATTTTATAATTGAGCAGTACGATATTCTGAATATAGATGAAATTGAAAATGCTATACTCAGTATGGAGACAACCGAAAACTATTTCCCAAAATTCAGTATAAAAGAATATATACTTTCATCAATGAGGGGAGAAAACATTATAGATAGTAAAGCAATTTTCAAAGGTCTCGGAAAAGTTTTCTTAAAAGAAGTTTATGAAAATGTCCCACTTTTAATACAAATATTCTCCATAACAATTATCTGTGCGATTTTAATTAATATCCAGTCTTCTTTTGAGAATACAACAGTAAGCCAGCTTGCATACTATATTTCATATTTACTTATTATTACATTAGTTATTAAAAGTTTTAACACAGTTATGGAATTGAGTAAATATACAATAGATAGCATGGTGAAGTTTATGGAGTTAATTTTACCTACATTGCTAACTCTTTTAGTTGCAGTTGGTGGACTAAATTCTAGTACGTTTTTTCACCCTATGGTTTTAGGCTCAGTAAATATAATTGGTCTTTTAATTAAAGATGTAATACTTCCTATGATTTTCTTTTCTTTTATCATTGGGATTATTAGTAGAATATCTGAAAGAATTCAGTTTTCAAAGTTGGCAGAACTAATAAGACAAGTGGTAGTTACATTATTAGGGGGATTCCTTACAATATTTATAGGCATAATGTCAATATATGGAGTAGTTTCTACGGTTGATGGAATTACTGCTAGAACAGCTAAATTTGCAGTGGATAGGTTTATACCTATTGTAGGTAAGTTTTTGTCAGACGCTATGGATACAGTTGTTGGATGTTCACTTATACTTAAGAATGCAGTTGGTGGATTGGGCTTATTTGCACTACTGTTTATATGTATTGCTCCAATTATTAAGGTGGTAGCGTTAATATTTATGTATAAATTGATAATAGCAGTAACTCAGCCAATTTCTAGTATAAGAGTTGGTGAAAGTTTAGAAGAAGTGAATAAATCTCTGTTACTTGTCCTTGCCAGTTTGTTGTCCGTGTCCATGCTATTGTTTATTACGATTACAATAATTGTGCAAGCTGGTAATGTTACTATGATGTTAAGGTAGGTGAAGATTATATTATGGTAACAAGTTTTTTAAAAGAATGGCTTATTCAAATAGTGTCTACGTTTATATTTGTATCACTTTTAGAGATAATTCTCCCAAACGGTCAGATGAAAAAATATATAGATATGATTATTGGATTATTAATAATAATAGTAATAATAAATCCATTCATAAAAATTATATTTAAAGATATAGATATAGAAAGAAATATTTTTACTTCTTCCAGGAATATGGTCAATGAATACCATGTGGACAAAGAGATGTTAAATTTACAGCAGGAGCAAATAAAAAATGCATATGTAGTAAAACTTCAGGAAGATGTAAAAAACTTAGTAGAAGAAAAAACGAATTTTGTAGTTTTAAAAACTTGTGTAGAAATAAATGCTGATTTAGAAAATAAAGATTTTGGGGTAGTAGAAAAAGTATACTTAGAAATAGATGAAAAAGATGTAGATTCAAATAAAGATGATCAAGATGTAAATATCGAGAATGTTGAAGTTGTAAATGTTCAGTGTAGTAACAGTGGAATTATAAGTGAGGATAAATTTGAAAATAGTGGTGAAATAAAAAAGATTATAAGCGAGAAATATGGTTTATCAGAAGATAATATTTTGGTTTTATTAAATAGAAAAACGGAAGGTGAGTAATATGAGCTTTAAGGAGAAGTTAAAAGAACTGTCAAAAAAGTTAACAGACAAAAAGTATATAAACAATCTTCTCATTATATTTATAGTAGGTATTATAATTTTGATTGTTGCCAGTATATTTAACGATGATGTTTCAAAAAAAGGAGCTAGTAAAAAAGAAAGCCAAAATCAAAAGTCTAGTACAATTAATTGTATAGAAGATTATGGTCAATTATTAGAAAGGAGATTGGAGAACATATTAAGTCAAATTAAAGGAGCGGGAAAAGTAAAGGTAATGATAACATTGGAAGAAACAAGTGAAAAAGTTCCTGCAACTAATTCTAATCAAAGCAATGAAAAAACAAGCGAAAAAGATTCTCAAGGAGGTGTTAGAGATATAAACCGAGAAGATTCAAATGTGGAGATAGCTACAAAAGGAAGTGATGGCTCATTAATAATTTTAAAGGAAATACAACCTGATGTAAAAGGTGTTATTGTAGTAGCGGAAGGAGCTTATGATATAGAAGTAAAAGAAAAACTATATCAAGCTGTAAAAACGGTGCTGGGTGTATCTGGAAATAGGGTTGAAGTATATTCTAGTAATTAAGGGGGTATATTAATGTTTAATGTAAAGAGACCTGCTATTATAACTATTTTGATTGTACTTTTAGTGTTAACTGGATATATAAATCATCAATTAACTCAAAAGTCTATGTCTAGAATCTCAAGTGACTACCAAAAACATGAAGAAAGAGAAATGGAAAAAGCTATAGCCAACACTAATAAATCTAGTATTGAAACCGTATCAGAAAATGAAGATGAAATAGATATAGTTGAAGGGGAAATAAATAAAGATGTTTCTCAATTGACAGAGGAAATAAATGAAAATATTGAAGAGGTTATAAGCAAACAGACTAATTTACAGAGTGCTAATTATTTTGTTGAGTATAGATTATCTAGAGATAAAATGAGGGGAAATTTAGTCGAAAGGTTAAAAGAAATAGTTACAGATGAGAAAAGCAGTAGTGAGATGATTGAAAAGGCTCAAAATAAAATAATGAGAATTGGAGAACTAGCAGAAAGTGAGTTATATATGGAGGGACTTATTAAGGCTAAAGGGTTTGATGATGCACTAGTGTTTTTAAAAGAAGATGGAGTTAAAGTAGTGGTATCTGTAGATGAGTTAACAGAACAAGATGTAATAAAGATTTTAGATGTTGTAAAGAATGAGACAAACTTTGATACATCTCAGATTAAAATAATGAAAAAGCTTTAGAAATGTTTGTAAATAGTAAACACTTCTGATATAATAAGCATATAAATTATAGATATATGGAGGTGTCTAAACATGACAGATACTAACAACAATATTGAACATGGAAGTGTTAAGATAGCAAATGAAGTCGTTGCTATTATTGCAGGTTTAGCTGCTACTGAAGTTGAAGGTGTTGCTGGCATGAGTGGTGGGATTACTGGTGGTATCACCGAAATGCTAGGAATGAAAAATCTATCTAAAGGTGTAAAAGTTGAGGTAGGAGAAAAGGAATGTGCTATAGATATATTTGTGATAGTAGAATATGGTTCAAAGATATCATTAGTGGCTAAGTCAATACAAGAAAATGTTAAAAATACTGTCGAAACGATGACAGGATTAGATGTTGTAGAGGTAAATGTTAATGTACAGGGTGTTAATATACCTAAAGAGCCAAAGATGGAAGAGGAACCAAGAGTAAAATAAATTTTTACCCTCTGAAAATTCAGAGGGTAAATTTACTACTTTTTAGGAGGTAGGAGGAATTTATGAATATTATAGATAGATTGATTTTATTAATTTACACTCTTTGTTTAGCTGTATTTTCTATAGCATTGATGCTTTTTCCATATGAACAATTTGATTTTTTGTCTTTAGATAGTATGCAAAGATATTTAGGGCATATGAAAGGTAATTATTCTTATACTATTGTAGGACTGGCTTTTTTATTAGTAAGTATTAGGTTTTTCATGTATTCAATTTCTGGAAGAAGAAAAGAAAAAAGAGAAACATATTTAGTACGACATACCAATTATGGTGAATTAAAAATCTCTTCCCTAACTATAGAAGGTTTGGTTCAGTCAGTAGTAGATAAGTTTTCAGGTGTTAAAAACATAAAAACAACAGTAAATATAGTTGAAGGTATAATTACTATTTTATTAAAAGGTGAAGTATCTCCTGAGATAAATATTCCTGAAACGACTATAGAATTACAAAACAAAGTGAAGGAACATGTGGAAAAATGTACAGGAGTGGAAGTAAGCGAAGTGCAGGTGGAAATTAGCAACGTAACAGCATCAACTAGAGTTGTAAAATGAAATGTTGAGGTGTTTTAAATTGGCTAGGGAAAAATTAATGGAATTTTTACAAGTTCTTATTAGAAATAAAGGTAAAACAATTGGTACTTTAATGGGATTCATTATAGCTATATTAGTACTTACTATAGGTTTTTTTAAAACACTATTTATTGTCCTTTGTACTTGGCTAGGATATTATATTGGTAAAAAATTAGATAATCAAGAGAACATACGAGAGATAATTGAAAGAATACTTCCTCCAAGCAAAGAGTAATAATCATATTTATTTAAAAATTATTTTGAATTAAATATAAGGAGGAAAAGCATGGGTAGAAAAATAGCAAGAGAAGAAACTATGAAGCTATTATTCCAAATGGAACTTAATAAGGATTTTTCTGATGGAGTGATAGAATTATATCTACATGAAAATGATTTTGCTGATGATGAAGTAGATTACATAACTGATGCAGTAAATATCATAAGAGAGAATTTAAAAACGATTGATAACATAATTGATAATAATATAAAAGGTTGGAAGTTACATAGGTTGGCAAAAGTAGATTTGTCTGTTTTAAGGATAGCAATATATGAACTTAAATTTAGAGATGATATACCCATTCAAGTTTCAATTAATGAAGCCATAGAAATTTGCAAGAAATATAGCACTGATGAATCATCAAAATTTATAAATGGAGTACTTGGTAATTTTGTACGAACAGGGATGGATAGGAAATGAATAAACTATATTTAGGAATAGATACAAGTGCTTATACAACCTCGGTTGCAATTGTAGATGACAATAATAATGTGGTGCTTGATTCAAGAACGGTTTTAGAAGTTGAAAAAAACAAGAGAGGTTTAAGACAACAAGACGCAGTTTTTAAACATATATTAAATTTACCCAAAATGTTTAATGAATTTGAAGATGAAAAATTGGTAGAAAAAATCAGTGTTGTTTCTGTTAGTAGTAAACCAAGAAATGTTGAAGAATCTTATATGCCTGTTTTTACTGTAGGTAAAGGACAGGCATATGTTATCTCTAAAATACTCCACTTACCCTTTAAACAATTTAGTCATCAAGAAGGACATATATCTTCTGGTATAATGAATACTCCGCTTAAAAATAGTGATAAATTTTTAGCGTTTCACTTATCCGGAGGAACTACAGAGTTATTAATTGTGGAAAATAGAGATAAAAACTATAATATTGAAAAAATTGGTGGAACATTGGACATTAGTATTGGACAACTTGTTGATAGAATTGGAGTTAGATTGGGATTTCAATTCCCTTCTGGTTCAAAAATGGATGTTCCTTCAATAAATGGTTCTGTAGTGAAAGGAAAACTACCTGTTAGCATTGTAGATACTTGGGGGAATTTTTCTGGGCATGAAAATTTTTTTAATAATATGATAAGTATTGGAAAATATAACGATGAAGATATTATTGCAACACTATTTCATACTATATATTTGTCTCTAGAAAAAATGATTCTTTCAGCTTGTGAGAAGTACAATATTAAAGATGTGTTATTAATCGGTGGAGTAGCTTCTAATTCATACATAAGAGAAAAACTTGTTAATAGTTTGAGTAAAAAAAATATTAATACGTATTTGCCTAATAAATATTATTGTACAGACAATGCGGTTGGGGTAGCATATTTGGGAAAAATAAAATCAGGTCATTCATGGAGGATTTGATATGTCTGTAAAACCATTAAAGGTCAGTGAAGTAAATCAGTATATTAAGAGAATTTTAATGGGTGATCCTATTTTGTCAAATGTTTGTATAGAAGGTGAAATTTCTAATTTTAAACATCACTATAGTGGTCACATGTATTTTTCACTAAAAGATGAAAAAGGCAAAATTAAATGTGTAATGTTTAAAAGTTATAATAAAAACATAGATATGGTTTTAAGGGACGGAATAAAAGTTGTAGTTAATGGATATATTTCAGTTTATGAACGTGATGGAGATTATCAATTATATGTAAAAACCATAGAGGAATCTGGACTAGGAAATTTATATCTTGCTTATAATAAATTGCTTAAAAAGTTAGAAATTGAAGGTCTTTTTAATGATTCACATAAAAAGGAAATACCAAAGTTTCCTGTAAAAATAGGAATTGTAACATCTTCTACAGGTGCAGCTATAAGAGATATAATTACAGTTATTAAAAGAAGATTTCCTATAGCAGAATTAATAATATATCCTGTTTTGGTACAAGGTCAAGGGGCTAGTAAGGAAATATGTGAAGGTCTTCTTTATTTTAATAACAGGAACGACATAGATTTAGTAATAACAGGTAGAGGTGGAGGCTCAATTGAAGAACTTTTTGCTTTTAATGATGAGTCGTTAGCAAGGACAATATATGGAATGAACATACCTGTAATATCAGCAGTTGGACACGAGACTGATTTTACCATAGCTGATTTTGTTGCAGATCTAAGAGCACCAACACCATCAGTAGCGGCTGAATTAGCAGTGCCAAAATTAGAAAACCTAAAACAAGATTTGAGAATTAAATTTACAGAAATAGTTGATAATAACTTGTCTTTAGCAGAGTTAAAAAGAAGAAAATTAGATGCCTATGAAGAAAAACTGAATAGGCTAAATCCTATAAATAAATTAAATGAAAACTTACAATATTTAGATAGCTTATTTAAAGATCTAATAAACTCTTATTCTTCTAAGATTAGAGATTTTGAGAATGGGTTAAAAATATTGGGAAATAAATTAGATTTATTAAGCCCTTTATCTACAGCTAATAGGGGATATGGTATTTTAACAGATGAATCAGATCAACTTATTAAATCTGTAGAAGATATAGATGTAGGTGAAGGATTTAGTGTCCTCCTTAAAGATGGTACAGTAAAAGCTAAAGTAGAAAAAGTCAATAAAGGAGAGTATAGGTATGGATCTAAATAAAATGTCGTATGAAGAAGGTGTAAAAGAATTAAATAAAATTATTAAAAATCTTGAAGAAGGTGATTTAACCTTAAGTGAATCATTTGATAACTTTAAGATGGGGGTAGAAATATATAAATACTTAAATGAATTGTTAAGTAAAGTAGAAGGTGATATTAAAATTATTTTAAAAGATGAAGATAAAGGTGCATTTGAAGAGTTATTTAAACTGGAGGATTAGTATATGAATGTAAAATCCGAAACATATATGTTAAAAGAATTAATAGACAAAGAATTAGAAAAATTATTTTTAGATAAAACAGTTTATAATGAAGCTATTTACGATGCTATGAGATACAGCTTATTGGCAGGTGGGAAACGGATTAGACCTATTTTACTCCTTAAAAGTAATGAATTAGTAGGAGGAAACCTTGAAGAAGCTATGCCTTTTGCATTGGCTATGGAGATGATTCATACTTATTCTCTTGTACATGACGATTTACCTGCAATGGATGATGATGATTTTAGAAGGGGTAAACCAACAAACCATAAAGTTTTTGGTGAGGCTATTGCTATATTGGCAGGTGATGGACTTATAAACTGTTCATATGAATTAATGAATAATTACATCCTGAAAGAGTTTGAAAAAGGCGAAAACATTAGTAGGTATTTAAGGGCTTTTAATGAGATAGTTAGCAGTGCGGGAATAGAAGGAATGATAGGTGGCCAAGTTGTTGATATATTATCAGAAAATACGGGTATCAATATTGAAACATTAAAACACATGTATAAATATAAAACTGCGGCATTGATCAAAGCTTCTGTAGTAGCAGGAGGTATTATTGGTGGAGGAAACGAAGAACAAATAATAAACATAGGAGCGTATGGGGGAGCAGTTGGACTGGCTTTTCAAATTAGAGATGATATATTAGATATTGATAAGGATAGTAAAAATAATAAAACCACATTTTTATCTTTTTATTCAAAAAAAGATGCTGAGGAAGAATTAAATAGATTGGGGAATATTGCTGTAAATTCTCTAGATGTTTTTAATGATAGAGATACAGAATTTCTTAAAGAATTCGTATATTATTTAATGTTTAGGAATAAATAAACATAATTAGGTAATTGAAAACTAACTAGCTATATGCTATAATAAGTTTGACTTAGAGTGGCACAGTATTCTAGTCAGCACAACTATTCCTGAAGGCGGGGCTAAAAATCCGTCAAAGGGCATATCGATGAAGTTCCTGATTTTGGCTTCCGACGCCCAGTCGGGGGTCATGGTTGGGAGTAAGAAGGATGGGGCGATCCACAATGGCATGTGGGCGTTGACCCTACCTTCGTGGAGACTTATCATATTCGGGAGTATGATAAGATAAACCTGTTATGTAATAAGTATTACATGCAGCGTAGCCTGCCTTGAGTGAAATGGGCGGAAGATAAGTTCGATTTAATTTTCCTGGGGCCCTAGGAAAGTGAAATTTTGTTGTCGAAACCCATTTTGCAAAAGAGGCTAAGGAATAGACTGGCTGTGGAGGAAAACTCCTAGACTGTTCACAGGAAATGTGCTAAGGATTACAGTGCGGACTAAGTGGTAATCTAGCCCTACTCATGGCGACAGAGTAGAGATTTAATTAAAGGGAAACCGCTGCTATGGCGACATGCAGTTTTTATCTGGGAAATCCTGCTAGACCTTAAGCCGTAAGATTTACTTAGCATATTGCCACTCACTTTGCTGATAGCTGTTGCTATCAGCTTTTATTAATTCTTATGGAGGGATTAGGAAAATGAAAAAAAAGGATGATGATGGAGTTCCGCGAAGTCATAACAATAAGTGGGTTTTAGTTATAACTTTTTGGACTTTTATAATGGCTGTTGTTTTTAGTATAATAACTGAAAACCTTATGAACAATATTGATATTTTAGCTGCATTTATTATCTTAATGTTTATAATATTTGTCGGCATATTTTTTGACATTATAGGTATAGCAGTTACTTCTGCAGAAGAAAGACCATTTCACGCAATGGCTGCTAATAAGATTGAAGAAGCAAAGTATGCAGTTAGACTTGTAAGAAATGCAGGCCAAGTTTCAAACTTTTGCAATGATGTTATTGGTGACATTAGTGGGATTATAAGTGGTGGCGCTGGTACAACAATTATATACAAACTTATAGAACGGTATAATATTAAAAGTGGAACTGTTCTAAGTATATTGGTAACAGCTTTAATTGCATCTTTTACAGTTGGAGGTAAGGCCTTAGGAAAGGAGATAGCTATTAAAAATTCGGAGCAGATTATCTTTCATTTTGCTAAAGTACTCACTTTTTTAGAGGAGAAGTTAAAGATTACAATATTATCAGATAATAAGAGTAATAAGAAATATAATTAGGGGAGATTACATGAGGAAAGAGAGAATAGATATTTTACTTGCAGATAAAAAGCTAGTTGAATCAAGGGAAAAAGGAAAGAGACTTATTATGGAAGGAATAGTATATATAGATGGGAAAAGAGTAGATAAACCTGGAGAAAAAGTAGATATTGATAGTGAAATTATCATAAAAGGAAATCCAATTCCCTATGTAAGTCGTGGGGGTTTAAAATTAGAAAAAGCTATAGACTTTTTTGATTTAAATCTAAACAACAAAATCTGTATTGATATTGGAGCTTCAACTGGTGGATTTACTGATTGTATGCTCCAAAATGGTGCAAAAAAGGTCTATGCTATTGATGTAGGTTATGGACAGATAGATTGGAAATTAAGGCAAGATGAACGAGTTATATTAAGAGAAAGAACTAATATTAGATATGTAACTAAAAATGACTTAGGAGAGTTAGCTAACTTTATTTCTATAGATGTATCTTTTATTTCTCTTAAATTAGTTCTACCAGTAGCTAAAGATCTTTTAGTTGAAGATGGTGAAGTAGTAGCTCTAATTAAGCCACAATTTGAAGCTGGGAGAGAAAAAGTAGGTAAGAAAGGGATAGTAAGGGATAAAAAAGTTCATGAAGAAGTTCTTTTAGACATATATAATTTTTGTTCTAACATTGGGTTGCTTGTAGAAAAAATAACTTATTCTCCTATAAAAGGAGGAACTGGAAACATTGAATATTTGTTTTATATTAAAAAAGGAATGGGTAATAAAGAAAATACAATACAAAAAATAATAAATGAAATAGTAATAGAATCTCATAACGACTTATAAGTTAAAAATCCATTTCCAAATCAGGGAGGTTAGGAATGAAGAAATATACCAGGCAAAGGAAAATTTTAGAAATAATAGAAAACTATGATATTGAAACTCAAGAGGAATTGGCAGAATTTCTTAAAAAAGCAGGTATTGATATTACTCAAGCCACTATATCAAGAGACATTAAGGAATTAAGACTCGTTAAGGTACTGTCCAAAAATGGAAGGTATAAATATGCAGTAGTAGAAGATAATTTTGAAGGAACAACTGATAGATTGATAACTATATTTAGAAATTCGGTAGTTAGTTTTGATATAGCAGGTCATCTTGTAGTTATAAAAACCATACCTGGTGCAGCACAAGTTTGTGCTTCGGCCATTGATTCTTTAAGGCTTGAGGGAATTGTTGGAACCATAGCTGGAGATGATACAATTTTTATTGCTGCTAGTGATGAAGAAAGTATTGAACTTATAATAAAGACTTTTCAAAGCGTACTCAATTAAAATGGGGGTAGTATTGTGATTGTAGAGTTAAGTGTTGAAAATTTTGCTATAGCTGAAAAGTTACATATTGATTTTACAACTGGATTTAATGTATTAACAGGTGAAACAGGAGCAGGAAAGTCAATAATAGTTGATGCTATAAGTTTGATTTTAGGGAGTAGAGCTAGTAGAGGTTTTATTAGAACTGGAGCTGAAAAGGCGATATTAGAGGGACTATTTTATCTTGAAAAACCTGAAAAGATTAAAGCTGTTTTAGATGAGTATGGAATTGACAGCGAAAATAATAATTATTTATTACTTACGAGGGAATTGTACACTACGGGAAGAAGTGTTTCTAGAATAAATGGTAGAACAGTGACTTTGAATATGTTGAATAATATTACAAGACATTTAATTGATATACATGGGCAGCACGAGCATCAATCTCTTTTAAACCCAGATAATCACATAATTATAATAGATTCCTTTGGGAATGAGGATTTTAACAAGCTAAAAGTAGAAGTATCAAATTATTACAACGAACTAATACTACATAATAAGAGATTAAAAGAAATATCATTAGATGAAATGGTAAAAGATAGAGAAATAGACTTATTAAATTATCAAATAGAAGAAATTGATAATGCCAGATTATCTAAAAAAGAAGAACAGGAAATATTTGAAGAATATGAGAAATTAAATAATATTAAATATATTGTATCAGGTTTGAGTGAAGGAATTAAATTACTTCACTCAAATGACTATGAAAGTTTTTCTATAATAGATTCTATAAACAAAGTATTATCTTCCCTAGGCAGAATAAAAAAGTTTGATAAAGAAATAGCATCATATTATGATACTTTAAATAATATAAATTTTGAATTACAAGAATTAAATAGAGATTTATTATATTATTTAGACAATATAAATTTTGATGAAGAAAGAATTGTATATTTAGAAGAAAGAATAGATACAATAAATAAATTAAAGAAGAAATATGGTAATACGATTGATGATATACTATCTTATGGGGAAAAAATAAATCAAAGATTGCAAATTTTATTAAATAATGAGAAAGAAGTAGAAAAGACAAAAAACGAAATTGAAAAAACAAAAAAAATACTGGATGGTAAATGTAATAGGCTCTCAATTGAGAGAAAAAAAATAAGTACTAATATTGAAAAAATTTTTGCAAATGAATTAGCTCAATTAAATATGAAAAATGTTATTTTTAAAGTACAATTTGTAAAAAACGCTAATTATAGTCCAGATGGATTTGATAATATTGAGTTCTTAATATCGACAAATCCTGGTGAAGCTTTAAAACCTTTATCTAAAATAGCATCTGGAGGTGAAATTTCTAGGATAATGCTAGCATTTAAATCGATTTTGGCAGAATATGATGAAATTTCATGTCTTATTTTTGATGAAGTTGATTCAGGTATTAGTGGAAGAACTGCACAAATAGTGGGTGAAAAAATTAATAGTATTGCAAAAAAACGACAAGTAATTTGTATTTCACATTTACCACAAATTGCTGCATTAGGAGATACGCATTTTTGTATATCAAAAAAGATGGAAGATAATCGAACTGTTACAGAGGTGAAAAAACTAGATTATGAAGAGAGAGTTGATGAATTAGCTCGTCTTCTTGGAGGGGTAGATTTAACAGATACAACCAGGATGCATGCAAGAGAAATGCTATCCATGGCTAAAAAAACAAAATCTAAATTATAACACTTTATATTTTTATAAAGTGTTTTTCTTTTTTAAGGAAATATTTATTTTACTTTACATTAGGTTTAATATTTACTGAGAATAATTATATACTAAAAAGGCTAAATTATAATTGCAAATATATTTTTTAAGGAGGTGAATTAGAAAAAAAGGGGAAATTGGGAGAGTGATATTACTTGCCAAAGTATTTAAATAATAAATGGAGAATTTATATAGTAATAACTCTATTATTATTTTTTTGTGTTAGTCAGTTACTAAATCTATATTCTTTCCCGCAAAAAATAAACATCGTAAAAGGTGAGGATAAAGACTTAGATGTTACCTTTCCCTTTACTATTAAAGTATTACAGGATAGTAGCAAGGTTGTAAATTATAATTCTATAGGTAAATCAAATTTTGCCTTAAAAAAATCTTATAAATTCAATAGTGTAGAATTGGGAAATGCAAAACTTCAATTTAATTTATTTGGTTTAATACCAGTAAAAGATATAGAAGTAAATGTACTAGATAGAATACATCTAGTACCGGGCGGTAATTCGATAGGAGTAAGGCTTAATACCAGAGGTGTCCTTGTAGTATCAGTAACAGATATTACAGGTGTAGATGGAAAAAAATACAATCCAGCTAGAGCTGGTGGTATTAAAGCTGGAGATAGTATAATAGATATAAACGGGGAAAAAGTTAGGGATGCTGAACATGTAGTTGAACTATTGAACAGTATTGAAGACAAAAAAATAGATATAGTAATAGAAAGAAATAGTATGAGATTTTCTACAACGGTAAAACCTGTTAAAAGCTTGCAAGATAATTGCTATAGACTTGGGATTTGGGTAAGAGACAAGACTGCAGGTATCGGTACGTTAACTTTCTATGATGATAATAGTAAAGTATTTGGTGCTTTAGGGCATGGAATAACAGATATGGATACTGGAAAATTATTAAATATTGAAAACGGTAAAATAATGAGCGCAAAAGTATCAGCAGTTGAACAGGGTAGAAAAGGAAATCCAGGGGAAATTAAAGGTATATTCTATGAAACTGAGAATGTACTAGGTGATATAAAATATAATACACCCTATGGTATATATGGTGAATTGAGAAATTCAAATATACCAAAAACTAAACTCAAATCAATACCTATAGGTTTAAAGGAAGAAGTAAAAGAAGGAAAGGCTTATATTTTAACTACTATAAATGATAACAAGATTGAAAAATTTGAGATAGAGATTTTAAAAGCTCAAAGCCAATATTATCCTGAACAAAAGAGCATGGTAATAAAAATAACAGATAAAAAACTATTAGAAAAAACTGGAGGAATAGTTCAGGGGATGAGTGGTAGTCCAATAATCCAAAATGGAAAATTAATAGGAGCTGTTACTCACGTTTTTGTAAATGATCCTACAAAGGGTTATGGAATATATATTGAATGGATGCTAGATCAGACAAATGTAAGAAATAGACAACAAAGTAAATATGCAGATACTAAATAAGGCAGATAATTTTATCTGCCTTATTTAATTTTATAAATTTAATTTTTTTAAATAAAAAATGGAAAATTAGAAGGAAATAATATTTGTTTGTCGAATATTAAAATTAGTAGAAATAAAAACAGGGGGGGTAATTATTTTGAGTAAAACTAGTATACTTGTTGCTGATGATAATAGGGAATTTTGTGATATTTTATATGATTATTTAAAGCAACAAGAGGATTTTGAAGTTATTGGATTTGCAAAAGATGGACTAGAGGCAATTGACTTATTATTAGAAAAGCAGCCAGATGTTTTAATTTTAGACATAATAATGCCACATTTAGATGGATTGGGGGTACTAGAGAGATTAAATAGTATAAACCTTGAAAAGATACCTAGAATTATCATTCTTTCAGCTGTTGGACAAGATAAGATAACTCAAAAGGCTATAGAATTGGGTGCTGATTATTACGTTGTTAAACCTTTTGATTTTGAAATCTTTACTAAAAGATTGAGACAAATTTCAGGAATTCCTTTTGAAAAAAAAGCTGCTAGAGACTATATTAATATTCCAAAAGGGACAACTACCAATGTCGACTCTACTAAGAGTATGGAAGCAAAAATAACAAATATAATTCATGAAATAGGAGTACCTGCCCATATCAAAGGTTATCTTTACTTAAGAGAAGCTATTTCAATGGTTATAAATAACATTGAGCTTCTTAGTGCAGTTACCAAGGAATTATATCCTAATATTGCCGTAAAATACAATACTACTCCAAGCAGAGTAGAAAGAGCAATTAGACATGCTATAGAAGTAGCGTGGAGTAGGGGTAAGGTAGATACTATTAATAATATTTTCGGGTATACTATTCATACAGACAAAGGCAAACCTACAAATAGTGAATTCATTGCAATGGTTGCTGATAAGTTGAGATTGGAGATGGAAATGTCAGAAAGTAATTCTTAATTAAAAACCCATGAATACTTAGTATTCATGGGTTTTTAATATTAAATTTATTATAATCATAATTTATGCTATAATAAACTGAGATGTTTATTCAATGGATTAATTATTTGTATAGGGAAATACTATACAGATAATAGGTTTGGAGGATTAAAATGTATATCAAGGGAAAAGTAAAAAAAGATAAAAAAACTAAAAATTTAACTAAAAGGTTAAAACCAGGAGATATAGCATTAATATGTCATAAAGATTTAGATGAGATTGGTGCTTCTTCACTAGTTGAAAAGAAAGTGAAATGTGTCATAAATACAGATAAGACTATCAGTGGACGGTATCCCAATCAAGGTCCTTCTATATTGTTAAAAGCAAATATTCCATTATTTGAAACTTATGATGATAGTTTATTTGAGCTTATTAAAGATGGGGAAACAATTGAAATTGCTGATAATCAAATAGTTCAAAATGGAGAACATGTTGGTGAGGTACAACTTCTTGACAATGAAAAAGTTGAGGAACAATTAAGTATTGGTTATGATAATTTTGAAAAAGAGTTAGATAGATTTATTGAGAATACATTAGATTATGCTAAGAAAGAAAAGGGGCTTGTAACGGGAAAAGTTCTTATTCCCCCTATAAAGACAAAATTAAGGAACAGACATGCATTAATAGTTGTAAGGGGAAAGGATTATAAGAGAGATTTATTAGCAATACAAGCATATATTCATGAAATGAATCCAATTTTAATTGGAGTTGATGGTGGTGGAGACGCTCTAATCGAGTTTGGTTATGTTCCTGATATTGTAATTGGGGACATGGATAGCGTTAGTGATAAATGTTTGAAACTAAGCAAGGAAATAGTGGTTCATGCTTATCCTAATGGAAAGGCTCCCGGATTAGATAGAGTTAATGAATTGGGCTTAAATGCAGTAATATTTCCATCTCCAGGAACTAGTGAGGATATTGCATTGCTTTTGGCTTATGATAATGATGTAGATTTAATAGTTGCAGTTGGAACCCATAATAATATGATTGATTTTCTAGAAAAAGGTAGAAGTGGTATGGCTAGTACATTTTTAGTTAGATTAAAAGTAGGATCAAAATTAGTTGATGCAAAAGGTGTAAATAAACTTTATAGAAGTCATTTAAAACTAAAACATATGATAGGCATAGGATTAGCAGCTTTAATTCCCATTATAGTTATCACTATGATGTTTCCTCCAATGAAAGAGTTGTTGCAACTTATAAAAATTAGATTTAGAATAATGTTTGGACTGTAAGGAGTGATAATATGATTCCCAATATGCGTTATTTTGTAGTTTCAATTGTCTCAATTTTTCTAGCACTAGCAATTGGAATTTATATAGGTTTTATAATTGATGCAAATGATATGATAGTTGAGCAAAAAGAAGATATAGTGTCTAAGTTAGAGGAAAAATTTGATTATTTAAAAGAAGAAAATACGAATCTAAAAAAAGAAGTAGAAATATTAGAATTAGAAAATGATAAATATGAATTGTTTAGTAGAGTTGCATATATAGAAGCTACTAAAAATAAGTTATCAGGAGTTAATGTTGCAATTATAGAGACTAATGACGAATATATATATTCTGGTATAGGAAAAACATTAGAAAATGCTGGAGCTAACGTTAGAAGTATTATAACTATAAAGGATAAATTTTTAAATGAAGAATTACTAAGAGAAGTTTATACCAAGCGATTAGGCGAAGAAAAAGAAATTGGTAAAAATGTTATAGAAAATGCGGTAAAGGAGTTATCCAAAGCTACTATTACAGGAGAGCCGTCTGAGATAATAGATGAATTTAAGCAAAAAGATTTAATCAATATAGTTGGAGACATAGAAGAACCTATTGATTATATTATTATAGCTGGTGGAAGCGAGAGTGAAGATTTAGATAGGATTAATTACTTAGATAAAAATATCATCAATACATGTAAAGATTTTAAAACACCTATAATCGGAGTGGAAAAAGCTAAAGTTAATTTTTCATATACAAGTGAATATAAAAACTTTAGAATATCAACTGTAGATAATGTTGATACTGTAATGGGTAAAGTTGCACTTATAATGGCAATGGAAGGTAGACCAGGGTACTACGGTGAAAAACCAAGTGCTGAAAGTCTTTTACCTGATCCTAATAATATTATTTTAGAATGAGGAGAGATTAAATGAGTGCAGAAAATAGAGTCTTAGCAGTTGTACCTGTTTTTAACGAAGAAGACACAATAAGAGAAACAATACGAAATTTAAATAATATAGATATTATTGATTCAATAGTTGTAGTTAATGATGGTTCAACAGATAATACAGCTAATGTGGTAAAAGGATTAAATGTAAATTTTATAAATTTAGAAAAGAATAAAGGGAAAGGCTATGCTATAAGGCAAGCCATTAAAGAATTTGATTATGATTATCTAATATTAGTAGACGGGGATTTAGGTAATACTAGCAATCAAATAGAAAAGCTAATTTATCCAGTTATTAATAATGAAGCTGATGTAACTATTGCAAAGTTTCCAAAACCACTTAGAAAAGGTGGTTTTGGATTTGTTAAGAATCTTGCTAAAAATGGAGTATACTTTTATACAGGCAAAAAACTCGATACTACTTTATCTGGGCAAAGAGTCTATAAAAAACAAGTAGTTGATAAAATTAACTATATTCCCAACAGATTTGGAATAGAAGTAGCTATGACAGTAGGTACTTTAAGGGAGGGCTTTTCTATAAAAGAAGTGGATGTAAATATGAGGCACAGGGAAACTGGAAGAAGTTTTAAAGATTTCGTCCATAGAGGTAAACAATTTGTTAATATTCTTTGGACTTTAATAGTATTATTCTTTAGAAGGTGAATATATGGAAATATTTAAATGCAATATTATAAGCTTATTTATTAGTACAGTATTAACTTTTATTGGTACACCTTTTATCTATAACATGTTAAAAGACAACAATTGTACATGTTTAAATTATAAAAAAGAGGAAATTCCAACTAGTATGGGTTTACTTTTTGTTATTGTACAAACATTTACAGTAGGACTAATGGGCTTTTTTATTACAGAGTTTACTCATTATGTACTATTGTATTTAGTAGGCTTAATTTTTATTGCTTTGGCAGGACTTTTTGATGATTTAGTTGGAGATAAGTTTGTTAAGGGGTTTAAAGGACATATTAAATCTTTTTTTAAAGGGACATTAACTAGTGGAGGTTTAAAAGCTGGTATTGGCTTTTTGGTTTCTTTAATAATTTCTATTTATATATCTAAAAATATAGTAGAAGTAATAATAAATACTTTGGTTATAAGTTTATTTACCAATTTATTAAATCTTTTTGATTTAAGACCAGGGAGGGCTGGTAAGGTTTTTGTATTAATATCAATTAATTTACTTGTTACTACTAGTACAAGTAAATTTGATTTTATTTTGTATTCCTTTATTGGTATATTAATCAGATATTTGCCTATGGATTTAAAGGCAAAAGCCATGATGGGGGATATTGGTTCAAACGCATTAGGTATTTCTCTTGGTGCTTATTGTGCCATGACTCATGATTTGAAAAGTAAAATAATATATTTAATAGTGTTAGTTTGTATTCAAGTGATTGCAGAATTTGTATCTTTTTCAAAAATTATTGAACAAAATAGATTATTGAGATTTTTTGATAACTTAGGAAGATAGGAGGTTTTTTCACTGATTAGTTATAAAAAAGGAATTGTAACAGATATATTGAAAAAAGATGATAGTACAACCTGGGTTCAGGTAGATATAGATGGAAAATTATCTAAAGCAGTAAACTATAATGATTTAACTGGTTTTATTAATGTAAATGATAATATAATATTAAACACTACTGCAGTAGACTTGTCTTTAGGTACTGGAGGTTATCATTTTGTTATATTCAACTATTCAAATGAATCGATAAAGATTCAAGGTGAAGGTCATATAATGAAACTTAGATACACTCCTTACCAATTAAAATGTCTTACTGCTGAAGAAGAAGTAAGTCCATATCATGATTTATTTAATGAATTTGATGATTTAAATAAGAAAGTATTTATAGTGGGAACATTACATAGTATGTTAGCACCATTAGCTAGTATGATAAAATGGTTGAATCCTGAGTTAAAAATTAATTATTTGATGACAGATGGTGGAGCGTTACCACTACAATTTAGTAATACTGTTAAGGAACTTAAAGAAAAAAATATAATTGATAAAACTATTACAATAGGCCATGCTTTTGGTGGTGATTTAGAATGTGTTAATATCTATACTGGACTTATTGCTTCAAAGGAAATATTAGATAGTGATGTAACTATTATTGCTATGGGTCCTGGCATAGTAGGAACTGGAACTAAATTTGGGTTTAGTGGTGTTGAACAGGGTAATATCATAGATGCGGTTAATAATTTAAACGGAACGCCTTTTATTGTTCCTAGGATTAGTTTTAAAGATAGTAGAGAAAGACATAGGGGAATAAGTCACCATACGTTAACTGTATTAACGAAGATATGTAATACAAATGGGAAACTTATTATACCTAATTTAAATAATGACAAAAATGCAATAATAAATAAACAGTTAGAAGACAATAAATTATTGGATAGATATGAAATAATAAGAGAAAAAGGAAGAGACATAGTTGAAGCGTTAAATTATTTCAATCTAAATATTACAACTATGGGAAGAGGTATAAAAGAAGACATAGATTATTTTGTTACATTAGGAGCTGTTAGCAGGAGTGTGGTAAGGCATCTTAATGAAGGAGAGGAGTAGTAAAATGAATTTTGAAGAAAAAACTATGAAGACTGAAAAAATTTATGAAGGGAAAATATTGAATTTAAGGATTGATACAGTAGAATTACCAGACAAGAAATATTCAAAACGTGAAATTGTGGAGCACCCTGGAGCAGTAGCTGTAGTTGCGCTAACAGATGAGAACGAAATAATATTAGTTAAACAGTATAGAAAGGCAGTTGAAAGGGAATTATTAGAGGTTCCTGCTGGAAAATTAGAAATTGGAGAAGAACCTAAAGAAACTGCAATAAGGGAATTAAAAGAGGAAACAGGATTTACACCTAAAAATATAGAATATTTATTAGAATTTTATACTTCTCCAGGTTTTTCTAATGAAAAAATGTATTTGTTTTTAGCAAATGGGTTGATAGAGGGAGAAGCTCAACCTGAAAAAGATGAATATATTGAAGTAACAAAAGTAAAAATAGATGATTTAATTGATATGATTTTAAAAGGTGAGATTATGGACAGTAAAACTATAGTAAGTGCTTTTACAGTAAAAGACTATCTATTAAACAAATAAAATCCAAGTGATATTATCCTCCTTTAGTGCATAATATTTCATATAAGGCTTGTATATCTTGCGAAGGGAGGATATGTTTTGCTATACAAGATAAGAAATTGGATTTTTAAACATTTTAAAGATAATTTCACTGCTTATTTTACAATGTGTATTTTATTAGTTGTTGGAATAGTTGTAGGTGCTATAACCATAAAAGTATTGAATGTAGAAGAAAAAAATCAAATATTAAGTTTTTTTAATTCCTTTTTTAAGTTGTTAAATAAGGATAATATGAATAGCAGCCTTTTATTAAAAGAGTCACTAATAGGTAATATGAAGACAATTTTAATTATTTGGCTAACTGGTGTTATTATTATTGGTATACCAGTAATACCTATCATAGTATTGTTAAGAGGATTTGCTATGGGATTTACAGTTGGTTTTTTAGTTAATGAATTTGGTTTAAAAGGGTTCTTGTTTTCTATATTTGCACTATTACCTCAAAATTTATTTATTGTTCCAGGGATTATATCAATAGCTTCTATTGGTATAAGCTATTCATTAAATAGAGTTAAAGGCAAAAAAAATAGAGCCCTAAATAAATACTCTTTAGCTAGTTTTTTAAACTATTCTAGTATTATCTTTTTATTTTGTATATTAATAGTCATAGGTAGTTTAGTAGAAGCCTATATATCACCTTTATTTATGAAATTTATTGTTGATTATGTAAGTTAGTTTATTTCAAAAGACTTTAGTTTTTTATGGAATTTATGTACAAACTAGAGAAACAAAGGAGAATTTTTATGGACGAAGTCGTTTACGATTATAGTTGTTATTTGAAAGATGAAAGAGAATTATCAAAAAATACACTAGAATCGTATATTAGAGATTTAGAACAATTTAAAGAATACTTGAATGGCAATAGTTCCTTTGATTTAATAACTGCAAATAAAACGATAATAATTACTTATTTAATGTATTTGCAAAAAGATGGTAAATCTATTTCAACTATATCTAGAAATCTTGCTTCTATACGATCTTTTTATCAATATTTAATTAATAAAAATTTTATAAAAGAAGATCCCACCTATAATCTTCACTCACCTAAGGGAGATAGAAAGGTTCCAGAAATCCTTACACCTAGGGAGGTTGATTTGTTACTTTCACAACCAAATCTTAGTGACTTTAAAGGTGTAAGGGACAAGGCTATGTTAGAATTATTATATGCAACTGGGATAAGAGTATCTGAATTGATAGATTTGAACATAAATGATATAAATTTTGAAATTGGTTACATAGCCTTAAGGGGAGATAATTTACAAGAAAGAGCTATACCAGTTGGAAAAATTGCATTAAATAGTCTTAAATTATATATAAATGAGTATAGATCTCAAGTATTAAAAAACACTAAAGAAATAGCCATTTTTTTAAATTTTCAAGGAAAAAGGTTGACAAGGCAAGGATTTTGGAAAATAATAAAGTATTATACAGCAAATACTAATATAAACAAAAAAATTACTCCACAGACTTTAAGACATTCATTTGCAGTTCATTTGTTGCAAAATGGAGCTGATTTAAAATCAGTTCAAGAAATGTTAGGTCACTCTGACATTTCAACAACACAAGTGTATTCATTTGCGACTAATGACAAGAAACTTAGAGAAGTGTATAAAAAAGCACATCCAAGAGCATAGGAGGGAAAGTATGAATTTATTAGATAAGATTAATGAAAGTAAAGAGTATATAATGGCAAAGTTAGATAAGCAACCAAAAGTGGGTATGATTTTAGGTTCTGGATTAGGAGATATGGCAGAAAAAATTGAAAAACCCATATATATAAATTATAATGAAATACCTAATTTCCCTGTATCAACTGTAGAAGGTCATAAAGGTAGGCTAGTAATAGGTAATTTGGAAGGGAAAGTAGTTGTAGCTATGCAAGGAAGATTTCATTTCTATGAAGGCTATGAATTAGAGGAAGTGACTTTTCCTATTAGGGTTATGAAAGCCATAGGAGTTGAAACTATTCTTGTTACGAATGCTGCTGGGGGAGCTAATAAAGATTTTAAACCAGGAGAGCTAATGTTGATTACTGACCATATTAATTTTACTGGTAAGAATCCATTGCTTGGTAAAAATTATGATGAATTAGGTCCAAGATTTTTAGATATGTCTAAAGCATATGATAGTGAACTTATGGATATAGCCAAAAAAACAGCTAAGGATATAGGTATTAGCTTAAGAGAGGGAGTTTATATGTGGTTTTCAGGTCCAACATATGAAACACCTTCAGAAGTTAAGTTAGCTAGTATTCTAGGTGCAGATGCTGTAGGTATGTCAACAGTTCCAGAAGTTATAGTAGCAAAACATGGTGGTATGAAAGTTTTGGGGATATCTTGTATTACTAATATGGCAGCAGGAATATTAGATCAGCCACTCAATCATAAAGAAGTAGTTGAAACATCTGCTAGGGTAAAAAAAACATTTCAAAGTTTAGTTATGGGAATTGTTAAGAATATTGATTAGAGGTGAACGGTATGACATTGAGAATGTACGATATTATAAAAAATAAAAGAGATGGTATAGAGCTTAGCACACAAGAAATAAATTTCTTTGTTGAAAACTATACTAATGGAAACATACCAGATTATCAAGCTGCAGCATTATTAATGGCTATTTATTGCAACAAGATGAATAAAAGGGAGACATTAGATTTAACTAAAGCAATGATTAATTCTGGTCAGACTGTTGACTTATCACATATTAAAGGAATAAAAGTGGACAAACATAGTACAGGCGGAGTAGGAGACAAAACTACAATTGCACTTGGACCAATGATAGCTTCATGTGGAATACCTTTTGTAAAAATGTCTGGTAGAGGGTTGGGACATACTGGTGGAACATTGGACAAATTAGAATCGATTAGGGATTTTAAAGTTGAGTTATCAAGTAAAGTTTTTTTTGAAGCAGCTAATAAAATAAATATTGCAATATGTAGCCAAACTGCAAATATAACACCTGCGGATAAAAAACTCTATTCGCTAAGAGATGTTACTGCCACAGTAGAAAACATATCATTAATAGCAGCAAGCATTATGAGTAAAAAATTAGCTATAGGTTCAGATGCAATAGTTTTAGATGTAAAAGTCGGAAGTGGAGCTTTTATGAAAGATTTAGACAGTGCCCTTACATTAGCAAAAGAAATGGTAGACTTAGGAACTGGATTTGGAAGAGAAACTGTTGCTATTGTAACTAATATGGATGAGCCTTTAGGTTATGCAGTTGGTAATGCACTAGAAGTAAAAGAGGCAATTGAAACGTTAAAGGGAAATGGTCCAAAAGATTTTTATGAATTATGTTTGAGTTTAGGTACAAAGTTACTTTTATTAGCTGAAAGATGTAAAGATGAAATGGAAGCTAGAGCATTGTTAATTGATGCTGTTGACTCAGGAATAGCTTACAAAAAATTACTAGAATTGATCGAGTACCAAGATGGAGATATTAGTTATATAGAAAATACAAAATTACTTCCTAAAGCAAATTATATACTAGAAGTAAAAAGTGATAGAGGTGGTTTTGTAAAATCAATAGATGCTGAAAAAGTTGGTGAATGTTCATTAATATTGGGTGCAGGTAGAGAAACAAAAGAATCAAAATTAGACTTATCTGCAGGAATAGTTTTAAATGCAAAAGTTGATGATGAAATAAAAAAAGGTGATGTACTTGCATATATACATGGTAACAATATGGATAAATTAAATACTGTAAAGGATTATTTAAAAGACATTATTCACATTGGAGACAAAAATAGTGAAGAAAAAAAGCTAATATATGCAGAAGTGACTAAAGATGGAACAAGGCTTTTTTAAGCCTTGTTTTTTGGTGAAAATTAGTATTTCATTTTATTACCTCCATTACAAACTGTTCGTATAACTAAGTATTAAATGGTTAAGATAAATATAAATATAAAACAGAGGAGGTAACAAAGTGTATTTTGCATTTAAAAACAGAAAATATTTTTCTTGTTTTCTAGGGTTTATAATAGTTTTTACATCAATTAATTTTGCTTTTGCAGAACCGTCTTTAGACATAAAAGGAAAGTCAGCAATTCTTATGGATTTTAGTACAGGTGATATACTTTATGAGAATAATTCCGATGAAAAACTACCTCCAGCTAGCATAACTAAAATAATGGTACTTTTGATTGCCATGGAATCAATAGAAAAAGGGGTAATTAAACTTACGGATGAAGTAGTTGTAACATCGAATGCTGCTGGTATGGGTGGTAGTCAGGTATATCTTGAAGAAGGAGAAATACAAACAGTTGAAAGTTTGTTAAAAGCTATATGCTTAAGATCCGCTAATGATGCAAGTGTTGCATTAGCAGAGCATATATCAGGGAGTGAAGAAATTTTTGCAAAGCGAATGAATGAAAGAGCAACTCAATTAGGTATGAAAAATACAAATTTCAAAAATGTAACAGGGTTACCATCAGAGGATCATTATACTACTGCACATGATATTGCCTTGATGAGTAGGGAGCTTTTAAAACATCCCAAAATTCACGGGTGGTTAACTTTATGGATGGCAGAAATAAAAGTAGGTAAAAATAAAGATGTAGTTCAAGGTCTAGTAAATACCAATAGACTCGTTAAGGAATATGAAGGTGCTAATGGCGTAAAAACAGGTTTTACAAATGAAGCAGGATTTTGTCTTTCTGGCTCAGCAAAACGTGGTAATTTACAATTAATCTCTGTTATAATGGGATGTGAAACAAGTAAGTTGAGATTTGAAGAGACTAAAAGGATGTTAGATTATGGTTTTGCTACTTACGATTCTGTCACCATAGGCAAGAAAGATGATGTAGTTGGAAAGGTTATAGTTGAAAAAGGAAAACAAAGAGAAGTAAATGTTGTTTTTGAAAAAGATGCATTTGTCTTATTACCTAAAGGATCTCAATCAAACCTTGAAAGAGAATATATATTACCTAATTCTTTACTTGCTCCAATTGAGAAAAATAGTAAATTAGGTGAGTTGGTTATAACATTGGATGGAAAAGTAATTGAAAGAATCAATTTAGTATCTAGTGAAGCTGTAGAAAGGGCTAATTTTGGAGATATGTTTAAAGTATTGTTCAATAATTTGATACATAAATAAAAAGATGCTATATTTCAGCTAGATATATTTGTGTTTTTGAATAATTAATTATACAATATATCTAGCTTATTTTGAAGGTGAGGGTTGGACATGCTATATAATAAATTAATATCTATACCAGGGTTATTTATTGCTATTATTTTTCATGAGTTAGCTCATGGGTATATTGCATATAAATTAGGTGATCCTACTGCGAAACAAGCAGGTAGATTAACATTAAATCCTATTGCACATATGGATCCTATTGGATTTATAAGCATGCTTATTTTTAGGTTTGGTTGGGCGAAACCTGTGCCTATTAATCCAATATATTTTAAAAGAAGAAAATTGGACACTATTTTGGTATCTGTTGCAGGGCCTATATCGAACTTCATAATGGCAATAATTTCAGGTTTAATAATTTCTAGTGGCATTATAAAGAATAGCATAATATTAGAAATTCTTGTAATTACCCTATGGTATAATATAATGCTTGGAGTATTTAATTTACTACCGTTTCCACCATTAGATGGTTCTAAAATACTTGCGAGCTTATTGCCTACAAAGTATGAGTACATGTTTTATAAATACGAAAAACCTCTCCACTTAATATTAATTATTTTAATTATAAGTAATACAATTGATAAAATGTTGACTCCATTAATAAACATGAGTTTAAACTTAATTCTTAGGATAATTGGTTAGGGGTATAAAAATGGATTATAAAATTGTTTTAGAAACTTTTGAGGGACCTTTAGATTTGCTTTTGCATTTAATTGAAAAGGCAAAAGTTGACATATATGATATACCTATTAGTGATATTACTGATCAGTATATGGAATATTTAAATAATATGAAGGAATTAGATTTGGAAATAGCAAGTGATTTTTTAGTTATGGCCTCAACTTTACTAGAGATAAAATCAAAGATGCTATTACCAGCAAAAAACATTGAAAATGAAGATAGGCAATTAGAAATGGAAGAAATTGACCCTAGAATTGAATTGGTTAGAAGATTAGTGGAATATAAAAAATATAAAAAAGTTGCTGAAGAACTTAAAATACAGGAAATCAATCAAAACAAAGTTTTTTACAAACCAAAGGAAGAATTTACTTATACAAAAGAAGATATAGAATTACAGAACCTTAATGTAGATGAATTAGTAAAAGTTTTAAATACGGTTTTATCTAAAAAAAATAAAAAATCTAAGCCTATTAATATTGATGAAATACAAAGAGAAGAAATAACATTGGAAGAATGCATAAATAGAATTAAGAATGAATTAAATGAAAAGGGGAAAATTTTGTTTAGTGGATTATTTGATGAAAATTCTTCTCGTTCTGAAATAATAGGTACTTTTTTATCAATTTTAGAATTAACTAAATCAAAATATATAAAATTAAGACAAGAAAAAAACTTTTCTGATATTGTTATTATTAAGATATGATTGAAGAGGTGCCATTTATGGATAAAAAGGAAATTAAAGCAATAATAGAAGCCTTACTATTTATGTGGGGAGACCCATTAAATTTAAAAGATATTTCTTCAATTCTTGAAATGGATGAAAAGGAAGTAAGGTCAATAATTGATGAAATGATAGATGAATTTAATTATGAAAGAAGAGGCATAAAAATAATTCAAATTGAGGATAGTTATCAAATGAGTACTAGATCCGAACATTTTGAATGGATTAAAAAACTATACAATCCTAAATCAAATAAAACATTATCTAGTGCAGCATTAGAAACTTTATCAATAGTGGCTTATAATCAACCAATAACCAAAAATGAAATAGAAATGATAAGAGGAGTTAGATGTGATAAGGCTTTGGATACCCTTTTAGAAAAGGAAATAATAGAAGAAAGAGGTAGATTAGAGAGAACTGGTAGGCCAATAATTTATGGTACTACCAAAGAGTTTTTAAAGTGCTTTGGCTTAACTAGTTTAGAAGACTTACCATCTCTAGAAGAGTTTGAAGTAGATATTGAAGAAGAATAATACAATATGTATTATTCTTCTTGTTTTTTGGAGACAATAAAGATAGTTGTTTTATAGTAATGAGGTGAATTTATGTATTGGGTTTTTATTGTTATTATATTAATAATTATTATACTTTTGTCTCCAATATACATAAAAATTCAATTTAATTGGAACCAAACTTTTAAAGCTAAAATTAATATCACATTTTTGTTTGGTTTAATAAAACGTAGTATTTACTCTAAAAAAGAAAAGATTAAAGCTGCTAAGGATAAAAATATTATAATTAGATTTAAAAAAATAAAAAAGGTTTATGAAGCAAACAAAAAATATATTAGATATTTTTTTGATAGATGTAAAATAGTAGAATTAAAATGGATAACAAGATATGGTTTTGAGGATGCAGCAATTACAGGGATTTCAAATGGAGTATTATGGTCTATTAAAAATACTGTGTTGGGAGTATTTTTAAACAATAGAAAAGTAAAAGATATTTATATTAATGTAATTCCAGATTTTGAAGAAAAAAATTTTGAAATGGATTTTAATTGTATAATTAAAATCAAAACTGTTTATATTATTATTGTAAGCTTATATGTATTAATTACAAAAAAAGGTGGTGAAAAAATTGCCAGATCATCCTATTGAAGCTCTTATGAAAACAACTATGACGAGTTTGAAAGATATGGTGGATGTGAACACTATAGTTGGTGATCCTGTGCAATCTCCTGATGGATTAGTAATAATCCCAATATCTAAAGTATCTTTTGGATTTGCTTCTGGAGGTACAGAGTTTAATACTGTGAATAAAAAAAGTAGAAGGGAAGATAATAGTATTGAAGAAGGAAAGTTACCTTTTGGTGGTGGTACAGGAGCTGGAGTATCAGTTCAACCAGTAGCATTTATGGTAGTAGGAAAAAATCAAATGAAATTGTTGCCAGTCGATGAAGGAAGTAACGCATTAGGAAACTTATTTGACTTGATGGGGAAATTAGCAACTAATCTTACTAATAAAGAGAAGCAAGATGTAGATACATCACATTATGATTCAACAATAAATCCTAGCTAAGAAGCAGATAAATTCTGCTTCTGTTATTTATTTGGATTTCAGATGAACGGAGGAAGCTATTTGAGAATTAAAACTGTATTAATATTAATTACAATTATATTATTTACAAGTTCAATATCTTATTGCAGTGAACCTGATATAAGTGCACAGAGTGCAATACTAATGGATACTATATCGGGTAGAATTCTTTATGCTTATAATTCACAAGAAAAGTTACCAATGGCCAGTACAACTAAGATAATGACAGCTCTAATAGCAATAGAAAATGGCAACCTTGATGATATTGTTAAAATTAAGAGAGATTCGGTAGGGATAGAAGGTTCAAGTATATATTTATATGAAGATGAGGAAATAAGCAAAAAAGATTTATTGTATGGATTAATGTTAAGGTCAGGTAATGATTCAGCTGTTGCTATTGCTGACTATATTGGTGGGGATGTAAATAATTTTGTTAAAATGATGAATATGCGCTCTAAAGAAATAGGTGCTTTAAACACTAACTTTGTTAATCCTCATGGGCTTGAAGAGAAAAATCACTATACTACTGCTTATGATTTAGCTTTAATAACTAAAGAGGCTTTAAAATCAAATGAGTTTAAAGAGATTGTAAGTACAAAAACTTGGGTAGCAAATAGAGATAAGAATAATTATTTTTATAATAAAAATAAAACTATTTGGCAATATGATGGCGGTGATGGTGTAAAAATTGGTTACACTAAAAGAGCAGGTAGATGTTTAGTTTCAAGTGCTACGAGAAAAGGTATGCAACTTATTGGTGTAGTTTTAAATGATGGTAATTGGTTTAATGATTGTTATAAAATGCTTGACTATGGATTTGATAACTATACTCCTTTTATTGTCTATGATAAAGGTCAGTTTATTAAAAAATTGAAAGTTAAAAATGGAAATGAGGAGTGTTTACCTGTAATTACAGAAGATGTTTGTATATTACCTTTAAAGGAAGAAGAGAAAGAAAAAATAAAGGTAATAGTACATTTACCTGATGAGATAGAGGCACCAATTATGAAAGATACTAAAATTGGTAGAATTGAAATATATTTAGATGGAGAGATGATGTATACAACTAATTTAATATCTAAATATGAAGTTAAGGAGATAAACTTCTTCGAAAGATTACTAAGGAGCCTAGATAAATAGGTTCTTTTTTAATGTTATAATAAGTGACATTTAATAATTATGTAACATATTATAAAAATATTAATATTTTATTAATAGGTGGTAAAAAAGGGGGATAAGGCATGTATAATACTTTCAAATGTATTGATGCAGGAAGTGAATATTGTCCATGTAATTTGGCAGAGACTATGGATTGTGTATCTTGTTCTCAGTTACAAGGTAATAATACTTGTGATTGTAGTTGGAATGGTGTTTGTATTTTAAATGAGTTTTATATGAACAATAAAAATGTAAAAAGTGGTAGAAAAACTTATAGGGGTGATGTGGTATTAAATAAAGAACTAGATTCAAATATTTTTATGCTTAAGATAAAAACTGATAGGAAACTGATAAAACAATTAAATAGATCAGGTTCATATGTACTTTTAAAAGAAATAGATAAGGAATATTTTTTTAACGTACCCATGTCAGTTTTAGATTTAGAGGGTGATGAATATTTTTATATAGTATATAAAAATAAAGGAAGTAAAACAAAATCATTAGAAAAAGCTAGCATACTAGATATTAAAGGTCCTTATTGGAATGGCATACAGGGAATAAATTATTTAAAAGAAGTAAACAATTCAAACTGCTTAATTGTTACTAGGGGGATAGGTCAATCATCAATAGTTTTACCAATTAGAGAAATGATTAGAAATAATAATAAAATATTTTTGTTTTTGGATAGTGGAAATACAAATTTAGATTATGCTTTAGATTTTTTAAATGGTGATTTAACTGTTATCAAAGGAGATTTATATAAAGATAGCGAAAAAATACAGGAATTAATAATAAATAATAACATTAAATTAGTATTTTCATCTGGATCGGATTTAGTTCATAATCACATAATTAAATTAATAAAAGATGTAAAAGAAAATATTTACTGTATGACTAGTAACAATAGTACAATTTGTTGTAGTGAAGGTGTATGTGGTTCTTGTATAAAGAGGATTGAAACAAATAAAAAAGTTAGAATGTGTAAAAGTCAAGTAAATCCTAAAAAATTATTTAGTTAGGGGGGATGATTTTGGATACTGTTGTAATAATAGGAGGAGGATGGGCAGGTTGTGCAGCGAGTATCAGGGCAAAAAAAATGGGGGCAAAAGTTGTATTGATTGAAAGAACGGATATGCTTTTAGGTTTAGGTAATGTTGGTGGCATCATGAGAAATAATGGAAGATATACTGCCACTGAAGAGAACATCTATTTAGGTGCTAATGAGTTATTTGAAATTACAGATATGTATTCTAGACATAAAAATTTAGATTTTCCTGGGCATAAACATGCTAGTCTTTACGATGTTACCAAGATTGAACCAGAAGTGAGAAGGTTACTTGTAAACTTAGGAATAGAAGTGTTATTAAAAAAGAGAGCTATAGATGTTATAATAAATAATAGAACTATTGAAGGAATAGCTTTAAATGATGATAGTGTAATTTATGGGGATGTTTTTATTGAGACAACAGGTTCTACAGGACCTATGGGAAATTGTTTACGATACGGTAATGGTTGCTCTATGTGTATATTAAGATGTCCAACTTTTGGTCCGAGGATAAGTATTAGCGAAAAAAGTGGTATTGAAGATTTAATAGGTAAAAAGAAAGATGGTACATTTGGCGCTTTCAGTGGTTCTTGTAAATTAAATAAGGATTCATTAAGTTCTGAAATAAGAAATGAATTGGATGAAAAAGGAGTTGTTATTCTTCCTGTACCTAAAGAAGATATACATTTAGATAAACTAGATAAAAAGGTTTGTCAGCAATATGCTTTAAAGGAGTATGCAGAAAATATTATACTACTAGATACAGGTCATGCAAAGATGATGACAACATTTTATCCTTTAGAAGATTTAAGAAAAATACATGGTTTAGAAAATGCAAGATATGAAGACCCTTATTCTGGAGGCATAGGAAATTCTGTAAGATATTTGTCTATGGCACCTAGAGATAATACAATGAAAGTAATAGGAGTAAACAACTTGTTCTGTGGAGGAGAAAAAGCAGGGCTGTTTGTAGGTCATACAGAAGCAATTACTACTGGTAGTTTGGCAGGTTATAATAGTGTTAAAATGATAAGAGGAGAGAAGCTTTTAGAACTTCCTAGGACACTTGCTGTAGGGGATATTATTTCATATGAAAATGAGATGATACTTAAAGAAGAAGGACTTCAAAAGAGATATACATTTGCAGGTAGTGATTATTTTAATAGGATGAAGGATTTAAATCTTTATTCAGTTGATATCGAGGCTATTAAGGAGAGAGTAAAGAATAATAAACTACTAAACATTTATAATAGAAATTAGAATTACCTAAGAAAAAGAAAGGAGCAAATTATGAGGTTACAAAAGTATATGGCAAAGTGCGGAGTAGCTTCTAGAAGAAAGTCAGAAGAAATAATTTTATCTAGAAGAGTTAAAGTAAATGGAGAAACTATTAGTGAGTTAGGAACAACTATAACTCTAGGAAAAGACATTGTGTCGGTGGATGAAAAGATAATTAAACTAGAAGAAACGAAAGTCTATATAATGTTAAATAAACCTACTGGATATGTTACAACTTTGGAAGATGAATTTAATAGAAAAAAAGTTATTGATTTAATTAAGGGAGTAGATGAGAGAGTATATCCAGTAGGAAGACTTGACTATGATACATCTGGATTACTTATTTTAACAAATGATGGAGATTTGACTTATAAATTAACACATCCAAGTTATGAGATAGTAAAGACATATTTAGCTAAGGTTGAAGGCATACCTAACAAAGAGGAACTTATTAGATTTAGAAATGGTTTAAAAATAGAGGATTATATTACATCTAAGGCTGAAATTAATATATTAAAGGAATATGTTAGTAGTTCCATTCTAGAAATTAAAATTCATGAAGGAAGAAATAGACAGGTAAGGAAGATGTGTGCTTCAATTAGTCATCCAGTATTAGAATTAAAAAGGATATCCTTTGGTGGAATTGATTTAGGTAATCTAAAACAAGGCCATTGGAGATTTTTAACGAAAAATGAAATTGCTTTTCTTAAGAAACTTTAAAAACTTTAGTAAATTACTAAAGTTTTTAAAGTTTTGTTATAATAATGATTTACCCTTTAAAAAAAGTAGTATATTGATTATAATATAGTTGTCGATAAAAAGGATGTAGAATTTATTATTATGTTAATTTTAAAACAATAAGAATTTAAATAATTTTTCTAATTTTCCTATAGTAACTTACACGGAGTGATTGAAATGGATTATAAATACTTTAAAAATGCAGTAGAAATAACAAAAATGATTATGGAGAAGACTATTTTTCCAGGTGATATTGTAATTGATTGTACAGTAGGCAAAGGAAATGATACAATCAAGTTGGCAAAGTTAGTAGGACCTTATGGTAAGGTTTATGGGTTTGATATTCAAAATACTGCTATAAAACTTACTGAAGGAAAGCTTAAAAATGAAAACTTACTAGAAAGGGTAATTCTTATTAATGATGGTCATGAAAACCTTTCTCAATATATAAATAAAAGTAAGAAAGTAAGTTTTGTTGTTTTTAATTTAGGTTATCTTCCTGAAGGTGATCATAGTATTATAACCAAAACTGAAACTACTTTAATTGCTTTAAAAAAATCGTTAACAGTTCTAGTTCCTGGAGGGATTCTTCTTATAACCTGCTATCCAGGTCATGATGGTGGGCAAGAAGAAATGGAAAATGTAGAAGAGTTTTTGTCAAGTTTAAATCAAAAAGAATATAGTACTTTAAAGTTTCAATTCATCAATCAAATTAATAATCCGCCGATACTATATGGCGTAGAAAAAAATAATTTTTAGGAGGGGTTTTAATTGGCTGGTGTAAAAATAACAGAAACAGTACTAAGAGATGCCCACCAATCGTTAATTGCTACAAGAATGAAAACAGAGGACATGCTTCCTATTGCTGAAAAACTAGATGAAGTAGGATATTATTCTCTAGAAGTTTGGGGTGGAGCAACTTTTGATTCTTGTTTAAGATTTTTAAATGAGGATCCATGGGAAAGATTAAGAAAATTAAGAAGTGTTTTTAAGAAAACTAAGCTACAAATGCTTCTTAGGGGACAGAATTTATTAGGATATAAACATTATTCTGATGATGTAGTAGAAGAATTTGTAAAGAAAACCATTGAAAATGGAATAGACATAATAAGAGTATTTGATGCATTGAATGACCCTAGGAATTTGAGAACTTCTATTAAGGCAACTAAAAAAGCAGGTGGACATGCGCAGGCTGCAATTTCTTATACTACTAGTCCTGTACATAATATTAACTATTATGTAAAATTAGCTAAAGAACTAGAAAAGATGGGTGCAGATTCTATATGTATAAAAGATATGTCTGGAATATTACTTCCTTATACTGCATATGAATTAGTTGGAAAATTAAAATCTGAAATTAAAATACCTATTCAGATACATTCACATTTTACTAGTGGTATTGCAAATCAAACCTATATGAAAGCAATAGAAGCTGGAGCAGATGTTATTGATACAGCTATTTCTCCATTAGGAATGGGGACTAGTCAACCAGCAACGGAATCTATGGTTGTTTCACTAAAAGGTTCACAATATGATCCTGGACTTGATTTAAATTTACTTTTAGAGATAGCTGATTACTTTAAAGATTTGAGAGAAAAATATAAAAAAGAAGGATTATTGAATCCAAAGGTATTAGAAGTAAATGCAAAAACATTAAAATATCAAGTTCCTGGAGGAATGTTATCTAACTTAGTGTCACAACTACAAAATCAAGGGGCATTAGATAAATTTGAACAGGTATTAGAAGAAGTACCTAGAGTTAGAGAGGATTTAGGATATCCACCACTTGTTACTCCTATGAGTCAAATAGTGGGTACTCAAGCTGTGTTTAATGTGGTTTTAGGTGAAAGATATAAGATGGTGCCAACGGAAGCAAAAAATTATGTAAAGGGTTTGTATGGAAAGCCAACAGTACCGATAAAAGAAGAAATCAAAAAGAAAATAATTGGAGATGAAAAAGTATATACTGGTCGTCCAGCTGATTTAATGGAACCTGAATTAGATAAATTAAAAAATGAAATATCGGAATACATTGAACAAGATGAAGATGTATTATCTTATGCATTATTCCCACAAGTAGCAATTAATTATTTCAAATATAGACAAGCACAAAAATATAAAATTGATACAAACTTGCTCAATGAAGAATTTAAAACTTATCCAGTATAAATAATAATAAAAGGCCTTTTTGGCCTTTTTAATTGAATATGTATGAAACAAAACTTGCAAAAAAACAATTATTTAACGAAATATGAAATAAATCTTGCAATTATCATTCTAATTTGTTATTATTTAAGTAGAAAAAAACATTTACATATAAGGGGGAAAAGACAGTGCCTGAACAGACTTTAAAAGTGCTACAAGTCAATAAAAAATGGTGCAAAGGTTGTGGCATATGCGTAGCATTTTGTCCTAAGAATGTTCTAGAAATTAAGGACGGTAAAGTAAATATAAAAGATGAAGATTCATGTATTAAATGTGGACAGTGTGAATTAAGATGTCCAGATTATGCTATTTATCTAGGAGGTAAATCAAATGACTGATAGGGTTGTAAAACTTATGCAAGGAAATGAGGCTTGTGTTGAAGGGGCTATCGCTGCAGGTATGAGATTTTATGGAGGATATCCTATTACACCATCAACTGAAATTGCAGAATTATCAGCAGAGAAACTTCCTAGAGTTGGTGGTAAATTTATTCAAATGGAAGATGAAATTGCAAGTATGGGTTCAGTTATAGGTGCTTCATTAGCTGGTCTAAAAGCTATGACAGCTACAAGTGGACCTGGTTTTTCTTTAAAACAAGAAAATATTGGATATGCTGCAATAACTGAAATACCTTGCGTAATCGTGAATGTTCAAAGGGGAGGGCCAAGTACAGGATTACCAACTTCTCCTGCTCAAGGGGAAGTAATGCAAGTTAAGTGGGGAACTCATGGAGATCATCCTATGATTGCATTAACTCCTTCATCTGTAAGAGAAACATATGATTTAACTATAAGAGCATTTAATCTAGCTGAAAAATATAGGACTCCAGTTATACTTTTAATGGATGAAGTTGTTGCACATATGAGAGAAAAAATAGAGATACCAAATGAAGATGAAATTGAAATAATTAATAGAAAGAAACCTGAAAGTGGGTTAGATGTATATAATCCATATGAAGTAAAAGAAGGGGAATATGTTTCACCAATGGCAGCTTTTGGTGATGGTTATAGATTCCATGTAACAGGATTAGTTCATGATAAAACAGGATTTCCAACAACTAATCCAAAACTAGCTGAAGAACTAGTTACTAGATTAGTAAATAAAGTTGAAGATAATGTTGATGATATAGTTACTTATGAAGAATACAAATTAGATGACGCTGAAATAGCTATTGTAGCTTATGGTGGTACTGCTAGATCAGTAAAAAGTGCTGTAGATGCTGGAAGAGATGAAAATATTAAAGTTGGAATGTTTAGACCAATAACTATGTGGCCATTTCCTAAGAAACAAATCGAAGAATTATCTAAAAAAGTTAAGAAGATAATAGTTGTAGAAATGAATATGGGACAATATTTCCTTGAAGTTGATAGAATAGCTGGAAAACATGCTGAAGTCATGAAGTACGGAAGAGTTAATGGAGAGTTAATAACTCCTGATGAAATCCTAAAAATAGTTAAGGAGGGCTAAAAGTTGACCAGTGAATTAGTTGAAAAATATTATAGAACGAATCGATTACCACATATCTGGTGTCCAGGTTGCGGAAATGGAATAGTAACAAATGCAATTGTTAGAGCTATAGATAATTTAAAGTTAGATAAAAACAAAGTTTGTATAGTTTCAGGAATAGGATGTTCTTCAAGAGCTTCTGGATATCTAGATTTTAATACTATACACACTACCCATGGAAGGGCACTGTCTTTTGCAACAGGAATAAAGATGGCTAATCCAAAATTAACTGTTATTGTCATAACAGGAGATGGTGACTCTGCTGCCATAGGTGGAAATCATCTTATACATGCTTGTAGAAGAAATATTGATATTACAACTGTAGTTTTTAATAATAATATTTATGGTATGACAGGTGGACAGTATTCTCCTACTACACCAACCGGTGATAAAGGGACAACCGCACCTTATGGTAACATTGATAACAATTTTGATCTATGTAATTTAGCAATTGCTGCTGGTGCAACTTTTGCTGGTAGAGCAACTGTCTATAATCCAAATTTGATAACAAAATTAGTAGAAGATGGCATTCAAAACAAAGGATTTTCTTTCGTAGAAACTGTAACACTTTGTCCAACTTATTATGGAAGAAAAAATAAAAAAGGTGAAGCAGTAGACATGATGAAATTTTTAAAAGACAACTCTATTAATATCGTTGCTGCTCAAAAATTAAGCAAAGAAGAAGTTAAAAACAAAATAATAGTTGGTCAATTGCATAGAGAAAGTAAGCCTGAGTATACTGATGAATATCAAAGAATAATTGACTATTTTTAAAGGAGAGATATTATGGAGCATCATGAATTAAGATTAAGCGGTTCTGGAGGGCAAGGACTTATTTTGGCTGGTATAATATTAGCAGAGGCTGCTCTTTATGATGATAAAAATGTAGTACAATCTCAATCCTATGGTCCTGAAGCTAGAGGTGGTGCTAGTAAGGCTGAAGTAATAATTAGCGAAGATGATATAAATTATCCAAAAGTAAGAGATTGTAATATTCTTCTAGCATTAACTCAGGTAGCATGTGATAAATATATAGATGGATTAAATGAAGGTGGAACTTTAATATTAGACAGTAGTATTAAAAATGTTCCAGATAGAGATAATGTAAATATATTCCGTGTACCTATTCTAGAGACAGCAAAAGAAAAATTAAATAGACCAATGGTTTCAAACATTGTTGCTTTAGGTACTATTTATGAATTAACCAAGATTGTAAGCAAAAAGTCTTTAGAAAAAGCTGTATTAAGTAGAGTTCCAAAGGGAACAGAAGAACTTAATAAAAAAGCTTTAGAAGAAGGTTTCAATTTAATAAAAACGCATAAGGAAGAGTGTTATGCAAAATAATGCTGATTTAATAAAGTTAATACAATATAACTTTACTAAATTTAGTAAAAGTCAAAAAATGATTGCAGATTATATTTTAGATAATTATGATAAAGCAGCATTTATGACTGCAGCAAAACTAGGAACAACAGTTGGCGTTAGTGAGTCAACTGTTGTTAGATTTGCAAATACTTTAGGATATACTGGCTATAGAGAATTACAAAGTGACTTACAAGCACTTATAAAAAACAAACTAACTACAGTACAGAGAATATCACTAACAGATGAATATTCAAATAAAGAGAATTTACTTAAAAGAGTTTTTAAAAAGGACGTATCTAATATAAGTAAAACCTTTGAAGAATTAGACTATAACGTATTTGGTCAAGCAGTAGAGGCTATTTTAAATGGAAAAAGAGTATATATTTTAGGTCTTAGAAGTTCATCGTTTTTAGCTGGTTACTTAGGTTTTTATTTAAACTTTATATTAAGCAATGTAAAAACAGTGACCGCTGGTCCTAGTGATATATTTGAGCAACTTTTAAAGGTAACTTCTGAAGATGTTGTCATAGGTATTAGTTACCCAAGATACTCTACTCGAACTCTTGAAGCTTTAAAATATGTTAAAGAAAAAGGGTCTACAGTAATAGGTATAACCGACAGTTTACTTTCTCCAGCAGCTCAAATTTCAGATATCACACTACTTGCTAGTAGTAATATGGTTTCTTTTGTTGATTCATTAGTAGCACCTATGAGTTTGATTAATGCCCTTATAATTGGTGTTGGTATGGAAAAACGAGAAGATATAACTAGCTATTTCGAAGATTTAGAGGGAATATGGAAGAAATATAGTGTATATAATAATGTAAATAGTAAAGAAATATTAAATACTAAAAAAACAAAAAAATAAAAGCCCTAATAAGCTTTTATTTTTTTGTTTTTTTAGTCATAATTGATGTTATCATATATGATAAACAACTTTACAAAACAAATTACAAAACACATCATAAATATATTATAATAAATACATATAGCCAAATAAATCACCATTAAAATAAATAATTAATTATGGATATAATAAAACAAATGAAAGGAGTTAAAATATGCAAAAAATATATTTAGTTAGACATGGTCAATCAGAATGGAATTATCAAAAAAAAGTTCAAGGACAACAAGATACATTTTTAACAGAACTAGGAAGAATTCAAGCAAAAAAAATTGGCTCTAGACTTAAAAGTGAAGAAATCGATTTAATATACTCAAGTGATTTAAAAAGAGCATATGAAACCGCTACTATAATCGGAAATGAACTAGATAAAAAAGTAAACCGTATGGAATGCTTAAGAGAAATTGCCTTTGGACAATGGGAAGGAAAAACCATTGAATATTTAAACGGTACAAATGAAAAAGAACATGATATATGGCTTAAGGAACCACATAAATTTAGTATGGAAGGTGCTGAAACCTTATATCAACTTCAAAAAAGAGCTATGCTCGGTATAAACAAAATTATAGATGAAAACCCTAATAAGAATATATTAATAGTATCTCATGGTGCTACACTTAAAACAATAATATTGGGGTTACTAGATATAGATGTAAAATATTATAGCAAACTAACATTAAACAATGTAAGTTTAAGTATTATTGAATTTAGAGATTATAATAGGGTTTTAAAATTATTAAATGATACTAATCATTTGAGGGAGGAATAAAATGTCTGAGAAAGTTGCTGTTATTGGTGGTGGACCAGGAGGAATTATAGCTGCTGGTTTTGCTGGTTCTAGAGGAAAAGATGTAGTGCTAATTGAAAAAAACAACAAATTAGGGAAAAAGCTTTATATAACTGGTAAAGGAAGATGCAATATTACTAATAGTTCTGCAATAGAAGATTTTTTTGATAATATAATTACAAACAGTAATTTTCTTTATAGTTCTTTATATAGCTTTACTAATGATAATATTATAAACCTTCTCAATACTTATGGTTTAGAAACTAAGATTGAAAGAGGAAATAGGGTTTTTCCAGCTTCTAATAAATCTAGTGATGTAATAAAGGCATTTAATCGATTTTTAAAAGATAAGAATGTTAAAATTAATCTTAATACAGAAGTTAAAGCTATTAAATATGTAGAAAATAAATTTGTAATTACATTTTCAGATAATAATAGTGAAAAATTTGATAGTGTAGTAATAGCTACTGGAGGTAAATCTTATCCAGTAACTGGTTCTACAGGAGATGGTTTTATTTTTGCTAAAAATTTTGGTCATACTATTACTCCATTAAAACCAGCATTAGTACCTTGTGAAGTAAATGAAACATGGATTAAAGGATTACAGGGTTTAGCCCTAAAAAATGTTACTCTTTCAGCATATATTAAAAACAAGAAAGTATTTGAAGAGTTTGGAGAAATGCTTTTTACACACTTTGGAATATCAGGACCAATAGTTTTAACTATGAGTAATATAATTAACAAATATGAGAAAGAGAAAATTACGTTTAAAATTGATTTAAAACCAGCACTGTCTTATGAAAAGTTAGATAAAAGAATACTAAGAGATTTTAGTCAATTTAATAATAAACAGATTAAAAATGGTCTTAATAATTTATTGCCTAATAGCATAATTCCTGTAGTATTAAAACTTTCAAATATAGATGAAACAAAAAATATAAATCAAATTACTAAAGAAGAAAGGGAAAATCTTATAAATACAATAAAAGGTTTAGAATTAAGCTTTTCTAAATTTAGACCAATTGAAGAAGCTATAGTAACTTCTGGAGGTGTTTCAACCATGGAAATAAATCCATCTACTATGGAATCTAAGATTATAAAAGGCTTGTTTTTTGTAGGAGAAGTTATTGATGTAGATGCATTAACTGGTGGATTTAATCTCCAAATAGCATATTCTACTGGTTATTTAGCTGGAACAAATTGTTGATTAAGTGTTTTCTCCCTATATACATTATTTTATTAAACATTACATAAAATATAAATATAAGTATATTTTAGGGAGGAAATTATGAAGAGCCTGTTTAATAAGATTGAAAAAGTTATTTTAAGTATCACCGTTATTTGTTTTATATTATTAATATGTATACAATTTATAAATGTAAACGATGAAAATGTAGTTAATACTAGCCAATTTATGAATGACAAATATATACCTTTGATTAATAAAAAAAATACTGATAAAGGTATTTTAATAATCAAGCTCTTAGATGATGAATACAAAGAAGTTAGTATATTAGTAAATGGTGAACCTATAGGTGATTTTACAAAAGACAATGAAATAAAGATCAAAGTATATGAAAATGATTTAATAGAAGTTGATGGTACAGCTTATATTAACAAAGTAAATGTCAAGTTGCAAGGCATAAGTAAAAATATAAATAATCCTAAATTAGATACTATTATTACCACTTCTCAAAGCATAGAGATATTAGGCAAAGTAAGATTAAAATAGCTTGAGTGATTCACTATTTTAATATATAATTAATAAGGAAAGTGATATATATGAATACTGTTGCTATAAGAGGAGCAATTACAGTTGAAGAAAATACAAGTGAAAATATTTTAAATCGTACAACTGAATTAATTAAAGAAATAGAAAAAAAAAATAATATCAATAAAAGCAAAGTCATTGGAATTATATTCTCATCAACAAAGGATTTAAATACAGAATATCCTGCAAAAGCAGCAAGAGCTATGGGATATTTAAATACAGCTTTAATGTGTTTTAATGAAATGGAAGTTAAAGGGAATCTGAATAAATGTATTAGATTAATGATGTTATATAATTCTAATAAAAACCAAGATGAAGTTAAGCATATTTATTTAAAAGGTGCAAAGGTTCTCAGGCCTGATTTAGATATAGAGTAGGCAATAAACCACCTTAATGGTGGTTATAATTTTGTAACAAGGAGGATACTAATGGATAAGATTATTTCCATAGCAATAGATGGTCCAGCAGGTTCTGGAAAAAGTACTATTTCAAAATTTATATCTAAGAAGTTAAATATAGAATACATAGATACTGGAGCTATGTATAGAGCATTTACATTAAAAATTTTAAATAAAAGAATATCTTTAGATGACACAAAAAAAATTGTATCAGAAATAAATAATACAATCATTGATTTCAAGGATAACCATATCTACTTAGATGGAGAAATAGTAGACAAGCAAATAAGAGAAAATATAATAAACCAAAATGTATCATATATTGCAAAAATAAAAGAAGTAAGATATAGAATGGTAGAATTACAAAGGGAAATTGCTAAAAATAAAAGTATAGTTATGGATGGTAGAGATATCGGAACTGTTGTACTTCCAAATGCTACTTATAAGTTTTTTATTATTGCTAGTATAGATGAAAGAGCTAAACGTAGATATAAAGATTTAACTAGTGAAAATGAAACAAACATAACATTAGAACAAGTAAAGAAAGAATTAAAAATGAGAGATGAAATAGACAGTAGTAGAGAAGTTGCACCACTTGTTAAGGCAAAAAATGCAATAGAAGTTGACACAACAGAAAAAAACATTGAAGAAAGCGTAAATACTATTCTCGAAATAATTCAGGGGAGGTAAAATATGCTTTTTTATAAAACATGTTATTGTATTGGAAATGCTATTCTTCGCATTGTTTTTAGATTCAATGTTAAAGGAAAGGAAAACATTCCAAAAGAAGGCAAGATTATTATTTGTTCTAATCATATTAGTAATTTTGACCCTTTGATATTAGGATTAGCAATACCAAGACAAATTAGATTTATGGCAAAAAAAGAACTATTTAAAAATGCTTTTTTAGATAAATTTTTAAGCTCACTTGGAGCATTTCCTATAGACAGACAGAGTGCTGATTTATCGGCAATTAGAACTTCTATGAATATTTTAAAAGAAGAAGGGGTATTAGGTATTTTCCCAGAAGGAACTAGGGTTTTTAAGGAAGATATAAGTAAAGCTAAACCTGGAATTGGAATGATTGCAATAAAAGGAAAATCACCAGTAGTACCTGTTTTTATAAATTCAAAGTATAAATTGTTTAGCAAAGTAAATATCACTATTGGAAAACCATTATATTTTAATGATTATTATAATAAGAAATTAAATAAGGAAGATTACACTATTATCAGTCAAAACATTATGAGAGCAATATATTCCTTGAAATAATTATTTAGGAGGAATTTGGTTTGAGAATAATATTAGCAGAAAATGCTGGCTTTTGTTTTGGGGTAAAAAGAGCTGTTGAAATGACCGAAACTATTTTAAATCAAAATCATGATAATATTTTTTCTTTAGGCCCATTAATTCACAATAGCCAAGTAGTAGGAAAATATGAAAAATTAGGTCTTAAGGTTTTAGAAAATATAGATCATATTAAAAATGCAAATATAATAATAAGAGCTCATGGAGTACCTCTAGAGACATATCAGGTACTAGAGGATAATGGAAACACTATAATAGATTGTACATGCCCACATGTAAATGCAGTCCATAAGAAAGTTAAGGATTATAACGACCAAGGTTATCAAGTTATAATAGTAGGAGATAAAGAGCATGCAGAAGTTATTGGTATTAATGGATTTTGTAATAATGAAGCTATTATTATAAATAGTATAGAAGAGGCTAAAAAATTACCAAGCCTAAAAAAGATATTCATAGTATCACAAACAACAAATAGACAAGAAAAATTTAATAATATAATTGAAATAATTAAACAAAAAAGTAACAAAATAGAAATATTTAATTCTATTTGTAATGCGACTAATCTAAGGCAAAAATCATGTGAAGAAGTAGCAAAAGAAGCTGATATAATGATTGTGATAGGAGGTTATCATAGTTCTAATACTAATAAATTAGTTGAAGTTAGCAAAAAATTTTGCGAAAATGTTTTTCATATAGAAACAGTCAATGATTTACCTTTGATTAATATTAAAAAATTTAATACAATTGGAATAACAGCAGGTGCTTCAACACCTGATTGGATAATTAAGGAGGTTATTAATAAGATGGAAAATATGAACAATGAAGAAATGATAAAAGCTATAGAAGATTCACTTGTTAGGTTACATCGTGGTGAAATTGTAAAAGGTAAGGTAATACAAGTTACAGAAAATGAAGTTATGGTAAACGTTGGATACAAATCAGATGGAATTATAACAAAAGAGGAACTATCTTATGATCCAGATATTAAACCTGAAGAACTATACAATGTAGGAGATGAAATAGATGTATACGTTCTAAGACTTGATGATGGGGAAGGAAACGTATTACTATCTAGAAAAAGAATTGAATCTATGAAGAGTTGGGATGACTTAGAAAATGCTTATAATAACAAAGAAAAAGTTAACTGTAAAGTAACTGAAGTAGTTAAGGGTGGAGTATTAGCAGTTGTAGAAGGACTAAATGCATTTATACCTGCATCACTATTATCAACATCTTATGTAGAAGATTTAAATGAATATAAAGGAAAGAAATTAACAGTATTAGTTACAGATTTTGATAGAGAAAAAAAGAGAATTATACTTTCAAGAAAAGAAGTAGAAAAAGAAGAATTAGAAGAAAGAAAAGAAAAATTGTGGAATAGTCTTGAAGTTGGTAAAATAGTTAAAGGTAAAGTAATGAGACTAACTGATTTTGGAGCATTTGTTGATGTAGGTGGAGATGATGGACTTATCCATATATCTGATTTAGCATGGAGAAGAATAAAACATCCGTCTGAAGTAGTAAAAGAAGGGCAAAATGTTGAAGTTCAAATATTAGATTTCAATAAAGCAAAAGGAAGAATTTCTTTAGGTTTAAAACAAACTATACCTGAACCTTGGAAAGTTTTTATAGATAAATATAGCATAGGAGATATTGTAGAAGGTACTGTTGTTAACTTACAAGATTTTGGGGCTTTTGTAAAACTAAATGTAGGCGTAGACGGACTTCTTCACGTATCACAAATTTCTAATGAACATGTTAATAAGCCATCAGATGTGTTGAATCTAAACGATAAAGTTACAGTAAAAATAATTGATATAAAAGAAGATGAGAGAAAAATTAGTTTAAGTATAAAAGAAATATTAAACGATAAAACAAAATCTGAAGAATATGTTAATGAAAATGAAGAATTAGAACCTACTATTGAAGAAATTATTAAAGATAACTAAAGTGTATTTGGGGTTGATGTATAAAATAGTTTTTTTTGATTAAAATAATAACGACCTCGTCAATACATCAAAACCCCCTTTACACAAATCTGTGGCTTTTAGCCACAGTTCTTTTTATACTCGATAGGAAAATTCTAGTTTACTTTAATATAAAACTTTTCGAAATGAGTTTCAAAAAAGGCTTCCTTGATTGTAAAAACACTTCCATTGGAAGCCTTTTTTTATATATTAGTTTTAAATAAAATGTAAAGGGGTTGGACTATGGATAAATATGAACTTTTTAAAAAACAAGTAAATGAATTAATAGATATTGATTTAAATTACTACAAAGAAAAACAAATGAAAAGAAGAATAACTTCTTTATTTACTAGAAATAACTTTAATGATTTTGATGATTATTTTCAAGGATTGAAAACTGACAAAAAATTATTAAATGAATTTATAAATTATCTTACTATTAATGTTTCAGAATTTTATAGAAATCCACTACAATGGACAACTTTAGAACAAGATATATTACCAAATATGATTAAAAACAGCAACAGAGTACCTAAAATATGGAGTAGCGCTTGTTCTACAGGAGAAGAACCTTATTCAATTGTAATGTTATTATCTAGATTTTTTGATTTAAAAGATATAAAAATATTAGCTACAGATATAGATGAAGAAGCTATAAATAAAGCTAAATTAGGTATTTACAGCGAAAAATCATTAGAAAATTTACCTAAAGATTTTAAAAAGAAGTATTTTGTACCTGTAGAACGTTCATATAAAATAATAGATGATATAAAAAAATGTGTTGAATTTAAAAATATAGATCTTCTAAAAGATTCTTTTTCTACAAATTACGATTTAATTATTTGTAGAAATGTTATGATATATTTTACTGAAGACGCTAAGCAATTATTGTATAAGAAATTTCACGATAGTCTCGCAAAAGATGGAATACTATTTGTTGGTAGTACCGAACAAATAATACTACCTGAAAAATATAATTTTAAACCTGTTAAAACATTTTTTTATAAAAGAGCATCTACTATATAAATACAAATTTAAAATAAATATTTAGAGGCACTAAACAATTCGATTTTATGTTATAATAAAATTATCATATAAAAAAAGGGGGCATAGTTATGATTACAGACCAGTTTCTTGAAAAATTATGTAATTTAGATGGGGTATCTGGTTACGAAAGCAGACTCAATGAATCAATCGTTGAAGCTTTTAAAAAATATACACAAAAAATAGAAATTGATAAGCTAGGAAATATTATTGCAATTAAAAAAGGAAATACAAAAGAAGATAATAAAAAAATAAAGATCATGATAGCTGGCCATATGGACGAAATTGGACTAATTGTAACAAAAATTGAAGACAATGGATTTTTAAGGTTTTCAAATATAGGAGGAATAGATCCTCGAACTTTATTGGGACAAGAAGTAATCATCCATGGGAAAGAAGATGTTTTTGGTGTAATAGGTGCTAAACCTCCACATCTACAAGAGCTATCAGCAAGAAACAAAGCCGTAAAAAAAGAAGAAATGGCTATTGATGTTGGTTATAAAAAAGAAGAAGTTGAAAAATTAATAAATATTGGTGATTATATAATAATTAGAAGAAGTTTAAACAAGTTACAAGGCAGAACTGTTACTTCTAAAGCTCTTGATGATAGAGCTGGAATAGCAGCTATGTATGAGTGTGCTAAGGAATTATGTAAAATAAATCATGAAGCAGATGTATATTTTGTATCAACTGTACAAGAAGAAGTGGGGACAAGAGGTGCAATAACAAGTACTTACAATATTAATCCTGATATAGGTATAGCTATAGATGTAGGTTTTGGTTCTACACCTGAATTACCAAAAGAAGAAACATTAGAAATGGGGAAAGGTCCAGGTATAACTATTGGCGGAAATATTCACCCTGGTCTTAGAGAGCAAATTACAAAAGTAGGAAAAGAATATAATGTACCAATACAATTTGAAATATGTCCTGGCCCAACAGGAACAGATGCAAGAAGTATTCAGATAACTAGAGAAGGTATTCCAACGCTGTGTATATCAATTCCTCTAAGGTATATGCACACTTCAGTTGAGGTTGTAGATATGGCAGACATAGAAAATACAGCTAAATTATTAGCCTTCTTTATAGGGTCAATTTCTAAAGATAATTTGGAGGGATTCTTATGTTATTAAAAGAATTAACAGAAGCATTTGGCGTATCCGGTAATGAAAAAGAAGTACGAGATTTAATTTTAAACGAAATAAAAGACTTTGTTACAGATGTAAAAGTAGATAAAATAGGTAATATCATAGCATATAAAAAAGGTAAATTTGATTCTCCAAAGCTGATGGTTACTGCTCACATGGATGAAGTTGGTCTAATGATTACAGGCATAGATAGTTCAGGACTCTTAAAATTTACAACTGTTGGTGGAATTGATAAAAGAATATTAGTTTCTAAAACTGTTAAAATAGGTAAAAACAAAATAAATGGTGTAATAGGTTCAAAACCAATTCACTTACAGGACAAAGATGAGTGGTCTAAAGCATTGGATATAAAAAATCTATATATAGATATAGGCGTTAATACAAAAGAAGAAGCTGAAAAATTAGTTTCTATTGGTGATTATGTTATGTTTAACAGTGAGTATATTGAATTTGGAAATAATCTAATTAAAGCTAAAGCATTAGATAATAGGGTAGGTTGTAGCATACTTATAGACCTTCTTAAAGAAAAAACAGATTTAAGTTTTTATGCAGTATTTACAGTTATGGAAGAAGTAGGCCTTGTAGGCTCTGGCCCTGCAGCCTATAGTGTTGAACCAGATGTTAGTATTGTCTTAGAAGGAACTCTTTGTGCAGACACTCCTGACACTGAAAAACATATGATACCAACAAAACTAGGACAAGGTCCTGCAATTTCATTAATGGATAGAACAACACTATTTGATGCCAATTTAAGAAATAAAATTGTAGCTATTGCAAAAGAAAATAATATACCTTATCAGTTTAGAAAAACAACTTTTGGAGGTAATGATTCAGGCAAAATTCATTTAGCTAAATATGGCTCAGCTACTTCTACTATTTCAGTTCCATGCAGATATATACATTCGCCTGTATCTGTTATGTCTAAAAAGGATTATTATAATACTCGTAAATTATTATTAGCTATTATTAATAAAATAGAAGAGGGGGATTTTAATGAATTTTAATAGTGAATTATTAAAAAGCTTGCTTAGTGTATATTCTCCATCTGGTAATGAAAACAATATTAGAGAACTTATTAGATCTGAAATTAAAGACTATGTAGATGAAATTGAAGTAGACGCACTAGGAAATTTAATTGCTAGAAAAAAAGGAAATGGTAAAAAAATAATGATCGCTGCTCATATGGATCAAATTGGTCTTATGGTTAAAGATATAGATGACAAAGGTTTTCTAAGGTTTACTAATGTAGGTGGTATTTCTTCATTTGTTTCTTTATCCCAGAAAGTAGTATTTGAAAGTGGAGTAGTAGGAATAATAGGTAGTGAACCTATGGAAGATATGAGCAAACTTAAATTAGAAAATATGTATATTGATATAGGAGTATTTAGCAAAGAAGAGGCTGAAGCTAAAATCAATATTGGAGATATATGTGTTTACAAAACAGAATTTGATGAAAATGAAAATGTGGTATCCTCAAAATGTCTAGATGATAGAGTTGGATGTTTTGTAGCTATAGAAACACTAAAAAATATTAAAAACAATATTAATGATTTATATTTTGTATTTACAGTTCAAGAAGAAGTTGGCCTAAGAGGTGCAAGAACATCAGCTTATAAAATCAATCCTGATATAGGTATTGCATTAGATGTAACAGGCAGTGGTGATACTCCTAAAGCAAAAACATTTGCTGTAGGCCTTGGCAAAGGTACCGCTATTAAAGTAAAGGATAATTCTATTTTAACTCATCCTAAAGTAAAAGAACTAATGGTAGATGTTGCAAAAGAAAATAATATTGAATATCAAATTGAAGTATTAGAATTTGGTGGTACCGATTCTGGTGCTATTCATTTAACTAGAGGAGGTATTCCATCTGGAGTTATTTCTATACCTACAAGGTACGTTCATTCAACAGTAGAAATGGCATCTAAAAATGATATACTCTCTTCTATTGATTTACTAACTAAAATATTAGAAAAAGATATTGATTTGTAAATAGAGACTGGTTAAGCCAGTCTTTTTCTAATATATCAAATATAAGTGCTTTTTATACATAATATATATAGATATTGTCGACCATTTTGGCTTTTTGACATAAAAATATTATTTTATGTTAGTATATGTCATTAAAAAAATGAAAATGATTGATAATATAAAAAGGAAATACGCAATTGTTAGAGAATATTATAGATAGAAGTGTATTCTTTAAGGGGGTATAGGTAGAGATGGATGTTGATGAAAAATATACAATTTCAGAAATGGCCGAGATTATAGATTATCCTCCTCACGTACTTAGGTATTATGAAAAGGAATTTGAAATTGATATACCAAGAAATGAATCAAACCACAGATACTATACTTATAAGGAAATTGAATTATTTCAATATATTAAGGAATTACAAGAAAAAGGCTTTAACAATAAACAAATAAAAACAATAATAGAGTCACCAGAAGAATTAGTTGATGAACAAGATGAACTAGCATTAACAACTTTAACATCATTAGAAAAAATTGATACTAGAAGTTTATGTAGTGAAATAAGCACTAATCTATACGAAAAAATTTACGATAATTTAAAGCCATTACTGGATTTAAATTATGATAATAACGAAAAATTGATTTTAGAGCTAAAAGATGAATTAGAAAAACTTAGAAAAGAAATAAGCAGTAAAGAAAGAGATGTATTGATATGTGAAAATGCAAAGCTGAAAATGAAAGTAAAAGAAAAATCATATGAAGTTGCTGAGTTGAGAGAACAGATTAAAAGAAAAGAAAATTCAAATAAGAATATCTTCAAAAAAATATTTAAGTTATAATTTGAAATTAAGTAAGTAAAAAAAGAGCAGGTAATGCCTGCCCTTTTTTGATTTATTTTCTACCTGGATAAACTTTTAATGCTTCATCTAATAAGTACATAGCTCGTTCTAAATCATTTACATTTAGACAATAAGAAATTCTAACTTCATCTTTACCTAAACCTTTAGTTGCATAGAATCCTTCTGCAGGTGCCATCATTACAGTTTCATTATCTATATCAAATTCTTGTAACATCCAAACAACGAACTTCTCTGCATCATCTATTGGTAGCTTAGCAATAACATAAAATGCACCATGAGGCTTTTCACATACTACGCCATCCATTTTCTTTAATGCTTCATATACAACATCTCTTCTTTTTTCATATTCGTTATTTGTTTCTTTAAAATAAGAATCTGGTACATTTATTAAGTTTGCTGCTCCTATTTGTTCAATAGTTGGAACACAAAGTCTTCCTTGACAAAGCTTTAATATTTGCTTCATTAATTCTTTATTCTTTGAAGCAATACAGCCTATTCGTGCACCACATGCACTGTATCTTTTTGATATACTATCAGTTATAATAACTCTGTCTTGAACATCTTTGATTTTTGCAAAACTCATTGATTCTAATCCATCATATACAAATTCTCTATAAACTTCATCAGCTATTATGAAAAGATTATGTTCCTTTGCAATTTCACTTAACATATATAATTCTTCTTTTGTATAAATAGTCCCAGTTGGATTTCCTGGATTTGAAAATAATATTGCCTTTGTTCTTGGGGTTATTACTTTTTCTATTTGTGCTTTTTCAGGTAAGTGGAAACCGTTTTCAGCTTTAGTAGTTATAGGCACTACTTTTATGCCTGCCATATTACCAAAACCATTATAGTTTGTGTAGAAAGGTTCTGGAACTAATACTTCATCTTGATAGTCACAAACTGCTATAAGAGAAAATACTAATGCTTCACTTCCTCCATTAGTAACAAGAATTTCATCTTCATCAAAATGAATGTCATATTTTTCATAGTATTGTCTAATACTATGAATTAATTCAGGCATACCTTGTGATAGGGAATAAGCTAATACTTCTTCTTTAAATCCTTTTACAGAATCGAAAAATTCATCTGGTGTTTTGATGTCGGGTTGACCTATGTTTAGGTGATAAACTTTCTTACCTCTCTTTTTTGCTTTTTGAGCAAAAGGTACTAGTTTTCTAATTGGAGATTGTTGCATAGATGTTATTCTTTGAGAAAAATTCATAAAAACAGCCCTCCTCTTATTATGAAAAAACGATTAATTTATACACATCTATAATATCATAAAACATTATTTATTAAAAGTTAGATTAATTTTTTCACAACCAAGTAATCTAAATATAAATTTACTCTTTCATCTATTAAATATAGTATTATTCAGTTATGTGTTAAATAAAGTTTTTATGAGTTGACATAAAAATGTGGTATAATAATGTAGATAAAAACAATGAAAAGATTTACGGAGGTATATAAATGAGTTTAAATAAAGAGATAGAAAAATATTCTAACTTAGGAAAAGGAAAAAAATATACTATTTATTCTATGGGTTGTCAAATGAATGATCATGACTCCGAGAAAATATCATATATATTAGAAAACATGGGTTATGAACCAACTGATAATAAAGAAGATAGTAATTTAATTATATTTAATACATGTTTAGTAAGAGAAAATGCTGAACTAAAAGTTTATGGTCAATTAGGTGCTCTAAAACATTTAAAAAGAATTAAACCAGATTTAATAATAGGAATATGTGGTTGTATGCCTCAAAGAGAAAATATAAGAGAATATATAACAACTAAAATTAAACATGTTGACTTAATTTTTGGACCTAATAATATTCATAAATTACCTCAATTAATAAATAATTATCTTCAAACAAGAGAAACTGCAATAGATATAGTAGAAGACAGTCGAGAAATTCTAGAAGATATACATTACAATAGAAAATATAACTATAAATCTTTTGTAAATATTATGTATGGTTGTAATAACTTCTGTACTTATTGTATAGTTCCTTATACAAGAGGTAGAGAAAGTAGTAGAAAGCCTAAAAATATACTAACAGAAATTGAACTACTTGCGAAAGAAGGCTGTAAAGAGGTCACTCTACTAGGACAAAATGTAAATTCTTATGGAAAAACTTTAGATAACCCATTTTCTTTTGCTGAACTGTTAAGAGAAGTAAATAAAATAGAAGGAATTGAAAGAATTAGATTTATGACTTCTCATCCAAAAGATATGTCAGATGAGTTGATTTATGCTATGAGAGATTGTGAAAAAGTTTGTGAGCATTTACATTTACCTGTGCAATCTGGTAGTAATAGATTACTGGAAAGTATGAATAGAAAATATACAGTGGAACATTACTTAAACCTTATAGAAAAAGTAAAAAAAGAAATTCCAAATATCGCTTTGACTACAGATATAATTGTAGGATTTCCAGGAGAAACAGGAAAAGATTTTCAAGATACATTAGAACTTGTAAAAGAAGTTAAATATGATTCTGCTTTTACTTTTCTGTATTCTATAAGGGAAGGTACTATTGCTGCAAAAATGAAGGATCAAATACCTGACGACTTAAAACATGAGAGATTTGAAAGATTGTTAGATACTCTATATCCAATTTTTTATGAAAATAATAAGAAATATAAAGATAAAATTGTTGAAGTGTTAGTAGAAGATGTAAGTAAAACTGATGATAAAATTCTAAGTGGTAGAACTAGAACAAATAAGTTAATACATTTTGAAGGAAACAAGAATTTGATTGGAGAGTTTGTTAATGTAAAAGTTACAAATTTTAAAACTTTTACAATGGAAGGCAAAATAGTTAAACCTTCTAATTAAATGGAGGGATTTTTTTGGATAATTTAACACCTATGATGAAACAGTACATGAGCGTAAAATCTAAATATAAAGACTGTATATTATTTTTTAGACTTGGAGATTTTTATGAAATGTTTTTTGATGATGCTCTTAAAGCATCTAAAGAACTTGAAATTACACTAACTAAGAGAGAATGTGGTCAGAAAGAGAAAGCTCCTATGTGTGGAGTCCCATATCACGCTGCTGATAGTTATATATCCAAATTGATTGAAAAAGGCTATAAGGTAGCAATATGCGAGCAATTAGAAGATCCTGCAACTGCAAAAGGTATAGTTAAGAGAGACGTGATAAGAGTTATAACACCAGGAACAATAACCTATTCAAGTGCTCTAGATGAAAAAACCAATAATTATTTAGCAAGCGTATTTATGGATGATAAAGGGGTAGGTATTTCATATGTAGATATATCAACAGGAGAATTGTATACTACTGAATTTAAAGGTAATATAAAAAACAATTCTATTGCATTGTTAGATGAATTAGGTAAAATAGTACCCTCAGAAATAATTGTAAATAGTATCGTTTATGAAAATGAAAGACTAAAGAAAACAATAGAAAACAAAATAAATCCTTATATAGAAAAATATAAAGATGAAAATATTAATTATAAGTCTTCTAGTGAGAGCATAATGAAATATTTTAATAAAAAGTCTATGGATTTTTGCAAAGATATAAATGAGAAAATGCACTCTGTTATATCTACAGGTATATTATTAGATTACCTTCAAGATACGCAAAAGATGACAACCAATCATATAAATAATATTTCTTACTATTCTATTGACAATTATATGGCATTGGATTTAAATACAAGAATAAACTTAGAAATCAATGAAACAATCAGAGGTAAAGAAAAAAAAGGTTCACTAATATGGCTATTAGATAAAACTTCTACAGCAATGGGAGGAAGGCTCCTAAAAAGATGGCTAGAACAACCATTGTTAAATATTAAAGATATTGAATATAGATTAGATATAATTGAAACTTTCACTGATGACATAATTTTAATGGACGAAATAAAAGGGTATTTAAAAGATATATATGACTTAGAGAGGATAATGGCCAAAATAGCATATGGGAATTGTAATGGAAGAGATTTAATTTGTTTAAAAAACTCCATTGAAGTATTTCCTAAATTAAAACAAAGGCTTATGAGTACCTCTAATTCAAAATTAGTTGAATTAGGAAAAAGTATAGATCCATTAAAAGATTTATATGTATTAATAAATGATTCTATTGTAGATGATCCTCCTATTACTATTAAAGATGGAGGAATTATAAAACCTGATTTCAATAGTGAAATAAGTGAACTTAGAGATATTTCTACACATGGAAAAGAATGGTTAGCTAATTTAGAAGATACCGAGAAGCAAAAGACCGGAATAAAAACTTTAAAAATAGGGTATAATAAAATATTTGGGTATTATATTGATGTAACTAAATCATATTTAAACTTAGTACCTGAATACTATATGAGAAAGCAAACATTATCTAATTCTGAAAGGTATATAACACCTGAGCTAAAAGAAATGGAAGCCAAAATACTCGGTGCTGAAGAAAAATTAATAGAATTAGAATATAAAGTTTTTATTAAAGTTAGAGATATGATAAAAAACGAGATGGAAAGAGTTCAAATGGTTAGCAAGATAATTGCAAAAATTGATGGGTTAAATTCATTGAGTCAAGTAGCATATAATAATAATTACGTAAGACCAGAATTAAATAATGATGGAATATTAGAAATCAAAAATGGAAGACATCCTGTAGTTGAAAAGATGTTAAAAGAGGTTATGTTTGTACCTAATGACACCTATTTAAATAGGGATAAACAAAGAGTTTTAATTATAACTGGCCCTAATATGGCTGGAAAATCAACTTATATGAGACAAGTAGCTATAATTACTTTAATGGCACAAGTAGGTAGTTTTGTACCTGCTGAGTATGCTAATATTGGTGTTGTAGATAGAATATTCACTAGAATAGGTGCTTCAGATAATCTTTCTCAAGGGGAAAGCACTTTTATGGTTGAAATGAATGAAGTATCTAATATTATTCAAAATGCAACTAAAGACTCATTAATAATATTAGATGAAGTGGGAAGAGGTACAAGCACTTTTGATGGATTAAGCATTGCATGGTCTGTTATTGAATATATTGCCAATAACATAAAAGCTAAGACACTTTTTGCTACACACTATCACGAACTTACAAAGTTGGAAGAGGATATGGAAGGTGTTGTTAACTATAATATCCTAGTTGAAGAAAAAGGAGAGGAAATAATTTTCCTTAGAAAAATAGTCAGAGGAAGTACTGATAGAAGTTACGGTATTGAAGTTGCTAGATTAGCTGGGATAAATAACTCAATAATAAAAAGAGCTCGTGAAATATTAAAGTCCATTGAGAGTCAACAAAATAGTGGTTTAGCAATTGAAGACTCTGATAATAGTATTACAACAGAAAACACACTAGAACAAATAAGTTTCTTTGATAATGATAATAAAGAATTTATAAATAAAATCAAAAATATTGATATTATTAAATTAACACCAATGGATACCATGAATATTTTATATGATTTGGTTGAAGAGGCTAAGAGACTCTAAGGAGAGGAAATAATGAATAATGATATTAAATTATTAGACAGTATAACTATTAGTAAAATAGCTGCAGGGGAGATAATAGAAAGACCCTCTTCAGTTGTGAAAGAGCTAATAGAAAATTCAATTGATGCAAATTCTAATAATATAATTATACAAATAAATAATGGTGGTAAAGATTATATTAGAGTAACCGACAACGGAATTGGAATAAAAGAAGAGCAAATTGATTTAGCTTTTTTAAGACATTCGACGAGTAAAATTTCTAGTATTGATGATTTAGAAAATATATATTCTTTAGGTTTTAGAGGAGAGGCATTAGCTAGCATATGTATGGTAAGTAAAGTAGAAACTTTAACTAAAACATCAGATAGTATAAAAGGAATAAGAGTTTTATTAGAAGAAGGCGAAATAGTTGATAAAGATTGGATTGGATGTCCTATGGGTACTTCTATGATTGTTAAAGATCTTTTTTACAATATACCTGTTAGACAAAAGTTTTTAAAAAAGGATACAATCGAAGCAAATCTCGTTAGTGATGTTGTATATAAATTAGCACTAGGTAATCCAGATATATCTTTTAAATATATCAAGGATAACAAAATAACATTAAAGACTCCTGGAAATGATGATATTAGGTCAAATATTTACTCTGTATTAGGTAAAGTTTTTATTGATAATTTGAAGTATTTTTCTTATAATGATAAAATCATAGAAATTGAAGGCTTTTTATCTAAAAATAATTTTCATAGGGGTAATAGGAAACATCAATATATTTTTGTTAATGGTAGATGTGTAAAAAATGAAGATATTACAAAAGCTATAGAAGGATGTTATAAATCATTAATACCGATAAATAAGTATCCAGTATTTATACTCTATATAAAAATTGATCCGAAAATGATAGATGTAAATATCCATCCAACAAAAGAAGAAATTAAATTTACTAATCAAGATCAACTAAATAATCTACTTAGTAACATAACCAAAAATAATTTAAATGAAATTGTAACTATTCCTAAAATAGAAGTAACTCAAATTGGATTAGAAAAGGAATCTATAAATTTTTTAGATAAGTTAATTATTGATAATAAATTTGATAAAGAAGATAAAAAAATAGATATATCCAATGAAGCAACCATTAATAGAGAATTTAAAAATCATAGAGACACTTTTAGTAATCATAATATTGTTGAAGAATCAAATAATACTTATAATTCAAAGGTCGAAGAGCATTTTGAAAAAGAAAAATCAATTAATATCTCAAATGCAATTACTAATTCTAATATTGTAGGTGTATTATTTAAAACTTATATAATATTAGAAGGTAGAAATCAAGATGAATTTTATATATTAGACCAACATGCTGCCCATGAAAGAATTATGTATGAAAAATATAAAAATGAATTTGAAAATGAAGAAGTAGTAATTCAAAAATTACTTACACCTTTAATTATAGATTTAACAGGTAGTGAGATGGATATTGTAGTTGAAAACAAGTCTATGTTCACAAGTTTAGGATTTGACATTGAAGCATTTGGTATAAATACAATTGCATTAAGAGGTGTGCCATTAGTTTTTGGTAAACCAAATATGGAAAAACTTTTTTTTGATGTATTAGATAATATCAAAGAAGGTATCAAAAGTAACTATGACTTAAATACAGATAAAATTGCAAAAATTGCTTGTTCAAATGCAATAAAAGGTGGAGACAAAATTTCTAATATTGAAATAAAAGAATTGTTAAATCAACTACTTAAAGCAAAAAACCCCTATACTTGTCCTCATGGAAGACCTGTTATAATTAAAATGAGCAGAAGAGATCTAGAAAAAGAATTTAGTAGAATTATGTAAAGGATGATTTGTATGCCAAAAAAGACGCCCTTGTTATTATTAGTAGGACCAACGGGTATTGGTAAAACAGCAATATCTATTAGTCTTGCAAAAAAACTTAATGGAGAAATAATATCTGCTGACTCAGCACAAATATATAAGTATATGGACATTGGGACGGCTAAAATAACTAAAGAAGAGATGAAAGGAATTCCTCATTATTTAATTGATGTAGTCTATCCTGATGAAGAATTTACTGTTTCGGATTTTAAAAAAAATGCAACTAAACATATATATGATATTAATAATATGGGCAAACTTCCCATGGTAGTAGGAGGAACAGGATTATATGTAAATTCCCTAGTCTATGATTTAAGTTTTACTCACGTTCCTCCAAATGATAAATTTAGAGAAAAATATGAAAGCATTGCTAACAAATATGGTAATCAATTCATATATGAGGAGCTTAAAAATATTGATCCTAACTCTGCAAATAGAATACATGTAAATGATAGAAAACGGACAATTCGCGCATTAGAAATATATTATGTTACTAATAAACCCATGTCCGTTTACTATAAAAACTTTAGAAAATACAATGAAGATTTTGATGTGATTATGATAGGATTAACTATGAAAAGAGAAGAACTATATAGCAGAATAAACTATAGAGTAGACAAAATGATTGAAAATGGATTAGTTGAAGAAGTAAGAAGTTTATTAGATATGGGCTATACGGAGGATTTAAATTCTCTTCAAGCTTTAGGATATAAAGAAATTGTTTCACATATAAAGGGAGGTTTAACTTTAGATGAATCTATAGACTTAATTAAAAGAAGTACGCGAAAATTTGCAAAAAGGCAATTGACATGGTTTAGAAGAGATAATAGAATTAAATGGATTGATTTAGATAGTTTCAAAAGTTATGATGATGCATCAGGATATATTTTTAGATATGTTGAAAGCTTACTAAAAAATTTAAAGGAGGGATAAATATTGAAAACGACCATGAATTTACAAGATGTTTTTCTAAACAAAACTAGGAAAGACAACATTAGTATAACTATCTATTTAATAAATGGATATCAATTAAAGGGATTTGTTAAAGGCTTTGACAATTATACAATAATATTTGATAGTGATGGTAAACAACAAATGATTTACAAACATGCTATATCTACAATAGTTCCAAGTAAAACTATTAATTATTCAAATAGGGGTAGTGAAGAAGAATAATTCTAAACAGCATGCAAATGTCTCTGATAAAATCAGAGGCTTTTGTGTTTATATTTATTGAATATATTACAATCTAATTTATACAGAAAGGTGACAAAAAATGAATGAGTTAACTATAAATATATTATGTAAACAATTTGGTGTTAATGAAGAAATTATTAATTATGTAAATACACAAGAAGAATTAATTAAAGATAAATTTAAGTATATTGATTCTATTAAAGAATATAATCAATATAAAGTTATAAGTGGGATGCAAAAAGCTAAACTAAGTTCAACTGATTTTTATTGGACAACAGGTTATGGATACGACGATGGTGGTAGAGACAAAACAGAAGAAATTTATTCTCATGTTTTTAATACCGAGGACGCATTAGTTAGACCAACTATAGCTTCAGGCACTCATGCAATTACACTGACACTATCCGGTTTGTTACGTCCTGGAGATCAATTATTGTCAATTACAGGAAGCCCATATGATACATTGCGAAAAGTAATAGGAGTAGAGGGTAATGAAAAAGGTACATTTAAAGACTATGGCATATTGTATGATGAAATTCCATTAGATCAGAATGGCCACATAGACATTGATAGAGTTATTAAAGGAATAAATAATAAATGTAAAATAATATCAATCCAAAGGTCTACTGGATATAGTGATAGAAAAGCAATCACTATTGCTGAAATGGAAAAAGTAATCAAAAAAATAAAAGAATATAAAAAAGATATAATAATAATGGTTGATAATTGCTATGGAGAATTCCTTGAATTAACTGAACCTACTGATGTTGGTGCAGATATTATGGCTGGTTCTTTGATTAAGAATCCAGGAGGAGGATTAGCTTTATCTGGTGGTTACATAGTAGGCAAAAGTAATTTAATTGAAATGATTGCAAATAGAATGACTGCTCCAGGTATTGGTAAAGATTGTGGCTTGACTTTTGGAATGACAAGAAATATCTTACAAGGATTATTTCTTGCACCACATGTAGTTTCAGAAGCAGTTAAAGGCGCTCTTTTGGTGGCAATAGTATATAGTGGATTGGGTTTTAAAGTTATACCAGAAGTAGATGACATAAGAAGTGATATTATCCAAGGGGTGCAATTTAATGATAAAGAAAGAGTAGTTGAATTTTGTAAAGGTATTCAAAGTGCTTCAACTGTTGATTCACATTTTGCTCCAATACCATCTGATATGCCTGGATATGAAGATGAAGTGATAATGGCAGCAGGTGGCTTTGTACAAGGTTCTTCAATTGAGCTAAGTGCAGATGGACCAATAAGAGAACCCTATTTTGCATATTATCAAGGTGGATTAACGTATGAACACTGTAAGTTAGGAGTTATGAAATCCTTAAATAATTTATATGAAAATAATCTAATAGATAAAGATAAGCTGGCTATATAGCCAGCTTATCTAATTCTCCTATACAAACCTATTACTTTTCCTAATATCTGTACATCTGTTGTTATGATAGGAGACATAGCTTCATTTTCAGGTTGTAATCTAATGTGATCTTCTTCCTTAAAAAATCTCTTTACAGTTGCCTCGTCATCAAGTAATGCAACGACAATATCTCCATTGTTTGCACTGTTTTGCTGTTTAACTAATACAAAATCATCATTTAATATACCGGCATTAATCATACTTTCTCCTTGTATTCGCAGCATAAATATAGAACCTTTTTCTGCTAAGGATACAGGAATAGGGAAAGTATCTTCTATATTTTCAACAGCTAAAATAGGCTGTCCTGCTGTAACTTTGCCAACTATAGGAATATCCACTGTTTTTTTAGGACCAAACATGAAATCTTCATCCCTATATAAAACTTCTATAGCTCTTGGTTTAGTTGGGTCTTTTCTAATATAACCTTTTTGTTCTAACTTTTCTAAATGACTATGTACAGTGGAGGTTGACTTCAAACCAACTCCAGCACATATTTCCCTAACAGCTGGTGGATAGCCCTTCATTTGAATTTCTCTTTTAATAAATTCTAATATTTCAACTTGCTTTTGAGATAAATCTTCGTACACACATATCACCTCGCATAATAAATTTTAAAAAACATATAATTAGTAATATATGAAAAAATAGGTAATAAAAAAAGTCATAATATACTTATGTTAATTATAGCATATATACATTATATTTTCAAACATGAGTTCGCATTTTTCAAAATTCTATTGACATAGAACCCACGTTCGTTTATAATTATATTAACGAACAAACGTTTCGAGGTGATGATTTTGAAAAAGAAAAAAATAAAAATCGCAAACAAAAGGAAGTTTATTGTTTCTATACTATTATTAATCTCAACTTGTCTCATAATCACTATCACGCTTACAAGCCGAAATAAAGTATACAGTTCAAAATATGAAGAAAATTATGTAGAAGTAACAATACAAAGAGGAGATACATTATGGAGTATTGCATTAAATAATAAGCCTGAGAGCTATGATACAAGAGAAATAGTGTATGAAATAATGATGGCAAATGATTTAGAAGACTCTAAATTAAATCCTGGTGATGTAATTAAAGTACCAATAAAAAATGATAAGTAACTTTTTACTTATCATTTTTTATATGGAATAAATTATTTTTCGCTTTTATGATTTGAAAGAGGATTACTTTTAACTGCATCTCTAAGTCGTTCATCATCTATATGGGTATATATTTGAGTAGTAGAAACATTTTCATGACCCAATATTTCTTGTAGTGCTCTTATGTCTACATTTCCATACTTATACATTAAAGTAGCTGCTGTATGTCTCAATTTATGGGTTGAATAAACTGATGGATCAAGCCCTGATTTCTCTAGGTATTTATCTATCATATGTTGAATTGCTCTATTACTCATGCGATTTTTTCTCATGCTTAAAAATAATGCTTTATTTTTGCTATCAACCTTAGGACGTACACTAATATAATCTTCTAATGCTGAAATACATGCATCATTTAAATATATTGTTCTTTCTTTATTGCCTTTACCTACAACAGTTAATGTATCACCTTTAATTTTATCAATATTAATGCTTTCTAATTCTGATAATCTTAATCCACAATTTAAAAACAATGTAATAATCGCATAATCTCTCTTTCTAAAAAAATCACTTTTATTTTGGTTTACAACATCTAATAGTTTTTTAGCTTCATCTAAAGTTAAGTATATAGGTTGCCTTTTGTCCGTCTTTGGAAACTCTAAATTGTCAGCAGGATTCTTATCTAATAAATTGATTTTATTACATAAATAATCAAAGAAAGATCTAACACTTGCAACTTTTCTAGCTTTCCCATAGTTACCATTATTTCTTTTTTTATCTACATAAGAAACGAAGGCATGAAGATCTTGAATATTTACTTTTCTTATAAATTCTATATCTACGTCTTCAATGTTTATTTCTTCAAATTGAGTATCTTTATCAATCAATCTGTACCTAACTTTTAAAAATCTGAAAAAGATCCTTAAATCGTAGTAGTATTCTTTAGTTGTACTTGCGGATTTTCCACGAATGGTTTCTGTATAATTCAAGTAATCTTCTAATATTAACGGCATATTGTCCATATTTCCACCACTTTCATATAATTTTGATATAAATAGTCACAAAATAAACATTTTGTGACTATTTATATATTCGACATATGTATCTGAAAATCCTTCTTATTTATAATTTACTTCCTATAAATTTATTATAATCTCTTAATGAAATATTTCCTTTCGAGTTTAATATTATTTTATCTTATATTTTCTAATCATAACAAATTTTAATTTCTTGAAAAACCAGCCTTTAAAATTGCACTATATTGTATTTTCTTTATGCTTTACGTAGAATTCTATCAAAAACATATAAAAACGGTAATTAGTGCAAATTTGAGCTTTAAAATCCATTTCATTATTATTGACAATAATATGTATACTTAAATAATCATTTTTATTAATAAAATAAAAATGATTATTATATCCTATTTCTATAATTTATTAAATAAAAAAGCTGAGTTTACATAATATTATTATGTAAACTCAGCTCGTATAATTACTAATTTTATAAACAATTAACCTTCAACAATATTTTTAATTCTCGTTAATCCTTCTTTTATATTTTCCATTGAAGTTGCATATGATAATCTTATATAGTCATCATCGCCGAAACCAATTCCTGGTATTACTGCAACTTTTCCTTTATCTAATAAAAGTTTAGCAAAATCTAATGAACTTTCAATCTTCATACCTCTAATAGTTTTTCCTTTGATTTGTGTAAGATTAACCATAACATAGAAAGCCCCCTTAGGTTTTCTACAACTTAACCCACTTATATCATTAACCATATCTACCATAACATTTCTTCTTTCTTCGAAATGTGCTTTCATCTTTTCTACACTATCTTGATTTCCTAATAACCCTTCAACACTAGCGTATTGAGAAATAGAACAAGGATTAGAAGTAGTATGACTTTGAACATTACTCATTATTTTTATTATTTCAGCATTTGCTGCTGCATAGCCAATTCTCCAGCCCGTCATTGCATAAGCTTTAGACATTCCGTTAATAACAATTGTTAAATCCTTTACATCATCATTCAACGAAGCAATACTTACATGTTTATCCCCATCGTAGACTAATTTTTCATATATTTCATCAGATATTATGAATACTTCATTTTTAACAGCCCAATCAGCAATTTCCTTTAATTCATCTAAAGTATAAAATGTCCCAGTTGGATTATTAGGACTGTTCAATATAATCGCTTTAGTGTTTTTTGTCATTACATTATTTAAATCTTCTACTGTATATTTAAATCCATTTTCTTCCTTGGTTTTTATCATAACTGGAACTCCACCAGCAAGTTTTATTAATTCAGGATAGCTAACCCAATAAGGAACAGAAATTATTATTTCATCTCCAGGATTAGTTATAGCCATTAATGCATTATATATAGAATGTTTCGCTCCACTAGATATTATTATGTTATTTGGTGAATAAATTAATCCATTATCTCTTTTAAATTTCTTGCAAATCGCTTCTTTAAGTTCTATTATTCCAGAAGCAGAAGTATATCTAGTTTTTCCTTCCTTAATAGATTTAATTCCCTCAGCTATAATGTTCTCAGGAGTGTTAAAATCTGGTTCCCCTGCGCCAAAACTAACTACATCAATTCCCTCTGCCTTCATGGCTTTTGCTTTTGCAGTAATCTCTAAAGTAACTGATGGTGAAATTTTTAGTCCTTTTTCTGAAAGTTTTTTGTTCATTTCTTTACCTCCATTTTATTATTGTTATTATAGTTATTCTTCTATAAAAAGGAACGTAATCCTTCTTTTAAATGTTAAGATTTTGTCAATATTTGAAACCATATATATCTTCTAAAACAGTTTTGGTTATATGTAGGGAATCTTCAAATATTGGTTTATACATTAATAAAATTACTTTGTAATGTTTATAACCTTCATCCGTAAGCCTATACCTTCTAATAGAACGCTTATCTGGTTCTTCCCACCAACCTATTACATAACCTTGCTCTTCTAATTCTCGCAATAATGGATAAACCATTCCAGGACTCGGTTCCCATTTATTATCTAATCTTTGTTTTATTTCATCTATAATTTCATTTCCATAATAACTTTTTTCTCTTAGTAGATGTAATATATACAATTTTACAAAAGAAGTAGTACTTAACTTTGAAGGAAATTGTCTATTTCTTTCCCCTTTATATGCTGTCATTCTTTCTCCCCCTTTTCAAAGTTTCTAATTCGTCAATATCTATATAATACTTGCCTAGGGAACATTCACCATTAACTATTTGGCCATGAAAATCAGAACCACCAGTTACAATTAAATTATTTTTTTCAGATATGCATATAAAATTATCGCTTTCTTCTTTTAAGTGCTTTGAATGTATAGCTTCTATACCATCAATCCCTTTATTGATAGCATAATATATTATATCTTTATCTTTTAATAAGCCAGGATGTGCCAAAACAGCTACCCCTTCTATCCTATGAATTAAAGTAATTGCATCTTCTACAGACAATTTATATCTTTTCACATAACCAGGTTTTCCTTTTATAAGGTATTTATTAAAAGCGTCTCCAATATCATCTGCTAATCCCTTCATTACTAATGCATTTGCTATATGTGGCCTTCCAACAAAATCATCTTTAGCAAACTTTTTTACATCCTCTATGGTAATGTTTAATCCAATATTGTTTAATTCACTAATAATCTTATAACCCCTTTTTATTCTTTCGGTTTTAAGTTCATCTGTGAGGCTTATCAACTCAGATGATTTATATTCAATAAAATAACCTAGTATATGGACTTCTTCATCATTATAATTACAACTAAATTCAATGCCTGGGATAACCATAAAATTTTTATATTTTACACTTCTCTTTATAGCATTCTCCACACCCTTGGTTGTATCATGATCTGTAATAGCAATTCCATCTAGGCCCTCTTTTACTGCTAAATCAACTATTTCTTCTGGCGGAAGAAGTCCGTCAGAAAATAATGTATGTACATGTAAATCCAGTTTCATAAAAACACTCCTTTAAATAACCAATAACCATATATATTATACACTTTTTTATTATACTTAGAGTACAATCTTCACGTAAAAGAACCTGCTATAAGCAAAGCAGGTTCCAATGTTTTTATCTAGGTTCTACGATAAGTTTAATAGCTGTTCTTTCTTCACCATCAATCTCAATATCGGTGAAAGCAGGGATACATATTAAATCCATTCCACTAGGCGCAACAAACCCCCTAGCAATAGCAACTGCTTTAACTGCTTGATTAAGAGCTCCAGCTCCTATAGCTTGAATTTCAGCAGCACCTTTTTCTCTTAATACTCCAGCTAATGCTCCTGCAACAGAATTTGGACTTGATTTTGTTGCAACTTTTAATACATCCATAAAGATGCCTCCCTATTTAGTATTTTTAAAAATTTCAAATAAATTTCTATATAATATATATTCTACAAATTATAGTTAAATCCTCTTTTATTTATTAAAAATTTTAATATTTTTTATAAAACAACTATCTTTTTTGAAACAACTTTCTAAAAGTTATATATTAGGTAAAACTAGAACTTACTATGGGTTATGAAAAAACCTGCCATATAGGCAGGTTTTTAATTACTATCTAGGTTCTACAATAAGTTTAATAGCTGTTCTTTCTTCACCATCAATCTCAATGTCAGTGAAAGCTGGGATACAAATAAGATCAATTCCACTTGGTGCAACAAATCCTCTTGCAATAGCTACAGCCTTAACTGCTTGATTAAGAGCTCCAGCTCCTATAGCTTGAATTTCAGCAGCACCTTTTTCTCTTAATACCCCAGCTAATGCCCCTGCAACAGAATTTGGACTTGATTTTGCTGATACTTTTAATACATCCATTAAAATAGCCCCCTCCACTTATAGTATTTTATTTCTATTATTTTGTTTATGTTAATATTCTACAAATAATAGGAAAATCCTCTTTTATTTATAAAATATTTACTTAAAAATAAAATAATTTAAATTAATACTAAAACTATTTAGCATATTCAATTGCTCTAGTTTCTCTTATAACATTTACTTTAATTTGTCCTGGATAATCAAGTTCAGCTTCAATTCTTTTAACGATTTCTCTTGCCGTATGAACAATTTCATCATCATTAATTACTTCCGGTTTAACCATTATTCTAATCTCACGACCCGCTTGGATTGCATAGGACTTTTCTATACCATCAAAAGAGTTCGCTATCTCTTCTAACTTTTCTAATCTCTTAATATATGCTTCTAGTGTTTCTCTTCTTGCACCAGGTCTTGCAGCCGATATAGCATCAGCAGCTTGAACTAATACAGCTTCTACCGTAACAGGCTCTACATCACCATGATGGGCTTCAATAGCATGTAATACTTCTTTTGATTCTTTATATCTTTTTGCTAAATCTACACCGATTGTTACATGAGGTCCTTCAATTTCATGATCTACGGATTTTCCAATATCATGAAGAAGGCCCGCTCTTTTAGCAACTTTTATATCTGCTCCTAATTCTGCTGCTATTACACCAGCCAAGTGAGAAACTTCTATAGAATGCCTTAAAACATTTTGCCCATAACTAGTTCTATATTTTAATCTTCCTAAAAGTTTAATAATTTCAGGGTGTAAGCCATGAACACCAGTTTCAAATGCTGCTTGTTCTCCTTCTTCTCTGATGATATTTTCTACATCTTTCTTTGCTTTTTCAACCATTTCTTCAATTCTAGCTGGATGTATTCTTCCATCTACAATCAATTTTTCTAAGGCTATTCTAGCAACTTCTCTTCTAATAGGATCAAAACCAGATAATACTACCGCTTCTGGTGTATCGTCTATAATCAAGTCAATACCCGTTAAAGTTTCTAACGTTCTTATATTCCTGCCTTCTCTTCCTATTATTCTACCTTTCATCTCGTCATTTGGAAGCGGCACCACTGTAACTGTACTTTCAGTTACATGATCAGCAGCACATTTTTGAATTGCAATAGATATAATTTCTCGTGCTTTCTTTTCTGCTTCTTCCTTGGCCTTGTTTTCCATTTCCTTAACCATAATAGCTGATTCATGAATTATTTCTTTTCTTACATCATTAAGTAATAATTCCTTAGCTTCATCTGACGTCAAGCCAGAAAGTCTTTCTAGTTCATCTACTTGCCTTTCATACAACTCATTAAGTAAAGCTTCTCTTTCATCTAATTCATTCGTTTTCTTAACAACTAAGTCTTCCTTCTTTTCGATAGATTCACTTTTTCTATCTATAGTTTCTTCCTTATGAACCAATCTTCTTTCTAATTTTTGTAGTTCATTTCTTCTTTCACGACTTTCTCTTTCAATATCAGTTCTCATCTTGTGAACTTCTTCTTTTGCTTCAAGAAGCACTTCTTTCTTTAACGTTTCTGAATTTCTTTTTGCATCTTCAATTATTTTTTCTGCTACCTGTTCAGCATTATTAATTTTTCCTTCACCAATTGTTTTTCTTATATAAAAACCAATGATGATTCCAATAGCAGTACTTATAACTCCAATTACAACTTCAATAACAAAGCACCTCACTTTCTATTCACTTTTCAAGTTTCATATTACATATTCTGGACGATGGTAAAAATATAAACCGAGTAGTCTCAGCTTATAGAGTCTACACTATACTCTTTATATACACTACATACGATTTAATTTTATTACTTTTAACTAAATATGTCAAGTTATTAATTTGGAGTCACTCTCTCCACAACACTTTGTGTTCCCTCTAAATGTACTCTGTATGCGTTAGTGCTTATAGAAGACAAATGATTGTTATGTGTAACCATTATTACTTGTCTATCAAACATTTCTGATATCCTTTTTAAGAAATCTGCTACATTAAATATATATTCTTCACTTACATGTTTTGCTGGTTCATCTAATATAAGTGGTCCTTCAATTAAAGGTTTGTGAATTTGTAAAAATGAAGTTCTAAGGGCTAACGAAATGATATCAACTACCCCTCCACCTCTAGATAACTCAGGTTTAGTTTTTATTACTTCTTCTTCTACTTTAGTAATAACATAAAATTCCGCATTAGGTTTTCCATACAACTCTTCTATCTCTATCACAAATTCAATATTAGAATCAAATACATACTGAAGACAATTAGTAACTATTATCTCAATTTGCTTTTTAGCTTGTTCTCTTCCATATTCTGAAGTTCTTTGAAGTAATATATTTACTTTCTCTAATAGTTCAATATCATCATTTAGTTTTAATATCTTATTTTTATCAGTTTCAATTAACTCTAATATTTTATCTCTCTTACCACTTTCTCTTGATAAATAATCCTTTAATTTATTTATCTGATTTTCTAATATATTTGAACTATCAATCATAATTAATCACTTCTTTTCTAAAATATCTTTTGGTAATAACTCATTTGATTCTTTAAATAATTCTTCAATTTCATTAGTTAATTTTTCAATTTCCTTGTCCAAATCATCAGGATTTACACCTAAATCTTGTAATTCCTTAATAATTTCTTCTTGCTGTTTATTTAATTGTTCCAGTCTAGCTTCGGCTCTATATTTAAGAGATTTTGCTTTCTCAAGATTATCTTTTAGCGTATTTAATTCTTTTTCATAATCAGTCATTTTAAACCCTCCTACTTATAAGTATCTACAATTTTTTCAATGGTACTTTGGTCTATTTTGCTTAAACATAATGGACAAACTTCAAATCTTGATAAAAGTTTTTTGTATTCTAAAAGTAAAATCTTTGTTTCTTCTTCACTTTTTAAAAGAATTTTTTCTGCCTTTTCCATTTCATTTAGTAATTCATCCTTCTTATCTTTTAATATGATTAGCTTATTTAAAGTAATGTTACTTTCTTCTAATAATATTACTTTAAAATCTATATTATCTACTTTAGAAAATCTATCTAAGTACTTACTTCCATAAATAATTCTATTATCTACTTCTAATTTATTGTTTCTTAATGAATTTAAAATAACTAATTTTTTATATTGATTATCAATACTTTCAATGTTTTTATCAACTAATTGTATATATTTCAATCTATTAAATATTTGTTCATTGTATTGTAAATTTTCATCGATAGATTTTTTATTAGAATTTATTTTTTTTAAGTTTATTCTTTTTTCTACTTTTTGTTCAAGTTCATTTATACAAATATAAACTCTATCTAAATCCTTAATTTTTCTAATTACACTTTCATTATAATGGATATATTTATTAACATTAAATAAAGTCTTTAATCTATTGTCAATAAATATATATGTTTTTATTTTGAAATTTAATTCTTTAATTATTTTGCTAATATATTCAATTTTATCAAGCTTAGTAATTATCTCATTAGCTTCTTCTATATTTTTATTTATTTGACTAAGTTTATTAGAAAGAGTTTTTAATCTCTCAATTTTACACTCTAAATTTTTAATCTTGTTTTTAATAAAGTCTAAATGTTCAATAGTTTGTTCTAATTCCTTTAAATAACTATACTTTTCTAATTCCTCCATCTGTATATTTAATTGTTCTTCTGTGTTTCTCTTTAGCATACTTAAACTTCTTATATCTTTTAAAGTATCAGAAACAGCGTCATCTACAAAATGTACTCCTACCAACCTACCAATAGCATTTGCTCTTGTTGCAGTTTTCTCAGACAATAAAAAAGGTCCTTCTAACTGATCACTTATATTAATAGAACTAGATTGTTTTCCATCTAGATAGATTTTTTTTATGTTTATTCTATCTAATATTTCAACAGGTACATTTGTGCCAAAACCTTCAAATATTGTCTCTTTTCCTTCAGCATCATATAAATAATATAGGTTTTTTGATTTACTTCTATACCTTTTTACAGCAGTGTTATCATTAAAAACAAGAGTAACACTGCAATCTTTTTCTCCTTCCCTTATAAAATAATCTCCTGAAGGTTCATTAAAAAGAGCCCACTTAATACCTCTTATTATAGCACTTTTTCCCTGATCTGAAGGACCTACTATAACATTTAAACCGTTATCAAATTCTAGTTCAGAACTCTTATGAGATTGAAAATTTTTAAGAATTACTTTTTTTATATATTTCATCTTTATCAATCATCTCCTGCCCTCTTCATTTGAGAAAGTGCAATCCTTCGTAAAGCTTCAACCTTAACTTCTTCTGAAACCCCTTCAGCCTTAGAAACTTCTAATAATATTTCGTTTACATCTAACTTATCAAAATTTGCTGTATTATCAACAGATTGTTTAAATTGAGCTAATCTTTCACTTTTAAATATAAAGGTTTCTATTTCCTTCCTATCAAGGACTTCTTCTCCTCGTAATGCTGTACTTAATGGAATAAGTTCAATATTTATATTACCATCTAACTCAATAAGTACTACTTGTGGAATTCTTTCAATTTCTCTTAAACTATTTGTTATACGAATTGTACTACCAGGATTGATAAAAAATTTATCATTGTCTTTTATTATACCAAAACCTGAATGATAATGACCAGAAAGGGTAATATCTGCCTTTGTTTCTTTTATATCATCTACTAGGGTATAAGGAATACCTTTTATGAAAGGTTTATCTAGTAGCATACCATGAACCATATGAATAGAATATTTAGCTTTTTCATCTACATTATTAACAATATATTTATACCTGTACATTTTATCATCTAAATTATAGGTATAGGGTTGTCCAGTCAATTGAACAATTATGTTATCTTTCTCTAAAAATATTATTTCATTTTCTTTTATCAAATGGATGAGACCTATTTCATCAAACAAACCTAACATAGTTCTATTAACAGTGTCTGGATTATGACCATATATATCATGATTACCACATATTATATAAAATGGTGCTTTAAAACTATTAAGAATCGATATGAATCTACTTACTATAGATATGGATATATCAGGACGATCAAACAAATCTCCTCCATGAAATATATAATCAACATTATGTTTTTTAGATATTTTTACAATTTCTTTTAATTTATTTTCTAATGTATCCATTAAATTATCTTTTCTATTTTTAGGAGTAGTACCCCTTATATGAGTATCTGTAAAAAACAATATTTTCAATTAGCAACACTCCTTGATTGTAAAACCTCCTTAATTAAATAAGGAGGTTTTACTCTTTGGATTTCTCTTCACTTTCAGTAGTTTCTTCTAATTTTTGTTCAATGAGTCCATGCTTTTCTCTAATCTTAATTTCAATTTCTTTTGTAACTTTAGGGTTTTCTTTTAGAAAGTCTTTTGCATTTTCTCTACCTTGTCCCAATTTATATTCACCATAGCTATACCAAGCACCTGACTTTGTAACAATATCTGAATTTACACCTACATCTAGTATGTTTCCTTCTTTTGATATTCCTTCTCCATACATAATGTCAAATTCAGCTTGTTTAAAAGGTGGAGCTACCTTGTTCTTAACTACTTTAACCCTTGTACGATTGCCAATGACATTATCACCTTGTTTAATAGAATCAATTCTTCTTACATCTAATCTTACTGAAGAATAAAACTTTAAAGCTCTACCTCCTGTTGTAGTTTCAGGATTACCAAACATAACTCCTACCTTTTCCCTCAATTGATTTATAAATATTATTATAGTTTGAGATTTACTTATAGAACCCGTTAGTTTTCTTAATGCTTGTGACATAAGTCTAGCTTGTAACCCTACATGACTATCTCCCATATCTCCTTCTATTTCTGCTTTAGGAACTAATGCAGCTACTGAATCGACAACAACAACATCAACAGCACCACTTCTAACTAAAGCTTCAGCGATTTCTAAACCTTGCTCTCCTGTATCAGGTTGAGAAACAATTAAATCATCAATATTTACACCTAATTTTTGAGCATAGGAAGGGTCTAATGCATGCTCCGCATCAATAAAAGCTGCAATTCCACCTGATTTTTGTGCTTCGGCAACAACATGTAGTGCAACAGTTGTTTTACCTGAAGATTCTGGTCCAAATATTTCTATTACTCTCCCTTTAGGAAGACCACCTATACCCAAAGCTATGTCTAAATCTAACGAACCTGTAGGAATGACATCAATATTCATTTTTACATTTTCGCCTAATCGCATAATGGAACCTTTTCCAAATTGTTTCTCTATTTGATTGATAGCAACATCTAATGCTTTTTTCTTATCGTTTAAATCAGCCATAATATTCCCAGTTAAACTGGATACACCACCTTTCATTTTTCGAACATTAGTTCTCTTGTAATCATTTTACACTATTTAAAACATATAGTCAATGATTATCTTAATAAAAATTTACGCCCTTCATTAAATGCATAATTGGTAGCTTTTTTTTGAATAGATTCTCTATTACCTGAAAAGTGATATTCTATTGCATATGACTTATTTTTATCGACAATTCCTATATATACCAATCCTATAGGTTTATTACTGTCATCACTGGAAGGACCAGCTATTCCAGTAGTCGATATAGCAATGTCTACATCAGATTTTTTCAACAATCCTTCGGCCATTTCAATTGCTGTTTGTTCACTAACTGCTCCATACTTTTTTAAAGTCTCTTCTTTAACGCCTAGTTCATTAATTTTAGCTTCATTACTGTAGGTAACTAATCCTCTATCTAATACTCCTGAAACACCTGGTATTCTTGTAAATCGACTTGTGATTAGCCCCCCTGTACACGATTCACAAAAAGCTACTTTCATATTTTTCTCCTTTAATAAACTATAAAAAACCTCTTCCACTGATTCATCATTATAACTATATATATAATCCGCTATTATTTTACTTACCTCACTAGTTAACTCACCTATTAACAAATTAATATTATCTTCTTCTTTACCTTTCGCCGTAATTCTAATATCTACTTGGCCTTCTTTAGCATAAGTTGCAATAGTAGGGTTTGTTTGTGTTTTAATTAAATTATCTAGCATATCATCTAGCTGCGATTCACCAATACCAATGGTTTTAATCACTCTTGATTTTATAGTATATTCATTAACTAATAGTGGTACAACATATCTATTAAACATTGTTTCCAACTCTACAGGTGGCCCAGGTAAAAATATTATCTTAGATCCATTTTTAGATAAAAAAACACCTGGCGCTGTACCAACATCATTCTTTAAAACAATACTACCTTTAGGTATATAAGCTTGTTTAATATTGTTTTCTGTCATTTCTCTATTTATATTTTTAAAATATTTTTCTATTTCTTTTAAATACAATTGATTCAACTCTAATTTAACATTAAGAAATTTTGAAACCACTTCTTTAGTAATATCATCACTTGTAGGCCCAAGACCACCTGTATAAATAATTAAATCCGATCTATTAATTGCAATTTTAGTAACTTCTTTTAGTCTTTCTATATTATCTCCTACAACAGTATGATAGTAGACATCTATTCCTAAATCTGCACATCTCTGAGATAAAAATTGTGCATCAGTATTTACAGTATTTCCTAGCAACAATTCTGTACCCACAGAAATAATCTCAGACTTCATAAAATCATCTCCTATTTATTTGAATCCGAATATAAAACCTGCTTATTTTTATATATATAATCTATTCCAGATAGTATAGTAGTAAAAACAGATACATAAATCATAATTTTATCAAAAGGAAAATTTGCATACCTAAAAGGCCAATTATTTAACAATAATGCGATAATAGCTATTAATTGAGTTATTGTTTTAATTTTACCTAATTTACTAGCTGCAATAGTTATTCCAGCTGAAGCAGCTAAAACTCTTAATCCTGTAATAGCAAATTCTCTTCCTATTATAACAACTACTATCCATGCTGGTACTTTTCCTAATTCAATCAATGAAATCAATGCAGCTGAAACAAGTATTTTATCTGCAAGGGGATCCATGAATTTACCAAAATTAGTGATTTGATTTCTACTTCTAGCTATATGACCATCTAATGTATCTGTAAGTGAAGCTATAATAAATATAGCTGCTGCAATATATTGACCGTTATTGATATCTGATAATAAAAATATCATAAACACTGGCACTAAAAAAATCCTGAAAATAGTTAACTTATTCGCCGTATTCATTAACAATCGCCCCCATTAAATCATATTCTAAACAATCTTCCACTTTGATCAAAACGAAATTACCTATGTTTAGTTTGCTTTCACTTTTAAAGAAAACTACTCCATCAATTTCCGGACTATCTCCATATGTTCTTCCTGAGTAAAAATTGTCATCAATACATTCTTCTACTAAAACCCTATAAACCTTACCTATTTTCTTTTGATTTTCTTCTAAAGATATTTTTTGCTGTAACTCCATTAATTTATTTCTTCTTAGTTTTTTTATTTCTTCATTTACCTGTCCATCATAATCATATGCTGCTGTTCCTTCTTCTTTAGAATAAGTAAATACTCCAAGTCTATCAAATCTTATTTCTCTTATATAATCATATAATTCATTGAAATGTTCTTCACTTTCTCCTGGAAACCCAACAATTATTGTTGTTCTAATAATTATATCTGGTATTTCTCTTCTTAACTTTTCAATAAGTTTAGTAATTTGATTTTTATTAGTTTTTCTATTCATTTTACTTAAAATATCATCATTTATGTGTTGAATAGGTATATCTACATATTTTACAACTTTTTCATTCTCCTTAATAGCCTTAACTAGTTCATCAGTAAAATGGTCAGGATACATATATAATATTCTAATCCATTCTAAATCATGAATTTTATTTAGTTCACTTAATAATTCTGCAATCTTATATTCTCCATACAAGTCTATTCCATAATCTGTAGTATTTTGAGCAATCAATATTATTTCTTTAACACCATTTTTTACTAATTGATTGACTTCATTAACAATATTTTCTATTCGTCTACTTCTATATTTTCCTCTCAATTTTGGAATTATACAATAGGAGCATTGATTATTACACCCTTCTGAAATTTTCACATAAGCTGAATGATTGTAATTTGTTCTTTTTACCATTTCAATATAGTCATTATTAATATTTTCATTTTTAATTATTTTGTTATTTTGTTTAAGTTTATTTATAATATTGACAATCTCAGAAATATCTCCTGTTCCAATTATACCATCAACTTCTTGTATTTCTTCAATTAGTTCCTTCGCATACCTTTGTGCTAAGCAACCTGATAATATTAGATACTTGCATTTGCCATAAGTTTTATATTTTGTCATTTCCCATATAATATCTATGGATTCTTCTTTTGCATCATCAATAAAGCCACATGTATTTACAATTATTATGTCTGCTTTATCTAAATGTGTTGTAATATTGTAATTACTTTCTTTTAATAAGCCCATCATTAAGTCAGAGTCAATTTCATTCTTCGAACAACCTAAAGTCACTATTGCAACATTATTTTCCACCACATTTATCACCTCTCATTACAGTTTAATGTCATCCTTATCTACTAATACTTTTCTAGGCTTACTTCCTTCATATCCTCCAACTATTCCTCTTTCCTCCATCTGATCAACCATTCTTGCTGCTCTTGCATATCCTACACGTAATCTTCTCTGTAATAGTGATATTGAAGCCTGTCCTTCATCAATAACTAAATTAATAGCCTCTGGAAGTAATTCATCAACATCATCATCTATTTGAACCTCATTATGTTTAATTGATTCTAGTAGTTCTTCATCGTATTCTACAACTGTTTGACTTTTTAGAAAAGATACTACTTCTTCCACTTCTTCGTCATCTATAAAGGCACCTTGTATTCTAACTGGCTTTGGTATATCAGATGGGAAGAAGAGCATATCACCTTGTCCTAATAGTTTTTCAGCACCACTCATGTCTAATATAGTTCTTGAATCAACCTGAGAAGTTACAGCAAATGAAATCCTCGATGGAATATTTGCCTTTATAGTACCTGTTATTACATCAACAGATGGTCTTTGAGTAGCTACTATTAAATGCATACCTGCTGCTCTAGCCATTTGTGCTAATCTACAAATATAATCTTCTATCTCTTGAGCCGCCACCATCATTAAATCAGCTAATTCATCAATTATTATTATTATTAAAGGTAATTTTTCTGCAGATTCATCATTTTTAAATTTTTGATTATAACTTTTAATATCTCGAACACTATTTTTGGCAAATAGCTTATATCTTCTATTCATTTCTTCTACTGCCCAATAAAGTGAACTTTGAGCTTTTTTTGCATCTGTAACAACTGGTATTAACAAATGTGGTATATCATTATAAACATTTAATTCCACTACTTTAGGATCAATCAAAATAAGCTTAACTTCCTCTGGATTAGATTTATATAATATACTCATAATAATAGTATTAATACAAACGCTTTTCCCTGAACCCGTTGCACCAGCAATCAATAAATGGGGCATTTTTTCTATGGAAGTAACTATAGGTTTTCCAGCTATATTTTTTCCCAAAGCAAAAGGTACCTTTGAATTAATTTCATTATATTCTTGTGATAGCAACATCTCTTTTAAGCTAACAACCATCTTATTTTTATTTGGAACTTCTATACCTACTGCAGCTTTACCTGGAATAGGGGCTTCTATTCTCACATCTGAAGTTGCCAAATTCAATGAAATATCATCCGATAAGTTTACTATTCTACTGACTTTAACTCCAGGTGCAGGTTGCAATTCATAACATGTAATAGTAGGTCCTTTGCTAATTTGAATAATATTTGCATCAACTCCAAAGTTTTTCATAGTCTCCTCTATTTTTTTAGCATTAGTTAAGATTTCTTTCTTATCATCAAGACCAATTTTATCAAATCTATCTTTTAGTAAGTCTGTTGAAGGAAACTGATAATTATCCAGATTAACATTAAATTTGAAGTTGATGTCTTTAGATTTATCCTTAGTTTCAACCGTTTCTTTCTTTGAATAATCTAATATTTTAATGTTTTTATTCTTATCTTCAACACAATCTACTATAACTCTTTCATTCTTTTTAATATCTTCTTTTTTATTGTAGTTATTAATTTTTATAGATTTAAGTTTTGGTTTTGATTTCGGTTTTGAAAATAAATCTTTTAATTTAATTTCAGTAATCAATAAAAAATTAACAAAAACTACTATAGATAATATAATATAAGAACCCAGAGTACCAAATAACTTGAAAAAAATAAAACCTAAAAACCCTCCTATTAACCCACCACCCAATCCTTTTTGGCTATAACTAAAAGCTAAATTCATTCTTTCAGTAAAAGAATCATTTTTAAAAAGTTTTATATCTAAAATTATAATAAAACATAAGAAAATTAAAAGCAAATATATAGATTTCCTATCATTTTCAATGTTGGACTTTGATAAAATAAAACAGAATCCGATGAAAATAATGATTAAAGGAAATACATACCCTGCAAATCCCATTAAAGTTAAAAAAACATTTTTAAGCAAATTTCCAACTACACCAGTTTTGTTACTAAACAAACTTAAAAGTGAAAGTATTCCTATTGAAATAATTATTATTCCTATAATATCTCTATTAATGTTTTTTTTACTGTTTATATTTTTATTTCTTTTTTTATTTTTACTTTTCAAAATATTCACCTCTAAGTTTATTTCTACATAAGATTATAAAATCCTCTTTTTTTATAACCCATAGGAAAGTTCTAGATTTCATTAATATAAAACTTTCCTATGGGTTTCAAAAAGGCTTCTTTATAATGCTTCGATAGAAGTTTTTTAAAATAATTGGTATATCAACAAAAATATTCCTAAAGCCCATAAATAGTATGAAAAATAATGTAATTTCTTATTTTGTAATAGCTTTATTAATAATCTAAGGGAAATAACCCCTACAAGAGCTGAAATTATTACTCCTGTAATTAAAGGTAATGAAAAATAAACTTCGCTACCTGTTTCAATGACATCCTTGATACCTAATAAGGAAGCACCAAAAGTTGCTGGTAATGCAAGTAGAAAAGAGTATTCAGTAGCTAAGTTTCTATCCAAACCTCTAAAAAGTCCCCCAGCTATTGTAGAACCTGATCTAGATATGCCTGGTATTATAGCAACCCCTTGAAAAGTACCTATTATAAGAGCATCACCATAACTCATATTCTTTATCTTTTTATGTCCTCTAGATTTTTTATCAACTATCCACAATATAAAACCAGTTACTATAAAAGCTATACTTATTGACAATAATGAAGAGTACAATTTTTCAAATGTATCTTGAAATAGTAATCCAATAATGGCAGTAGGTATACTTCCAACTATAATTAAGATAGCCATCTTCTGATATATATTCGTAATTTTAAATTTCTTATTTTTTATACCATGTCCTATCATCTTAAAAAACTCAACTATTATCTTTATAATATCATTAAAGAATACTATAAAAATTGAAATTAAAGTTCCAAAGTGTAACATTTCGGTAAAAAACAAATTTCCTTCTTTGATACCAAAAATACGTTGTAATACTACTAAATGTCCAGAACTACTAATTGGAAGAAATTCACTAATCCCTTGAAATATACCTAATATTATTGCTTGAAAATAAGTCAAAAAAAAACCCCCTTTAAATTTAAAATCTGATTACTTCTGTTATTATAGCATAATTTCATGCATTATACTATAATATTAAACCATAAGACTTCTTAGTTTCTTTAATGCATCACTAAAGCCGCCAACTTCATCTATTAAACCGTAATCTACTGCCTCTTGCCCTATAAGTATTGTTCCAACATCATTAGCTATTTCGTCTGTTGCATACATAAGTTCCATCAAAACCTTTCTATCTATATTAGATGTTCTAACAATAAAATTTATGATTCTTTGTTGCATCTTTTCAAAATATCTAAAGGTTTGAGGTCCACTAATAACTAAACCTGTAGTTCTAATTGGATGTATTGTCATAGAAGCCGAAGGTACAATATATGAATAATCTGTAGCTATAGCTAGCGGTACTCCTACGCTATGTCCTCCTCCAAGAACTAAAGATACCTTCGGCTTATCTATACTTGTTATCATTTCAGCCAACGCTAAACCTGCTTCGACATCTCCGCCAATAGTATTTAATATAATAAATATACCTTTAATCTTGGGATCCTCAACCGCAGATATAAGTAGAGGAATTAAATGTTCATATTTTGTGGCCTTTTTTTGTGGAGGAGCAACTATATGTCCTTCTATTTCTCCTATTATTGTTAAATACTGTATATCGTTAGGCATAGTCGAAATTTGCATCATACCAACTTCTTTTAAACTTTCTAATTCATCATTATTATCTTTGTTTTCTTCAATTTTGTTTGTTGAATTAAACTTCTTCATTTTATAATTCCCTCCAAATTGTAATCAATAGTACTAATAGTTTTTACTATTTACATAATAATATGCCCAATATAAAAAGCATAATTATCTATATGATAATTATGCTTTTTATTATAAACTATAGGAAATTTTTAGGTTTTCTTAATATAAAACTTTCCTATAGGATTTCAAAAAGATTTCATTATAATACTTCGGTAGAATCTTTTTTATTTGTAAAGTTTAAATTCCTTATGAAGTGCACTAATTGCCTTATCAGTATCCTTTTCCTCGATCAAACACCATATAGTATTATGAGAATCTGAGGACTGTAAAATTTTTATGTTTTCTTTTAATAAAGCTGTTACTATCCTAGCCATAACACCTGGCACTCCTCTCATTTTATAACCTATAGCACTTAACTTACAACAGTCTTTTACTATTTTATAACTATAATCTCCACTATCCATTATTTTTTTAAGTTTTGGTAAATCTTCATTGTCAATAGTAAACACCTTTTTATCGATAAAAAAGTTTATTAAATCAATGCTAACATTATTAGAAGTTAACTCTTCCATTAATTTTTCAGTTCTATTCTCGTTATTGTCCAAATCCAATATTACTTGAACTCTTCCTTTTTTATAAGTGATAGCTGTAATAACCTTATCATCTCGCATAGTGTTGTTTCCACTATAATATATTCTTTCTAATGTTTCTACTGTAGTACCTTCATTTTCCGAAAAGGTATTTAATATTCTTATAGGAATTTTGGATTCCTGAGCAATTGCTACAGCCTTAGGATGAATAACTTTAGCACCATCTTCTGCTAACTGATAAACTTCAGAATAACACATGTTTTCTAAAACTTTAGCATCAGGAACAATATTCGGATCAGCTGTCATAATCCCATCAACATCAGTATATATTTCTACCCACTGGCTATTAAGTGCTTTTCCTAATGCAACAGCTGTAATATCACTACCACCTCTACCTAATGTAGTTATTTCACCATTTCTATTTGCACCCTGAAAACCTGCTACTATAACTATATAACCTTTTTCTAAACCTTTAATTAATTCTTGGGGATTAATTTCAATAATATCTGCATTGCCAAAGTTATCATCTGTAATAATACCTGCCTGATAACCTGTATATACAATAGATTTATACCCTTTTTCATTTAATGTACTTGAAAGTACTACAGCTGAAATTATCTCACCACATGAAAGCAATAAATCCTTATCCCTATAAGAAACAGAATTTACATTTATCAAATCAATTAAAGAATCTGTAGAATACGGATTACCTTTTCTACCTATTGCAGAAACAGTTACAACTACATTATATCCTAAATTATGTTTGTTGATTATTTTAGAAACAACTCTTTCTCTACTTTCCTCTGAAGCTAAAGATGTACCACCAAATTTTTGTATTATTGTATTCATTCTGTATTTCACCTCTTAATCTTTTATCGATAGTTTATATTATGTGTTTACTTAAAAAAAGTGAAAAAATTATACTGTTTAATAATCTTCTAACTCAACTATTATCATATCGTTACCAACTTTTCTAATACTTTCCCATGGAATTTCTATTTCTTGTCTTTCACCAAAAAATTTAAATTGCATTCTTCTATCAGGAATTAATAAAGAAATAATTTTACCTGTTTTCTCATCAATTATAATATCTGAATCAGCAATAATGCCTAGTCTGCCACCATCATTTAAATTAACTATTTCTTTTCCTCCTAATTCATTTAATCGCATAATAATACCTCCATATATTATATTATACAAAAAATTATTTTATAATGAAGTTGATTATTATATTATATTCTTTTGTAATATATATATGTTATATCAATTATGATAAGGTTATATATGATATCTTAATACCCTGTATGACCAAAACCTCCCTTTCCTCTTAATGTTTCATCTAAAGAATCAACTTCTAATAATGAAATTGTTTCATACTTTAAAAATACTAACTGAGCTATTCTATCTCCCCTATTAATTTCGAAATCTTTATTACCTAAATTAATAAGTATAACCTTTATTTCTCCTCTATAATCACTGTCAATGGTACCAATTCCATTTGCAAGTGTTATACCATATTTTAAAGCCAATCCACTTCTTGCTCGAACTTGGGCTTCATAACCAATAGGAATAGATAGATATATTCCTGTTGGCACCAGTACTCTTTCAAATGGTTTTAAAACCATCGTTTCATTTATATTTGCATATAAGTCAAGCCCAGCTGAACCTTCAGTTTTATATTCAGGATTTGGGAATGGACTTTTGTTTACAATTTTAACTTTCATCAAATCACCTCAACTAAATAAAATATTATTAACATTCTTCTCTAATTTGTCTTTATATTTTACTTTACCTACATAAGCAATATTAAATTTATCATAATCAAATACTCTGTGTATTATATACTCTATTTGATCCATATTAACCTTTTCAATTTTTTCTAATTTTTCTTTAGGTGAATGAATTTTCCCTAAGATTAATTCACTTCTACCTAGTTCAGACATTCTGCTAGATGTACTTTCAAGACCTAATATATAATTTCCTTTTAACTGTTCTTTAGATTTTAAAAACTCATTTTGGCTTATACAATTTACTTTTATATCTTCTATATCTTCTTTTATCAATTGTATAACTTTATATATTTGTTTTTCACTTAGGCCAGCATATATATTAAAAGAACCTATACCCTTGTAAGAAGATGGATGTGAATACACAGAATATACAAGCCCTTTTTCTTCCCTTATCCTTTGAAACAATCTAGAACTCATACTGCCACCAAAGACATTATTCATTATGAGTAAAGGATATATATTGTCATCACCAATGGGTATACCTTCCATTCCTATACACATATTTAACTGTTCTGTATCTTTTACTATTCCCTTTATTTTCCTTTTAAATAAATAGTTATCATTATTGTGCTCACAATTACTGTTCATATGATTAATATTGAAGTTTCCAAAACTATTTTCAAGTAATTTTATTGTTTCTTTATTATTAATATTACCAACAACTGAAATAACTATATTACTAGGTATATAATGAGTATTAAAATAATTGACTATTGTTTGTCTGTTTAGGGTTTTTAAACTATTCTCTGTACCAAGAATAGGAAGTGCTAGAGATGTGTTTTCAAACATAGTTTCAGATAATAAATCATACACAAGATCTTCTGGTGAGTCTTGATACATTTTGATTTCCTCATATATTACACTTTTTTCTTTAATAATATCTTCTTCATTAAATAAACTACTATTAATCATGTCAGACAATACATCTACAGCTATATTTATATATTCATCTAATACTTTTGCATAGTAACAAGTGCATTCTTTAGTTGTAAAAGCATTTATCTGTCCACCTATATTGTCAATTGTTTCAGCAATTTCTTTTGAAGTTCTTTTTTTAGTACCTTTAAAAAGTAAATGTTCAATAAAGTGAGATACTCCATTTATATGCTTGTCCTCATTTTTAGAACCATTTTCTACCCATACGCCTATGGAAACAGAGTTTACATAGGGAATATCCTCCATAATAACTCTGATTCCATTGTTTAATATATCTTTTGTATACATATTTACCTCCTAATTTGTAAATATAACTATAGGAAAACATAAATATTATTATTTAATTACATCACTAATATTTCCTATATAATATCCATCTTTTTTTAATGATTTTATAACATATGGTAATGCCTTAATAGTATTTTCCTTAGGATGCATAAGAACTATAGCAGAATTATCAGCTTTAGTTAGTATTCTTTGAACTATTAATTCTTCTGTTGTGTCTTCTCTCCAATCAATTGTATCAATACTCCACATAATTATATCATAGTTTGATTCATCCGCCGCTTTAATCGTATTATCATTAAAAGAACCTGCTGGTGGAGCAAAATATTTACAATCTATACCTAAAATATTATATACTACATTGTGACATTTTTCTATCTCGCTTTTATTTAATTCATAGCTCAATCTTCCATAATCTCTATGTGAATATCCATGGTTTCCTATTTGATGCCCACGATTATATATTTCTTTGAGCAATGTCTCATTCTTCTCTGCCCATTTTCCAGTAACAAAGAAAGTTATAGATATATCCTCTTCTTCTAATATGTCTAGAAACTTAGGAATATACTCTTCACCCCAATCTACGTTACAAGCAAAAGCAATTACCTTTTTATCAATATTTCCGTTATAGTATATATCTCTAGCAAATGTTTCACTGTCCTTATTCCTTATTCCAACCCTCATAAAACTTAAAAAAACAATTGTAACTATAGCTATTAAAATAATATACAGAACTTTTTTCTTAATATACATTATCTTCATTAAAAATCGCCTCCAAAATATATTCTATATAATATATTCATGAAGACTTGAAAATATTTTAAAAAACATAATATTGCATAAAAAAACATGAACCACTCTTAGGTTCATGCCTTTATTTTTCATTATTACTATTCTTATTTTCTTCCTTTGGTAAGGCATCTTTTCTAGATAAATTAATTCTTCCTTGATTATCAATTTCTGTAACTTTAACTAATATTTCATCTCCAACAGATAGTACATCTTCTACTTTATTGATTCTTTCCCATGCAATATTAGATATGTGAACTAAACCTTCTTTTCCATTCAATATTTCAACGAAAGCACCAAAAGGAACTATCCTTGTTACTTTACCAAGATACATTTCTCCAACTTCAACATCTTTAGTTACTTTATTTATCATGTCTATAGCTTTGTTTCCCATTTCTACATCTACTGCAGCTATTGTTACTTTACCATCGTCATCTATATCTATTTTTACACCTGTTTCATCTATTATTTTATTGATCATTTTTCCACCAGGTCCTATTACATCTCTTATCTTGTCTGGATGTACTTCCATAGTAAATATCCTTGGAGCATAAGGCGATAATTCATTACGTGGTTCTGAAATAACTTGTAGCATCTTATTTAAAATAAATAACCTTCCCATTCTTGCTCTTTCTAATGCTTCTTGTAATATTTCTCTACCTATTCCAGCAATTTTTATATCCATTTGTATAGCTGTAATACCTTTTTCTGTTCCCGCTACTTTAAAGTCCATATCACCTAAAAAGTCTTCCATACCTTGTATATCACTTAATATAACTACTTTATTTTCTGACTTCATAAGTCCCATGGCGATTCCAGCTACTGGTAATTTAATAGGAACTCCTGCATCTAACAACGCTAATGTACTTCCACAAACACTTGCTTGAGATGATGAACCATTTGAGCTTAATACTTCGGAAACTAATCTAATAGTATATGGAAAATCCTCATATGATGGTATTACTGGCTCTAACGCTCTTTCTGCAAGTGCCCCATGACCAATCTCTCTTCTCCCTGGTCCTCTAAGAACTCTTGTATCACCAACACTGTATGGTGGGAAATTATAGTGGTGCATATATCTTTTAGACTCTGTTTCATCAATTCCATCAATTATTTGAACATCACTAGAAGCGCCTAATGTAGCTACTGTTAAAACTTGGGTTTGACCTCTTGTAAACAATCCAGAGCCATGAGTTCTAGGTAATAGTCCTACATCACAACTAATAGGTCTGATTTCATCAATCTTTCTATTATCAGGTCTTATCCCTTGTTCTATTATCATTTTCCTTACTTCAACTTTAATTATATCTTGAATAACTTCTTCAATATCTTTTTCATTTTCTGGATATTTTTCTATGAAATATTCATAAACCTCTTCTCTTACCTTATCCATGTTTTCTTCTCTTTCTTGCTTTTCTTTTGTTTGTATAGCTTCAATTAATTTATCAGTTGCATATTCTTTTACCTTTTTTTCTATTTCCTCTTCTGCTTTGAAAACATGGTATTCTTGCTTTTCTTTTCCTATTTGACTTTGAATTTTTTCAACGAATTGACAAATATTTTTTATTTCCTCATGAGCAAATATTATTGCTTCCAACATATCTTTTTCTGGTACTTCATTCGCTCCAGCTTCAACCATCATTACAGCTTCTTTTGTTCCAGAAACAATTAGATGAAGATCTGATTTATCCCTTTGATCACTTGTAGGATTTAGAATAAGTTCTCCATCAATTAAACCTACTGATACTGAACTAGTAGGTCCAGCAAAAGGAATATCAGATATAGTCAAAGCTATTGATGAACCAATCATTGCCACTATATCTGGTGTGCAATCTTGATCTACTGATAATACAGTTGCAATAACTTGTACATCATTTCTGTAACCTTTAGGAAACAAAGGTCTTATTGGTCTATCAATAAGTCTAGAAGTTAGTATGGCTTTTTCACTAGGTTTACCCTCTCTTTTTATAAAACCACCAGGAATCTTTCCAACTGAATAAAGTCTTTCTTCAAAATCAACACTTAGTGGAAAAAAATCTATTCCTTCTCTTGGTTCTTTTGAAGCAGTAGCAGTTACCAAAACTACAGTATCACCATATCTAACAATACAAGACCCATTAGCCTGTTCCGCTACTTTGCCAATTGTAACAGATAGATCTCTACCTGCTAATTCATATTTAAATACTTTTTCCATGCTTTACCTCCTTTTCTTTAAAGTATGTTTCTAGTTATCAAATATATTATAACCTTATTTAACTATTTAAACACCTTTAAAACTAATTATGCCACAATAAATCAATAGAGCGGGTGTTCCCGCTCTAGACTAGCCTCTTATACCAAGTCTTTGAATAAGATTACGATATCTTTCTATATCTTTCTTCTGTAAGTAGTTTAACAATCCTCTTCTTTGTCCAACCATCTTCAAAAGACCTCTTCTAGAATGATGATCTTTCTTATGATCCTTAAGATGCTCATTTAATAAATTAATTCTGTAAGTGAGTATAGCAATTTGAACTTCAGGAGAACCAGTGTCACCTTCATGTAATTTATACTCATCAATAATTTTGTCTTTTTGTTCTTTTGTTAAAGACATTCAATACACCTCCTCAAATTTGTTTTCGCCTTAAGCTAAGTATAACGATGAGGAAACGATAAACTTAGCTTAAGGTAACTTGCAACTAGAACAATTCTATCATAAACAAGTTGAATTGTAAATATTATCATCATTTTTAATGGATTTTATATCAATATTCATTTGATTAATAAGCTCTTCTTTAGTATTAAATTTTTTATCTTCTCTTAAGTATTCCAAAAACTTTATATAAATTCTATCGCCATAAATATCTTTATTAAAATCTAATATGTGACTCTCTATACTACAAATATTATTGTTAAAGGTTGGGTTTATACCTATGTTAGTTAAACTATTGTATTCGATATTATCAATTATTGTTTTACTTTTATAAACGCCGAATTTAGGTATTAAGTAATTGTAAAACAACTCCAAATTAGCTGTTGGAAAACCCATTTCTCTTCCTCTTTTTTTTCCACTAATAACTCTACCTTCTATAATATAGGGTCTACCTAATAATTTGTTTGCCTCTCTAATATTACCTAATCTTAGTAGTTTCCTAATAAATGTACTACTTATGATGTAATCATTATCATAAACAGGATCTACAACTATTACGTCAAAACCAAATTTAATTCCTAATTTTTTTAAATATTTTACATCTCCATCAGCCTTATAACCAAATTTATAGTCAAATCCAACGACTACAAGATTAGCTTTCATTTCCTTAACTAATATTTCCATAGCAAATTCTTCAGGAGAAAGTTTCATTATAGTCTCGTCAAATTTCATGGTATAGATAAGCTTAACTCCTAATGATTCTAATATTCTATACTTTTGTTCATTTGACGTTAGTATTTCTGGTTTTGACTCTTTAGTAATTATAGACTTTGTATGATTATTAAAAAGTAGTACAGAACTCATTAAACCTCTTTTTTTACTTTCAGTTATCATTGTATTTATTAGATACTGATGTCCTAAATGAATACCATCAAAATTACCTAAAGCAACAGCAGTTCTATATTTAACTTTTTCTTTGCTTTCATGTGTTAAAATATCCATTATATCACCTTTACATTAGTACTTTATCAAGCTTTAAAACTACTCTTTCATTAACTTTTATTACTCTTCCTATACCTATAAAAGTATCTTTACAATAAACCCTTAAAATATCACCTCTAGTATTAATGTTTTTAGTATCTATTACATCTATATCAATCGGCATACCATTTGCCAATTGATTGTAATAAAAATTGGGTACATATATAGGTTCAATGTCTGATAATGGATAATCTATAGGATATAATATATCATAGATCTTATTCATTTCACTCTTTTTTTGAATAGTTTCTAAACTAACTGCGTCAGATATTTTAAAAGAACCTACAACCGTTCTAATTAAATAGGACATATAGCCATAGGTACCTAAATCTTCTCCTATATCATTACACAATGTTCTTATGTAAGTTCCTCTTGAACATTTAACACTAAACAAAATTTTCTCATTATCTTGTATATTTAATACATCAATATCATAAATATAAATTTTTCTTTTTTCTCTCTCAACTTCTACACCAGTTCTAGCTAACTCATAAAGTTTTTTCCCTTTGAATTTTAATGCTGAATACATAGGTGGTGTTTGATATATTTCTCCTCTATATTGGTTGAAAACATTTATAATATCTTTTTCTTTAACTTTTTTATCAGAATAGTTTAAAACACTACCTTCCACATCCTGTGTATCAGTACTAATTCCCAAGGTAAGCTCACCAATATAAGTTTTATCAGCATTAAGTAAGTATTCACTAGTTCTAGTAGCTTTTCCTATACATATAGGCAATACTCCACTTGCATTCGGATCAAGTGTACCTGTATGTCCAACTTTTTTAACTTTTAAAATTTTCTTTACCTTTTTAACCACATCATGGGAAGTTAATCCCCTTGGTTTAAAGACATTAATATAACCATTCATTAGATCACCTAAAGTATTTATATATTTCATCTGCAATTGTTTTCTTTGCATTTCCTATATTGTTAAATATAGTGCATCCAGCCGCTCTTTTATGTCCACCACCATTAAATTTAAAACATATTTGAGATACATCTACACTATGTTTAGATCTTAAACTTAACTTTATTTCATTTTCTTTATATTCCTTTAATATACAAGCTACTTCTATGCCTTCAATATCCCTAACAAAAGATATAATCCCTTCAGAATCTTCCATATTTGCATTACATTCTTTTAGCATATCTTGAGTTAACATCACAAGACCAACTTTTCCATTACATACCACTTCCAAAGTGTTTAATGTTTTTAGAAAAAGTTTAGTCCTCTCTATTGACCTACTTTGATATAAATTAACAATGATATTGTTAGTATTTATTCCTTTACTTATTAAATCTGCTGCAATTAAATGAGTTTCACTGGTAGTACTATCATACATAAAGCTACCTGTATCAGTACTAATAGCAACATATATACAAGTAGCAATATCTTTATTTATTTCTATACCTATTTTTTTAATTAGATGATATACTAATTCTCCTGTTGCACTAGCAAAAGGATCAACAATATTTATATCCCCAAAATTTTCATTGGTAATATGATGATCAACATTAATAACCTTATTAGCTTTTATAGCTAATTCCCTCCCAATCCCCAGTCTACCTAAATCACTACAATCTAATGATATAAAAAGGTCAATGGGATCATTTAAATTTGGTTCAACGAATAAATCCATATTAGGTAAAAATAGATAGTCTTTAGGTATGTCATCAACTTTTATTATTTTAACATTTTTATTAACTGTTTTTAATGCCATACCTAAAGCCAATAGTGAACCAATATTGTCACCATCTGGATGGATATGACTAGCTAAAAATATATTATCACTATTTTTAATAGCTTCTACACACTCTTCAAAATGAATATGATTATTTTTAGTTATCATCGTTTTGTCTATTTTTTTCATCTTCTCTGTTCACCTTGTCTATCAATTTTGAAATATAAATACTTTTTTCAATAGAATCATCTAAGTTAAATATAGGTTCTGGTACATAACGTAAATTTATCCTGTTTCCTATTTCTCTTCTTATGAAACCTTTAGCGTTTTCTAAACCTTCTATAGTTTCTTTTTTCTCACATTCATCTCCTAGTACACTGACATAAATCTTTGCATATCTTAAATCTCTGGTTACTTCTACATATGTCAAGGTTGTCATAGGAGATATTCTAGGATCTTTTAAATCGTTCGTTATTATATCAGAAACAACTTTTTTAACTTCTTCTGAAATTCTATTAATTCTTTTATTATCCATTAGGAATACACCTCTACCTTTCCACTTCCTCTAATATATATGCTTCCATTATATCTCCTTCTTTAATGTCGTTATAATTTTCAAGGCCCATTCCGCCTTCATATCCTGTCTGTATTTCTCTAACATCATCTTTAAATCTCTTTAATGAAGATATACTTCCTTCAAATATAACTATATCATTTCTCAACAAGCGAACTTTTGAATTTCTAGTTACTTTTCCTTGTTGAACATAAATACCTGCTACCATACCTGCATTTGGTATTTTAAAAGTAGCTCTTACTTCTGCTCTACCTATAACTTTTTCAACTATCTTAGGTTCTAGCATTCCCTTTATTGCAGATTCAATATCTTCTATTGCATCGTATATTATTCTATAAGTTCTTATGTCAACATTTTCATTTTTAGCTAAATCCATAGCTGTTAATGTAGGACGAACATTAAATCCTATAACTATAGCATTTGACGCTGAAGCTAGCATTACATCGCTTTCTGTTATTCCGCCTACTCCACCATGTATAATGTTTACTTTTACCTCATCAGTTTCTAATTTTATCAATGATTGTTTTATAGCTTCTATAGAACCTCTTACATCCGCCTTAATAACAACATTAAGATCTTTTACTTCGCCCGCCTGAATCTGTTCAAATAAATCATCTAATGAAACTTTTTGGCTAGCCTTCATCTGTTCTTCTCTTCTCTTTGTTTTTACCATATCAGCATACAATCTAGCAGTTTTTTCATCTTCTACTGCATATAAATATCCACCTGCTTCAGGAACCTCTGATAAACCTAAAATCATAACAGGAATTGAAGGAGTAGCCTTTTTAACTCTCTTACCTTTGTCATCTAGCATAGCACGTACTCTTCCATGTGCAGTACCAGAAACTACATTATCTCCAACACTTAAGGTACCTTTTTGAACTAAAACAGAAGCCAATGGTCCTTTCCCTTTGTCAAGCTCAGCTTCAATTATTATACCTACAGCTTTTCTCTTTGGATTAGCCTTCAGTTCTTGCATTTCTGCTACTAATAATATCATTTCTAACAATTCATCAATTCCCTCTCTTTTTAGAGCAGAAACTGGCACACATATAGTATCTCCACCCCAATCTTCAGGAACCAAACCTTGTTCTGTTAATTCTTGTTTTACTCTATCTGGATTAGCAGTAGGTTTATCCATTTTATTAATAGCAACTATAATTGGCACATTTGCAGCCTTTGAGTGATTTATTGCTTCAATTGTTTGTGGCATAATTCCATCATCTGCAGCTACTACTAATATTGCAATATCCGTAGCTTGTGCTCCCCTTGCCCTCATAGCTGTAAAAGCTTCGTGACCAGGAGTATCTAAAAAAACAATTTTTTTATTTTGAATATTTACAGTTGAAGCTCCTATATGTTGAGTTATACCTCCAGCTTCACTACTAGTAACTTCAGTCCTTCTTATTGCATCTAATAATGATGTTTTACCATGGTCTACGTGCCCCATTACTGTTACAACTGGTGGTCTAGGTTTTAAATCCTCTTCTTTATCTTCCACATCAAAAACTAACTCATCTAATTCTTCCTTAAAACCGTCATCCTCTGGTATACTTTTTTCCGTTATAAAACCAAATTCTTCAGCTATAATACTAGCTATTTCATAGTCAATTGATTGATTTTGGCTAACCATAACTCCCAATGAAATCAATTTTGTTATTACTTGACTTGCAGTAACTCCTAATTTATCCGCTAAATCTTTAACAACTATATTTTCATCTAACTCTATAATTTCCACTTCCTTTGCCTCGTCTTCTTTTTTGCCCTCATCTTTAGTAACTTCTTTTTCTTTCTTCATTTTTTTAGGTTTTGACTTCTTGTCACCTTTATTTGATTTTTCTTCTTTACCTTCTAAAAGTTCCTTTATTAAATCCGCTTCTTCTTCCTCTATAGTACTCATATGACTACTTATATCTAACTTTAAATCTTCAATTTTTTCAATTAGTTCCTTACTTGAAATACCTAATTCTTTAGCTAATTCATAAACTCTAATTTTTGTCAAACTATACACCCCCAATATAATTTACAGGTGACCTTTTTTTATTTACTATCTATTACTTCTTTCAATTTGTCATATATAGTATCAGGAACTTCCGTTTCTAATGCTCTTGAAAGTTTTTTATTCTTTATTGCTAGATTTAAGCATTCTATATTTCCACATATATAAGCCCCTCTACCATTCTTTTTCCCTGTTAAATCAAGTATTACGCCTTCTTCTTTGTTGTTTACAATCCTTATTAATTCTTTTTTTGGCTTATTTTCACCACAAGCTACACATTTCCTTAGAGGTATCTTCTTTTTTTTCATCAAATCACCCCTATTATTCTTTTTCCTCTTTATATTGACTTTCACTTTTTATGTCTATTTTCCAGTTAGTTAACTTAGCTGCAAGCCTTGCATTCTGACCTTCCTTGCCAATTGCTAATGACAATTGATAATCTGGAACTACTACTACAGCAGATCTTTCTTTTTCATCTATATCGACATTAATTACTTTTGAAGGACTTAAGCTATTAGCTATAAATTCATCCATGTTTTTACTCCATACAACTATATCTATTTTTTCACCATTTAGCTCATCTACTATAGCTTTTACCCTACTACCTTTAAAACCAACACAAGCACCTACAGGATCTACATTTTCATCTCTTGAAAATACTGCTAATTTTGTTCGAGAACCTGCTTCTCTTGATATTGCATAAATTTCCACTACACCTTCATGTATTTCTGGTACTTCTAATTCAAAAAGTCTTTTTACAAGTCCTGGATGAGATCTTGAAAGTACAATTTGAGGTCCCTTTGTTGTTTTTTTAACTTCCAATATAAATACTTTTATTCTATCCCCTTGTTCATATACTTCACCTTCAATTTGTTCTGTTGGTGGTAAAACTCCTTCCGTCTTGCCTAAGTCAATATAGACAATATTCTTACTAACTCTTTGAACCAATCCGGTCACTATCTCATTTTCCCTATTTATAAATTCGTCAAATATGACTTCTCTTTCAGCTTCCTTTATCTTCTGCATAACTACTTGTTTTGCTGTCTGTGCTGCAATTCTTCCAAAATCCTTAGGTGTTACCTCCAATTGAACTATATCACCAGTTTCATATTTTAAATCAATTTTTTTCGCTTCTTCAATAGATATTTCTAACAATTCATCTTCTATATCATCAACTACAGTCTTTTTTGCAAATACCTTAACAGATCCTGTAGTCCTATCTATTTCAACCTCGACATTTTGTGATGAACCGAAATTCTTCTTATATCCTGAAATTAAAGCTGCTTCAAGTGCATCAAATATAATTTCTTTAGATATTCCTTTCTCTTTTTCTATTTCTTGAAGAGCTTCTATAAATTCGGCCTTCATTTTATTCAAAACCTCCCTTAAAACCTAATTGCTAAATTAATTTTCGCTATATTGGTTTTCAAAATCTCAACTTCTCCTAATTCATCATCTGATATTTTAACAATATTTTCATCAAAGAAAAGAAGTTCTCCTATTAGCTTCTTTTTTCCTTCTATATTCTGATAAAGCTTTACTTCTACATCTTTACCAATGTTTCTATTTAAATCCTTATCTGTTTTTAAGGGCCTATCAATTCCTGGTGAAGATACTTCTAAATAGTAACTAACATCAATAGGGTCAATTTCATCTAATCTTTTATTTATTGCCTCACTAGCTATTTGACAATCATCTATAGTTATTCCACCTGGTTTGTCAATATATATTCTTAAAAAGTGATTTGGCCCTTCTTTAACGAATTCCACATCTACAAGTTCATAACCGTTTTGTTCGGCAATAGATTCACTGATATCCCTAACAAGTTTAACGACTTCACGTTTATTCATAAACTCACCCCCATCTCTTAGAAACTATTTTTTGATTAAAGTTTTTATTTATACATTTTATTAAAAAAACTACTTTCTTAAGGTTGATTTTTAAGCTAAAACATTGTTATGAATTATACAAATAAAGTAAAGAGTGGGTACTCCCACTCTTTCTCAGTATTGGTTCTCTTAAGTCTTATCATTACTATTATAACATTATTTTGCAAAAAATCAAATACTAAAAAGGCTCAACTGATTACTTTCAGGAATACCTTGCAAACACCCATGATTTTTTAATGATTCAACAACAGCTTTACTTACTTTAGCTCTATTCATTAAATCTTCCACTGAAATAAATATACCTTTTTCTCTCTCAATAACAATATTTCTAGCGGCTGTTTCACCCATACCTTGTAATGACTTTAACGGTGGAATTATACCTTTTTCCCCCAATAGAAACTTATCACTATCCGATTTATATAAATCTACCTTTTCAAAAGTAAAACCTCTACTATACATTTCCAACACAACCTCTAATACTGTTAAGAGATTTTTCTCTTTAGCTGTTTTGTCATTTGAAAGTAACTCTAATTCCTCTATTTTTTTCTTCACAACTTCCTTACCTTGAAGAATTAACTCGGCATCAAAATCACTTGCTTTTGTAGTAAAGTAGGTAGCATAAAAAGCCTCTGGATAATGAACTTTAAAATATGCAATCCTAAATGACATTAATACATAAGCAGCAGCATGTGCTTTAGGAAACATGTATTTTATTTTTTTGCAAGATTCAATATACCATTCTGGAACATCCATTTCTCTCATATAGGACTCATCTTCTTCTGTAAGCCCTTTACCTTTTCTAACTTTCTCCATAATCTTAAATGATCTTTTTTTGTCTAAATCTTTACTAATCAAATATAGCATAATGTCATCTCTCGTAGAAATTACATTACTAAGTGTTGCGGTTCCATTTCTAACTAGTTCCTGAGCGTTATTTAGCCAAACATCAGTACCATGAGAAAGTCCACTGATTCTAACTAATTCTGCAAAAGTAGAAGGTTTTGTATCGACTAGCATTTGCCTAACAAATTTGGTACCAAATTCAGGAATGCCTAGAGTTCCTACTTCCATATTAATATCCTCACTATTAATACCTAGTGGTTCCGTACTTGTAAAGATTTTCATAGTTTCCTTGTCATCTAATGGAATCTTCTGAGGATCTATACCTGTTATATCCTCAAGCATCCTAATAATAGTGGGAACATCGTGACCAAGTATATCTAATTTTAGTATTCTACCACTGATAGAATGATAATCAAAATGGGTTGTAATAACTCCAGACTTCTTGTCATCTGCAGGATATTGAATAGGAGTAAAATCATGAATATCCTTGTATTTTGGAACTATCATAACTCCACCAGGGTGTTGTCCTGATGTCCTCTTTATTCCAGTTAAACCTCTAACAAGGCGATTTATTTCGGCAGGATGTACATAAGTCTCCTTACCTTCAAAATATTTTTTTACAAATCCATAAGCAGTTTTTTCTGCAATAGTACCAATTGTACCAGCTCTATAAACATAACCCGTACCAAAAAGTTCCTCTGTATATTTATGTGCCATAGGTTGATATTCGCCAGCAAAATTTAAATCAATATCTGGTTCTTTGTCACCTTCAAAGCCAAGAAACACTTCAAATGGTATATCATGGCCATCTTTATTTAAAGGGGTTCCACAATCAGGACAGTTCTTATCAGGCAAGTCTACTCCTGAGCCTACCTTTCCTTGTTCAACAAATTCGCTATGTTTACACTTAGGGCAAATATAATGAGGTGGAAGAGGATTTACTTCAGTAATACCACTCATAGTTGCGGCAAATGAAGAACCAACCGAACCTCTTGAACCAACCAAGTATCCATCTTCTAAAGACTTCCATACTAATTTTTGAGCAATAATATACATAACTGCATATCCATTTTTGATAATAGAATTTAACTCTTTGTCTAATCTTTCCTTAACTAAATCTGGAACATTGTCCCCATACATCTCCTTTGCTTTTTTAGTAGTGATTTCTTTTAACTGTTCTTCTGCACCATCAATAACTGGTGGAAAAGTACCATCTGGTATAGGAATGATTTCCTCGCACATATCAGCAATCTTATTTGTATTTTCAATTACTACTTCATAAGCTTTTTCTTCTCCAAGATAACTAAATTCATCTAACATTTCATTAGTAGTTTTGAAGTATAATGGTGCTTGGTTATCCGCATCTGAAAAACCTTGTCCAAACATGAGAATTCTTCTATAAACCTCATCCTCGGGATTTAAAAAATGGACATCACCAGTAGCTACTACAGGCTTAGAATACTTAATCCCCAACTCAATAATTCTCATATTAATACTTTTTAGCTCTTCTTTATCTTTTACCATGCCATTCCTTATTAAATGATTATTATTTCCTAAAGGTTGAATCTCTAAATAATCATAAAACTTAACAATATCCCTAATCTCTTTATAATCCTTATTTCGTAGTATAGCTTTATAAAGTTCTCCTGCTTCACAAGCACTTCCTAAAATAAGTCCTTCTCTATATTTCATAAGTAAAGATTTTGGTATTCTTGGCCTTCTATAAAAGAATTTTAAATGAGACTCAGAAACCATTCTATAGAGATTTTTTAACCCTGTATAATTCTTAACCAAAATTACAATATGATAAGTCTCCTCTTTATAAGTTTTTTTATTATCAGAAAGCACAGTATTGATCTCATCTAGAGTTTTAACTCCTTTGCCTTCTAATATATCCAAACATTTTAAAAAGATGTCTGCTGTAGCTTTAGCATCATCAACAGCTCTATGGTGATTCTCTAAGCTAACATTTAAATGTTTAGCAACAATATTCAACTTATGACTTTTAAGATTTGGAAACAATACTCTAGAAAGTTCCAAAGTATCTAATACTGGATTTTCTAAGTTTAACCTGATATTTGAAAAATTGTATCTAATAAATCCTACATCAAAAGAAGCATTGTGAGCTACCAACACAGATCCCTTTATAAAATCATAAAACTCAGGTAGTATTTCATCTGCTTTTGGTTTATCACTTACCAATTCATCTGTAATTCCAGTGAGTTTTACTATTTTTTCTGGAATAGGAATTTGAGGATTTATCAATTGATTGTATTTACCTATGATTTTTCCATCTTTAATCTTAACAGCACCTATCTCTGTAATCTTATCATTTATTGGAGAAAACCCAGTAGTTTCTATATCAAAAACAACATATTCAGTATTTAATTCTTCATCATTATGATTAATAACTATAGAACGACTATCATCTACTAGATAACCTTCAAGACCATAAATAATCTTTAGTCCATATTTTTTACCTGCATCCATAGCTTCTGGAAAACCTTGAACTACACCATGATCTGTTATAGCAATAGCACTATGTCCCCATTCCTTAGCCTGTTTTGCCAAATCAGAAAAGCTAGACATACCATCCATAGCACTCATTTGAGTGTGAAGATGTAATTCTACTCTTTTATCCTTTGAAGTATCTGTCCTTTTATTTTCTTCAACCAAATTTAAAGACTTAAGCATTATTACCAAATATCTTGAATAGTTATCATAAACTGCCTCCCCTTGTATCCTTGCATAAGCACCCTCTATTACATTAGCTTCAAACCTTTCTTTTTCTCCTTTTTTTAAGAAAACTTTCACAGTTATAGAATTTGTATGATCAGAAATATTGAAAATATATAATGTTTTTCCCCCTCTTATGTCTCTTGATTCTATATCGAAAATTTTTCCTTCCACTATAACGAACCCTGAATTAATATTTATTTGAGATATTTTTGATATTTCGCCATTTATAACTGAGCCATAGACGAAATTTTCAACTACATTATTCTCAACTTTATTATTTTCAATTTTAACCTCTGACGTAAAAATATCTTTTGCTATAGACTTTTCTTCTTCAATTGCCTGTAACAAAAATTCATCTTTTCTTTTAGCATTTTCATTATCTAATTCTATAATTACACTTAATCTAATACCTAGTTCATCTAAAATTTTTTTGTTTATCTTCTTATCAATTTGATTGTTCTTAAGAGAATACATAATTACTTCATTTTTGCAAATTATATAGAAAAAACCATCTTCAATTTTCCATTGAAGATGTTCTATCCAAGCAGCACTAGAGGGGATTTCTTTTTCAATTATATAAGCTATATTATTCCAATATTTTTCTATAATTTTATTAATGTCCTGTGGAATATTTCTATAAGTTATATTTATATCAATATTATAAAAATTAGAAAATCGACTTACTAAAACATTTTTTAATATTTCAACTTCTTTCTCAGAAACTAGAGTTGTTGAGGTAAGTTTAAGTAATATAGATTTTTTCTCAATATTTATATCAACCCTATTTATTATAGCCTCTTTTAGCTTAGTTAAATTACATTCTAAGCCATTTTTATCTAACAATTCATTTAGCTTTTTCTCTGTCTTCATACGTACAAACCATACCTCCTTTAGATTTTCTGAGATATTTCTAATATATCTTTAATACTTGTAAGTTGATTCAAAATTTTACACTTTGTTTCTTTTTCAATAAATAGTATATCAATTTCAATTCTTACTAGATCGCCTTCTTCTGATTCTATATCAATTCCAGTTATTGAAGAATTAGAATCTCCAATAATTTTACATATTTCACCTAACTGCCCTGGTTTATTAATCGTTAAAATATTTATTGAACACTTATTATCTTTTCTTTTAATTTTTTTACCTACTCTAGAATAAGTTATTAAGGTAATTAAAACTAAAAAGGTTAATAGTATTCCACCTAAATAAAATCCAACTCCAATAGCTAAACCAATACATGCTACAGACCATAAACTTGCAGCAGTAGTTAAACCTTTAACAGTGCTACCTTCCCTTAATATAGTACCTGCACCTAAAAAACCTATTCCACTAATTACCTGTGCACCTAATCTATCTGGTTGCAAATTTGTTATATTATTAAAGTGTTCAAACATAAATAATGAAATAAGCATAACAAGAGTAGAACTAACACCTACTAATACATGGGTTCTTAATCCTGCAGGTCTTTTACTACTTTCCCTATCCAACCCAATAAGTGTCGAAAGGCCAAATGATACTAACAATCTAACAACTATTTGATTATTAGACAACATTTAAATCACACCCACAAAATATTAATTTACATTTTTTCAATCTCTTTAATTAGCTCATCAATAAGTTTATCTTCACTAACTTTTCTAAGTATCTCTCCATTTTTGAAAATCAATCCACAGCCTTTACCGCCAGCAATACCTATATCTGCTTCCCTTGCTTCTCCAGGACCATTAACCGCACAACCCATAATAGCTAGCTTAATAGGCTTGTTAACTTTTATATTACTAACCCTTTTTCCTACATCTTCAGCTAATTTAATAAGATCAATCTTGGTTCTTCCACAAGTAGGACAAGAAATAATCTGAATACCTTCTTCTAATAAATCTAAAGATTTTAGTATTTCCCTACCTACTTTAACTTCTTCTACCGGATCTCCCGTTAAAGACACTCTAATAGTATCTCCAAGCCCCATTGCCAATAGTGCTCCTATTCCTACCGAAGACTTGATAGTTCCATTCCAAGGAAGACCTGATTCTGTAATTCCGATATGAAATGGATAGTCAACAAACTCAGCCATTCTCAAATATGATTTAATAGTAAGTGGAACATTAGTTGCTTTTAGAGCTATTTTAATATTATTAAAATTCATATCTTCTAGCAATCTAATATTTTCAAGAGCACTATATACTATTGAATTTTCATTCACTCCACCATATTCGTCTAGTATTTCTCGGCTTATTGATCCAGAATTAACACCAATACGAATAGAAATATCTCTTTCTTCACATGCTTTTACAACTTCTCTTATTCTTGATTTTGATCCAATATTCCCTGGATTTATCCTTAAACCATCAACTCCGTTTTTTACAGATTCTATAGCCAATTTATAATTAAATTGAATATCTGCAATAATAGGAATTGATATATGTTTTTTAATTTCTTTAATTGCATTCACATCTTCAAAATCTGAAATTGCCACTCTAACTATATCACAATGTGCATTTTCTAAATCTCTTATTTGATTAATAGTACTTTTAATATCTTTTGTATTTGTATTAGTCATTGATTGAACAGAAATAGGACTATATCCTCCTATTTCCACATCTCCTACCTTAATCAACCTAGTTTCTCTTCTATTCATTTTCATCACCTTCTAAATAATTGAAATCTAACTATATCTGAATAAGTAACAACAATCATCAAAATCATTAGTAACACGAATCCAACAAAATGTACAAATCCTTCTTTTTCCGGATTTATAGGTTTACCTCTTATCAATTCTATCAACATAAAAAATATTCTACTTCCATCAAGTGCAGGTATTGGTAATAAGTTGAAGAATCCAAGATTAACACTAATAAAACCAGCAATATATAGCAAATTTAAAAATCCATATTTAGCAGCTTCTCCTACAGTATAAATAACGCCAACAGGTCCTGATAAATCCCCTCGACTAACTTGACCTTTAAATAACATTCCTAAAAATTTAAACATTAATCCTAAAACAGTACCAGTAGTTTGAACTCCTCCTTTTAATGCTAATAAAAAGTTCTTCTTATGCAAAGGTACTATTCCTATCAGATATCTTTTTGTTTCTCTATCATATTTAGGTTTCATATTAAAACTAATTTCCTCAGAATTTCTTTTTACAACTATATTTAAGTTTTTATCAGAATCACTTTTGTTAATACTTTCTACTATAGAATTCCATGATTTTACTTCTTCTTCATTTATTCTTTTGATTTCATCTCCATGTTGTAATCCCGCATAAGAAGCTGGTGAATCTTTGATAATTTCTTCAATAGTAGTTGTAGGAATTCCCATTCCATAGGATACAATTGTAAACACAATTATAGCTAAAATAAAATTCATTATAGCTCCTGCTGCAACCACTAATATTCTTGCACCAACTGGTTTTTTACCAAAACTACGTGGATCTTCTGAACTTTCATCTTCTCCTTCCATCCTGACATATCCGCCTATAGGTATAGCCCTTAAGAAATATTCTGTTTCCTTGCCTTTTTTGTGTAACAACTTAGGACCCATACCTATTGAAAATTCATGAACTTTAATACCCACCAACTTAGCTACCATGAAATGTCCAAATTCATGAAAAACAATTACTAACATAAATACGAAAATTGCTGCTAATGCTGTAGTCAAAGAACACACCACCCATCTATAATATAAAATATTTTACATAATAGTATACTACTGGAGCAGTGAAAAGTATACTATCAAATCTATCTAATATTCCTCCATGTCCAGGCATAATATAGCCATAATCTTTAATACCAGTGATACGCTTTATTTTTGAGGCTGTTAAATCTCCAAGCTGTGCCAATGTTGAAGCAATAACTGATAATAAAATCATTTTCCACATTGGTCCCAATTTAAAATATTTTGAAAAAATAGTTGTTAATATAAGGCTACCTAATATTCCGCCAAAAGAACCTTCTATAGTCTTATTAGGACTAAGATTTGGACATAACTTATTTTTACCAAATAAATTACCAAATATATAAGCAAAAGTATCAGTACCCCAAGCTGTTAAAAATATCAGCCAAATGTATTTAGTATTATCTAAATATGTTATATGGAACATAAGAAATGGAACATATAGTATTCCCATTAAAGTATATGCTACATCCAATATAGTAACCTTATTATCAACTACCATCAGCAACAAGGAAATAATTAATACTATAAAAATTCCAAAGTCTAAATCTGCCCAAATTATATTAATATTATCTAGAAATAATAAAATACAAAATATGTATCCTAAAAACTTAATCGGTTTATATCCACCCTTATTAAGAGCTTTATAGAATTCATATACTCCAATAATAGAAATAAAAAGTATTCCAGCATCTAATACAACTCCACCTTGAGTAGCTATTATAATTAATAGTATAACACCTATTAATCCACTAATAGACCTTATGATTAATTCCTTCACCTAAATTCCCCCAAATCTTCTATCTCTTTTTTGATAGTCTAGAATTGCTTGATAGAAATGTTCTTCTCTAAAATCAGGCCAATATATATTTGAAAACCAAAATTCAGTATATGCAACTTGATAAAGCATAAAATTACTTAACCTTAATTCTCCACTAGGTCTAATTAATAAATCTAGATCCGGTTGGCCCTTCGTATAGAGATAGTCAGAAAAAACATTTTCGTTTAAATCTTCTACCTTAATCTTACCCATTTTTATATCATTTACAATATTTTTTATACCCCAAACTATTTCATCACGTCCACCATAATTAAGGGCAATATTTAATATCATTTTATCATTATATTTGGTTTTTTCTACTGCATACTCAACTTCTTTTCTAGGCCCTTCAGGTAATTTACTAATATCCCCCAATATACGAATTTTAATATTATTTTTATTTAATTTTTTAAGTTCTGCTCTTAAATAATATACTAATAATTTCATGAGTCCATCAATTTCTTCTTTTGGTCTCTTCCAATTTTCTGTTGAAAAAGCATAAAGTGACAAATGCTTGATCCCAATGTTTACAGCTACTTCTACAATTTCCTTAACTCTTTCCATTCCTTCCTTATGACCAGCTGTTCTCGGTAAAAATCTTTTCTTTGCCCATCTACCATTCCCATCCATAATAATGCCAATATGAAGAGGAAGTTTATCTATATCAATACTTTTCTTCAATTCTTCGATTTTCTTCTTTCTATTATACATCATTTTTTCCTCCAAGTATATTTTGACTTATTAAAACCCCTCCTGTTTAAGAAGGGGTTTTAATAAAGGAAAATATTAATAGCTTTAAACTTCCATTAACTCTGCTTCCTTCTTTTCTGTTAGTTTATCAATTTCTTCGATAAATTTATCAGTAATTTTTTGTACTTCTTCTTCAGCCATAATTCTTTCATCTTCACTTAATTCTTTGTTTTTTTCCATTTTCTTTAAAATATCATTGGCTTCTCTTCTATTATTTCTTATAGCTACTTTTGTATTTTCAGAATTCTTCCTTACAACTTTTACTAAATCTTTTCTTCTCTCTTCAGTCAACTGGGGTATAGGGAGTCTTATAATTTTTCCATCATTTGAAGGATTTAATCCTAAATCAGATGTTAAAATCGCCTTTTCAATTTGTGGTATAGTATTTGCATCCCAAGGTTGAATAACTAGTAGTCTTGGTTCTGGAGCTGAAACACCCGCAACTTGATTTAATGGCGTCATAACACCATAGTAATCTATGGCGATTTTATCTAATAATGATGGATTTGCTCTACCTGCTCTTATGCTCAATAGTTCCTCTTGAAATACGTTAATAGTTTTTTTCATCTTTGCCTCTGTTTCTTTATGAACATTTAAATACATACATCACTCCTCCTTTACTTCCGTTCCTATTTTTTCACCTAAAGCTACTTTTAATATATTGTCAGGCTCATCAATGCCAAAGACAACCAATGGTATTTTATTATCCATGCAAAGAGACGTAGCTGTTGAATCCATTATTCCAAGCCCCATATTTAGTATATCAATATATCTTAAATGTTCAAATTTCTTTGCATTACTATTTTCATGAGGATCAGAGTCATACACCCCATCCACACCTTTTTTTGCAAGTAATATTACATCTGCTTCAATTTCAGCAGCTCTTAATGCTGCAGCTGTATCTGTAGAAAAATAAGGATTGCCCGAACCCGCACCAAAAATAACTACTCTACCCTTCTCTAAATGTCTTATTGCTTTCCTTTTTATGTACGGCTCTGCAACTTGCCTCATTTCAATAGCAGTTTGAACTCTTGTTACAACACCTATTTTTTCTAATGCATTTTGTAATGCAAGAGCATTGATAACAGTTCCTAACATCCCCATATAATCAGATGTAGATCTATCCATTTCTTTGGCACTTCTACCTCTCCAGAAATTACCTCCTCCTACTACTATGGCGACTTCTACACCAACTTCATGGAGTTTCTTGATTTGTTCAGAAATCCCCACAATAGTTTTTTCATCAATTCCTGTTCCCTTATTTCCTGACAATGCTTCTCCACTAAGCTTTAATATTACTCTGTCATATTTAGGTTTGCCCATATAAACACTCCCCATACTACATATTTCTACATCAAGATGATTTTCCCTTTATTTTTTTCAATTTATTTTAAATGGAGAACAACCTGTGTTCTCCATTTAATCTATCCATTAATTTGCTTAGCTACTTCTTCAGCAAAATCTTCTTCTCTTTTTTCTAATCCTTCTCCAACTTCATATCTAACAAATCTTCTGATTTTTATATTCTCACCAATCACTGATATCTTTTCATTCAATAAATCTTTTACTTTTTTGTCCGGATCTTTAATAAAAGATTGTTCAAGTAAACAAATTTGTTCAAAGAACTTTCCAAGTCTTCCTTCAACTATTTTTGCAGCAACATGTTCTGGTTTTCCTTCATTAACTACTTGATTCATTAATACTTCTTTTTCTCTTGCTACTTCATCTTCTGGAACATCTTCTATAGAAACATATTTTGGACTTGAAGCAGCTACTTGCATAGCCATATCCCTAACAAATTGTTGGAATTCTTCGTTTTTAGCAACGAAATCAGTTTCTGTGTTCACTTCAATCAATACACCTATTCTACCATTGTGTATGTATGAGTCAACTAAACCTTCCGCAGCAATTCTTCCAGCTTTTTTTGCAGCCTTTGATAATCCTTTTTCTCTTAATAAATCTATAGCTTTTTCTATGTCACCATCTGTTTCTTGTAATGCTTTTTTACAATCCATCATTCCAGCGCCAGTTCTTTCTCTTAACTCTTTTACCATTGCAGCTGATATAGCCATATTATCCCTCCTGATCATATTAAATAAAATGGTAAGAGTAGTAAGGGACTAATCCCTTATGTAACCCTTACCGTCAAATTTTTACTCTTCAACTGTTTCCATTTGTTCGCCTTGCTTACCTTCTATAACTGCATTTGCCATAGTTTCTGTAAGTAATTTTACAGCTCTTATTGCATCATCATTACCTGGTATAACATAATCAACTTCATCTGGATCACAGTTAGTATCAACAATAGCTATAACAGGTATACCTAAAATCTTTGCTTCATTTACTGCTATTCTTTCTTTTCTTGGGTCTACTACAAATAAAACATCTGGAATTCCATTCATATCTTTAATTCCACCAAGGAATTTTTCTAATCTTTCTGCTTCATGCTTTAATTGAATAACCTCTTTTTTTGGAAGAACTTCAAATATGCCGTCTTCTTCCATCTTAGTTAATTCATTAAGCCTATCTATTCTTTTTCTAATAGTCTTATAGTTAGTTAACATACCACCTAACCATCTTTGATTTACATAATACATACCACATCTTTTTGCTTCAGATTCAATAGCTTCCTGAGCTTGTTTTTTTGTTCCTACAAATAACATTTTTCCATCATCAGCAGCTATTTCTTTTACAAACTCATATGCTTCTTCAACTTTTGTTACTGTTTTTTGTAAATCAATTATATATATTCCATTTCTCTCGGTAAATATATATTCTGCCATTTTAGGATTCCATCTTCTAGTTTGGTGCCCAAAATGAACACCTGCTTCTAGTAGACTTTTCATTGTAATAACTGACATCTACTTCACCTCCTCGTTTTTTTCCTCCATTCTTATCATCTCTTTAAGGGACCTATTGTTTCGGCAACACCCTAAAAATCTAAGAATGTGTGTAATCACTTTTGTAGTATAACACAGAGTGTTTTATAAATCAATGTTTTTTTATTTAACTCTATTCATATTTTCATTAACCTTTAACATAATGTCAATTTCCCTTATGCCTTTATTCAACTTTTGAGCTATCTCTCTCGTAGTTAAACCTATTTCTCTTAATTCAAGTACTTGTTCTAACAACTCTTTATCATCATGTTTATTATCTATTTTGAACAATTTATTTGAACTATGGGATTTTTCAATAACAACAGGTTCATTCTTTACTTTTGTTTTATTTACTTTACAAATTGTAGAATCAATTATCGATTCGAAATTATTAACTAGTTCATTAAAGTAATCTTTATATGCTATAGTTTCTTCATATATCTTAACAATTTCTTCATATCTTTTTTCTTCTTCATTTTTTATTCTATTAATGTTTATAATAGATATAATTATAAGCATTATACCAATTATCAATAAAATAACATTAGACATATTAATCCCTCATCATATTCTTATATCAATATTATTTCCAACATCTAATTTATTATTTTCCTTTTTTTCTTCTCTATCTCTTTTCTTTTTATCACCCTTTGACTCAGAATCATTTTTATAACTACTGCCTTTATTCTTATCATCTTTTATATTAATTTTAGCTTGTTCATTTTTTTGTGTGTTATTTACTCTAGATAGTTCTCTTTTAATCTTATACTCCAGCTGTACATGTGTTTGCTGCAACTGAACTTTTGTCTTATCATTTTCAATTTGTCTTGTTTTAGACAGTTCTTGTACCTTCGGTACCATTGTATTATAGTCTACAGGTCTAATTGACATTAAAATCACCCCTTAATAGGGACCAACCTTTATATCTCCACCTTCTCTATAAAAAGTACAATGACTCATTTCATCCCTTATATACATAACATTATTACCCATTACGATTTTTACACCTGGATATATAGTCCCCTCAACTTTTACCCTACCAGATGAAGTATCACTTAATTTAGCCTTAACGATTATATATTCTCTATTTAAATCACCAAACTTGCTTTCTAAGTCATCCCTAGTATAGAGTAATTTACTATATAATTTCTCCTTATCATCATCCAATCTATTTGCCTTTGCCATATTTTCTAACAGAACTATTGTTTTTTTTATTTTATCTAAATTAGTTCTTATTTCACAAATATCATTTTCTAATTTTTCATATTTCAATTTTAAATCTGGATCTGAGCCAACTTCAATTACTGTCACAGTAGCCATCCTTGAACCAATAGTCTTTGCTTTAATCATGGTTCTTGCTCTACACATCCCACCGACTATAAGACCTTTTCTTCCTATTACATTTATTTCTCCCCTACAGGTTACTTCACTATGCATAATTGCCTCTGAAGTTAGATTGTTATTGCAATAAATGAAAGAATTTTCAATATAATTTGAAATTACATTTCCTCCTGCATTTATTTTACCACAGTTATATCCTTGTATTCCTTTTCTAATTAAAATATTGCCATCACTTTGTAGCATAGAACCTTCAACAACACCAGAAACTTCTATATCTCCACTAGATTTCACTTGAAAACCATTTAGTACATTTTTTTTAATCTTAACAGTACCATTAAAAGATACATTACCAGTTGAATTGTCTACCGATTCTAAATTCAAAATATCTAAAACAACTACTTTATCTCCTATAATCCTAGCTTGTCCATCACTAGTTGCTACAATGTAAACTCCATCTTCTGAAACCTTAACATTTTTACCAGGCTTTAAATATGGCATCTTACCTTTCTTGTATGGAATAATCTCACCTGTAACTTTAATGCCATCCTTGCCTTCTTTAGGCGGAACAATCTCCGCAAGTATATCGCCTTTTTTTACATTGTTAATTAAATCTAATTCTCTATAATCTACCGTACCATCTTTATTTACCTTAGGCGTTATTTTCTTCTTTTCTTCAAAATAATATTTTATGTATCCATCTTTTCCATCTTCCGGCATCTGTCCTTTAGCTATACATAACTTATCATTGTATATCTTTCGATAGACCATGTCTTTAACAATTTGCTCATCAATATCTGACTTAATTATATCTTTTATTTTGTTTAAAACTTCTTCATATGAAAAATCAGTATCTATATATTCTTCTTGTGCAAGCATTAAATAGCCTTCAAGCCCATTTCTACTAGTTTCCACTATGATTTGATTGTTATCATTGTCCATAAACATCCCCCTTGTTTAATGGTCGGTTATTCCTTTCTTTATTAAGTCATTCTTTAATTTTAACATAGTTTTACTATGTATTTGAGATATTCGAGATTCAGACAAGTCTAAAATATTTCCAATTTCCTTGTAAGTTAATTCATCATAATAGTATAACGAAATAATAAGTTTTTCTTTCTCTGGTAAATTATTAATCGTATCAATTAAAATAGCTTTTATTTCTTTTTTTTCATATACATCATCAGGTAACTCACTATTATCTTTTGAATCTAAAATACCTTCATTTTTGTTTTTTAAAAACTCTTCTAAAGATATAACATTAAATGTAGCAATATCTGAAAATATATTTTCTACTTCTTCAACACTGACATTTAAATGCTCAGCTAATTCAATATTTGATGGAGTATAGCCTAGCTTGTTTTCAAGTTCTTGCATTGTTTGCTGTACCTGTTTAGACTTTTTCCTCAAAGATCTAGGAATCCAATCCAATTTTCTGATATTGTCTATAATAGCACCTTTTATTCTTATCTGAGCATACGTTTCAAACTTTATATTTTTACTTATATCAAACTTTTCAATACTATCAATTAATCCAAGTATTCCATAACCAAGTAAATCATCAAATTCAACTTTACTTCCATAAAAATTGTACATCCTTCCTGCAACTATTTTAACTAAAGGAACATAGTTAACTATCAATAAATCTTTTAATTCTTTATCTTCCGTCTCTTTATATTTTATCCAAATTTCTTCAGTAATCATAAAGCAAAACCTCCTGCAGATAAGCTAAATAACTTGAGTCCCATGTCCAATAGTTTTAACTAATAATGAGCCATCTGAAGAACTTAACTCAATAGTTCTACCATAATTTCCACCTGTATCAGCAGCAATTAATGGTATTTTTAATTCTTTTAGCTTTTCTTTAGTAGCTAATACATTTCGTTGTCCTACCTTCAATATATCGCTATCTGAGTTAAAATTGAACATTTGGGAACCACCTGCAATTTTGGCTGTAAGAAATCTTTTATTTGCACCGATAGAGAGCATCCTTTCAACAAGAAGTTGTATGCCCGTATCAGCAAATTTTGCTTTATTAGTATTGTTTTTAATTTCTAAACTTGACGGTAACATAATATGAGCTAAACCTGCTATTTTTTTATCTTTATCATATAGTGCTATACCAACACAAGAACCTAATCCTAGTGTTGTCAATATACCTGGAGACTTTAAAATATTTAGATCTGCCATGCCTACCTTAACTACTTCCATATTAACATACCCCTAAACTATTTAGTAATTTTCCAAAAGAATCAATTTCAGGTATCATAAATAAATTGCCTGAAACAGTACTATTACCTTCTTCAAATTCTGTTTCGATAAATATTACATTATCAGCAATATAACCAAATTGTATAGCAGTAACACTTATTATAGCTCCAGCCATATCAATACATAACGATGGCACAGAAACATTTAATTTCATACCTGTTAAAGCACTCAGTGAATTAATATAAGATGACGCTAAAATATTTCCAATTTCAGATAATGCTGATAAATCCATTTCATCTAAGTCACTAGATGTATCATCTTTACCAAATAAAATATTTGTTAGGTTTCTTGCTGACTCTAAGCTTAATACGAACATAATATTTCCTACAATTTCACCAGTCATTTCAAAATAAATTCCAACTACCGGAGTCTCCTCCCCTCCTAAAATTTTAGGTACATCTTGAAATTCTAGTATTTTTACTTGAGGTACATTCATATCAACTCTCTTAGAAATCATAGTTGCTAAAGCAGTTGCAGCATTCCCAGAACCAATATTTCCTAATTCTTTTAATACATCTAACATAACACCATTAAGATTATCTATATCCAAGGACATATAAACACCTCATCATTCTTACTCTAATAATTTTTCTAAATCAATAATAATAACTAATCTATCTTTATCTTTTCCAATTCCTTTAATATACTCTTGATACTCATCATCCCCATTAGTAGGGGGTTTGTCTATATTATCCTTACTTATTTCTAAAACTTCACTAGATGCATCAACTATTAGTCCTATAACTAATTCATCTTGTTTAGCTATAACTATCCTTGTATTATTATCAACCTCTTTTGGATTGAGATTTAGTTTTATTCTTAAATCTAATATAGGTACCACTTCACCTCTTAAATTTATAACCCCTTTTACATACTTAGGGGCATTTGGTACCCTAGTATAGTTTTGGAATTTTTCAATAGATTGTACATTTTCAATATTTAGTCCATAATACTCATTCTCTATCTTAAATATAACATATTTGTTTTCCATCTCTGTAGTCACTATCTTTCCCCCCTTTTAGAATAAAGAATTGACATCTAATATCAAAGAGATTTTCCCATTTCCAAGGATTGTAGCTCCAGCTAAATACTTAATATTTGATAGATATTTTCCTAGTGGTTTTATTACTATTTCTTGCTGTCCAATTAAACTACGTACTATAACTCCAGCTTGCTTATCTCCTTTTCTAACTACAACTACAGTTAATTCATCTTCCTCTTCTTCTTCCAACCCTACCATACGATTTAACCTTACAATAGGTAGAGTTTTATCTCTATAGAGTATAATTTCTTGACCTTGTATATTTCTAATATCATCTTTATGAATGCTAGTTATTTCAGCAATAGAACTTAATGGTATGGCAAATATTTCATCGCCTAGCTTAACTAACAATGCTTGAATTATAGCTAATGTAAGTGGAATCCTTATGATAAATTTAGATCCTTTTCCTAAGGTTGTTTCTACTTCTATAGAACCATTTACAGACTCAATCTTACTCTTAACTACATCTAAGCCAACTCCCCTACCTGAAACATCTGATATAGTTTCAGAAGTACTAAATCCAGGCTTGAATAATAATTCTACTGCTTCTTCTTTAGTTAAGATTTCTGCTTCTCTTTCTGTTATCAAATTCTTTTCTAATGCCTTCTTTTTAATTACTTCGTGATTAATTCCTTGTCCATCATCTTCTACTTCAATAACTACATTGTTGCCATCTGGATATGCCTTTAATTTAACTGTACCATCTGCCCTCTTTCCATTCTGTACTCTTTCCTCAGGATGTTCTATCCCATGATCTATTGAATTTCTTATAAGATGTACTAATGGATCTCCAATTTCATCTATTACTGTTCTGTCTACTTCTGTTTCTTCACCAGACATTTCAAGGTTTATTTCTTTATTTAGTTCTTTAGACAAGTCTCTTACCATTCTTGGAAATCTATTAAAGACTCTCTCTATTGGAACCATTCTTACTTTCATAACAGCATCATGAAGACTGGTAGTAATCCTTTCTAAATATTCAATTGCTTCATTCATGTCATCTTGGCTAGAAGCTTCACCCATATCTTCCATTCTAGTTTTAATGATTATTAGTTCGCTAACTAAATTCATAAGATTATCTAATCTGTCTATATCTACTCTAACAGTTTTTCCAACTTTTGTTATTTTTGTTGCGGTATTAGTTGATTTAGTAGTTGGTTTTTTAAGCTTGTCTACAGGTTTGGTAGTTGGTTTTTCTTTAATATTCTTTTCTGGTTCAGCTTTGATTGGATTTACATCAAAGTTATCAATTTCCGATATGCTAAACAAACTATCCTTAACTGTATTTATATCTTTTTCCGTAACAATTACCAATAAAAACTCTCTGTCAAATTTTTCGTCTTCAATATCTTCTACAGCTGGATTTGAGTGAATTATTTCAGCATAATTTTCAATTGTATTAAATATTATAAAAGCTCTTGCAGCCTTAAGCATACAATTTTCACTTAATTTAATTTTTATTTCATAAGTATTTAAATTGTTTGATTCAGCTTTTAATATTGCATTGTTTACATATGAATCAAACTCATTACTTTGATTTTTAGCTGTATTATTGTTATTAGATTCCTTTGTATTAGAATTAAAAACACTTGTTAGTTTATTAATTAACTCTGAATGTTCGTCTTCTGTTTCTTTAGCATTTTCCGATATATAGTTTACATTTAAATCCAAAGCATCAAAGCATTCAAATAATATATCTATTACTTCTGTAGTCGCTTTAATTTCTGAACTCCTAATAGCTTGTAGTACATCTTCCATTTCATGGGTTAGATTTGCCATGTTATTAAATCCCATAGTTCCTGCCATACCTTTAATAGTATGTGCAATTCTAAAAAGCTCATTTACTAGTTCTTGATTTTCTGTGTCTTTTTCTAATTCTAGTAATATATCATTCATGTTTTGTAAATGTTCTCGACCTTCTTCAACAAAAATATCTAAATATTGGTTAATATCCAAATCCACAATCTATCCCCCCACTCTATTTATTATTTCATCTGCAATTTTATCAATAGGTAGCACTATATCTATAGCACCAGATTTAATGGCAGATTTTGGCATTCCATAAACAACACAAGTAGACTCATCCTCAGCAATGGTAAATCCATTATTCTTTTTAATTTCATTAATTCCTATTGTCCCATCTGAGCCCATGCCTGTTAAAATAGCACCAACTTTTTTTACATGAATAAGTTTTGAAACCGATTCCATCAATGCATCTACAGTAGGTCTTAAACCTGATACAGGTGGATTTTTATCTAATTTAATTTTTAGTTCCCTATTAGTTTCCACTACAGTCATATGAAAATCACCAGGAGCTACATAACAATAACCTCTTTTTAAAATTTCTCCATCTTCACCCTCTTTCACATTTACCTCTGACAGTGTATCTAATCTATTAGCTAAGGACTTAGTAAATCCGGGTGGCATATGTTGTACTACAACAATTGTAGCATTTATATTTGGAGGTATTTTAGGTATTACTTGCTGCAATGCCCTAGGCCCTCCAGTTGATGTCCCTATAGCTACAATACTTTCATATTCCTTCCCGCAGGATTTCGAGGTAGCAATTGTCTTTTTTTTAGTTCTTTCAATTTCATTAAAATCTATATGTTTTTTAATTGATTTTAATTTTGAAAATACCTTTATTTTTTCAATAAGATCTTTTTTTACAGAATCGCTTCCTACATCAAATACATTTTTAGGTTTAGGAATAAAGTCTACAGCACCTATCTCAAGAGCTTTTAAAGTCATTTCTGCTCCCTTAGTAGTAAGACTGCTTAACATTATAACAGGAATACTATATCTTTTATTTATTTCATTTAATGTTGTAATCCCATCCATAATTGGCATTTCTACATCTAATGTTATTACATCTGGATTTAATTTAGGTATTTTTTCTAAAGCTTCTTTTCCATTTCTAGCAATTCCAACAACTTTTATTTCATTATCTTCTTCTATGATGTCTTTAATTATAGTTCTTATTAATGCAGAATCATCTACTATAAGTACTTTAATCATTTAAATCAACCCTTTTTCTATCATTATTCTTTCTTGTTGAAAAATATATTTGATAATATCTTCTCTATCTTCTTTTCTTATATCTGTAAAATATATGCCTAATGCAAACCTAAAAGAAAAATTATCTATTTTTTCTTTTCTTACAATTTTACCTTTTATATGTACTTTCTTATTATCTATTTCAAATAGACATTCGACAATATCATTTATATCATGATTATAGTTAGATAATAGTTTCATTCCACTGCCACTTAAGTCTTTAGTCTTGCAATTCTCTTCTATAACCTTTTCTTTTTCACCTATTTTTAATGTAAAATTTTTTTTAACGGGAATTCTTAAATCAAATCTATAAAAACTTCTTTGCTGTAACCTCTTTACCTTTCCTATTTTCTTTATAACTAATTTATAGATATTATCATCTTGCTTTTTTAAAACTATTGCATCAAACTTATATCTACCTTTATCTTTAACAATATATATAATCTCAATGTTTTCACTGATAAACACAGGTACTGCAGTACTCATTGTAATTGGACCACTTATAACGTATATATTTTTATCTAAAATATCCAGTATTTGACTTGGATATATACAACTCATATCCCTTCGGTTCCTTAATATTTGAATTTTATCCCCTACATTCAACTGAGTTTCTTTCATATTCATATGAACAAATCACCCTTCCCTAAGAAAAAATCTTTAATTCTTTGAGAGAAACTATTGCTTCCTTTTTTCTTGAAATTCTTATCTTCTTTACTAATAAAACTTAATGCCATAATATTTATTTTTTTTGCTATTGAACTATTAGGACTGTTAAGAATAAAGGGTGTTTGATTCCTTATAGCATTTGAAACAACATTGGTCTTATTTAAATACCCTAGAGACTCTAATTTGACTCTTAAAAACTTATTAGATACTGTATTTAATTTATTAAATACTTCCTCAGATTCCCTTTTGTTTTCTACCATATTGACAACAATATTAATAGGGTTTTTATAATTACTTAATGTAAGGGCCTTTACTAAAACATATCCATCAGTTAAAGACGTTGGATCAGGTGTAACAACTAATATAACTTCATCTGAAACCACTAAAAATTTCAACACGTTGTTTGAAATGCCAGCTCCAGTATCGATTAATATAAAATCTGAAGAATCTTCTAATTTCCCTATTTCCTCTATTAATTTATCTAAATTTTCATCATTTATTAATGAAAAATCACTTAATCCTGAACCCCCAGATATTATTTTTATACCTTCTGGGCCATCTGTCATAATATCGAATATATCCTTTTCACTTAAGAATAAATCAGCAAAAGTAAACTTCGATATAGCACCAGAAATTATGTCTACATTAGCCAATCCTATATCTGCGTCTATAACAACTACCTTATATCCTAATTGCTTTAATGATATTGCTAAATTTATAATAAAGCTTGTTTTACCAACGCCACCCTTACCACTAGTTACTGATATTATCTTTGCTCTTTCCTTATTATTTCCATTTGGCGAGATATGCTTAGTATCTTTTCCCATTATTTCCCTAAGTCTTTCAGCTTGGTCTCCCATGTTAGTTCTCCCCCAGCAAATGTTTTACGATTTCATCTGGATTTGCTATTTTTATATCATCTGGAACATCTTGTCCTATTGTAAAATAGGACAGTTTACATCTCTGTTTAAATATCATATTTAAAATATTTCCATATGTTTCTGCTTCATCTAGTTTAGTAAAAATAACTTTAAGATTATCTATAAAATTATACTGGTCTACAATGGAACTCATTGTTAAAAAATCAGTTGTTACGCTTAATACTAGATATACTTCTTTATTTTTTACTGTGTCCATTAAAACTTTGGTTTCGTTAATAAGCGTTTTATCTTTATGACTTCTACCTGCTGTATCAACTAATATTATATCTTTATCATTAAATTCTGCAATTGCTTTATAAATCTCATCAGGTTTATATATTATCTTTAATGGTAATTTTAAAATTTCACTATAGGTCCTTAGTTGATCAACTGCAGCAATTCTATAAGTATCTGCTGTAATTAAACCTATTTTATAATTACCCTTAATAACTAGTTGAGCTGCTATTTTTGCTAAAGTTGTAGTCTTACCAACACCAGTAGGTCCAACAAAAAATATAGTCTTAGGCATATTAGTTAAATCTAATGATTCCACATTACCAAGGTATTCCTTTATATTATAACAAATAATCTTTTGAATTTCCTCTTTAGTTTTATCTTTAATATTTATTTGAGCATTAATGTTATCTAATATACTAGTAGCAATGTTGTAATCTACACCATTGCTAACTAATTGATCTCTGTATATTTCTAAGTCACTACTAAAAACTTGTTCATCACTATTGACATTTACAGCTACTTCTTCTACTAAAGATCTTAACTTTCTTAATTCAAAATTTATTTCATCTATATTAGTCATCTTATCATTAGTAGATTCAAGGTATTTATCGTCAATTGCTGCAGTTACTTCAACTAATGGTTTTTTGAAAAAGTTAAAAAAACCTTTCTGTTTTATAACTCTAGTATTTAGTATGATAGCTTCAGAACCTAATTCTTTTTTTAATTTATTCATAGCTTCTTGAGTATTTGCTCCTACATACTTCTTAACTTTCATTATATATTCACCATCCCTACAGAATGTACTTCAACTGAAGATTCAATTTCATTATATGATAGAACGATTAAGTCTCTTGTTATCTGTTCAGTTAATCTTTTGAAATAAAACCTTACTATTGGAGCAGTAAGTACAATTGGCTGATCACCTATAGAAGCTAATCCTTGTACAGTTTTCAAAGTACTACTTAATATCTTTTGTGCATTTTTAGGTTCTAGAGATAAATATGATCCTGTTTCAGTTTTACTGATTGAATTCATAATCAATTCCTCAACTTCACTATCTAGGGTAACAACGTTCAATTCATTATTCCCTACGTATTTATTAGTTATATAACCAGATAATCTCTGGCGAACATATTCTGTAAGTAAATCTGTATCCCTTGTAACATTACCATAGTCTGCTAATGTTTCTAATATTGTAACCATATCCCTAATACTAATTTGTTCCCTTAATAAATTAGAAAGAACCTTTTGAACCTCCCCTAATGATAATACTTTAGGAACAACTTCTTCAACAACTGCAGGATATTCTTCTCTAACATTATCAATCAGCAGTTTAACATCTTGTCTACCTATTAATTCATAAGCTCTTTCTTTAATTATTTCTGTTAGATGTGTAGCAATTACTGAAGGTTGATCTACTACAGTATAACCTAATACTTCTGCTTTTTCTCTTTCCTTATCTGTTATCCACTTAGCTGGTAAGCCAAAGGCAGGTTCCACAGTATCTATTCCTTCTACATCACCTTCCGCTGTCCCAGGATTCATAGCTAAATAGTGATCGAAAAAAACTTCACCTTTAGAAACTTCTACTCCTTTTATTTTTATCACATATTCATTAGGATTTAGTTGAATATTATCTCTAAGTCTAACTATAGGTACAACTAATCCTAATTCCATTGCTATTTGCCTTCTGATCATAACTATTCTATCTAACAAATCTCCACCTTGACTTACATCTGCCAGAGGTATAAGTCCATATCCAAATTCAAGTTCTATGTCATCTACCTTAAGTAATGACATCACATTCTCTGGTTTTCTCAATTCTTCTGCCTCTGTTACTTGTACTGGTTCCTCTTCTTCTATAATTTGTTTCTTTTGTCTTTTCATTGAATATCCTAAAAACCCAAAAATAAATGCTAAAGCTAGATAAGGAGGTAGTGGTAATGGAGTAAAAATTCCCAACAATGCCAACACTCCTGATATAATAAACATTAAAATCGGATTATTGCCAAATAGCTGATTTATCAAATCTCTTCCAAGATTGGACTCTGAAGCTGCCCTAGTTACTACTAATCCTGTTGCAGTCGAAATTAGTAGTGCTGGTATCTGGCTTACAAGACCATCACCGACTGTTAAAAGAGTGTATTTTTGTAGTGATTCTAAAAAAGATAAGTTCTTAGAAACCATACCTATAATAAGACCACCTACAACATTTATTATTGTAATTATAATTCCAGCAATTGCATCACCTTTAACAAACTTTGTTGCTCCATCCATTGCACCATAAAAATCTGAATATTGTTGAACTTCTTTTCTTCTCTTTCTAGCTTCCTCTTCAGTAATAAGACCAGAATTCAAATCAGCATCAATAGCCATCTGTTTTCCAGGCATTGCATCAAGGGTAAATCTCGCTGCAACTTCTGCAACTCTTTCAGCACCCTTTGTTATAACAATAAACTGAACTAATATGATTATTAAAAACACAATAAATCCTACTACTATATCTCCTTGAATTACAAATTCTCCAAAGGTTTCAATAACTTTACCTGCTTCTCCATCTTTTAAAATACTTCTTGTGGTTGAAATATTTAATGCCAATCTATAGACTGTAGATATTAAAAGTAATGATGGAAAAATTGATATCTGAAGAACATCTTCTGTATACATTGAAATAAGTAATAGTAACAATGATAGTGAAATATTCAAACTCAACAAGATATCCAATGTCCAACTTGGTATAGGTATAATAATTATAATAATAATTGCAATAATACCAATGGCTACTATTAAATCGCCAAATTTCATGCTAAATATCCCCCTAAATTTCATCTTTTAAACTATAAACATATGCTAACACTTCAGCTACTGCTTCATATAGTTCCTGTGGAATAACTTCACCTATTTCAACAACTTCATTAATAGTTCTAGCTAAAGGTTTGTTTTCTACAATAGGAATTTCATTTTCTCTTGCGACTTTTTTGATGTTTTCGGCAATTAAATCCACACCTTTTGCCACTAGATAAGGTGCTACTGAATTTTCCCTATCATATTTTAAAGCTACGGCAATATGAGTAGGATTTGTAATAATAACATCAGCTTTAGGCACTTCTTGCATCATTCTACTAAAGGCCATCTTTCTTTGTTTTTCCCTTATCTTAGATTTAACTAATGGATCACCTTCCATTTGCTTGTATTCTTCTTTTAATTCTTGTTTTGTCATCATCAGATTTTTCTCATACTCTCTCCACTGATAGATATAATCTATAATGGATATAAAAAATAAAGCTCCTATAATTTTCATACTAAAGCCAAATGAAAGCTCAAAAAAATTTTTTATTAATTGATTGATACCCATATTAGGTAGTTTTAATAATATTCCAGCTCTTTTCTTAATGTAAGAATAACCTACATAACCAATTATGATAATCTTGATTATTGACTTTATAAGTTCCATTATAGCTCTTTTGGAAAAAAGCCTTTTTAAACCTTCAACTGGATTTATCCTATTTAATTTAGGTTTTAAGGGTTTAGTTGTAAATAAAAAACCTACTTGCAAATAGTTAATAGCTAATCCAGCTATAAGAGCAATCAAAGCAACTGGAGCAATTATACTTAAAAAAACCGAGATAACAGTAAAGAAATTTAATCTAATACTATCAAAAGTAAAATAAGAATCTAGGTCATTAATTATAGAAAAAGTTTGTCTCATAAAAGCAGTTATATTTTTTACCATATAGTTGCCAAAAATATTTAAGGTTAAAAAACAAACTAAAAGCATAAAAGCCCCAGCTATTTCCCTACTTTGTAATACTTGTCCTTCTTCTCTAGCTTCTTTACGTTTTTTAGGAGTAGCTTTCTCAGTTTTCTCACCATCTGAAAACAATTGCAAATTTATCTTTATAATCATATATATCATCCTTTAACGAAGGACTTTAAAATATAGTAAATATCCTCCATCATTTCATCAAATACCTTACCAGTAAGTGCATAAAAAACTGGAATAGAAACAGCAACGATCAATAATCCAACAATTATTTTTAAAGGCATTCCTACAACAAATACATTCATTTGTGGCATAGTTCTAGAAAGAACTCCAAGTAGAATGTCAATTAATAACATAACAACTACAATAGGGCTACTTATCCTAAACCCTAAACTAAATGTCTTTGCCAATATTTCTATAAGCTTATAAGTAATACCCTCACTAAAATAAAAACTACCTATTGGGACAAATTCATAGCTTTCTATTAAGGCTTTTATTACAACATGATGTCCATTAATCATCAAAAAAACTAATAAAGCCAATATGTAATAAAAATTTCCCATAACTGGTACTTGTACCTTGTTTTGAGGATCAATTACATTTACCATGCCAAAACCTATTTCCATATCTACTATTTGACCTAAAACATAAAAGGCACTAAAAAAAGCATAACTTACATACCCTATTATAATTCCTATTGTTAGTTCCTTTATGATTAGTAAGATATAGTTCGTCTCTATACTAGATAAATAATTAACATTTAATGTAGTAGTTAATAATATAGAAAGAAAAAACGAAAAACCTATTTTAAGAGGATTTGGTACATTTTGCGAACTAAATATTGGTGAAAATACAAATATACCAGATACTCTCACAAATACTAATAAAAAAAGCTGATACTTATTAGTTAAAATATCCATAATGAAATCCATCTGTTTACACCTGTCTTATTGAATATATAAATTAATATTTGTAAAAACTCCAGAGATAAATTCAGTCAAGGCTCTTAATAACCAAGGACCAAATATTATTAAAGATAATAGAACAGCTACAATCTTAGGAACAAAAGCTAATGTAGCCTCTTGAATCTGTGTTACAGCTTGAAATATACTAACTAATAAGCCTACAACTAAACTAAATCCTAACATTGGAGCTGCTACAACTAAAATAGTCCTTATTGCATCTTGTGCTAATTTAAGAACATCTCCTTGATTCATAATATCCCCCCATTATTTGAAGCCAAGAATTAATGATTTAGCTATCAAATTCCATCCATCAACTAAAACGAATAAAAGTATTTTAAAAGGTAAAGAAATTATAACAGGTGGCAACATCATCATTCCCATGGACATTAATGTGCTTGAAACTACCATGTCAATGACTAAAAAGGGTATATAAATTACAAAGCCAATTTGAAATGCAGTTTTTAATTCGCTTATAATAAAAGCAGGAATAATAACTCTATTTGGTATATCTTTTAAATTTTTTGCTTCATCAATTTTTGCCACATTCATAAACAATGAAAGATCTTTATTTCTAGTCTGTTTAAACATAAATTCTCTAATAGGCTCCATAGCCCTGTCAATTGCAATTTTCTGATCTATTTCTTCTTTTAAATATGGTTGAATAGCTTCACTATTAATTTGATTGCCAATTGGAGCCATTATGAAAAATGTTAAAAACAACGCAATCCCTATTAAAACTTGATTAGGTGGAGTCTGTTGTAATCCCAATGCATTTCTTATAAAAGATAATACTATAATAATCCTTGTAAAACTAGTCATCATTATTAGTATTGATGGTGCAAGTGTTAATATAGTAAATAAGAATAATATCTGTATTGAAGACACAAAATCTTGTGGACTTTCAGCATCTTCTATTTTTATCTTCTTATTGAATAGGGATTTATTTGGTTGTGCATATACTAAACTAGAAAATAATAAAACAATTGTCAATATAACAACAATACTAACTGTCTTTTTCATTTTTTTCGTCTTCCTTACCTATTTTTCTGAAACTAATCTTGTTTAAAGCTTCTTTGACTTTGTCTTTTATTCTTATAGAACTATTTTCCCAATCCTTGTTTTCATTCATATATTCACTTAAATAATCTTCAAAATCATTTTGATTTAAATTTTCAAAAAAAGTGTCTACGCTCATTTTGTCAATCAAAGAAGTCTGATTGTTGTTTAAAGATAATATATAAATGAAATTTGATACTTTTGCTATAATTATCTTTGTATTTTGTCCAACATTTACTGAGTCAATTATATGAACATACTTACTCTTCAACAATGATTGGGATCTTCTTGCTATGAACTTTGTTCCATACATAGCAAATAAAATAACAATTATAAAAATCACTACATACATTATTGACTTAAAAACCATCATAGGTAAACTAGCATCATTTTCTAAATTAGATGCCGAAATACCGAATTTTGGAATAACCAACAAAATGCAAACTATAATAATGATACGCCTTTTCATCTGTTAGCCTAATACCTTCTTGACTGCTTCTAATACCCTATCTGCCTGAAATGGTTTAACAATAAAATCTTTAGCGCCAGCTTGTATAGCTTCTATAACCATAGCTTGTTGTCCCATTGCTGAACACATTACAACTTTTGCATCAGGAGCAATTTTTTTAATTTCCTTAACAGCTTGTATACCATCTACTTCTGGCATTGTTATATCCATTATAACCAAATCAGGTTGTAATTCTTTGAATTTTTCAATAGCCTTTGCTCCATTTTCAGCTTCACCAACTACCTCAAATCCATTTTTAGTTAAAATATCTTTAATCATCATTCTCATAAAAGAAGCATCATCTACTACTAATATTTTATTTGACATTTTCATATCCCCCTAACATTAAAATAATTATTAATTAATACTCTTATAAGGATTTACTATATCAGTAATTCTGATTCCAAAGTTATCATCAATTACAACCACTTCACCTTTTGCTATAAATTTTCCATTGGCATAAATATTTAATGGTTCACCTACTAGTTTTTCTAGCTCAATAATTGTACCTGGTCCATATTCCAATATTTCACCAATTTTTTTAGTAGTCCTACCTAATTCTGCAGTTATTTCAACAGGAATCTCACCAACTAAGTCAATGGATTCATTATAGCTAACGTTAGGCTCCTTGTCAAAGGTTTCAAATACTGGTTTTTTAACAGTAACAGTATTCATGTCTTTTTCAATTGCTCCTCTAGATGGTGTATTTTCATATTGGGGTCTAGGACTTGTGGTTTTAGTTTCATTACTTGGTTCTCTTTCTTGATAAAAAGCCCTCTCTTCTGCAATAATCTCTTCTTTTAATGGAGTTTCTTTTTCAACTGCTTCTTCATTTCCACCTAAAAGATTTTTAACTACATTTGTAGCAAAATCAATTGGTATCAACTGCATAATCTGACTATCTATTAAATCACCTACTATCATGTTAAAAGAAACTTTAACTATTGGTTTTTCGCTCTTTAACATTTCTATTTTGTCTTTTCCTTCGCTAAAAGTTATCTCATAGGATTGCGGTGGCTTAATATCGATTTTTTTATTAAATATTTCTGAAAGAGATGTAGCAGCAGAGCCCATCATTTGATTCATCACTTCACTAACTGCACTTAGGTCCAGCTCAGTTAATTCTCTTTCTAAATCAATTTCTTCTTTACCCATTAGTACGTCAGTTATTATTTTTACATCATCAACTTTTAAAATAAGTATATTAGAACCTTGTAATCCCTCTTTATATGAAACATCAATCGCTACAAAAGGAACTTGATATTCATCTGAAAGTTGATTTACGCTAGTTACTTCTACTGTTGGTGTTGTTATAATAACCTTTTGATTTAGCAGAGTAGACAATGTAGTAGCTGCTGTACCCATACTAATATTTCCTATTTCACCAATAGTATCTCTTTCTATATCTCCAAAACTAACCTCCTCAAAAGAGTCACTTTCAGAACTTTTATTATTATCGCCTTTTAGTAGAGCATCTATTTCTTCTTGAGAAAGCATATCGCTAGTCATTGTTATTCTCACCATCCTTTACTACCTTTACTATTTTTACTGCCATTCTATTATTAGAAACTCCAGGTGTTCCATAGAATTTAACTTTACTTCCAATTCTCAAATCTATTAAATTATTTGATTCATCTAATCTTATTACATCCCCAGATTGCAAATTGAGTAATTCCCTTATTGTAATATTTGTAGAACCCAATTCTGCTTTTATTGGTACTTTAGTGTCTAACATTCTTTGTCGTATTGCTTTCATTTCCTCTTTAGTAATAGTCTTTTTTGTACTTGAAAACCAATATTTAGTGCTCAATTTATCTAATATTGGTTCTAAAACTAAATACGGAATGCAAACATTCATCATTCCCTCCACCGATCCTATAGAGATATTTAGTGTAACTAATGCTATAGTTTCATTTGGAGGTACAATTTGTGCAAACTGAGAATTCACTTCAATTTTTTCTAATTTTGGGTCCAATTCAATTACATTTTCCCAAGCTTCTTTTATTAAATCCATAGTTTTTATCATAGTTTTTTTAAGAAGTGAAATTTCAATTTCAGTAAATCCCCTTATTTCAGGAATCTCTTCTCCATCTCCACCTAGCAATCGATCAATCGTAGCAAATACAATATTTGTAGAAACATCTATAAGTATCTGTCCATTTAAAGGATCAAAATTAATTATACTCAAAAATGCTGGATTAGAAATAGCATTGCTAAATTCACTATAAGCATATTGATCTACTGTTAAAATTGAAGCTTGTACTGGAGCCCTCAAATAGCCAGAAAGAAAAGTTTGAAGAAGTCTTGCGAAATTCTCATGTATAATTTCTAATGTTCGCAATTGATCTTTGGCGATTTTTTGAGGATTTCTAAAATCATATTTTTTTACTTTTTTTGAACCTTCATCTTCTTTTATTTCTTGTACATCAACTTCCCCTGAACTTAATGCTTGAAGTAGGGAATCAATTTCACTTTGAGATAATATATCAGCCAACTGTGATACCTCCCTACTGAATAATTAAATCGTCAAAATATACATTTATAATGTTTTCATCATTAAACAACTCAACTAGACTATTCTTAATTTCTGTTTGTAGTGCTATTTGACCTTCTCTTCCTTGTATAGCTTCTTCTTTTTTGTTTCTAATAATTTTATTTATTTCATCTCTTATTAAAAATTGCTTATCTTGCATTCTTTTGTGAGTGTCTTCATTGATAATTTCAATGGTAGTTTTTATTTTAATTATCTTTTTACTATCTTTTAAGTTACAATACATATCATCTAAGGTAATATAATATTTTTCAGCTTCTTTAACCTTACTTGCATTATTACCACCATTACCATTATTTCTAAACAACACAAAACCCATGATAGTCCCAAAAATTGCAAACAAAACAACAATAACAAGAATCATAATAATTATAATCTTTTTTGTTTCCATATTCCCACCTCACTAGATTTCTATGGTTCAAGGGCTTCTTCAGAAGTTCTTAAAATAACAATATCTACCCTTCTATTTTTAGTCTTATTTTCTTTTGTATCATTTGGAGCAATAGGTCGATAATAGCTATAACCAGAAGACGAAATTCTTTCGCCATCAATACTCTCAACTTCAACTAAATATCTTAGAACATTTGTTGCACGTATTGCTGATAACTCCCAATTAGTAGGATATGTAATTGAGCGATAAATTGGGTCAGAATCTGTATGACCTTCCACCTTTATCTGTTTTTCTTTAAATTCATTTCTGTTTAAAAGTTCTGCTACATAGTGTAATATTTGTTTTGATTCTGGCTTTATATCTGCTTTTCCTGAATCAAAAAAAATGCTGTCTGCAAATCTAATTACTAGTCCTCTTTCTTCAGTAGTAAGAGTTATTTTATTCTCTAAATCAATGCTCTCTGCATACTCTTCAATAACTCCTTTAAGCTTTTCAAGCTCCTCTTCGTCAACATTGTAATCACCTGCTAGGTTTTCAGGAATATCCATTGCTGTACCACCTTGTAAAACCCCAGCACCACCTTGAAACGAGTTCATCATACTCCTGAATTTTTGGGCATCAATGTTTGAAAAAGAAAAAAGTAATACAAAAAAGCAAAGCAATAATGTAACCATGTCACTATATGTAGTTAGCCATTCTGCAGCTCCTTTTTTTTCTTCTTTCTTTCTTTTTCTCATTATGCTCCCTCACTTTCAGACTGGCCTTTGTAATCTTTTCTCATTTCCGGTGGTATAAATGTCTTTAGTTTTTCTTCAATAATTCTTGGGTTTTCTCCGGCTTGTATGGATAATAGCCCTTCTACCATTAATTCTTTAACTAGAATTTCTCTACCACTTCTAACCTTTAATTTATTTGCCATTGGTAAAAATATTAAGTTAGCTAATAGTGAACCATAAAAAGTTGTAACAAGAGCTACTGACATACTTGGGCCTATTGATGATGGATCATCTAAGTTTTTAAGCATGTTTATAAGTCCAACTAGTGTACCTAACATACCATAACCAGGTGCAAAAGCACCCATAGTTTCAAATATACTTTGTCCTTCAGAGTGTCTTTCTTCAAGGAATACCAATTCTGTTTCTAATATATTCCTCACTAGTTCAGGATCTGTACCATCCACTATAAGCATAATACCCTTTTTAAGAAAATCATCATCAATTTTCTCACCAAATTCTTCAAGTGAAAGTAGACCTTCCTTTCTGGCTACATTTGCTAAATTAATTATATCACCTATTACTTGCTCTGGAGAAACCTCTTTTTTAAAAAAGGCTTTCTTAATAACTTTAAATGAATTTAAAAAACTTTTAATAGGGTAACTTATTAAGGTGGACGCTATAGTACCACCTAAAACTATAATAACAGAAGCAAAATCCCAAAAAGAACCTAATTCCCCAGATGTTACAATGCCACCAATGATAAAAACAAATCCACTTATTAAACCAATGATAGTTGCTATATCCAACAGTTACACCTCTTTTCTGTCTACATTTATTTTATAATAATCAATAGCTCGTCCTTTAAATGCTATTATTTTGTCAACAACTTCATCTACTGATTCTTGTACAACCACCTTTTTTCCCGTTGTTAGAGAGATGACTGTATCTGGAGTTTCCTCTATAAATTCGATTAAATCTGAATTAATGACAAACTCTTTGCCATTTAATCTCTTAACCTTTATCATAATTATCCCACCTTTTTTTATAGTTGGGTAGAGGGAATCTACCCAACTATCTTACTATCTTTTCATATTAACTAATTCTTGTAACATCTCGTCTGATGTAGTAATAATCCTAGAGTTAGCTTGGAAACCCCTTTGAGTAGTAATCATTTCAGTAAACTCCATTGAAAGATCTACATTTGACATTTCAAGTACACCAGGGGCAATTGCTCCATAGCCACTGCTATTCCCTTTACCTAATTGAGGTTCTCCTGAGTTTCTTGTATCAACAAAGAAGTTGTTTCCTAACTTTTCAAGTCCCATAGGATTGTCAAATTTAGCTAACATAAGTTGTCCTAATTGCTTTCTCTTACCATTTGTAAATATCCCATTAACAACACCTGAAGCATCTATTGCAAAACCATTTAATACCCCAGATGTATTTCCATCTTTTGTATAAGGTTTAGCATCCATGTCGTTTGCGTATTGGGTTAATTTTAGAAGATTATCTTTATCTTCAAAATCAAATATCGTTATATCATTTAAATTCCCAGCAGGAGTTATTTCATTAATAAGATCATTGTTCTTATCCCTATTAAATTTTACTCCATTTAATTTTGTCAGCAAGACATTGTTTTCCTTTTTCCCATCTTCAATTTTAGTTCCACCGATGCTACTTAATTTTCCCTTTGAATCTAAAACCAATTCAATACTATTTCCATCAATTGGACTGCCTTCACCATTTTCAGAGTAATCAACATAATTCCCAGTTGACTGCTCAATGATTCTATCAACAGACATTGTCCATTTTGTATTTTTTTCATCATCTTTTGCACCTTTTGTAAACTTATATCTAACTATATATGAATTACCTAAACTATCATGGATAACAGTATCTGTTGTATATTTTTCACCTTCTGATATTCTAGCATCTAGGTTCCCTCTAATCTCCATCTTTGTTGTAGCAAATGGGGCTACTGTTTCTGATCTATTTACAACTATTCCTCCAATTTTGTCGGTGATCTCACCATCCTTATCAACTTGATACCCTAATACCTTAAATCCATCTGGCGTAACAAGGTTTCCATCTCTATCTAATGAAAAATTACCTGCTCTTGTGTAGAATCTATTTTGAAAGTTTGTGTCATCACTTACTACAAAAAATCCTTCACCGTCTATCATTAAGTCAGTAGGATTGTCTGTTCTTTGAGCTGGTCCTTTTGTGTGTATAGTATTTATTGAACCTATATTTACACCAAGTCCTACTTGTTGAGGGTTAGTACCCCCTTTTCCTGCTTGAGGTGCACTAGCTCCTCTTATTACTTGACTGAATACTTCTTGGAAAGTCATTTGACCTTTTTTGTACCCAACTGTGTTTACATTTGAGATGTTATTTCCTATAACATCCATTTTGTTTTGATGTACTCTCAAGCCTGATACTCCTGAGAACATTGATCTCATCATAATACATACCTCCTAAAACTTAGGCAGCCTATATCCTCCATCAATCAGATATAGATAACTTCCTTTTTAAGGTCCAGTTATAATATTACTGCTCCATCAATATTTGTAAAAACATTTTCTTTAATTTGATCACTAGTCATCGTTGTAACTACTGTTTTGTTTTTTACACTTGCAATAAATCCCTTATCCCCAATGATTATTAATGCTTCCTTAACTCCCTTTTCTTCTGCTTTTTTAAAAGCATTTTGAAGTTTTTGTACATCTTCGGAGTCAAGTTCTATATTTCTAGTATCCATTCTCTCAACTGCATGTTTTGAAAACTTAATCTCTTCGTTATTTGCTTGAATCTTTTTAAGTATGTCTTCAAAATTCTTGTTTTGAGATGTTTTAATCTCCTTTTGCTGAAGAGAAGTGTTTATAAGCCTATTCTCTAATTGTTTAATATTAATATTATTCATAAAATCAACTCCAAACTAATCATTGTCAGGATTTTCAGCAACAACTAGCGTTTCTTGTTTTTCAGAATCTTTTTTAGTATCTGGTTTTATGGTTTCTCCAAAATAAGTATCCATTCCTTTTCTAATATTAAGTAATTGCTTTAATGTTTCTATACTTGCATCAATATAATCTTTATTAAGAGCTTTAATAGTATCCTTTATCTCCAATTGAGATTTTTGAAAGTTTGCATTTAGATTCTGAACTTGTTCAAGGGTACTAAACTGTGCCATTTGTGCAATAAACTCCTTATCCTCCATAGGATTTAAAGGATCTTGATTGGAAAGCTGAGTAACTAACAACTTTAAAAAAGCATCTTTATCTAGTTCTCCAGTTTTTTTAGAATTCACATCTTCAGTTTTTTTAGAATTCACATCTTCAGTTTTTTTCTTATCATCGAACTTGTAGATGTGTTCTTTGTATTCTATCTTATTTGAATTGTTGATCTCCAAGTTTTCACCTCCTAAGCCATTAAATCAAGTTTGCTTTCACTTCCTATGCTCGGACCATATGAAATGGTATTCTCTTCATACAAATTTAAATCATCTAAATCTAGTTGTTTTATTTTTATCTTTTTCTTTTTTGAATTACTAAAAGTATTTTGTCTATTTTGTTTTTCAAAATCCGAATTACTTCCCACCTGAACTTCAAAAGCTTTTATTTCCATACCTTGTTCTTCTAATCCTTCTTTTAGTTGATAAATATTTGCTTCTAATAATTCCTTGACTCTATAATTATCAACTATAGCTTTGGCTACTACTGCCCCTTTTTCTAGTTCAACTTTTAAAACTAAATCACCTAATATTTCTGGTTTAAGCTTTATCCTTATTTCAGATTTTTCACTGTTGATAATAGCTTTTCCTTTGTCTATAATTTGTTTTAAAACCTCTTCTTTAGGCACTTTTATTTCTTTGTTTATAATATTATCTGCTTTTTTGTCAAATGTTTGTTCTGCTTTTGTGTTCACAGCTGGAAATTCTTCAAAAGATTCACTTGTATTGAGTTTGTTTTCTTCAAGCTTTTCTTCTGGTACTTCTGTTTTTTCTTCTACTTTTATATCTTGAGTTTCCTTCTTTTCGAAAACAATCTCATCATCAGTAGAAAAAACTTTTGTATTATCTAATTCTTCTTGTTCTTCACTATCTACTTTTGATAGCATTTCATTATTTATTGCTAGAGATGGTGTTTTATTCATTACTGGCTTCAGTTTTTCCTCAAATTCAAGTATTTGAGTTTCCATTTTAGATACTATGTTCTCATCTAATTGTTTTACAAACTCATTTTCTGGATTCAATAACAAATCTTTTACTTTAGTTAAGTTATTAGTAACATTTTGCAATAACTCAATATTTTCTTCACTAAACTCCAAATCTACATTATTATCTAATTCATTTTCTACTTTCATCACAAATGATTCTATTTCTTCAAGTAACTGTACAGCATCTTCTTCAATTACTTCAACATTTTCTATTTCATTTATTTTATTTAATTCCATTAGATTTAATATAATTGCTACTATTTGTTCATTTATACCTTCTAACTCTTCAAAAACTTCTTCCTTTTCTTTATCCATTACTACATTAGTCTTATCTTTTGTAGATTTGTTTTTGATTGTTTCTTCTTTACTTACCATTTTTACTGGTTTAAGGTCTTTAGGTAGATTGTTTTTACCATCAGTCTTCGATGTATTGGATTTTGCTTGTTTTAAACAGTTTAAAAAAGCCTTCTCATTATTTGAGATATTATTACCCTTTGAAGATGTGAAAAAACAATCTAATCCCTTTAGTTCAAGCATAGATGTATTTATTTTTTCCAACATTTCACCTCCTTTACATAACTTCTTTATGGTTTAGCTAACATTTGAGTTAGCTGGGAAGCCTTTTTTGTGTCCATATATCCAATAATTTTGGAAAGTATTGGTTTTTTCATTCTACTTAAAACATCAATTATTATTGTTGAATCTGATATTTCGTAAACTGGTTTTGTATCTATTTCCAATGATGTTACAGTACTTGTATTATTCATCATGTTTTCAACTATCTTAGCTACTGTAGAAGGATTCATCTTTTCGTATACAGCTACCAACTCATCAATTTTTCTATTATATTCACTTACAAACTGTATAGCTTCACTTATTTCTACAGTCTTAGAAGTTTCCACCTTGTTAAGCTGTTCTTCGTCTCGAATTGACGTAAATAACTCTTCTGTAAAATTATCATCATGTACATTCGAAAGAATTTCTGCTGACCTTTTTACTGATAAATTCATATATATAGCACCTAATTCATCCATAGTATAGATTTCATCATTTCCAATTTCTTCTATAGCAGTATCTATAGGTTTTGCCTCATAAAGGCTAGCTAAATCCGCTAATCTATTATCTTCTATTTCTAATTTTAACATTTCATTTTCTAAGCTTGTTCTTTTATTTTCTTCAATTTTAGACATTACTACATCTTTAATGTCCTCATCAATATAATATAGTATTTTTGAAGCCCTTTCTTCTTTCATGTAGCTTATAATACTTGGAAGCTTGTCCATATAAACTGTATCTTCATTAGCCTTTTTTTCAATTTCATTTATAGAAACTAAAATATCATTTTTCTCAAGTCTAAATATTTCATCTTTAAGTTGGTTTTGCTTTTCTTTTTGTATTTCATCATGTATTGAAAAAAGCAAATCCTTCCTAAGTTCTATATTCCTCACCAGCTTTAATATTTCAGAAGTTTTGTTTGAGGATATATTATTCATTATTTTAATTATATCATCAAATAACTTTTCATCATTCTTTTTAACTATGTAGATTTTATCTGCTGCACTGCTACTATCTAAGGAAAGATAATAATTAGCTAAATAAGTCTTTTTATCAGTTCTTTCACTTTCAGTAGGATAGTTTCTAAAATATTTACCAACAAATCCTGGTGCTTTAACTAATTTATTATTTACTTTTACCTTAAACGTTTTATTGGTACTATAAAGTATTCCTACTATAACTAGTGGAACTACTACAAATGAAATAATCAATATCAATCTTAACTTTCGATTTTTCTTCTTTTTTTGTTTTTTTATATTTTCAACTTCGTTATTTTCAATTTCTATATTTTCCATAATATTAAATGTCACCCCCTATTATCGGGTACTCTCTCTATAAGAAACTATTGTGTCAATAATCTTTTCTTCTTCTTTTTTCATAGCATACAAATACTCATCATACCTGTATTCTTTTAGTTTTTCAAATATTTTTTTCTCTTTTGTTGCTTCAAGTAATTCTGCCTGTTTTATTTCTACATATGCTTTTGATTTATGTACTTCTTCTTTTTGAACATTGATTTTATTGCTTATATCTAATAAAAAGTTATTGTACATCTTTAAATCATTAATACTTATATTAGAAGTAGACATATTTCTCTCTCTTATAATATTATCTTTAAAGCAATTGTAACTATTTAAAATCTTTTCATCATTATTTAATCTCTGTCTTGCTTTTCCATATTCATTCTTTTTATTTGTTTCAATGCCTTTTTTGTAATCAAGGACTTTTTCTAACTTAAAATTAAATTTTTCTATGCCAATCGCCCCCATTAATTATTACTATTAGCTTTTTCCGTTATGGTTTTAAGAATATTTAAGGTTTCCTCAAATGTATAACTCACTAATGTTTTTTGTGTTAAAAATTCCTTTATTTCATCAATTAATGCTATGGCTAAATCTAACTTTTTGTTACTTCCCATTTTATATGCACCTATATTGATTAAATCCTCAGATTCCTTATATATGGCAAGTATATCCTTAATATTATTTGACATTGTCAAATGTTCTTTTGTTATAATGCTAGGCATTACCCTACTTATACTAGCCAGCACATCTATAGCTGGATAATGGTTTTGATTTGCTAACTTTCTAGATAGAACAATGTGTCCATCAAGTATTCCCCTAACTGTATCTGTTACAGGTTCATTTAGATCATCTCCATCAACTAGCACAGTATATAATCCAGTAATAGTTCCTTTTGAAGATGTACCTGCTCTTTCAAGCAGTTTTGGAAGTAGTGCAAATACTGAAGGTGTAAACCCTCTAGTAACAGGTGGCTCTCCAATAGCTAAACCTATTTCTCTTTGAGCCATTGCAAAACGAGTTAAGGAGTCCATCAGTAACATTACATTCATTCCCTGGTCCCTAAAGTACTCTGCAATCGCCGTTGTTACCATTGCACCTTTAACTCTTATTAGTGCTGGCTGGTCAGATGTTACAACAATTACAACTGATTTTTTAAGACCTTCTTCTTTTAAATCGTTTTCAATAAACTCCCTTACTTCTCTTCCTCTTTCTCCAATAAGACCTATAACATTTACTTCGGCTGTAGAATCCCTGGAAATCATTCCCATTAGTGTACTCTTTCCAACTCCGCTACCTGCAAAAATGCCAATTCTTTGACCTTTTCCACAAGTTAAAAGGCCATCAATAGCCTTTACTCCTAAGGATAGGGGCTCCACTATCTTTTTTCTTTCTAGAGGATTTGGCGGAGACTCATTTACAGGATAGCTTTTTAGGGTTTTTATTGGTCCCTTGCCATCTATGGGATTTCCTAATCCATCTAAAACCCTACCTATTAGCCCCTTACCCACATTTACATTTAAAGTATTTCCACTTCCAACTACTTTACTACCTAATGCGATTCCCTCCATCTCACCTAAAGGCATAAGTAGTATTCTATCTTCTTTAAATCCAACAACTTCAGAAACCACTGGTTCTTTTCTGTTATGAGGATAAATATAGCATAATTCTCCAATACTGGCCATTGGTCCGTTTGATTCAATAGTTAAACCTGTAACTTTAGTTATCTCACCTGTATATCTTACAAGTCTTTTATTATTGACTGCTTTTATATATTTATTAATATTAACTGTTTTCTCCATTTTAATCACTCACTAATCAAAATATTGTTTAAGAGTTCCTTGACTTTTTCCACTTGATCTTGAACACTCATATCCACATTCCCACTAGAAGTTTCAATGATGCAGTCTCCTTTTTTTAAATTACTATCGGCTTTCACTTCTAACTCATTAATTAAACTTGTCTTAGCCAATATCTTGTCCTTTGACATTTCTACAATATCATAATCTTCTCTAGAAACTCTAACTACCAAATTTTCTGTGGCATTTAAACTCTCTATTCCCTTTAAAATAAGACTTACTATATATTCCTTATCCTCATCTATCTTTTCATAAATTACCTTTTCGCATATATCTATTACTAATTCAATTACATCTTCTTCTATTTCGCGATAAATGCTATCTTTGTCCTTTATACATTCATTTTTAATATCAATAGCCTCTTGTATTAGTTTTTTAGATTCAGTTTTGCCCTCATCATAACCTTTAGTATATCCTACACTATACCCTTCCTCATATCCTTTATTATAGCCTTCATTATGTCCTTTCTCTCTAAATTCATTAAAAAGTTCCTTTGATTTTTCATACGCCTCATTTAAATGATTTTCTTTTTGCTCATTAGCTTCCGTCATGATTTTTTCCGCTTCTTCATTTGCCTTTTCAAGAATGCTATCATATTTCTTTCTTGCCTCTTCTATTAATAATTTTTCCTCAACATTTTCAGGCTCTTCAAAAATAGTATCATTAGCTTTTTCAATAATTCTAAAAGATTTGATTACTTTAGACAATTATTTCATCTCCTCCTCTTGGAGTTATGATTTCTCCTTCTTCCTCTAATCTTCTAATAACATTTACTATATTTTGTTGTGCCTCTTCTATGTCTTTTAATCTGATTGGACCCATAAACTCAATATCTTCTTTAATCATTTCAGCTAATCGTTTAGACATATTAACAAATACTGTGTCTTTAACTTCTTCACTAGCACTTTTAAGTGCAATAGCCCATTGACTATTATCAACTTCCCTAATAATTCTTTGAATACTTCTATTGTCAAGACCAACGATATCTTCAAATACAAACATTCTCTTTCTAATCTCATCACTAAGTTCAGCATCTTTTATATCTAATTCTTCCATAATATATTTTTCAGTACCTCTATCTACCGAATTAAGTATTTCTACAACAGATTGAATACCACCTGCAACCGTAAAATCTTGAGATACGATATTGGAAAACTTACTTTCTAATACACTTTCTATTTCCTTTACAACTTCTGGTGATGTACTATCCATTATAGCAATTCTACGAGTTACTTCAGCTTGTTTATCCTGAGGTAAACTCGCTAATATATGTGCTGATTGAGGTGGTGACAAATATGACAATATTAATGCAATAGTTTGTGGATGTTCGTTTTGAATATAATTAAACAGTTGATTTGGGTCTGCCTTCCTTACAAATTCAAATGGTCTTACCTGTAAGGATGATGTCAATCTACTTATAATATTAACAGCCTTGTCAGGCCCTAAAGCTCTCTCTAAAACATCTTTGGCATAGTTTATACCACCTTCTGAGATATATTCTTGAGCTAAGCATAATTGATAAAAGTCTTCTATTACTTCCTGTTTTTCTTCCGGAGACACCATTCTCATATTTGCAATTTGAAGTGTTAATTCTTCAATTTCTTCTTCGTTTAAATGTTTAAATATTTCAGCTGATTTTTGAGGTCCAAGTGCAATCAATAAAATTGCTGCTTTTTCTTTACCATTTAATTCTTTATTAGACATTATTGTCACCCCTACTCATTTAGCCATGATCTTAACAATTGTGCAACTGCATCTGGTTTTTTATCTATGAAGTTTTCTATCTGAGTCTTCATCTCTGATTTTTCAGCTTCAAAATCGATTTCATCTACTACTGGTTCTTGACTAATAGCATCAGCTAAAGTTCTCTCTAAATCATCATAAACCTCTTCTTCTTGTTCTTCCTGTCTTCTCTTATAAACAACAAATCCAGTAATAGCGGAAGCCAGTAGAACACCAATTATTAACCATATAGCTATATTAGACTCCCTCTCTTCTTTTTCTTCTGCTAAAGCACCTGTACTGAACTCTTGAGAACTAACTTGTACTTCTTTAGTATCTAATCCAGTGGCTGCAATTATTAAATCTTTGATTTCGTCTTTTTTCTCTTGAGTCATTTCTCCATCAACTAATACTTCTTTATTTATTAAAACCGCAACTGTAATAGTATCAATTTGTCCTGGCGCTTTTCGAATTTCCTTATTTATTTCATTTAATTCATAATTAATAGCACGACTCGCCTTATCATATCTAGAGTTTCCGCCTTCCTCCATTTCATAATCAGGGATATTTGCATCCACTCCAGGCGTTCCACCTTCTGCACCACCTGTTATATGTTCTTCAACTTCTTCCATACTTCTAATGAGCCCTTCTTCATTTCCTTCAATCGGTGGTGAAAACTCTACTAAACTTGTCACTTCACTGTCAAAATCCATTTTCACACTAGTTCTTACATCTACATTACCATAACCAAAAACATTTTCTAAAAACCTTCTTAAACTTTCATTTGTTCTTATCTCTATATTTTGTTTTATACTATACTGATCTGTTATAACAAAGTTTGAATCATCGCTGTTCTCAGTTAATAGTCTACCAGAATCATCGATAATAAGTACATTATCAGGCTCCATGTTTATTGAACCCGCAACAAGGTTTTTAATAGCTGTAATCGTATCAATTGGAAAACTTTTGTTTTGATCTTTTTTTATAAATACTGAAGCAGTAGTACCCTTCTTGTCCTCTTCTAGGACAAAACCAGTATCTTCCTTTTCATCTATGTACACGGTTGCACTTTCAATTCCATCTATTTCAGATATTGTTGAAGCAAGTTCATTTTGAAGAGCATATTTAACTCTTTCTTTTTTCTCATAATCCGTCATTGTCCAACTGCTATCATTAAATGCATCAACAAATCCATATCCTTCTTTTGGTAAACCTTCAGAAGCCAATTCTAATTTTAATTTATTTTTTACATCTACAGGTACCAAAATAGTATTCTCTTTATCCCCAGTTTTCCACTTTACGTTCATTTCATCTAATTTTTTGGTAACTTGTCCAGCATCTTTTGCTGATAAATTATCATATAACACTTCATATTTAGTCCTAGTTAAAACAAATATAAGTACTGTAAGTCCCACAACAATTAAAACACTACTAATAATTAATTTCTTTTTCTTCGTCTTATCCATGTCCTGCCAGAAATCATTTAATTGCTTCTTCATCTGCGCAATAGTATCTCCCACCTAATCACCCCATTTCTTGCTAGATCAATTATAATTGCATTCTCATTATTTCTCTATAAGCATCAACTACCTTCGTTCTTATACCCATAGTCAATTGCAATGCAATATTTGCCTTTTCTGCAGCTATCATTACACTGTGGAGATTATCTGCTTCTCCTGTAGCTAAAAGTTTTTTATAGTCTTGTGCTTCAATTTGCAAATCATTAACCTTGCCTATTGCATTTTTAAGATATTGTCCAAAGGATATCTCTACATCTTTAGAACTATCACTATTGTCAACGGTATTTAATATTTGATACTCCTTATGTGGTATAGCTCCTATTTTCAAAATTCAGCACCTCCTACTTTCTACCTATTTCTAATGATTTCATCAATAAAGTTTTAGTAGCACTCATTGCAGTTATATTAGCTTCATAAGCTCTCTGGGCATCAATTAAATCTACCATTTCTTTAACCATTTCCACATTTGGCATTTTAACATAACCATCCTCATCGGCATCGGGATGACCAGGTTCATAAACCAACTTAAAAGGTGTTGTATCTTCTATAATCTTAGTTATTTTTACCCCTTCACCATTAAATTTATTGGTCTTTTGGGATAAATAATATTCAAAAGGATTTGATTTTTTTTCTTGAAACACTGCCATTTGCCTTCTGTATGGCATCCCTCCAGTACCTCTTGTAGTTTCCGCATTTGTCATATTTTTAGATATAATATCTATTCTAGTCTTTTGAGCTGTTAAACCTGTAGCATTAATATTAATAGAATCAAACATACCCATTATTATTTACTCCCTTCTGCAATAGCATTCTTTATCTTTTCATACTCATCTATCAGTTGTTTGGTTAATGAGTCAAACATTATAGTGTTTTTGTAAAGCTCTGCCATTTCTACGTCTTGATTAACATTATTGCCATCAAATCTATAAGACGTTTCATTGTTTTCTACTATTTTAGGTTCACTATTATTAAAACCACCAATACCCGATATATGTCTTTCATCTGTTGTGTTCAACTTTTTTTTAGAAATACTAAGTTCTTCTTTCAAACAGTCTTCGAATAGTACAGTTTTTCTTTTATAATTTGGAGTGTCATTATTTGCTAAATTTTGATCAATGATTTTATTGCGAAGCCAAGTGCCATCTAAGGCCTTTTCTAGATATTTTGAGTTATTATATATACTGCTTAACATTTTCTCACCTCTTCCACTTCACCAATATATACTATAATATCCTATTTTATTTTATTTTTCTACACATTAACTGTAATATAATAAAATTATTTACTTTTATCAAATAACTCTTTATAACTTTATATATTTTATAGTCTTTATTACAATATATTTATATTCTCTATAATAATAGAAAATCCTTCAATTTTCGAACTTTTTTTCATTAAATTACGCAATTAGTCCTTTGGTACTATTAAATTTTAAAATAAAAATTTAAATAAAAAAATAGTAGGAATAATCCTACTATTGTCTTGCTTTTTTTAATTCATCCATTAATTTGTCATTTAATATTTTAATATGTGTTCCTTTCATGCCAAGTGATCTAGATTCTATAACACCTGCACTCTCAAATTTTCTAAGAGCATTTACAATAACTGATCTTGTAATCCCAACTCTATCAGCTATCTTACTAGCTACAAGAAGACCTTCACTACCATCAAGTTCATTAAAGATATGCTCCATAGCTTCTAGCTCTGAATAGGATAAAGTTCCTATTGCCATTTGTACAACAGCTTTTTTTCTTGCTTCTTCTTCTATTTCATCATTTTTAGATCTAAGTATTTCCATACCCACTATAGTTGCACTATATTCTGAAAGTACCAAATCATCTTCTGTGAAATCTCTACCAAATCTAGATAGTACAAGAGTACCTAATCTAACTCCACCGCTGTTTATAGGAATTATAGTAGTAATTTTATCTGGATAATCACATTTAGATACTTCATCAAATACACATTCTAATACTTCTTCAACATTTTCTCTTGTTTCTGATACCTTCAGTAATTCATCGTTATATTTTTTAGGAAATCTCTTTTCCTTTACAATCTCACTTTGTATTATATCGCAATCAAAACCTGAAGATAATTCATAACCAAGCACTCTACCCTTTCTACTTGCAATATACACATTTGCATCTAATATATCACTAAGTATTTTAGTTAGCTCAGGAAAAGATACAGGTTTTGAACCAGAACTTTGTAATGCCTTATTTAGTCTCCTAGTTTTTTGTAATAAGCTTTCACTCATATTAATATGTCCTCCTCTATAATATATATTTTGATATGTCTTTTTGCTGTATATCATTCATCAACTTTCTCTTTACATATTTATCGTCTACAACAATTTCATTTTCTTTTAGATCTGGAGCATTAAAAGAAATATCCTCTAACAATCTTTCTATTACTGTATGAAGTCTTCTTGCCCCAATATTTTCTTGTTGTTCATTTGAAATATAAGCAAACTTAGCTATTTCTTCAATGGCACTCTCAGTGAAAGATAAGTCGATGCCTTCTGTCTTCAATAATAATTGATATTGTTTTATGATAGCATTCTTTGGTTTTGTAAGTATTTCTTTAAAATTATCCTCCGTTAAGTTATCTAGCTCTACTCTGATTGGAAACCTTCCTTGGATCTCTGGTATAAGATCACTAACCTTAGAAACATGGAATGCACCAGCAGCCATAAAAAGAATGTGATCAGTTCTTACAGGACCATATTTTGTCATAACATTACTACCTTCAATTATAGGCAATATATCCCTCTGTACACCTTCCCTAGATACATCAGGACCAGAAGAATATCCACTTCCGGATATTTTATCAATCTCATCAATAAATACTATACCTTTTTCTTCTGCCCTTTTAATACCTTCTTCTATAACTTCATCCATGTCAATCAACTTTTGCGCTTCTTGGGCACCCATTATTTTCTTAGCTTCTTTAATAGTTACCTTTCTCTTTTTGGTCTTTTTAGGTAAAAGGTCCCCTAAAATATCATTCATATTTATATTATATTCTTCAATCCCCATACCACTAAATAACTCTACAGTAGGATTTGAAGATTCCTCTACCTCAATTTCTATAATCTTATTATCAAATTCTCCACTTTTTAAAAGTTTTTTGACTTCTTCTCTTTGTATATTAATATTTTTAAGTTCCTCATCATCTCCTATTTCTTCTTCTGAATTTCTAAATAACATATCTAATGGATTATTTATATTTGTCCTTTTCTTTGATTTCGGAACAAGTAGTTCAACGATTTTTTCCTCAGCAATTAACTTTCCCTTATCAAGTACTCTTGTCACTTCTTCTTCTTTTACCATCCTTACTGAGTCTTCTACCAAATCTCGAATCATAGAATCTACATCTCTACCTACATAACCAACTTCTGTAAACTTTGTTGCCTCTACTTTTACAAAAGGAGAATTTACAAGCTTCGCTAACCTTCTAGCAATTTCAGTTTTCCCCACACCCGTAGGTCCTACCATGAGTATGTTTTTAGGTTTTACTTCTTCCCTGAAATCATCTGATATTAGGCTCCTTCTATATCTATTTCTAATAGCTATTGCCACAGCTTTCTTTGCTTGTTGTTGACCAACTACATACTTGTCTAGTTCCATTACAATTTGATTAGGGGTTAACTCGACCATAGAATCACTCTCCTTATATAATTTCAAGGGTTATATTGTCATTAGTATATACACATATTGATGATGCTATCAATAGCGATTCTCGAGCAACATCTTTTATATTTAAATCAGAATGCTTTATTAATGCTTTTCCAGCAGCTAGTGCATAATTACCTCCAGAACCTATGGCAACTATACCTCCATCAGGTTCTATAACCTCACCATTACCAGAAATCAATAATAAATTTTCCCCATCTCCAGCTACTAGCATAGCCTCTAGCCTTCTTAAAACTTTATCTCTTCTCCATTCCTTAGCTAATTCTACAGCACTTCTTTTCAAATTTCCACCATGTTGCTCTAATTTTTCTTCCAATATTTCTGCTAATGTTACTGCATCAGCCACAGAGCCAGCAAAACCAATAACAACTTTATCATTGTAAATCTTTCTAACTTTTTTCGCTGTACTCTTCATGATGGTTTTATCACCCATAGTTACTTGACCATCACCAGCAATTGCAATGTTATTTCCTTTTTTAATTGCAATAATAGTTGTTCCCATCATCATGTAGACCACTCTCCTATAGAACAAATAAGACCAAACAAATACTAACACAACTTTCAAATAACTTCAAGGGAAAAAAATAACAAGTTTTCAGATTATTCATTATTTTTTAAATTGTTAGTCTATATATAGATTACTATATTTTTTATAAAAAGTACAGTTTTTATCTATTTATTTTTTTGTTTTTTGGCTTTTCTTCCTTCCTCTCATAATCACAAGTTTTTTCTGTGCATTTAATTGTAATATTATTTCTACTTCCTTTTTTAACTAACATGCTCCCACATTTAGGACATTTTTCTTCAATAGGTTCATCCCATGATACAAAATTACACTTTGGATAATTACTACAACCATAAAAACGTCTTCCTTTTTTAGATTTTCTCTCTACTACTTTCCCTCCACAAAGGGGACAATTTACATTTAATTCCTGCAAAATAGGCTTTGTATTTTTGCATTCTGGATAACCAGGACAAGCTAAAAATTTTCCATATCTTCCATATTTAATAACCATATTTCTGCCACATTTCTCACATATAACATCTGTTACTTCTTCTTTAATTTCAATCTTCTCAATTTCTTCCTCTGCAATTTTTAAAACCTTACTAAAATCAGAATAAAATTCATCTACTACTTTTACCCATGAATATTTACCATCAGCAACATCATCTAATCTATCTTCCATTGCTGCTGTAAATTCTTTATTAACTATATCTTTAAAATATTCTTCTAGTAACTCTGTAACTAATATGCCTAATTCCGTAGGCTTAAAGTACTTGTTTTCTAGTGTTACATATTCTCTACTCAATATAGTACTAATAGTTGGAGAATATGTGCTAGGTCTACCTATTCCCAAATCTTCTAAGGTCTTAATCAGAGTAGCTTCAGAATATTGCGCAGGTGGTTGTGTAAAATGTTGATTTGGTTCTAATTTTTTTAATTTTACCTCCATTCCTTCATTTATCGAAGAAATATTGAGTTCATTTTCATTTTTATCTCCACTATCGTAAATTTTCATAAATCCATCAAATTTAAGTTTAGAACCAGAAGCTCTAAATATATATTTCCCAGATAATATCTTAACAGTTATAGTTTCATAAACAGCTGAACTCATTTGACTAGCAACAAATCTTTCCCAAATGAGTTTATATAATTTATATTGATCTTTAGTTAAAGATTCTTTTATATTATCAGGTACTCGAACTATAGATGTAGGCCTAATTCCTTCGTGAGCATCTTGAACTTCCCCACTTTTTTTATTTTTATATACTCTTCCACCTGTTGAATATTCTTTTCCATAGTTATCACAAATAAAACCATTTGCACTTTTTATAGCTTCTTCCGATATACGCATTGAATCCGTTCTAATATAAGTAATTAATCCTACTGTACCTTCTTTCTTTACATCTATACCTTCATATAATTGCTGTGCTATCATCATTGTTTTCTTTGTTGAAAACCCTAATCTCTTTGATGCATCTTGTTGTAATGTACTAGTAGTGTAAGGTGGATATGGATTTCTCTTTTTAGTTCCTGTTTTTACTTCATAAATATTATATTTTTTATCTTTTAAATAATTAAGTATCTCATCTACTTCTTCTTTTGTTTTTAAATCAAATTTTATCTCTTTTTTGTTATCCAATTCTCCATAAAAATTAGCTTCAAATTCATCATTTCCACTATTAAATATACCTTTTATACTCCAATACTCTTCTGGAATAAAGTTCTCTATCTCTTTTTCTCTATCACATATTAATTTTACTGTAACTGACTGAACTCTACCTGCACTTAAACCTTTTCTTATCTTCTTCCATAAAAGAGGACTAATCTTATATCCAACTAATCTGTCTAAAATCCTCCTCCCCTGTTGAGCATCCACCAAATCTTTATTAATTGGGCGAGGTTTTTTTATAGCTTTAGCTACTGCTTCTTTTGTTATTTCATTAAACTCAATTCTGATGAGATCATCTTCACTTAATCCTAATATATGTGCTAAGTGCCAAGATATAGCTTCCCCTTCTCTATCAGGGTCAGTTGCTAAGAAAATCTTATCTGCTTTTTTTGCTTCACTCTTTAATTCTTTTATTACTGGACCCTTACCTCTTATTGTGATGTACTTTGGTTCAAAATTATTATCAGTATCTATACCTAAACTACTTTTAGGCAAGTCCCTCACATGCCCAACAGAAGCCTTAACTTTATAATTTTTACCTAAAAATTTACCTATAGTTTTTGCTTTTGCAGGTGATTCAACTATTACTAAATTCTTTTGCAAGATATGCACCTCCAACGAAATAATTATATCTAATCATGACAATGTATATACTCTACCTGGTAGTTCTTTGGCAATTCCTTTTAATTCTAAAATCGTAAGAGTACTTATAACAGTAGATATATCTAATCCTGTTAAATAAACTATATTGTCACAATGAATTGGTCTTTCTTTTAAAGTATCTACAATTTTTATCTCAATAGGACTTAAATCAGAATAATCTATTTCTTCATTTTTTAAAAAACGCAGTCTTTCCTTTAGCTCATAAATTTCCTCTAATATATCCTCTATATCCATAACTATTTTTGCCCCATCTTTTATTAAACTATTGGTTCCCCTGCTAAATATACTATTTATATTACCAGGAAGGGCAAAAACTTCCTTACCCTGCTCAAGAGCATGAGTAGCTGTAATCAAAGAACCACTTTTTTCAGTTGCTTCTATCACAATAATCCCTAAAGAAATTCCACTAATAATACGATTTCTTTGAGGAAAATTTGTAGCAAAAGGTTGGGTTCCAATTGGAAACTCAGATATAACAACTCCTTGCTTTATAATCTCTTCATAAAGCTTTTTGTTGTTACGAGGATATACAACATCAACCCCACTGCCTAAAACTGCTACAGTCCTGCCATTTCCATTTAAAGCACCTCTATGGGCACAAGTATCTATTCCCTTCGCCATTCCACTAACAACAGTCACTCCTAAGCTTGCCAATTCTTTAGAAAATTTTTCACTAGCCCATTTTCCATAACTAGTAGATTTTCTTGACCCTACAATAGAAATGGATACTTCATCTTCTTCAACTAGAGTTCCATTACAATACAAAACTGTAGGACTGTTATGAATATATCTTAACCTATTTGGGTAGTTTTCATCAAGTATAGTAACAGTATTTATTCCTAACTCATCAATTTTTTCTAATATTGCTTTTAGTTGATCAGGATTTCTATTAATTAAAATTTTATCCTTAACTTTTTCTTTTATACCTTTGATTTTTGAGATTTCGGAATTTGATACATCCCAAATATTTTTAATGTTGTCAAAATATTCTAGCAACACCTTAGTTGTAGCATTGCTAATATATATACTATTTAACCAAATAAGAGTCTCTCTATTAGTAAAGCCATTCATTCTCTTACCCCCAATACTTTTTATCTAAACTTCTATATTGAATAGCTTCTAGTATATGTTTTTCATTGATTGTTTTTTCACCATCTAAATCAGCAATAGTTCTTGATACTTTTAAAATTTTGTTATAACTTCTTGCACTAAATTTAAATTTATTAAAGGCCTGTTTCATTAATTTTTCTGCATTCCCATTGAGTTTACAATATTTCTTTATATTTTTTGCTGAAAGTTGACCATTAGAAAATATTCCTTCTTCGACATACCTATTAATTTGCATTTTTCTTGCAATATTTACTCTTTCTTTGATATCCTTTGAAGAATCTGATTTTATATCACTATTTAAATCCAAATAATTTACAGGCATAACCTCAGTATGGATGTCTATTCTATCTAAAAGAGGATTGCTTATCTTATTCAAGTAATTATCAATGCTCCTTTGTGAACAAGTGCATTCGTGGTGAGGATCACCATAATATCCACACGGACAAGGGTTCATGCTAGCTACTAACATAAAATCCGCTGGATAAGTTAACGTAGCACTAACCCTAGATATGGTTACAAATCCGTCCTCTAACGGTTGCCTGAGCACTTCTAATACCTTTCTTTGAAATTCTGGCAATTCATCAAGAAAAAGAACTCCATGATGTGCTAAAGATACTTCCCCAGGCTTAGGTATCCTTCCACCTCCTATTAAAGAGGATGCTGACGCAGTATGATGAGGAGCCCTAAATGGTCTTTGAATTACTAAATAATCACTGTTTAAAAGTCCTGCAACACTATATATCTTAGTAATCTCAACAGACTCTTCAAAAGTTAGGTCAGGAAGTATAGATGGCAATCTTCTTGCTGCCATCGTCTTACCCGAGCCAGGGGGACCTATAATAAGTATATTATGTGATCCAGCTGCTGCCACCTCTAATGCTCTTTTCAAACCCTCCTGCCCCTTTATATCACTAAAATCCTCTTCATAGCAATCTTCATAATGAAAAATATTTTTACCCTTTTTGTATTGAAACTCTATTTCAATCGCTCCATTTAAATAGTCCACCAATTCCCTTAAATCTTTTACAGGAACTATCTCTACATCATCTATAGCTCCACATTCATTTCTATTATCATAAGGCAATACCACTTTCCTTATACCCAACTCCCTAAGAGATATAACCATAGGAAGTGCTCCTTCAATTTTATTTATCTTTCCATCTAGTGACAATTCACCTAAAAAGGAAACATTGCTAAAATCTTCATACATAATAATTCCCATAGCAGACAGAAGTCCAATTGCAATAGATAAATCTATTTGAGACCCCTCTTTTTTTAGGTTTGCTGGAGCTAAATTAACAGTAATTCTATTTAACGGAAATTCATATTGGCTATTTTTAATAGCAGTCCTAACTCTTTCTTTTGATTCTTTTATGGAGGTATCTGGCAATCCAACTATGTTAATAGTTGGAGATAAACCCCTCCCCTATGTTCTGTGTTCCTTCATTAATTATATATGTTTATTTAAAAAATACAAAGTATATTTTGAAAGGAGATTTTAAAACGGAGGGAATGAGGATTGGAAAATCAGTTATTTTTGATGATGAAACTGATAAAATAACTAAATTTTTCTAATAATAGGGCCTAAACAGGCTCTATTTTATTATTTTTAATAAGATCCCAAAACCAAATAAATTAACCCCAGCTAATATTATACCAATAAAAGCTATCCATTTACAATATTTCACCTTAAATTTCATGGCCAATAAATAAATTAAAATCATGCCTATAAATAAAATAATTTCTTCTGGATATAAATTTTCTACAATAGGCCAACCTTCAATATGTAAAATAAATAATAAAACTATAGATGAACCTCCTAAGAATATACAAACAATAAACATAACTTTTAATAACTTTTCTAATATAATTTTAGTTTTCTCCATTTTTACCACCTCTTTTACCTTATATTTCTATAAAAACAGAGAAATTCCTTCTGAACTTATGCAAAATATGCAATAGTTCGTTTAACCTCTATATTTGCCTTGTAATAGGTTTTCGTATGTTACTATACCAATTACATTAGTGCATATGTTAAAGTTTGTCTTGCTTTAAATTGCGAGGTCGATTTTAGGTGAGATTGGGAATTGGAGTTGAGGAAAGAAAAAAGGATCTAATCTAGTGTATTGGTCCTAATTTTGTGTATATTAAATAAAAATCAGGTAATAATATAGTAGAAATAGCATATATTAATATTACCTATAGCTAGAAAAATCCTTGACGTCATGGCAGAAATAGTTTATACTATTGTTGAAGGATAAATCCTTCTGGGGCTCGTGTTTCGCGGGCGGTCGCCATATGGCGGCTTTTTTTTATTTTGGAAATATTTTTAAGCCACATCCTCTATAATAGGGATATTTACGCAACTTCTTTTCTATTATTTCAAATGATTTATCTTTTTTATTAGTCCTCCAATATTTATGTATAGGATAAGAAAACAAATCTGCTATTTCCAACCCAAAATAAGTTTTCTTTTCATTACAACCTTTGTCCCATTTTGGATTAAAATAAATCCCCTTTATAACACTATTGTATTTACTGGAATCTATAAAAGTTTGATATCCGTCTCCTGTACCAAAATCTAATGATAGTTTCAAATGGTTTAATAATTCTTCGTCTTCCTTTTTGCCTCTCTTTTCCAATACTATTATACCTCGGGATTTCCTTTCAATTAAAAACAACGCGTACCTTTCAATTAAAAAGTTAGAGGAAAGTTTATATGGATCATAAGGACAATTATAAATCTTGCATAACTTATACTTATCTACGGTTATGGAAATTATTGTAGCATTTATATTTTCTAATAGATTTGATAAATCTATCATAAATTTATTATAATCAATTAGTTTTTCATTAAATGGTCCTTCTTTACGTCTGATCTCTCTAGAATGTAAACAAATTCTTTTCGATTTATTTTTATATAAATACAATCCATTATTCCAATATTTATTTTTCAAGTTCGTAATTTCGTCTCTTATAGTTTTTAATTCATCTTTATGCACTATACAACCAGTGACAGTAAATAATCTATTACAAACATCTGGTTCAACACCTTTACTAATACAACCTTGAATATATTGTAATTGATTATCTCCATTCTCATCCACAAACATTACGTAATTAGAATTAGACGGATGATAATCAACAAAAGTAGGTCTATTTCTCCACCCCATTGTATCAATAACTCCCCCTTTATTTTAGTATAATCATTAACTTAATATTTAATAAATGTTAATATATAATATATGTTATACGACTTCAATCCTATCTTTCAATGAATTATTTAATATTATATCACATCTTTATATATATTCCATTTTATATACAACTATTAAATCAATATTTTTGTAAATAAAATTGTTTCATACAAATTTAATCATATTTCTCCAAAAAATAAAAAAAGACCAGGCATCACACCTGGTCTAACTTGACTTATTCAATTTTCCTTTGTAACTCACTAGCAAAACTAACTTTCATATATTCATCAGAGTAACCTAATAGATCCTTATCTTTGGAGAGGTACTCTTTCATATATTGTACTTCATCCTCAATAAGTCTATCTAACTCTTTCTTAGATATAAGCATAGTCA